>Ga0335070_10000482_pt1 | contig 44549 bp, 10 predicted proteins | sample Lox_Sample_13_FD_206722 | JGI IMG/M metagenome (GOLD analysis project Ga0335070, IMG submission 206722) | Soil microbial communities from Loxahatchee National Wildlife Refuge, Florida, United States - Lox_Sample_1.3 | ecosystem: Environmental > Terrestrial > Soil > Wetlands | place: USA... | reverse complement strand
CTTTCTCAAGTTGAACTGCACCGCTCGATCATGGGGCCTCAGTTTCGCCGCCTGCTCCCACCGCTCCCGCGCCGCCCTCAGATCGCCACTGCGGTAGAAACCGAATCCATCATCGATTAGCCTATAGAATTCCAGTCCTGACGGGGCTTCCAATCCCTTCCCCCCAGCCGAACTCGCCGCGGACGCTTCAGTGCCCGGCGTCGTTCGCACGTCGCTACCATCACTTCGCGGGCTGAGTGATTCATTTGCAGCTCCGCCGATTGCCGGGCTCAGCCCCGCCTTCCTGAGCGCGTGCTTTCTCTTCGATGCCGCCTCATCCTTGAGCCGCATGCCCTCAAGGATCAGAGCCGCGAGAGGACGCTGTATCGTTGTGGGGAGTTCCTCGGGCAGGGGAAGTGACTCGATCTCACCCCCCTCCAGCGCGACGATGGCGTAAAAGGCCTCTTCCCCTTCAAGCTCCTCGATAACTGCGTGTGCCACCTCGCCATCCTTCAGGTGAACAAGACCCTCTTCACCAAACTCCGTTCTCACCCTGATGGTTTGGGAGCGCCGGACCATGTGGACGAGCTGGAGAGCGTCGGTAATCTGGAAGCCATCCAGCCTTGCGGCCCAGAACCCTCGGCTGGCCTCGAGAGCCTGAAAGACCCTCTCCACGAATTCCTCAAAATCGAAGGGTTTTCTGATGTAGTCGATGACGCCGAACTTCTTCGATTTCTGGAAGTATTCCTCACAGCTGTAACCGGTCATGACGATGAAGCGGGTGTCGGGATTCTTCTTCCGGGAACGGCTTATGAGCTCGAATCCGTCCATTCCCGGCATGCGGATGTCGGTGGTGATGAGATCGATGCGTTGGGTGTCAACAATCTCGAGGGCCTTGTCGACGCTGGCAGCGGTGAAGACGTTGAGGCGGTCTTGGTACATGCTCAGACCATCCTTGAGGAAATTGAGAATGGTGGATTCATCGTCCACGATCAGGATGTTCCGCTTGAGAGCCATTCCTCTTCCACCGCCAGGGGTACCACAGGTCGATCGGAGACAGAACGAAGCAACTTCTATACCAGGAGAGATTACCCACCAAACTTGACCACACGGCAGGGCGATGATAAGAGGACCTTATGGGAAAGTTTAGGCGAACAGCGCTTCTGGCCCTCTCCTTTTGCCTTTTCTGGGCGGGTGTTCCAGAGGCAAAAGGCCCCGTCATGCTGAGCCTCGACGTTCCTCCGGGAAAATGGAAGGCGGTCAGACTCAAGGATCTGCCGAAAGACGCAGTCGTCGCGGTGGCCGTGGAAAGCAGCGGCGAGATTTCCGTGGTATTGCTGGACTCTCACGGCTACGGTCGGTTCCCGACCCTGGAGCGGCCCCTGTTTCTGGGCCAGGTCGAGAAGACCCTCTCGTTTTCTGTGTCGGTGCCTGCGGCGGACAACTACTTTCTCGTCTTCGACAATCGTTCAGGGCAACAAGCACGGGCGCTGAGTGTCGCCGTCCGCGCGGCCCGCGGCGGAGTCGATCAGATCCAGGCGGCAGACGCCATACTCCGCCGGTTCGAAGGTCAGCTGCATCAGCTCTTCATCTTCGAGCCTTTCACCCTTGGTGTCGAGCGTTGCGGGGCGCCGAAGGCCTTCGCCGGCGCAGCGTCGGTCGACCTCTGCGCCGAGTATGTCTACCACCTTGCCGACTCCATGGGCGACAAGGCGAGCGCGCAGGCAGCTCTCGCCTTCAGCATATTTCACGAGGTGGCCCGCGTGCTCCTCATCCAGTGGCATCATCCTCTCGCGGCCAGCAAGGAGACGGCGGATGAGCTGGCGACGGTGCTCATGGTGATGGTCAACCAAGACCCGCAAGCGGCCACCGCCGCAAACTATGTTGTCAAGAATCCGTCGACGTCGCAGACCTTGAGCAAGCTCTTCCAGAGCGACCGTCACCCCCTCTCCGCCGAGCGCGCCCGCGCCGTCCTCCGCTGGCTCAAGGATCCGGGATTCGCCCGACGCTGGCAAGGAGTTCTCGTCCCCCACATGCAAACCGTCTTTCTCGAAACTCTCAGGCGGCAACCGCGGGCATGGACTGATCGCTCTCTGGTCGAAAAAGAACTCTCGGCCCGAGACAAGCGCACTCCCCCCGGAGCACCGGGACCCGCCAAGCGCCAGGACGCATTCCTGCTCCTCCAGTGACCACCGGGTCAGTTTTTGTCTCTCACAGAGCCCTCAGAGGCACAAAGCCTTTGATCTGAATTCCTGAAAGGGGAATTCAGATCAAGTCTCCCCCTGGCGAAACTGAGGCGGGATGACGCAGCGGAGTCTTGAAAATGCCACTCGGCCTTGTCAGGTGGTGGGTTTTGCTGCCGTACGCGGCGAGACGTTTGGCCTGATTTTTCCATCTCAAAAAATCAGGCCAAGAAATTCTACCTCAGCGATCTCTGCGGGCTCTAGCCATCCCGCCACTAGCGGGAGGGCGGGCGAGAGACGCCGTGACCGGCGACAATCTGGGCGGGATTTCATTGATCAGTCATTCGGGAAGCTCACCTTGCACTTCAGGCCCGCGGGCAGCTTGTAATTCGGATTGGGGAGCTCGAGACGGACCCCGAAGGTACCGCTTGCCGCGTCGATGACTCGGTCGACGATCTTGACCCGCGCCGTGTACTCACCGCCCACCGGAGGTTCCGGCTTCACCGTGGCGCGCATTCCCACCTTGACGGCACCAAAGAATGCGACCGGGACAACCACTTCAACATAGAGAGGGTCGATCTGAGCAAGTTTCAGTATCGGCTGGTCTTGCACGTATTCACCGGGGGAGAGAAGTCGTTCCACGACAACGCCTTTGATCGTACTGCGAATGATGATCCGGTTGACCATTTCGTTCGACCGTTTGAACTCCAGCTCCGCGATGCGCTTGTTGTCCAGTGCCTCCTGCAGCTCCTTTTCTGCCAGCTGTCTCTTGGTTTCCTCCTCGTCCACTTGCTTGTACGAAATGATGTCTCTACTGTACAAGTCCCTGAACCTCTCGAGACTCCGCTCGGCAAAGGCCAGACTCACCCGCTTCGCCTCGATGGTAGCATCCAGCTCGGCGCGGAAGCGAGCAAGGTCCTCGGTGGCCCTTTCTACCCCGGATTGCAGGGTAGCCACCACCTGTCCCTTTTTCACAAAATCCCCTCGGTCTACATCCACGGTTTCCAGGACCCCCTTATCGCTGCTGCCGAGCTTGACCGTCATGCAAGGCTCGATCAGGCCGTCGAACTCTGGAGTCCCGGCGCCAAAGGAGACCGATCCGACGGATGTCAAAACGGTGAAGACAAGGCCGGAAACGAGAAGGAGTAACGGCCGCCCCATGGAGACCACCGGATTCCTATTCCGGACGGCCTGAGAATGCCAAGGCATCGCTCAGGTGCTCGTCCATCTTGAGAAGTTGACGCCGCATCCGGGCATGTAAGCGCTCCGCGGCGATCTGGCCGACACGGAAGAGGAGCTTACCAAGACCCCGCCCCACCCCGGTACGGGGATTCCCGAGAACGCCGCCGATCATCCGCACAAAGTGCTTGTTCAAATAGACGGTGATGAGTTCGTCGTCAAGGGATACAATCGCCTCGCAGGTGCCGGGATCACCCTGTCGGCCGCAGCGTCCGAAGAGCTGCCGGTCGATTCGCCGCGCCTCGTGGCGCTCGGTCGCGATCACGTGAAGGCCCCCCAGCTCCGCCACTTCCGGGCCCAGGCGGATATCCGTGCCGCGGCCCGCCATGTTGGTCGCCACCGTGATCCGCCCACGCTGGCCGGCGAGGGCCACAATCTCCGCCTCTTCTTGATCCTGCCGGGCGTTCAACACCTTGTGCTCCAGCCCTGTGCGGCCCAAGAGCTCACTCAGGCGCTCGGATGCGGCGACGGAGCGGGTCCCCACCAGAACCGGCCTCCCCGCCCCCTGCAGCCGGACAATCCGGTCCACCACCGCCTTCCACCTCGCCTCTGCTGAGGGATGGACTTGGTCAGGGAAAAACGCCCGGCGAAGAGGGCGATTGGTGGGAACCGACACCACCCGGAGCCGGTAGATGGACCACAGTTCCCCCGCCACCTCCCGCGCCGTGCCGGTCATGCCGGCGATCTGGAGGTAGCGGCGGAAGAAACGCTGGTAGCTTATGCGGGCCTTGGTCTCCTTCCGGCTCGTGATCCGGCACTCCTCCTTGATCTCGATAAGCTGATGGAGACCGCGCTCCCAGGAACGGTCGGGCATGAGGCGGCCCGTGTATTCGTCGATGATCTGCACCTTCCCGTCCCGGACCAGGTAGTGCTTGTCACGGAAGAAAAGGTTGAGCGCCACCAGGGCCTGCCGCACGAGCTCCTCGCGATGCTGGCTCGTCGCCAGCAGCCCACCGTTGGACCGGGCCAGCTCCTCGATTCGGCCTCTCCCCGCATCGGTGAGGTCCAGGGTCCTCTCGTCCAGGACCAGAGAGAAGTCCTCTCCCTCGATCAGCCCTCGGGCAATGCCGAAGGCCTGCCGGTACAGAGTCTCCTCGTCCGGGCTGTCACCCTCAGCAGAAATGATGAGAGGGGTCCGGGCCTCGTCGATGAGCACGCTGTCCGCCTCGTCCACTATGGCGTAGTGGAGCCCTCGCAGGGTGAGCTGCTTGACTCGGGAGCGCTCGCCGTAGAGCCGTTCCAGCCGAAGCCGTAGCTCGCTCGGCCTATCCCACAGGACGATCCTATCCCGAAGGTAGTCGAAGGCCACTTCCTTGTTGGTGCAGTACGTCACGTCGCACCGGTACGCGGCCCGCCGAGCCTCGGGATCCATGCCGTGGACTATGGTCCCCACGGTGAGCCCGAGGGCCCGGTAGATTGGTCCCATCCACTCGGCATCACGGGCGGCGAGGTAGTCGTTGACCGTGACGATGTGGACGGGGACGCCCGCCAGTGCCGCCGTGCAGGCGGGCAATGTTGCGGTCAGGGTTTTTCCTTCACCGGTCTCCATCTCGGCGACCATTCCCTTGAGCAGCACCAAGCCCCCGACAAGCTGCACGTCGAAGTGACGGGTTCCCACCGTGCGACCGGCCACCTCCCGAACGAGCGCGAAGGCCTCGGCAACGAGTTCGTTCTCGTAACCCGCGCCTCGGAGGCGCTCACGGAGGCTCCGGGCCGCCTGGAGGATTCGGCCGTCGTCCCAGCCCTCCAGGGAGCGCGCCTTGTCATGAACAAGGTCGATGATCCAGGTGAAGCGGGCGGCGCGGGGACGCAGCCAGGGCGCAAGCATGCCGCCGACGGAGGTCGCCAGCCGCTCGAGCCATCCTATGGGAGGCTCCGGGCGCTCCGGGTGGATTCCGTGCGCAACCCTGGAGAGGGCCGGTCGATTAGACATTGAGCTTCCTCAAGAAGAGCTGCCTCACAGCCCGGTACCAGCGCCAGGCGAGGGGTTCCCAGCCATGGTCAAACCGGGCGTAGACGCGGCCGCCCACATTGAGAACGATTGGGCGCTCCGCCATTTCGAGGTCGAAGAGGAATACCTTCTGAAAGGCCTTCACTCCCGCCGTATCGCGGGGGTCGATGGCGATCTCCCCGCCACCCTCCTGGCTGAGGGTCTTGCTCGGCAGCTGGTCGGTTGCCGCCGGCACCTCGCGGCGGATCGAGGCCGCCATCGTCTCACCGATCCGCTCCCGCAGCCGGACGGCAACATCCCGCGTCCGCTGCCGCACGAGATCCACATTCTCCTGGGTCACGACCACCCGAGCCGTCAGCGCCGAACGGCTTACGACGTAGCCGAGCAGTTCTCCTCGCTTCACAAACCGGCCCGGCAGATCCTCCGCCATGGGAACAAGGAAGGTGCCGTCGGCGCCGCTCCGCACCATGAGCTCACCGGCCCGCTCTCGGGCCCGATCCAGCTGCGCGGTTACGTGCTCCACCTCCTTCTTGGTGATCTCCGCCTGCACCCGATCGGAAAGGCGCCGGGTGTCGTAGAGTACCTCCAGCTCCCGCAGCCGCGCCTCGAGAGCCTTGATCTCTGCGGGCAGAAAAGGATCTGAGCACTCGATGAGAAGATCCCCCCGTCTCACCTCCGAGCCGGGGGCGGCGACGACACGATCGACGAATCCCTCCGTCCCGGCCCGGACGAAACATTCCTCGGGGATCCAGGTAACTCCCTCGACCCGGGTGCTGAGCGGAACAGGAACCCCGAAGATGATGATTAGGACAACGGCCACGGCAAGGGCACTCGCCGCGATCGCCCGGCGCCGCTTGCGGCCGGCCAGCCGCGGGGAGGAGAAGAGGAACCGCAAGCCCTTCCCTGCCGGGATGACGAACATGGTCGCCACCGCCCAGACGGCAAGGAGAATGCCGACAACAAAAAACTTGCCGGCGATGAAGACGACGATGCCGACGTAGATGAATAGACGGTAGACCCACGAGGCAACGGTATAGATGAGGAACCAGGCGCGCTCACTGCGAGCGGAGGGGGGCGGCTCCGAATCCTGGAGCCCGAAGACATGTCGCTGTACCAGGTAGCCGGCGTACTGGAGCCCCCGTGGTCCGAGGTTGGGGATCTCGAGGAGGTCCGAGAGCATGTAATAGGCGTCGTAGCGCAGAAGCGGGTTGCCGTTGAAGAGCAGCGCCGAGACCCCTGCCATGAGAATGACGTTGTGGGTAACGGAGCGGATCGGCCCCGGCTCGGCGTTCACCCACACGAAGAGAGCCAGCCCCGCCAGGAACACCTCGACGATCATGCCGGCGGCACCGACCACAATCCGTTTCCACTTGTCGCGAAAGGCCGAGGCCGAAGAGGCATCCACGTAGGGAACTGGGGTGAGGACGAGGAGGATGATGCCCATCTCGTGAACTTCGCCACCCCACACCTTGATGGCAAAGGCGTGGCCCAGTTCGTGGAATGCCTTGAGGATGGGAAATGTGAGCCAGAGGAGCAGGAGGTTGTGCGGCGCCAGGATGCGATCGGCAAGGTTCCTGGTGAGCTCCGACCAGTGGATTCCTGCAACAACAAGGGCGGCGCCGACTACCCCGAGCCACACGAGGATGCCCACCCACCCCAGGAAGGGCCGCACCAGGGGCTCGAAGCGGACGAGGAAGCGCTCCGGATCGAGGAGGGGAAAACGCATGGAGAGCGGGTTGAGAAGGTTCTGCTTCCATGTGCTCTGGCGCCTTTTCTCGGAGCGCTTGAAGAGCTCGGCGGTGTCGGGCGTGACATCGCACTGGAGCACGTCCACCCCGTGAAGCTGACTGAGGAGCTGAATCACCTCGTCCTGGGTGGGAGCGTCATCCCCGAGCCGTTCCCGCGCCGTCTCCCAGATTTCCTCCACCGTGCGGCTCCCGTCCATGAGCCCGACGAGGAGATAAGCGCTCGGGTTGAAGCGCTGGAACCGCCCGGAGATGTGGTCCTGGAGAACATACCAGAGCTCGCCGCGGTAGGAGTGCCGGTGGATCTCCACATGGCTCCGGAGCCGCGGCTTCAACTCCGCAACGCGGTACCAGGAAGGACTGAATAAAGACTCCGGCATCTTTCAGCTACCTGACAGTGTTCAAATCCGAAATCCGAAGCACGAAATCCGAAACAAATTCAAAACTCAAAATTCAAATTCTCAAAAGGGTCAGACACTTTTGGATAAGATTGACCCGAAGATACTGCTAAGTTCAGCAGGCTCTCGTTCTAAATCCTGACTGCATGTAAATCCGAAATCCGAAGCACGAAATCCGAAACAAATTCAAAACTCAAAATTCAAATTCTCAAAAAGGTCAGACACTTTTGGATAAGATTGACCCGAAGATACTGGTAAGTTCGCCAGCCTCTCGTTCCAGATCTTGCCTTTCGCTTTCGAGAATCTGATTTCCTTCTGTGTCTATCAATTTCAGCCAGTACCTGCTCTCCTTCGCTTCTTTACGACAGACCTTGATTCTCAGAAGAAAGTCTTTTTTGCTCAGCGATTCGTTGGCCTCGATATAGTTGGCGCCGACAGAACCGGATGCCTTGATCAGTTGTTTTCCATCCTCAATATTTGCCAAAGTCTTTGTCAATTTTTTCATAAGAGCTCTGATCTTCTTGGCAAAAACCAGCGTGCGCTCTTCCAAATCGTATTGTTTTGATTTTTCCGCTTTGATCATTTGAACCTTAGAGATTGGACTGTCGTTTGGGATTTCGATATTCGAATTTGATCATTGTTTAGAATTTCGTGCTTCGGATTTCGAATTTATCTTCTACGGTATCCATCTCCACGCCTGAAGTCGCACCCAGTCGATCACCTCATGAGTCCAGATCCAGATCAGCCTGTGGCGGCCCACGGTGACCTTGGCCACCCCCTCCATGCCCGGGCGAAGCCACTGAGTTGTGCCATCCAGGCTCGCCTCCAACCGGAAGTAGTTTCGCCCTTCCTTGGCCGTGGTAACCGGGGTAATCTTGACGAGGGTAAGATCAAAGACCTTGCCCGGCATTGAGGGGAACCTCAACTCACCCCGCTGCCCCACCGAGGCCTCGGCGATGTCGCGCTCGTCAACCTCCACGATCACCCGGTAAGCCTCGAGGGGTGCCACCTCGAAGAGGACTTGGCCCCGCTCCACCGGAGCGCCAAGGGACTGGCTCAAGTCGCCCTTGGTCACGATCCCGTCGAAGGGGGCGACGACCTTCGCCCGCGCAATCTGCTCATTCAGCAAATCAAGCTGCGCCTCCGCCTGGTCGGCCTTGGCCTTGTTGATGATCGTCTGGGCCCGGTCATGTTTGGCCATGGCGTCGCGGTACTCCTTGAGGAACTGGTCTCTCTGGGTGGACCACTTGAGACGCTCGAGGATCAGGTCCCGGTCGTCGAGGAGGCAGAGCATCTGTCCCCGCCGCACGATGTCGCCCGCCCTCGCCGGTGCCTCTCTGATGTAACCCTGGAAAGGTGCACCCATCACGCGCTGGACCTCTCCTTCGAGGCTGGTCGGCGCGGTGACCCGGTAGTCGCCCTTGGCAAAGGTAAAGAAGAGAACCAGGAGCGCGACCACCGCCGTGATAGCCTTGAGGACGAGATGGCCCGGGCCGACGAGCTTCTGAAGCTCTTCCTTGAGCGATTCCGCAATCCTGGCAACAGGCAGGCGCTCCTCCTGTCTCTTGACATCGAGGATCGGGCCTACGAGCGCCGCCACGGTCTCGCAAAGCTCCACCGTCGCCTGGTCGAAACTCCGGTCAGCGGGCCGCTCCAGCATCAAGACCCCGAAGAACTTTTCATCCCTGCCGAGAGGGATCGTGCAGATCGTTCCGGAGCCATGTTGTCGGACGAGCTCCCCATGGGCTCGAACCACCAGGGGAACGGCTTCCGCCGCTGGCGGGTAGATAATCATCGCCCGCTGATCGACGGCCTCGTCCATGGCCAGGCCGATGGCGGCGATGAGATTCATCTGTTTGCCGAAGGCGGCGCTGTGAGAGACCGCGCTCACGCGCACGTGCTTGCCGTCCACGAACCCCACACTCACCCGATCGCATTCCAGGCTCGTCGCGAGCTTGGTCACGAATGCCATGGCCGCCTCTTGAAAGCGGCCCTGCTCCACGGCGCTCGTCACCATCTCGAGGACCTTGCGGAGCCGTTCGTTCGCATCCGCCGCCTTCACGGCGTCAGCCCTGAGAAACATGACCTCGAGCCACGCAGCGCCCCAGTGGAGCTGCCGCATGATCGCCTGCAGGTCATGAGTGGGCTGGAGACCAACCTCGACGATCACTGCACCCCGGAGCGTCCCTGAGGCCTCGATGGGATAGGCGATGTGGTAGGTCTGGGGGATTGAACTGCCGGGGTTATCGGTGTTGTCGTTCTTGAGCAGGAGGCCGCGGCGCTCCCGGAGGGCGCGCTCCGCGGCTCCGGTCAGGTGGGTCACGTTGAAGGTGGGGTGCGGCCACACCGCCATCGGGGTAAAGGGGCCCCGGTCCGCAGGCCCCAACAGGACCAGGGCGCACCGCACCCCCCCAAGCAACCGGCACTGGAGAGACAACCAGCTCTGGCAGAAGGTGTCCGGGCCCGTGGCCCTCGCAAACTCCAGCCACAGGGCCTGATCGGGGTCAGACCGCTCGCTTTCCGCCGCTTCGCGTGATGAGAAAGGTCCGTCTCCAAGCCTTGAGGGCATAGGTACCATGAAAATGGCAGCTCAGCTCGCAAGCTCAGAGAACTGCGTATCTGCCGGGCTGCTGTTTGGTCTAATCCCGGCGGGCTTACTGAACCGGGGACTCGGCTCCGCGACGGAGCTCAAGTTCCAGGGCGCCGAAGCGGGATTCATAATCCCGCATGACATTGTTGAGGAGAACTGCCAGTCGCTTTGCCGCAAAGGGGCTGAGCACAATCCGGTCCGAAAGCTGTACCGTAACCTCTTTCTGGCCGGCGTGCCAGGCCTGGTTCATACCGAACAAGAGGACGATCTCCTCCCGGGTTCCCGCCACGTTGCAGACGTTGGCGTAAACACTCCGCATGTTTGAATCGTCCCACTTGATCCTCAGCTGAGCGTCAGCGGGGGCAGCGGTTCCACGTATAGGAGTCCCTTCCATCTCACGATCCTTCGCCATATTTCCTCCTTGATGCAAGTGTCTGGTCTCTGTCGCCGCCTCTTGCTCGGTAATAGCCCGGGACATTCAGCGAGGGCGCCGGGTCGCCTCTTCCCTTGAAACTGCGAGGGCGGGTCAGGAATGCATCCCAGTTTTGGTTATTATTCCACGATCTAGCCATCCAAGTAAAGGCCGCGGAAAAAGAATCCTCTCCGCGTCCACGACAAACCCAAAAAAATCTCCTCTCCCGCCTGGAAGGACTTGCCAGCCTCCGAAGCGGCAGAAGAAACAGCTGAGGGGTCGCCCGTGACGGGTGCCCCCTCAGCTTAAGATATGACGACGCAACCTATCCGCCGTTCCGAATTACTCGTCCTCCCCGTCTGGAATAAAGGCACGGTCCACGCTCAGTGGAAGGCTGTGACATATCGCAGATGAGTCCTTCTGAGAGCTGACGCTGGGTAAGCCTTCGCGGTTAGAGGGTGGCGTCAACCAAGTTACTCCCAGCCCTCGCACGTGTCCGAATTAACCCAATCTTGTTGCATCTGACAGTTTTCCGCTGCTTCCCACACGCCAGAGCAGATTCTCGACGAATTTCTCAAGACGACCGCGACACGGAAACAGATTCTGGTCGGCCGTGGCCGCGTCACAGTCTCTAGGCAGCAAGCTTGTTGTGCGCCTTGGCTCCCGTGTGTCAGTGGCCCTTCGGTGTGATGGATTCAGCAGGTGGCTCCACCCCCTCCAAATCTTGCATAATCGACCAGATCACAGCGATAACGGCATTGCGAACAATCAGGAACCTTTGAACGAAGGTATCCTTGGTCAGACCATCCAAATAGACTCGCTGCGTGAGCACAACGGCGCGCATCGGTTCCGCCACGCCCACGAAATCCACATTCATCATCAAGAGGCGGAAACGCAGCTTCCACAGGATCGCTCGTCTCCTCTCATCCGGGAGGCTCTCAAACTTGCTGCTATGCTCATCCACGATGTTCACCAGCGCTTCCAGATGGACCTGATCCTGCCTGACCTTGCTCTGCCCCACAAGAATTCTTCTCCCGCCGGCATCCTCAGCTCGGATAAGCCATGCGAAATCAGGATGGACCTGCTCAGCGATGGTCCACCCCTCGGACATTAACCAGTTCTGCACTTTGCCACGAGTTGCCTCTGGGTACGGCTCTTTTTCAGATGCGACCATTTCTTCCCTCCTCTGAGATCCTTCGTCCGTCTCAACTCCACTCACATAGCTTATACTTGCTCCTCGATAGTTCATAGGGGCCAGCAGAAACCAAGATGGGAACGGCTCCTCCCCGCTTACGGGGATGACAGACTTGACTCGATTCGACCACGGCAAATCGGGGGTCCTCGGCCATTAGTTCCCGAACCAGCATAGTTCGGATGAGATATTCCGACGGGATGCTTCCCTCTCTTCCATCCCGGGGCTCCCGACAGGTTTTGCAGAAAAAGCTCCATAGCGCAGCTTTAGACTGTCATGTGATGATTTCGGCAAGAGCCCGTCAAGGCGTAACCCCATCTTTGTATTCCAGGCCGTAATATACGGTCAGAAAATCTCTTCCTTCTCTGTCGATCCCGCCGGCAATATGTCCGAATGTCTTGTCTTGGACCCCGTCATATAGCGCGTGAAATTCCTCAGAAGGGATGCCGTAATGCCGGAACATTCGCGACAACCAAGGCTGCAGTTTACTCAACGGAAGCTTGGCTCTGTACATATTAATGTCAAAGGATTTTCTCGGATTATTTTCTTCATCGACCTCCATGTAAAAAATATTGTAGAAGGGAACGGTCCTTGAGGCAATCTCTACGAGACCCTTTGCGATTTCAAACAGGGTCCCGAACTTATGAGGATCAAGGAGGTTGGATAATCTTTTTAGCATCACTTCCATTGGGAGGAAAGGATACCAGGTGTATCTGGTTAAGGCCTGCCGGCTGTTGTCGAGTGCATCCCACTTGAAGCCCAGATGCATAAGGAAAGAGTCAAATCTGCGCGGCTGGGTTTCCATCGTTGTCTTAAATTTATCGTAAAACTCCAGATAGGCTTTATATAGACAGGCTCTCTCGCTTTCCTCAAAACCAAAATAAAGATAACTCGAATCCGGCAGCCTTCCCCGGTAAGCATGCAAGAGATTCTCGGGCATATCCATTCGTCGGCAAATATCCACGATCCGTTCATGGTGTTCTTCTCTGATTCTCTTTTTCTCCAATCCTAACAAAAAGCGACTCGCCAGCAGGGCTTTTTCAAAGATCTTGAAAGACTGTTCAAAACCGAATCTTATGTTAAGGTTTTCGACGAGCTGAAGAACCAGCCTGGCTTTTTCCCCGGCGATTTCCCTCCTGAAAGAGGGGAGCTTCTGCCGGGGAAGATTAACCTGATCTGGTTCGGTTGATGGCAGGCGTTTCCCATCCAGGGGGCCGTATCTCGACTCATAATCCCGCAGGCAACTGCCCAGCATCATGGCCAGCCGTTTGGCGGTGAAAGGGCTTAGGATAATGCGCTCTTTCAGCCGTGCCCTGACTTCCTCCGGATCCTCACCCATCGGCTGCCTCTCCCCGAGGAGGAGAACGATCTCGTCCCGCGTGCTCGTCACCTGGAATACATTGACGTATCCAGCTTCAACGTCAGGGCCTGACTCTCGCATCTTGGCGATCCCTAGCCCTCCATTCCCGCCATTTCCACTTTAGCCTCGAGGTGATCGGATTTTATCCCCGGAGCGAAAAGCAGATAGTGTTTGGCGGATTAGGGAGGGTGCAATTGTGAGGTATGAAATAAACCGCAAATCCCCCTACCCCATTTTGCAAACGGGGTAGGGGGATATAAATGGTTCTATGCTTGGCTGCTCTTTAGGTTCCCTTGTCGGTCGCATCGCTCAGAACTCGCTCTGGGCTTGCAGCTGCGTCCTCAGGAAAGCACAATCTTGATCTCGGCATTCGGACTGTGATTTCCGTTGGTTCCGGCAAGATCTATCACAAAATCCTTTACCCATTGGGCACAGGGAGTAATCTTCGTATGTTGGCCCGTGCCATTGCCGGGAACATCAGAATCATCAAATTCTCCAATCGAGTAGATCAGAGTCTGGACTTTGTCCCAAAGATCCTTCGAGGAATCGTTCCCCTGGCTGGCCTTGTCCTTGCCGGTGCCCTTGTCCAGCGTGTCTTGGCCGTCGCCACCGATGAGCCAGTCGTTACCGGCGCCGCCGCCCAGCGTGTCGTTACCCCCCTGACCAAACAGGATGTCGTCCCCGTCACGGCCCAAGATGGTGTCTTTGCCACCCGTCTGGCCACCGCTGTCCCAGGGCTGCACCCAGCCCGAGCCGATAAACTGATTCTGAGCAATTTCTACCAGGTCTACCAGAACATCTTTTATTTCGTTGCGGGCGGCATCATAATCCCGCCAGCTGAGTCCGGGCGCTGCGGCCATCGCCGGCGCCACGAGCGCGACGCTGTCGCCGAACATCAGGTCGTTCCCAGCGCCGCCGTCCATCGTATCCTTACCGACGATCCACATATCCCCAGGGCCGGTTTGATGATCCGGATCATAATGGAGGCCATCGTCCCAGTCGCGCTGGTAGTCCCAGTCCTGGTGGTACCAGAAATCCTGCGACCAGCAGCCATTATGGTCTGCAGCCCGCTGCCCATCAGGCGTCACCGTGATCAGCGGCGCCAGGTAGATCCATCCGTCCCCGACCAAAACGTCATTGCCGTCCCCGCCGAGGAGCGAGTCGTTCGCGGCGAAGATCTGGTCAATGTGCTCCTCCAGGCGCGTCTCGACCCACTTCCCGTGGCTCCCAGACACGACAACGTTCCGAAGATCGTGGGCCACATCGTCGAGCTCATGCATCGCCCCGGTTGCTTCGGTTCCTATCCTCTCAAGGCCATCCACGAGATGGTCCAAATCGTGTACCAGGCCCACCGGTACCGCCAGGGACGGTTTCATGATCGTCATGTTGTCGCCGACCATGAAATCATCGCCAGAGCCGCCATCCAGGCTGTCGCTGGCGATTGTATACGTATGGTCCACGATCACATCAGAGCCGCTGAAGTGCTGGCAGCAATCGTTGTCGCCCACCACCTGGTCGAGTCGATGAATCAGGTCCCCCAGGTCGTCAATGGCCCCCAGCAGATCTCGCGTCATGCCGAAGGCCGAATCCAGGAACTCTTCGGTGATAGTCACATCCGGGGCGAAGACGACCCTGTTGTCACCCACCAGCGTGTCGTCGCCCGCGCCGCCGGTGAGTATATCGTTCCCGGCCACCAGATTGAGGTGATGCGCTACGTCGGTGACGATCGAGGCCAGGGGCACCAGCCGGGTGCCGTCGAGACGGGTGAGCATGTTGGCCTGCGGAAGCTGGGGAAGGTCGTCGCTAAGCTGCGTGAACACACCGATGAATGGGTTAAGATCCTGACCAGGGACAACCGAGACCGCCGGTACGATGGTGGTCCCTAGGCTCCCCAACACGACTCCGCCAGCCGGACCACTCCCGTTCCCGCCCGGAATCAGACGGAGGCCGTGCACAACACTTGGCAGCGCGCCGCCAGAAACCACTTGCATGGCGTCGTCGCCCACCACGATGTCGTTGCCGTCACCGCCGTTTAGGTTGTCGTTGCCGGCATTGCCAACCAGGAAATCATTCCCAGTGCCTCCGGTTAGTGTATCATCGCCCCGACCGCCAAACAACGCGTCGTCACCGGAACCGCCGTCGAGAATGTCATTTCCATCCGGGAGCAGCGATACAAGGAGAAGCTCCGTTTCCCACTGCGGCCTGCCGCATCCATTTTGGACAAGGTGCCGGCTTCCATCGGCGTTGTAGACACCGGCCAGAAGCACAGAGTCCGCGTTCAGGAGATCCGAAACCACGGCCGCGCTGAGGTCTTTCGAGGCCAGGCCGTTGGGATTGTACACCCCCGTGATCGTCCCGACATCGGTGAGCAGCACATCCTTGTGCCAGGAGCCGTCCGGGTTGAGCCGTGGGGTCCCGTCCGCATTGTAGGCCCTCGTGACCACCCCCACATCCCCCAGAACCACGTCTTTGCCCGCACCGCCCCAGAGTTGGTCGTTGCCCAGCCCCCCGACCAGGGTGTCGTCGCCACCCAACTGCGGATCGCGTACCGCGAACGTGCGCAACTCCCCGAACCCGCCGTCGGTTTGTTTCGCCGGCACAAAACGCGGGTCGGCGGGATTGGAGCTTCCTTCGCCCGGCTCTATCCCCAGGCGCGTGACCAGCGCCCCGTTGCTATTGTAGTAGTCCACGACGCCGCGATCGCCGAAGATCGCGTCGTCGCCCGAACCGCCGATGATTGTGTCCGCGCCCAGTCCGCCGAAGATCACCAGTCCGAGCGTGGAGGTGGAGGCGTCGAGATAATCGTCGCCCGCCTCAAGGTTGACCGAGAACGGACCGTCCTTGGCGGCATCAAGCGCCACCGTCACGTCGTCGTTCCCGGCGCCTGTATTGAGGATGGTGATCGTGCGGAAGTTGTCCTGCCGCATCGTGCCTGTGACGTCAAAGGTGTCGTCGCCCGAACCGAGCGAGATCTGCAGCGCCTCCATGTTGGCGTAAGTGATGCCGCCCGTCATCCCTAGACCCGTAAGGGTCGTAGCAGTCAGCGTTCCGCTGTTGGGAGCGGTATCGCCGGTGTCGTCGACGTTTAGCGTGTCGTTGCCGCCTTGTCCATTGAGCGTCAGTGAGGCGTTGATCGCGTTCACATTGCCCCCGCCGATGGTCGGCGCCAAGCTGCCCACGTTGATCGTCTCATCGCCGTTGCCGGTGTTGATCACGGTGGCCGTGCCCAGCGAGCGGATGTTTACCGAGTTGCCGCCCGAGCCCAGGCCCAGGTTGAGGTTCTCCAGCGTGCCGTAGGTGATGCCATCGTGCATGCCCAGGCCGTTGATGGTGGTCGCCGTCAGGATCAGGCTGGCCGGGTTGGTGTCCCCGGTGTCGTCGAGGTTGAGGGTATCGCTGCCATCGCCGCCGTTGATGGTCAGCGGCGCAGCAATTCCGCTTGCCACTCCGCCGGTGGCCGGCGCCAGGCTGCCCACGTTGATGGTGTCATTCCCGGTTCCGGCGTTGACCGTGGTCGCCCCGCTGATGGTGCGCACGTTGATGGTGTCGTTGCCCGCGTTGGCGTTGAGCACCGTGGTGCCCGTATGGGTGCTGGCGATGGTGAAGGTGTCGCCCCCGCTACCCAGGCCGATGTTGAGCGCCTCCAACGTGCCGTAGGTGATGCCCACCGACATGCCCAGGCCGGTCAAGGTGGTCGCGGTCAGGGTGCCGGTATTGGCCGTGGTGTCGCCGGTGTCGTCCACGTTCATCGTGTCAGTGCCGTCGTTGCCGTTGACGATCAGCGCAGCGCCAATCCCGCCTACCGTTCCACCGAAGCCCGGCGCCACGCTGCCCACGTTGATGGTGTCGTTGCCCAACCCGCCGCTGACCGTGGTCGTGCCACCGATCGTCTGCACGTTAACGGTGTCGTTGCCCGCACCGGTGCTTACGTTGGTCACCCCGCCGGTGCTCGCCAGGTTCACCGTGTCGCTGCCGTCCCCGGTGCTGATGTTCGTCGTGCTCGAGGTGCTGAGCACATTGACGATATCGTCACCACCGTTAGTGGCGAGGGACGTGGTCGTTGCAGCGTTGGTGCTCGCAATCGTGAACGTGTCGCCCTGACTACCCAGCGAGATATTGAGCGCTTCCGACGTTCCGTCGTAATTGATGCCGCCCGCCATCCCCAGGCCGGTCAGCGTCGTCGAAGTCAACGTGCCCGTGCTTGCCAACGCGTCGCCCGAGTCGTCCACGTTGATCGTATCGCTGCCATCCCCACCACTGATGGTGAGCGGCGCGAAGATACCAGCCAGGACCACACCCGTCCCGGAGAAGGCACTGCCGACGTTGATCGTGTCATCGCCACTGCCAGCATTGATCGTCGTGGCACCCGCGATCGACTGCACATTAATGGTGTCGGCGCCCCCGTTCGTGTTCAGCGTCGTGTTGCTGGTACCTGTGCTTGCGATCGTGAAGCTGTCAGCTCCAGATCCGAGCGAAACGCTCAGAGTCTCAAGCTGGTTGTAGGTGATACCGCCGCCGCTCATGCCAAGGCCGGTCAGCGTCGTGCTCGTCAGCGTGCTGGTGGTCGCCGTCGTATCGCCGGTGTCGTCCACGTTCAGCGTGTCGCTGCCTTCGCCGCCGCTCACAGTCAGCGCCGCGTGGATACCACTGGTAACCCCGCCAGTTCCCGGCGCGTTACTGCCCACGTTGATCGTATCGTCCCCTGCGCCGCCATTGATCGTAGTTGCCGCGCCGATGCCGCGAACATTGATCGTATCGTTGTCGTCGCCGGCGTTGACGTTCAACGCGCCGCTCGCCCCAAGGATCGTGATTTGATCGTTGCCCGCGCCAGTGTCGAGCGCGGTCGTCGTACCAGCATTCGTGTCGAGAACGGTGACGTTATCGTCGCCGCCCAGCGTATTGAGCGCCAGCGTCGCAAAATTCGTGTACGTGACGCTTGCCCCCGAATCGAAAGACATCGTGCTCGCGCCGACCGTCGCCGTGTCCGCGCCGATGGTCAAGTTGACCGTGAGGGTATTGGTGCCGCTGCCGCCGTCGACCGAAACGCTACCCGTGACGATGGGATAGGTCAGCGTAATGCTGTCATCCCCCGCGTCGCCGAACACCTGTACGTCCTCGTCAACCGTCGTTCCGGTGACGCTAATCGCATCGTTGCCACCGCCTCCGTGGACGATCAGGTGCTCGATATCGGTCATCGCGATGGTTGTCGCATCGAATGCGATCGTCGTGCCGTTGACCGCGATCGCGTCATCTGCCGCGGTACCCGCGACGGTCAAGGTGTCGCTCGCTGACGGTGCGCCGCCGTCGATGTTGATCTGAGTTGCCACGCCCGCCATCAGGTCGACGACGATTTGATCGTTGCCGTCGCCGCTGTTGATATTGACCCGCGTTGGGAACCCGACCGAGGCCTCGCTGACCACAATCGAGTCTGCCCCGCCCAGCGTGTTCACACTCAGCGTATCGATGTTGGCGTAGTTCGTCGCCGCGCCATTGATACTCACCTGGGGCGCGGTCACCATCAAGATGTCGTTGGCATCGGAGGTGTTGAAGACAAGCGTATCCAAGCCACCGCCGCCGTCGATTAGGCCACTGATCGAGCCGCCGTTGTTCACTGTGAAGGTGTCGTTGCCGGTGCCGCCGGTAACGTTCTCGAACGAAGTGAACGTCACGGACCCGACCGTCCCGCTATTCACGCCAGCAACGGTCCACGCGTCGCCCGCATCCGTGCCGGTCAACGTGTCCTGCCCCGCGCCACCGATCAGCGTCTCGATGCCGAAGAAGTTCCCGCCAATGCCGGTGGCCGTGCTCGCGCCGAGATCGATCGAGACCGCGGCAGTGCCGGCGGAATAATCCAGCGTGTCGTTGCCGCCACCGCCTATCACGTCGCCATCCAGGTAGGCACTGTTGTTGGCGAATACGAAGTGATCGGCACCGGTATTGCCGACCAGACTCTCGATGCCTGTGAAGTCGAACGATGCACCACCGGTTGCGTTGCCAGTATTCCCACCGGTGATGGTCCACGTCATCGCGCCGGTGGGCCCGAAGATCGTGTCGGTACCGTCGCCGCCAATCAGATGCAGTCCGCCAGTCAACGTCGAAGGCACGCCCTTGATATCGAACGTGTCGTCTCCAGCGAGACCGTTGAGGGTGAGGTCGATCACGCCCGTCAGGTCGACGGCGAGACCGTTGATGGTCAGCGTCGTCGATGTCAGGGTGAAGGTGTCGTCCCCCGCGGTGCCCGACAGCGAGAGGATCGGCGTGACCGTGGTGAAGCCGAGCTGCTCGATCGTCGAGTCGTAGAAGACGGTCTTGCCGCCGACGGTGGCCTGTGTGCTGCCGACGATCGCGCTCGCCGGGAGGTTCAGCCGGTCGTTGTCGGTGCTCGGCCCAGTGTCGTGAATGTAGACGTTCGCCGTCGAGCCGCCTGTGAACACCTCGTACGTGTCGGACCCGTCGCCGCCATCGAGATTGATCTTGCCTGCCAACGAATCCACGATGTCGAACTTGTCGTTACCACCCAGGCCGGCGAGGTTGATCACGCGCACACTCGAGTAGTCCATCGTCTGCGTGCCCAGCCAGACCTGCGTGCCGCTCACCAGGAACGAGTCATCGCCGGCGGTGCCCAGCACCGTGAGCGAGTCCAGATCCGAGGAGGGGCCCGAATCCGCCAGCGTCACATGCCCGAGCGCTACCGCCGATACGGTGTACTCGTCCGCGCCGCCCGCGCCGTCGAGGGTGACGTTGCCCGCCCAGTTGATTACCTTCAACCGATTGATGCTCGGCCCGCCGATCAGCGTGATCGACTGAACGCCGGTCACGTCCATCGTATCGCCATTGCCGGCGGTGAGCGTGTTGGTGTCAAGCGTCCAGTCCGTGTCGGCCTGAACGACCATGTTGTTGCTGCCCGACCCGCCGTTGAACAGGAACACGCCGCTCAGTTGCGTGTAGCCCGCGCCCTGCGGAATCGGATCGCCCGGCTGCGCGTTGCCGAAGTCGCCAGTCGGCACAAAGGTCCCCGATGCCGGTGTCTTCAGCGGGTCGGAGAGTTCGGTCAGCGTGTCGTTGCCGCCATCCGTGTTGACGGTAAAGTTGAGCAGCCCGAACGCGGTCAGTCCGGCCTCGTGGATCGTGACGTGATCGTCTCCGGCGCCGGTCTGCAAGGTGACGTCGGCGATGTCGAAGAACTTCAGATCGGCGGTCTGGAAGCCGCCCACGGTGCCGGTGATCGTGTTCGCCTTGGCGCCCGCGATCAGTAGGTCCTGCTCTTCGATTTGCGTGACCGTCACCGGCGGTGAGACTTGGCGTATGTAGACGTAGCCCGCGCCGTCGGTGTTGATATCGCCCGAGTGAATCGCGGAACGCCCGATGAATTGCGGCGCACCGACTATAGCCAACCCGCTATTGAGCGCCACCGAATAGCCGACCTCGTCGCCTCCGGACGCGTCCGACCCGAACAGCGGGTCGATCGGCGTCTCGAGCTGCCAGGTGTCGTCCGGCTTCAGGCGATACGCCAGGGCTTCGCCCTCGAAGGCGCCGTGGGTGCGCGTCTTGCCCGGCATGCCGACAAGGAGCTCGTTTCCGTCGACAGCGACCGACCAGCCGAAGAAGTCGAATGACGCGCCGCCGAACAGAGAAAGGTTCTTCTCGTCGGTGAAGATACCGCTGCTGTTGCGCTCGTAGGTGAAGACCTCGCCCGCCCAGCTGTTCGCAAGGGGCGCGCCGACCGCCAGGAGATCGCCGCTTAGATCGAGCGCTCCACCGAAGAAATCACCGCTCACCCCGGTGGTGGCCGTAATCGTCTGCTGGGCGACCCAGGTGGTCAACGGCTTGCCTCTGACGAGTATCACACCGGGGGTGTAAATCTCCACGCCCCCATGGCCCAGCTCACCGCCTGGCGCGCCGACCGCCGCGGTGCTCTGATTCATGGTCACCGCGTAGCCGAACTGACCGGCCATGCCCGAAGGAGCATCGGCAGTCGAGGTCGTGCCCCAGGAAGCGCCGTTGAAGGCATAGAAGAACGCCTCGTCCGCGCCGGGTGCGCCCGCGATCGCTGAGTCGCCGAACACCGCGACCGAATGTCCGAGCTCCGCGTTCGTGCTACCGGTAAATTCGGACTTCTGTGCCCACCCAGTGCCGAGCCGCTGGAACATGTAGACCGCACCGGCGCCGTTATGCTTGTTGGGCGCGCCGACGATCAGCGAGTCGCCGCTGATCGCCACGCTGCCGCCGAACTGATCGTCATGCGTGATGTCGTTGGGCTGGATGGTGGCCTGCAGATTCCAGACGTCGGGCCCCGAGCCTTGGGTAAAGACGAACACCGCGCCGCGGTTGTCGTAGTCGGTTGCACCAATCACCGCAGTATTGCCGTCGATCGCGACGCTCGAACCGGTCTTGCTCGTCCTGAGCTGCTCCGGCACGAGCAGATCGTTCGCCACCGGGGTCCAGGCGGGCCCGCGCTGGCGGAAGTTGTATACCTGGTTAGCTGTGAGATCGGTGTTGTTGGTCCCGACCACCTCGAAGCGCTCGCTGATGAGCTGTGGCGCGGCGCCGAAGTGCAAGCTCGGGTTGGTGTCCGCCAGCATCGAGTCGGTGCCGAACTCGTAGAGGTGGCCGCCGATGATGACGAAATAGGGCTTGTCGTAGTAATACGGCTGCAGGGTCTGGAGATAGCTGTTGCCCGTCGTGTAGAGATAGGCCGAACCCGTCCCGCCGGGGGCGCCGATCAGCATCCGGTTGCCGCTGATATCGATGGCCTGACTCGCCCCGAACTGCGTACCCCCCGGGGAGCCGATCGTAGCTACCGACGAGTTGCCAACGTACTCCTGGACGATATTGTTATTCGGCCGACCCGCGTAGAAATAGCTCGAGTTCAACCCCACAACTTCAGAGCCCTGCCCGCCCCCGGCGTCGGCGTAATAGCTCGTGCGCAACGGCACGTCGGTAATGCCGCCGATCGTCGCTGTCCAATGCGAATAATCGCTGGATGCAAGGTTGTAGACCGCCACGCGCGACGAGCCCGGCGCCCCGACGTAGGCGGTATTGCCAACGATGTCCACCGACGAGCCCCAGCTCGCGCCGTTGAGGGCGCCGAACGTGTTATCGCCCTCGAAATGCTGCGAGGTCGGGGAAATCAGATAAGCTCTAAACTCGTCTACGGTATTGCGCCAGTGACTGAAATCTTGGATTCCTTCAGCAGTGGAAACGCCGGACGTGAATGGCACGTCCCAATAACCGTAATCGCTGTAGCTATTGTTCTTCAGGTCGAGGACGTCGTCGCCGTACCAGTGCGAGTCTATAACCTTGACTTCCGTTCGCGGTCCGATCCGGACCTGGACCGTGTTGTCACTCAGGTTGCCTTCCGGCGTGTTGACGTCGAGGTTGTACAGCGTCCCATCCGTTTTGAAGCCGAGGTAGTACCACGAACCGCCGTCGTTGATCTTAAACGCCAATTGGCCTAAACCCGCAGGTGTATGCGTAGTATCGTACGACGTGTCGTACGGCAGACCGTTATCGTCCGGCATGAGCAGACGGTCTTCGTTCCAGCTCGATCCGTTGTAGCTGTATACGACCGCGCCTCCGGTGGTACCCATGTTGAGCCAGTACCAAGGATGCGGCGTGCCCGCCGACTGGTAGATCGCACTCGCGTTTGGCATGCCGACCACCAGCTTGTTCGTGCTGCTGTTGATCGCGACCGATGCGCCGAAGGACCCGGTGCCATACAGAGTCTGCGACGAGCTCCAGAATTCGCCGAAGCGCTGATACAACGTAACGGAATTCGATTGGGGCGCGCCCACCGCAAGCCAGTTGCCGCTGACATCGATCGAGGTACCAAAGCCGCTCGACCCGGTGAGCGTCTGCAACTGCCTCCAGTAGAGCCCGTCATTGATGTAGGTATATACCGTGTTGTGTCCGGGGTCGCCGATGAACAGCGTGCGCGAGGACGGGTCGTAGAAGCTGACCGAACCGAACCGCGAGCTGGAATCGGGCGTCACGTTCGGCTGATCCTGCGGATCCTCGATTGTCTCCGCCCAGTACGAGTCGGCGCTCGTGGGCAGATGATTCACGTTGCCGTCGGCCGAGTACGTGCGCACCGCGCCCACGTCCGCGCGCGTGGTAAAGCCCTGGGAGTTCGTCTCGTTGAATCCGGGCATGCCGACGACCACGCGGCCATTGCCGAACAAATCTGTGCCCATTGCGACGCTGGTGCCGAAGCGATCCGCGGTGCGGTACTGGTCGAGTGCGGGATTCCCCGTGGGCGCATCCGCGCCCGCGGGATTCGCCGCATTCAGCCGTCCGGAGCCGATCGATCCGGTCGAGCGCGCCCAAGTCGCGCCATTGCCTGAACCTAGATCGGGTAGCCGGTAGAAGACATACGCTGCGCCCTCATTGAGCGCCGTACCGTCGTAGCCCGGCGCGCCGACGGCGACGAAGCTGCCGTTGGTCGCAACCGAGGAACCGAAGTAATCGCCGGCATTGCCCTCGAGCAGCGCTTCTTTGATCGGCAGACCGCCATCCGCCGTGAGGCGAGCGGTGCGTACCCAGTTGCTGCTGCTACCCTCGAACACGAAGGCGCGGCCGACATCTGCCTGGAACGTACCGTCGCTCTTGGTTTCATCCCATAGCGGTGCGCCCACCACGATCCGCCCGGAAGTGATCGCCACCGCCGCGCCGAAGTGCTCCCCTTGCTGCTCGTCACCTAATAAGCCCAAGAACCCCGGATCTGGCGTCAGCTGCGCTCTTTGCGTCCAGGTCGAGCCGGTGCGGGTGTAGACGTATGCCTCGCCCGCGTCCACTAGCGGGCTGCTGAGGAAGACCGGCGCATCCGTGAGCGGCGCACCAATCGCAATCGTATTTCCGTAGATCCCAACCGCGGCGCCGAAGTCCGAGGTGTGGTCGGAGAGCTGGATCTTCGCTTGCTGCGTCCAGGTCGTGCCGCTCCTCAGGAACACGTATGCGGCGTCGGTGCTGCCACCTGCCGCCCCCACCACGACACTGTTGCCGCTAATCGACACGCTCTGGCCGAAGGTGGAGCCGGCCGAGGCATCCAACGCCTTGATCTTCGCCTGCTGCGTCCACGCGCCGTTCGAGCGCGTGAAGATGTAGGCCGCGCCGGCATTGTTGCCGACGGTGCTGTCTTGCGCCGCGCCGACGATCAGCGTGTCGCCGTCGATCGCGACTGCCCCGCCGAATCCCTCGCCAGCCACGGCGTGATCGGATGCGTACAGCTTCGCCTGCTCGGACCATGCGTTCGCGCTGTAGTCCCAGGTGTACACATACACTACGCCGCTCGACGAACCGTCGAGCTCACCGCCGACCACCAGCGTGTCCCCGCTGATCGCCGAGGAGGTGCCCGTGTGCTTGGTGTCGAGCGCATCGGGCGTGATCAGCTTCGCCTGCTGCGTCCAGGTCACCACGCCATCGACGGTTACCGTATGCAGCACCAGGTTGGTCAGGTGCAGGTCCGCCACATTGACGCTATCCACCGCCAGATCCGCCGGATCGTCCGGCGTGATCATGTGGAAGTTCGACAGCCCGTGTATGACGAGTGGCTCGACGCCGGTGAAAGTGAAGATGTTGCCGCCAACGTCGACCATCCCGGCGCGCGCTTGGGTGCTGCTCGGCGTGTAGGTGCCGGTTGCAATGCCGTCGCCCGCGATGCGCAGCGTGTCGCCACTGACCTGCGGCCCGCCGTTGAAGGTGACAGACGCGGTCGCGCTTGGCACACCCGACTCGAATTGCGCGTAGACGATGTCGTCGCCTTCTTCGCCGTTCAAGGTCGCCATGTGGCCGCGGTTGTCGAAGCCGTGCTCGACGTTGAAGGTATCGTTGCCCGCGCCCCCGTACACCGTAATATCGTAGTGGTAGGTGCCGCTGGTCAGTTGCGTGACGTCGTTGCCGCTGCCCAGCGAGACTTTGATGTCCTCGCTGCTGCGCGCGTTGATGTTGAGCGGCTCCGTGGTGCCCGATTGTTGCAGCACGACCGTCGCATAGCTCACGCTCTGCGGGTCGTCGCCGAAGATCTGCGTGAAGGTGCTCACCCAGAATGGATCGGCGCTCGCCGGCAACGTGGGCGGTGTGACCGGGAAGATGTCCGTGAACGTCTTGTTCACGAATGCCAGATCCATATTGGCGGTAGCCGCGGTGTCGAGGTACTGCACCACGTCATAACCGTCGCCGCCATTGATCATCACCGGGATGCCCCGGATGCTGTCGGCGGTCGGCGGAGCGGTGTCGATGGCGAAGTTGTCCAGCGAGAAGCCGCCTAAGACCGGCTCGCCGATGTTGATGGTGTCGTCGCCGGGACCGCCGTTGACGGTGAAGGTCGAGTTCTTGCCGCCGTTGGGATCTTGCTCGCGGTGCGTGCCCTCGAGGTTGATCGTGTCGTTGCCTTGACCGGCGTTGATCACCACGGTCTCGAAGCGCCGGTAGTACACATTGGCCATGCCGCTGCGCTCGACCGTGGTGGTGTCGAAGCGCCACGTCCTGCCATCGAGGAGCGTGACGGGCGCTTCAAGCGCGTTGCTCACGGTGTAGGTCTGCCCGGTGAGATCGCTCTGATCGTTGAAATACAGCGTGTCCTTCGCCTCGGGCGAGTCGCCATCGATGTAGAAATCGCCCTGGATACTGTTGAGCAAGCCCGCCGATTCGTTGCCCTGCGTGGTGCCGACATAGATCGTATCGAAGCCGCCGCCGGCGTTGAGGTGCGTGGTCAGCCCTGCATTCGTGGCGGCGACGTAGAACGTATCGGCTTGCGCACCGAGCAGGATGGACAGATTGTCCGGCGCATCGAATACGATCGAGCCGGCCATGTCCAGCCCGGTGACGGTGTTGCCGGTGTACGTTCCGACGTTGGCGTTGTCGTCGCCGGAGTCATCCACGACGATGTTGTCGCTGCCCGCATCGCCGTTGATGTGCAACGTGCCTGCTACGAAATCCACGCGACGCAGCGACGCCGGATGCAGACCCGTGGTCGTGGCGCCAACGGTAATCGTGTCGTCGCCCGCGCCGCCGTGAATGTAGGTCGTGCCGTACGAGTAGGTGCTGTCGACGTTGAACGTGTCGTTACCCGATCCGAGCCACACATTGACCGTCTCGACGTCGCTGCTGATCGTCTCGACGCCGTTGTTGATCTTGCGGTACCCGTAGTAGATCGCGGCGGGCCAAGACGGATCGCTCAAGTTGTAGCCGGCGCCGAACGAATCGTTGTGGATGCTCACCAGCTGATTGGTGCCCATGCCCATGCCGGTGATGCCGATCGCATCGAGCTGGCCAGGCGTGGTCGAGGCATCGCCGTAGACATCCAACGTGTCGTTGCCGCCCTGACCGAAGAAGACCACGATGCCCGCGATGCCAGTCATCTGATTGGTGTCGTCGCCCACGTGCAGCGTATCGTCGCCAGGGCCACCATAGATGTAAGCGTCGATGTTGGTCGCTTCGCTCTTGACCTGGAAGGTATCGTTGAAGCTGGACAGTTCCACGAACACCGCGGTGCCGTGCGGACCCGGCGTGTAGGTGATGCTGCCGGTCATGCCCAGACCGCTGACGCTGTCGGTCTCCATCACCCCGCTCAAGGGGCCGGTGGCCGCATCGGCGCTGATGTAGATCGCATCGCGCGTGCCCTGATTGCCGCCGTCGCCGGTGTCGATGTGCAGGCCGCCCAGATTAGTGAGGTCGCCGGTGAGCCGGTCGAACGGCGAGCCGGTGTCGTCGTCATACACGCCGCCGGTGGTGAACAGCGCCTTGGTGGCATTGCTCGATACGTAGAAGCGATCGGCGCCGGTGCCGCCTTGGAGTGTGGTCGGACCCGCCACCGCGCGCACGAAGAACCGATCGTCGCTGCCGTTGCCCTGGACGATGGTGGTGCCACCGGCGTTGATGCCGGCTGGATTGTCGAGTTCGAGGAAATCGATATCCACGCCACCGGCGATGGTCACCGTCGGGGCTTGCACGTCGCCCTGGATGTCGATGGTCGAGCCGTGGTCCGGATCCGGATCGGAGATCGTCGCGTAGTCGCCCTGGATGAGCACCGACGTGTCGCTCGAGACCAGGGTGCCGGCGATGACGTCGACGTCGTCGCCGACGTACAGACTCACCGCACCCGGCGCGTGAATCACGCCTTGGCTGACCGCGGCACCGAGCTGCGTCGTCCCGCTCAGCACCATGTTCAGGTTCTCGTTCAGGAACGCTGAGTCGTTTACCGTCAGCGTGACTGTACCGGTGGCCGCAGTGACCTTGAGCACGTTGAGCGCCGCGTCGACCTCCTCCAGGTTCACGCTCTGCGCCGAATCCACGAACAGCCGGCCCACGATGGGCACGCCCGGGTCGGCCTGCAGAGAGTTCTGCGTCTGCCCGACACCTGCGCCGTCGATGTCGACTGGGTGCGAGCCATCGCCAATGCCGCCGCCCCCGGTCACTAGGTCGATATTCCCGCCTTGGATGTCTGCGGTTGGATCGCCGAGGGCATCGAGCATCGAGCCACTCAGCGTGATCAGCATCACATTGCTGTAGCGCGACACCACCGCGCCGAGCCGCATGTCGCCCTGCGTCTCGCGCAGGTACACGCCATCGTGCGCGAGGGCGTTCAACGCCCCATTCGCCTGATGCGAGGAATCGATCTCGAGGAAGTCGCCGATGGAGGCGATCGCGCCTTGCTCGGCAGTCAGGCTGACGCTATTGCCGATGACCCACGGCGTGGCGCCGTCGTCGGTCGGGCCGGTCGTAATGTCGTAGATCGAGCCATTGATCGAGGTGAGCGAGACGTCGCCCTTGTTCGACTGAATCAGATCGATGCGGAAGTCGCCGTTGGTTTCCGTGAGCGAGATGTTGCCGTTGGTCAACGCGTCGATGTGGCCGCTGCCGAGGATATCGGTGTTGCCGATCACATTGACGATCGGATCGGTGACCAATGGATGTGCGGCATTGATCGTGATGTTGCCGCCCGACGTGAGCTGGCCGAAGTTGTACGTGCCCGCGATTGCCGTCGCCAACGACGTGTCGGCGTAGATCGCCGGATCGAGCGGCGTGGCGGGTCCGCTGTCGGGATGGAAGTGATTGAGGTACGCGCCGTTGAGCACCGCGTTCTGAGGCACCGTGAAGGTGATGCCCGCGACCGTGCCGACCGGTTGGGTCTCCTGCACCACCGATTCGAGCAGCAGGTCGATGTCGCCCGCAGCCTGCAAGGTGCTGGTGTTGAAGGTGGCATCTGACGCATTACCGGTGCGCAAGCGCCCGAGCAGGTCGAGGTAGATGCCGCCCGTTGTCGCCGTCACCGACATGTCTGTCGTGCGGCCGGCGCTGCGCACCAGCTCGACGTCGAACCGGTTGCCCAACGAGCCGATCGAAAGGTCGTTCATCGCCAGCCCGTTGGTGCGGATCAATCCGGCGCCGACCTCGCGGATGGTGCCGCCCGCATCTTGGATGACGGTGCTGCCGGTCGGGTTGTTGATCAACCCGCTGATCACCACGTCGGAGGCTTGCGCGCCGCCCTGGTTGGTGATGGTGAGCGCGGTCGGCCCCGCCGAGTCGGCGATGCCAAACTGCGCACTCACGTTCTGCGCATCGAGCGTGACCTGCCCGGTCGCGTTCGGATTGGTCGGATCGATGCTGGAGATATCGAGCTCTTCACCCGACAGGTTGGTGATCGTGATCGCGTCGTAGGTGGTCTTCACCCGCGCGGTACCCTGGGTGCCGCTGATGGTCGAGTTGGGCGCGCTCTTGCCGTCTTTTGAGGTTACCGTGTTCGCCTGAATCGTGGCGGTGCCCGCGACGTTCAAGTTGCCGATCGGATCGACCGTAATCGCGTGGCTACCGGGCAAGCTCGAGCCGTTCACGTCATAGCCCGCGCCGTGGCCGCCATTGACGGTGATGCCCACCGCCGTGATCACGCGCCCGTCCTGGTCGATATACAGCACCGGGTTGGGACGGATCAACAGCACGATATCGCCGTTGAAGGTGATGTCTCGTCCTGCGTTGAAGTTGCCGTTCTCGTTGTGGTCCGAGCTGCCGAGCACGCCGCTGCCGGAATCGGCACTGCGGTCGTAGCGCGATACGTTCTGGTTGGCCTGCACCGTGATCGTGTGGCCAGCCACGGTCGCGCCGTTATTGACTTCGATTTTCGAGTCGCTCTGATAGTCTGTCGTGGCTGTGCCGCTCCCGGCGCCGTACAGGCCGTTGGCATCGCCATCCGCCTGCGTGGACACATCGATGTTCTGATGGTTCGAGTTGACCTCGACCGTGTCGCCCTCCAGCCAGGCGCCCGAATTGAGCACCACGTCGGTGCTTTCGGTATGCAAGGTCACGGTCGCGGTCCCGGACGCGCCCGATATGAGCGCGCCGGCGTCGGCGTTCCCCGTCGCGCGCGCGAACATCCCCGAGACCACGGAGCTTACGTTCACATCGGCGCCGGTGATTCGGGCCGAGCCGACGGACGTACGCGTCGTTGCCGCGGTCCCACCGATGTTGATACCTGCATCGGCACTCGCCCCGGCACCGAGGCCAGCCGCGTCGCCGTGCGCGTCCGCGGTGGCGCTGAGCGCGCTCGTCGATTGGGCCAAGACGTTGTGTAGAGCGGAAATCGAGTCGCCGTTTCCGATCTGCACTTCGGAGTCGTAGTCGAGATTGGCGTGCGCGCTGCCGTTGGCGAAGTCCACCAGCCCGCCGCCGTTGGTATCGGAGAGCACGCTCGCGTGCTGGTCCGTGCTCGACCCGAGCGTCACGTCGTGCTGCGCAGTGATCGAGACACCCGCGCCAAGATTCACGATCGCCGTGGTGTCGACCGAGATGGTCGAGGTTGCGCTGCCCACCGCCACCAGGCCACCGCCGCCATTCGCCGACGAGGCCGACACGTTGCCGATCGAGGTCGCGAGAATGGAAACGTCGTTACCCGACAGGGTAGCGTTCGAGCCGATCGACGTGTTCACCGTCGGTGTCGAGTGCGCATCGGTGTTGGAGGAGCTTACTTGCACAATGCCGCCGCCGACTCCGCTCGCCGCGGAGGTGACGATGCCATCGCCCGAGGGTGCGGCCGCGAGCGCGCGCGCGCCGCCCACGCCTTCGAGCTGCTGCGTACCGCTCGAGGTCGAGGTGATGTCGAGCACCAGCTGCTGCTCGCCGCTTCCCGGGCTGGTGAGATCCACCCCCTCGGTGCCGATTTGGCTAGTGCCGGTGAGCGTGGCGTGCGTGACCGGATCGGTGGGGTCGAGCGCGATTGCGCTGCCGCCTTGGCTGGCCGCGAGCTGGAAGGTATTCGCGGTTGCGTTGATCACATAGTAGGTGACACCGTCCTGCAGGCCGCCGATAGCCTGATCGCTCACCTTGCGCAGGTAATGCGTGACCGAGTTATCGGTCCCCGTACGCGAGATCGAGATCGCGGTAGTCGGCGAACCCACCTGCGCGAGCTGAATCTCGTTCGGCTTCGACGAGTCGAAGATCACCACGTAGCGGTTGCCACTGGTTAGCCCGCTGATCGGATGGCTCGCATCGCTCGCGGTGTAGATGACGGTGTCGCCGTTCGCCAACCCGCCATGACCGCTACCCAGGTAGATGTTGTTATTGTCCGCGTCGGCCAGCGGCGTCGAAGGAGACGATTGACCGGCTACGTCGACCGCGCTGGTCGCGAAGGTCGCCGCGGCAGGCGCACGATAGGTCACGGCCTGACCGTTGCTGAAGCCGTTGTTGTTGATCGTGATGGTGCTGCCCGAGACGTTCGATCCGGTGAACGACTGCGCGGCCGCCGGGACGTTGTTAGGATCGACCAGCTTGATCGTGGTCGGGTCGATCACCTTCACGATGTAGCGATGGCCTTCGACCAGCCCACCCACGCCGAATGCGCCGGCCGCGTGGTAGATCACACTGTCGCCGTCGACCAGGCCCGGCGAGCTCGCGAAATGAATCGTGTCGCGCGTGACGTCAACCGGCTCACGGGTCCCACCGGTGGTGAAGTCCGCACCCAGCTTCAGGCTATTGGCGGTGACGAGGATGATGCCGTAGCGCCGGCCGTCGACCAGTCCGCCGAGCGCCGGATTGCCGTTGGCATGGTAGACAATCGTGTCGCCGGTCTGCAGGCCGTGCGCGGCCCCCAGGTCGATCGTATTGGTCGTGGTGTTGACCGCGGCCCCTGCGTTGAAGGTGCCGTCGGAAGTCGCCGCAGGCTCCGCGCCATGGGTCGCGCTGATCGTCAGCGTATGGCCGGCGGCCAGCAGCCCATTCGCGCCCACGCCCGCGGAAACGTTCGGGCTCGCGGAAGCGCTCGCACCCAAACTCTGCACGTTCACCGCGCCGCCCGAGGCGCTCTTCGACGAGGTATCGGCGTCGGTAGTCGACAGCGATTGGATCGTGATGTCGTTTGTCGCGCGGATCTGTCCACTGCCTGCGACTGCGCTGACAGTGGGCGCGGTGTGCGCGGTCACGGTCGAGCTGGTGACCGACACCAGACCGCCGCCGCTGGAGCTCGCACCCGAAGCCGAGATATCCGAGGATTGCGCGGTGACGAAGACGTTAGTCGCCCCTGCATCGCTGTTGTGACGCACGCTGCCGAGCAGCTGCGCTTGCGTGGTGCCGGTGGCCTCGGCGTCGGGGTGGCTCGATGACACGTTCACCAGGCCGCCGCCGTCGTTCTTCATGCGCGCTTCGGCGTAGTTGCTCGAGCGCGAATCGACTCTCACGTTGCCGTTGCGCGCGTCGATGGTCGCCCCGCCGCCCACGTCGGCGTCGACATTGGCGTGCGCCGAGGCAGTGATATCGCTCACCGATACCGCGACGCCGAGCGCCGCGGTGAGCATCTTGGTCGACACGAACGCGCCCGTACCGCTCATGTACGTCGACGTGTTCGGCTCGTAGTTGTTCGCCGCGAGCAGCGTCACGCCGCCGTTCAAGCTGGTGACGCTCGCACCGCCCTCGATCGCAGTCTCTTCGATCGCTTCGATCGTAGCGTTGGCCGGTGTGGCGCCTACCGAGAGCCCACCGGACAGCGTGAGCGACTGGGCGGTCGCTTCGACCTCGGTGCGCAGTACCGTGATCAGAGACACGTCGCCGTTCGAAATGATATGCGCGCCGTTACCAATATAGGTGCGCACCGTCTGCGATATGTCTGCGTTGACGTTGGTGCCGTTGCCCGAAGCGAGCAGCGCGCCGCCGATTGCGTCGCCCGTCGCCTCCGCGTGCGTGTCCACCTGCCCGGTAAGCGCAAGGCTGCCCGCGCTAGTGAGCGTGCCGTTGAAGTACGTGAGGATAGACCCGCCAATGGTCGCCGTGGGCAACGTCGCACCCACCGCCACGCCGCCGCTCAGGTTGGCGCCGGAAGCCTTCGCGTCCGCTTCTTCGCTCGCGCGCGAGGTTACCGCCACCGCGCCGCTCGCGGACATGCCGCTCGTGTTGACGTAGGTCGTAATATTGGGCGACACGGTGGCGTTCGCCACCCCGCCGCTCGCCGACAGGAGCGCGCTGCCCGATGCGGTGGTTGCCGTCGCGCGCGCGCCCATCGGAACGTTGACTTGCGAGCCGCCGTTCATCACCGGATTGCCGAGCACGTCGAACAGCGGCGTGGTGATGACGCTGCCGTCCGCGTTGCGGTCGAACAGCGACACCACCGAGATGTCGCTGCCGGCGGTGACGCTCGAGGTGCCAATATGGGTGTCGATCGTGGGCGAAGTCGTCGCGTTGGCAATCGAGGCGCCGATCGAGAATCCACCCGCGGAAATGCCGAAGGCATCGGCTTGCGAATCGGCGACGACGTTGGAGAGCAGGTGCACGTGGCCGCCGGCGGAGATGGTGCCCGAATCGCCGATCGAAGCCTCGACGTTCGGCGTGACGTTCGCGGTCGCGACGTTCGCGCCGGCCGATACGATGCCGCCCGCGACGGCTTGCGCATAGGCGCGCGCCACGTCGATTTCGGAAGCGTGCACGTCGACGTCCCCCGTGGCGTTCGCGCTGCCGCCGAGCTTCGCCTTGGTCTCGCCGCCCGCATTGGCGGTGGCGACGCTGATGCCGACGCCTACGCCGAGGCTGATGCCGGTGCCCGCCGCATAACCGGTCACTGTCCGCGCCGAGGCCGCGTCGATGGTGACGTTGCCGCCCGACGTGAGCTGCGCGCCCGAGCCGACGGTTGCGTCGACGTTAGCATCCGCATGCGCCTCCGCATCCGTTCCGGTCAGCGACGCACCGACACCCACCGAAGGCGCTTGCGCGCTCGCCCGCACTTTCTTGCCGGTTGGCGTGGTGCCATTCGAGTTGAAGCGCGTCTCGACCGCGATGTTGCCGCCCGCGCCCACGATCGCGAGCGCGCCGATTCCGGCAACGATATTCGAGGTCAGATTGGCGTGCGAAATGCTCGCACCGGTTGCACCGAGGCCGCCGGTCGCCGTGAGCACCTCGGCGTTCACGTCGATCTCGCCGTCCGCGACCACGTTCACCACGCCCGTCGAGGTGAGGTCCGTGCCGGTGCCGATGCTCGCAGTGACGTTCGACCCGACGTCGACGAACGCGAAATTCGCGCTCACCGCAACCGCGCCCGCACCGATTGCGACGGTGTGACCGTGCGCGTTGACGGTCTCAGTGGCGTTGACGTTCACATCGCCGACATGATCGCCGCCGCCTTGGCCGATCTGCACGTTGTTGCCGATCGAGGCCGTCGTATCGCCATTGATCGAGAGCCGCGTGAACGACGCACCCGTTGAGAACGCGCTCACGCTTGCCTGGCCGGTGGTGACCGTGAGGTCGCGATTCGCGGTCGCGGAGACCGTGAGGCTGGCAGCGTCGTGGACCACCGCGCCGTCGGCGAGCGATGCGGACGTCGCGCTGCTGTCGCTGACGACGGCCACCGCAGCGCCCAGGCCAACGAAGCCGGTGGCGCCGTCGAGGGTGAGAACGTCGACGTTCTCGTCGAGTACGGCAATGATGGAAATGGCGCCGCCGGCCGAAAGCGTGCCGCCGGCCGAAGCCGTGACATTATCGGCCACACTCAGAATCGCGACGGAGGCGCCAGCCCCCACAACGCCGCCGGAAAACTGGCCGGCGATGATGGAAATGGTGTCGGACTCATTCGCCTTGACCCCGATGGCGCCGCCGGCAGTGATGATCGTCCCGGACTGGATGATAGCCGAGGTGCCCGGAGGTGTGGGATTGCTGTTCTCGCGCGACGTAATGGCGGACTGGGTCGGCGCCTGACTGTTGACCTTCGTTGCGGCCTTTTGCGTGCCGGCATTGACGCGGTTGGTGTTGGTGTTCGGGTTGCCGCTGCTGTCAGTGCTGAAATTGTTGATCCCGCCGCCGCCGCTGTTCGTCACCTGGCCAGTGCCGCTCTGCGCCTGCTCGGCGGCGTTGCTGTCGGCGGATTTGCCTCCGCCATCCAGCGCGCTTCCCGTGGTAGTGCCGTTCTGGTCCTGGCTGGTCTTCTGGATCTGCGTGCCGATCGACCACACGCTGACCGCACCGCCCACCCCAACGAAGCCGCCTGCGCCGCTCACGTCGAAGCCCGTGATGTTCTTAAGGGCGACGGCATTGACCTCGACATCCTGTTTCGCCGTCACCTGGGCGCCTGATTCAATCTGGGCCTTCGTGTTATTGTTGAGGGTGCCCACATCTACGGCGCCGGAGACGCCGACAAAGCCACCGGCGATCCCGATAATGAAGGTCTGCACACCGGCCTTGTCCGCCGCGTTGACGTAGACGCTCTGATCGGAATTGGCGAGACCCTGATGCTGGCCATTGATGATGGCACTTCCGTGGACGACCGCGTCGGTCTCGGCTTGGATCAATGTCACTCCGACAGCGCCCGAAACGCCGACGAATCCGCCGGCGCCCGCGGCCACGATGTGCAATATGTCCTCGCTCGACTGCGCCTGCACGATGACGCCGTGCACCGGCGCCGCGACTGTCTCGAATGCCGGCGCGAGGGTGATGTTGCCGTCGAGTACGCCGGACACGCCGCTGCCATTGCCCAGCGCATCGACCTTCGCCGATGCGCCGATCGTCGCCTCGGTGTCCTTGTTGAGCATCATCACGCCCACCGAGCCGCCGACCCCAACAACGCCGCCCGCAAGGGCGCCGGACAATTCGAGGACATGGGTGTCATCGCTCGCGGCAACCAACACGTCGCCCCCTGCGTAGACGGTAGCGGAATCGCCGATTCTCGCGGCTGTGTGATTATCGACGCTGAGCACGTCGACCGCGCCGCCGACGCCGACAAACCCGCCGGCGATACCGAAGCCGATCATCACGATGTTTTCTTTGGCTGTTGCCTCCACGGCGATGTCGTTGAGCGCATTGACCGTAGCCTGGCTGCCGATGTAAGCGTTCGTGGTGTTGCCGATGACATTGACGGCAACCGCCGGACCCACGCCAACAAAGCCGCCTGCAGCCGAGCCGGCTACCGACAGGTGATAGAAATCGTCGCCAGCCCCCACAAGCACGGACTGGAGGCTGCTCGCTGTCGAGGTGTCGAAGTTGACCTTTGCTTTATCGCCTATGTAGGCCTGCGTCGTCGCCTTGACGACGTCGACTCCAGCCGATACTGCGACGCCGACCTCGCCGCCCGCGAGGCTGAAGGTGAAAGTCCTGATCTCGTCGCGGTTCGTCGCTGCGACCGCGACGCCGTGGAACCCGGTCTGAGTTTCAGGCGCAGTCGTGCGGCGACCGCTCAACGAGGCGTCCTGCACACTCTCGCTGCTGCCCGTGTTGTGAAGATCCATCTGCTGGATTTGAGGGGTGTTGACCTGGCCCAGAGACTGGAACGAAGACCGGTCGCCACTTTCGGCGTTGGTCAAGGTGCTCCCACTGCTCGTTTCGATGCCCTGCCCGCTCGGATCACCGGCGTTGAAAGTCGGGGCCCCGGTATTGAGGCCGGTATTGATCGCACCCGTGTTGACCGTGAGGCCGGAGCCCTTGCCGTCCCCGGTGACCTCGGCGCCCGCCCCGATGAAGGCCTCGGTGTCCTTGGTCATGACGTCAACGCCGGCTGCGGCGCCCACGCCTACCTCGCCGGCAGCAAGTACGGCAACGATCTCGTTGACGTCCGTCAGGTCGTTCGCCGACAGCACGACGCTGCCCGTCGCGTGCACGTCGCCGGCACCCCCGCCCGATGGGTTGTTCGGATCATCGCCGATGAAAGCACGCGTCGTCAAATCGAACACGTGCACGCCGGCATTGGCGGCCACGCCCACCGTTCCCGCTGCCCCGAGGCCGGCGGAGACGGAAATCAGCTTCTCGCTCGACTCTGCGTCGACCGTGATGTTGCCCGCAACCGTCGCGGTGACGTCCGAATCGATATAGGCATTCGTATGTTTGGTGTAGTCGCCAACATCGGCGCCCACGCCGACCCCCGCGGTCCCACTGGCAGCCAGCGAGCCTGCGACCGAGATGACCGAGGTTGTGTCGCTGGCGCTGAGCGCGAGATCGCCGCTATTGGTCGTCGTAATCGTCGCGCCGGCACCGACATAGGCGGTGGTCGTCTCATTGAGCACATTCACCGCTGCCGAGCCCGCCACGCCAGCATCGCCGCCGCCGGCGACTCCCGCTGCGATTGACAGGATATCTTCGCTCGCAGTCGCAGTGATCGAAAGCGTGCCTGCCGCCGTGACCTGAGCGCCCGCGCCGACGTAAGCCTGCGTGGTGGCGCTGTGCACCAGCGTCGTGTTGGAAACGCCGATGCCGGCCGAGCTCCCCACGCCGACCGTCCCGGCGATCATCGTCGTCTGGAAGGTGCTGGTGGCCGCCAGCGTGACCGCGCCACCGGCCTCCACCGCCGTCGGATCCGCGATATAGGCGTCAGTCTCGGTATGAATATCCGCAATCGAAATCGAGGCAGCGACGGCGGCGGAGTCCGTGCCCACCCCGATCGTCCCTGCGATCGACAGCATGGTCTCGGAAGAGTTCGCCGTCACGCTGACCGTTCCGCCGGCTTCGACCTGCGCGCCGCTACCGATATAGGCGTACGTGTTCTTGTGGAGGATCTCCACGTCGAGACCGATCCCAATCCCTGCCGAACCGGTGGTCAGCCCAAGCGCGCCGGCGATGCTGGTGATCTGGGTCTCGTTGACCGCATGGATCGTGATGGTCTGGCTGCTGCTCGGAGTGTAGAGCCCGCCCTGGTTGATCTGGCTGCCTGCACCGATATGGGCATCCGCGTCAACGTGGAAGTCATTGACGATAAAGGAGCCTGCAATGGCGGCATCGCCGCCCGCGGCCGAGCCGGCGACGGCTACCGAGGTCGCCGACGGTTTCGCCGCGTCGGGTACCATCGGGATATCGAGCCTGGTCGGCAACAGGTGGTTCTCCGCATCGATCGTCAGTGCACCCGCTTCATCGGCATCGCCGGCGATGAAGGCCGAAGTCGAAGCGTGCACGATCGCGACGTTAATCGTCGCGCCGAACGCTGTGCCGTTCTCCGAGAAGCCTGCGGCCGCCGCCAGGGTCTGGGGATCGAGGTTGGCTTTCGCCGTGACGTTGATGTCGCCGCTCGACTCCAGATGCGACCCGCTGGCCGTGGAGGCCTCCGTATCGAATTGGTTGACCACGTTGATGCCGACCGACCCGGCGATGGAGGCCTCGGCGTTGTTGCTGGTGTTCGCGGCCGCTGCCGCGCCCCAGGCGATAAAATCGTCGGTCTTGGAAGCCGGGGTGATCGCTTCGATCGTGATGCCATTGCCCTGGATCGTAGAAGCGCCACTGACAAGCGCCTTGTTCGTGGCATTTACAACGTCCAACCCGACCCCCGCGCCGATATTCGTGCTGTTGTCCATCGCAATGGCGGCGCCGACGCCCTTGGCAGTGGCATCGTCCTCCACCTGCGCCGAGATCTTCACGGCATTGTGTGCGGTGACGTCTGCCCCATTGGTCACCTGTGCGGTATTGTTCGAGGTCAACACGTTGACGGATACCGCCGCGGCCACGCCGACGCCGCTGTCATCTTCGCTGCCCTCGGATGAGGTCGAGCTCTTGCCGCTGTTGGCGTTGTCTTTCGCGGACGGCAGCGATGTCTTGCTGCCCTTGTTGGTTGTGTTGTTGTCATTGACCTCGTGATCGGCCTGGCCGTCGGCACCGCTCTTGCCGCCCTTGCTGTTCTGCTTGGAATCGTTCTTATCCTCGCCCTTGACGGTCGCGACCGCTTCTGCGTCGCTCGACACGGTCGAGGTCGACGACAATGTGAAGGCGCCGCCTGAGGTGGTGATGTCGCGCGCCAGTTCGGCGCTGATATTTTCGATAACTACTGCGACTGAAACCGAAGCGCCGACGCCGACGCTCTTTCCGGCCGCTTCCGCATCAGTTTCGGTCCTAAATTGACCGGTGTGCGACGCCGTGATCGAGACGTCCCCTGTGGCCGACACCGCGCCATCGGAAACCGGCTTAGTGCCCACGTAGGACATGGTCGTGTCCTGCGCGACCAGGACCGCCGCGCCCACGCCAATTCCTACACCGCCTGACGCGCCGTTCTCACCATGGGTGACCGCCGAATCGCCCGACGTAGCCGAAACGGTGAATTTCCCGGCGGTCCCTGACCACGAAGTGCCGTCGATGATCGCGGCATTGACGGTATTCGTGAGGACGTTGACACCGGCCGAGCCGCCGACGCCGGCATTGTCGCCGTCGGTGTCGCCATGCGGCTTGGCGGTCGCGAGGTTCGCCTCGTCGCTGGCAGCCATAACCGACACATCGAGCCCGCCAGTGATCGTCACCGATGCGGTCCCGGAAACGGCGGTCGGGTCAAAGCTCGAGCCCGGGGTAAAGCCGACCACCGCGTCGGTGTCGTTGTTGACGACATTGACCGCCACCGAGATGCCCACCCCGATATCGCCGCCGCTGCCTCCTGAGGAGGCGTCCGCGCGCGACGAATGCGTCAGATCATGCACTTGCTGGCCCGAGGGGGCGCTGCCCGACAGCGCGATCGCTTTGCCGCTGTAAGCATCGTCGCGCGAGGCGGCGAGTTGGTAATGGCCGCCGGTCAGGTCGATCACGTAATATGTCGTGCCGTCCGTCAGACCGCCAAGCGCCGTCCCTTTGTTCGCGTCGTAATTTACCGGGTCGCCGGTGCGTAGTTGGCTGCTGCCACCGAGGTTCAGGAGCGTCATCGTGCCGGTCGGGTTAAACTTGATGGGAGTAACAAAGTTAGGTGCGCTAACGCTGCTAACCGTCACGAACTTGCCAAGCCACTGTTCGCTCCCCGAGCCGGTGGAGGTCAGCTTCACCAAACCGGTATCGCCGCCAGCCTCGGCATTAGCCTTGGTGTCGTAAAACCTGACCGTGCCGTCTTTGGCGACATTGACATAATAACTCTGGGTGAGGCCGGTTATGTCGCTGGTGAGCCCACCGATCGACGTATTCCCATTGTTGTAATATGCGACCTGGTCGCCGCTCTTCAACCCGGCGTCCAGGCCGACGAAGATCGAGTCTTTCTGGAACGTCGAACTGCTGGGATCGTTGTCCACCGAGACCACTTTCGGAGCCGCCGTGCCTGTCGGGTTGAACACGAACGGGCGGCTCGTGTCAGGAGAGTTGCTGACGTACTTGTAGAACTTCTGCTCCGTGCCGGCTCCGCTGGTGGAAGTGAGCTTGATGAAGTTGCTGCTGCCAATCTCGGCGTCCGCCTGTCCGTTGCCGCTACCGCTGCCGTCACCATAAAGCCTGACCGTACCGTCGCCACTCACGTTGACATAGTAGCTCTTGGTGTCAGTCAAACCGCCGATTGCTGTATTGCTGTTGGCGTCGTACTGGACCTCGTCGCCGGTCTTCAGTCCGTTGTTGAGGCCGAGATAGATCGTATCCTTCTGGAACGTGGTGTCGGTCGAGCTGTCGAGGGTGACGACCGCCGGCGTCCCGAGCACCGGCGCCTTGATCGCGTGGTCGGTCACCGTCGCTTCGACGTCGAGCCCGCCGCCGCTGATGACGGTGTTGTTTCCGACATAGCCGAGGTTGGTGATGTTGTTGACATTCACCGCGACTCCCAGCCCGACCCCGGTGCCGCCGCTGGTGGTGGTGGCCGAACCGTCGGCCAGCGCATGCCCGTCGGAATTGTTGCTGGATTTCGCCGACACCGTCTTGCCGGCGGTGATGTGGCGTCCGTCGGGGATCGATGCGATCGACGATGCGTTCTCGATGTTGACCGCGACTGCGCCGGCCACGTCCACCGCCCCGTCGCCGCTCGAGGCCGAGGGTGATTTCGCGTTCTTCGCGTCGTCGCTTTTCTTTGCACCGTCCGATTTCGCCGTGTCGCCCGCGTAGTCCCTTTGGTCTCCCGTCGCTTGATCCGCGCTTTTGGCGCCGGAACTGCCTTTCGCGGGGCCGCCCTTGACGCTCGCCTTTGCCGTGGTTTCGCTGCCCGAGGTTTCGCTCGATAGGAAGGCCGCGCTGCCGCTCAGAGTGACAAAGTCGCGACCGGTGGTTGCCAGCGACACGTCGTTGACGATGGACAGGGCGAGTGAAATGCCGACCCCGGTACTCGTGGCGCTGGTGCTGCCGGTGGCAGTTGTCTGGACGGCGTCGGTCAGTGTCGACTTCGCGGTGAAATTACCACCGATCGTCAGCGTTCCGCCCGTTCCGAGCGTCGCATGGGCATCATTGTCAGCCACAGAGATTGCAATCACCGGGGTAACGCCGGTGCCGCCGCTGGCTTTGGCGCCGTTTTGCGCCGTCGTGGTCATGCTGTGCTGCGATTTGGCCGTCAGGCTAAGGGCCTTGGCGCCCGTGATCGCCGCGCCATCACCGACATACCCGGCGGTCGTGTCTTCTTCGTAGTTGAAGGCAACGGAGGCGCCGACGCCCAAGCTGCTACCGCTGGCTCCGCCGTCAAGCGGCACCGCTTTCGCGCTGCTCTTGATGTTCGAATCCGCCTCGATTGTCACATTCGGGCTGCCGGTCAGCGTCAGCGTGGCGTTCTTGTCGATATACGCCTCGTTGTCCATCACGATGACATTGATCGCGAGCGACCCGGCAACGCCGGTATCGGACGAGCTGACGCCCGAGATCGCCACCGCACTGACGCTGCTCTGATTCGGCGCCAGCACCTCGATCGTGAGCGACCCGCCGGTGATGCCCGTAATTCCGCCTATGTAGGCGAGATTGCTGCGGCTAGCAATGTCGAGCGCAACGCCAACGGCGACGCCGGTCGACGAGTTGGTGTAGCTGGCGTCCGCCGCCGTCGTCACCACATCGGTCGGCGTCACAGATATCGTGACCGCGCCGGTGCCGGCGTTGGTGGTGCTCTCTTGGATAAAGGCCTTGGTCGTACCGGTATCGGTATTCACCGCGATGGCGCCGGCCACCGTGATGCTCCCGTCGCTTGTCTTCGCGTTATTATCCTTGAGCGTCTTTTCACTCGCGTTGGTGCCGCTACCGCTGGCCGAAGAGCCGCCGGGCGACGACTTGGCGGTCGTCGTGATGGTGCGGTCCGATGTGGCGCTCAGGCTCACCGAGCTGCCATCGACGGTCCCATGATCGATCGAAGCCGTGGTATCACCGGTGACGACCGAAACCGCCACAGCAGCGCCAGCCGAACTCCCCACGTTGGCGTCCGCTGTCGTGGTATCGTTCAGCTTACTGCTGGCTAAAAGGGTAACAGCGCCCGTTACGTTGAGGTCAGCGCTATCGGAAACGTCGAGGAGGGCGCCACTGCCGAAAGTAGTATTGACGACCGCGGCGTCGACACTCGAATCAGTGGTGTTCGAACCATCCGGCTTGGCGGTTGCATCAATCGTCACGTCGGACAGGGCGGTCGCATCAAGCTTGCCAGACGCGGTGATCTGCGATCCACCGTGGATCAGAACCTCGGGGTCTGCGTTGCCGACGACTGCCACGAGCTTCACCGTGTTGTTCGATGCGTCGGCGGTGAGGTTCCCCCCGACCTTCGCGTTGAGAGTGATGTCGGTCCCGCTCAGTTGTGACCCCTGGTCGATATCGATCTTGGCGCTGGAAAAGCTGGTGATCAATGATCCGGTGATGGAACCAATCTGCGTGCCGTCGCTGTTGACGGTAACCTCGGAATCTGCACTCAGCGTCAGCGGACCACTCGCCTTCAAGGTGGCGCCTGTCACCGAGATCAGCGAGTTCGCATTGGCCAGAAGCCCATTGAGCAGGTCAGTGATGCCGCTGGAAGCGGCATCCGCCGTCAGGGTAATATTCGCCGGAGAGCCTCCGGTCGTGTCGATTGTCACGCCGGAATCGACCGTTATGGTCTCGGCGTTTATGGTCAAGGAAGCGCCGGGCATGATCAAATCGGTAGCAACTTCCACGGAATCGGTGCCACCCTGCCCGTCAATCGTGAGTGACCCTGTAGGCATGCTGAACGTAGTGGTCTCAAAGGTGTTATTCAAACTTCGGATCTGCAGGCTGGATCCCGGCTTCTCAACGATCGCCTGGTCGTCGGCTGAACTGAGATCAAAAATGATATCGGCGACCGTGCCCGTATTTGTGATGGGCTCCAATCCAAAATAAGAGATATCGTTGCCATCCAGACCAACGGTACCGGAATCCGCGCCTGTGGGAGCGAACAGTACCTTGCTGTAACTGCCGCCGATGACGAGGCTATCGAATCCCCCCGCCCCTCCCTCGATCTGCCCGTTCAGGCTGCCGTGCGGCCCGACGATGAATGTATCTCTATTATTCGGGCCACCGATCAGGTTCTCGATACCGCTGAAATCGATGCCGGCCACCTCGCCCGAATCATTCCCGGTGATATTCCACACGGTATCGCCACCGATGACCTGCAATACATCGCGGTCAGCGGTCGAGGCATCAGTAAATCTTACCGGCACAGGGATGGGATTACTGAGATCAACCGTGAGTTTGTCACTCAGCTCTGAACCCTTAATGATCACGGCGCTCGTGTCGGCAAGGGCCTGGCTCTGCAAGACCGACTGAGTCGTGTTGTCGACAAGCTGAAGCTCCTGGGTGGCGCTGTCGACTCTGAGTGTCGCGTTAAGTGCGCTGCCGGCGGCCGCCGCGTGGGTGAGGTCGCTCGAGAGGAGCAGGCGTGGCTCGAGTGGTTCGAACACCATCTTCTGCCGCCTCTTGGCAACTCCCTCTTCCCTCTTCATCTGTCTACGGAGTCGTCTGCCGAATGACATGGCGATTCTCCTTTACGCCCGGAGATCAAAGTTGCTCCGGGGAGCACGCGGAACAAAAACAGGGTTGCCCCGAGAAAATGATACACCTCGAGCCAACAACTTTCTTTCTAGGAAAGTCACCGACTGCAGGCATGGTCGGCCCTCCTCTGAGGGCAGGGTCTGTAACGAAGCGCTATGAGCTGATGGAATCCCCTCACGACGAAACCGACCGAAGTGCTACTGAGCTCCTCTGGCCTTTACTGCCCTGAGTTAAAAGTCTTTGAGCTCTATAGACGAGAACAAATCCAATCCACTATGGCGGACTTTGAATCCAATCAGGGGGAGCCTCCCCTAACGGCCTGGTGGAGCGGGAGACCACCCCCGTGTGATCCCTCATAAGCTAATCAAAATAATGGGTTGGCACCTCTATTAGCTCTAGGCGCCGAGAGCGATTCCAAGCTTGTATAGGAGTAGAACTTGAAGAAAACTGATCGGGAACGATTGTGAACATTTTCTCCACGCCTTGAACTATTCCTTTAAAAGGTGAGGAGGTCATCGAATGCAAACGTTAAGAGGTGTGTTGCGACTCGGCCCTGCGACCAGGTGAAGACCATGACCCATCCGCGTGGTCGTGTAAAGGCGAAGCACCCTCTGTATCGAAAATTAGGTGACCAACGGTTTCCTCAGAGACGTGACTACATAACAATGACGGTAAATTACTACAAAAGTCCCCCCCTTGTCAACAAAATATCTTAACATTCCTCAACATTTATTGTGGATACATTCTCCACATTTTGAAGAAATTTGATGTCAATAACGTAGGCATGTTATTGAATGTAAAGGACCGCTTGTTTTCTCCCCTGGACACCAGCATGTAGAGAGGCCGGTTGAGATCTTGATGGGTTAGGCGATGAGGTACCTCGGGGAAGGGGGAATTGATAGGAGTGTGTCGAACAGCCTCGTTCGCCGCCGAAGGACTGTCCCGCCGTTACGTAAGTCATGCAGTCCCGGCGAAATCGGAATCAGAGAAAAAGACCTCGCCCGCCGAAGAATCAGCGAGCGCGGGTCCTGCCCAGACAAATCACCAGAAAGTCTGTGCTCCTATCTCTCTGCTCGCATGTTTGAGTCGTCCCACCTGATCCTCACCTGAGCGCCCGTCGGTGTCGCAGTCCCTTGACGACCGGGTGGGGTTACGTATGGAGCCCGGATGCGAGTATCACCCGGATGGTGCTATTCACGGTATCACCACTCGTCCCTGCAAGATTGCTTACAAACTCCTTTACCCAAGAGGCTGAGGCGCAAATTGTGGCCTCATCGTTTCCACACACAGTGAAGGCCTGCTGGTAACGGTCCCTGCCGCAGCAGTCGATGAGAATGTCGTTTCCTCCCCCGCCAACCAGGACGTCGTAGCCGGGGCCGCCATTCAGAACATCGTTACCGGCGTCACCGTAGAGGACGTCACTGCCGGCAC
>Ga0335070_10000481_pt1 | contig 44625 bp, 50 predicted proteins | sample Lox_Sample_13_FD_206722 | JGI IMG/M metagenome (GOLD analysis project Ga0335070, IMG submission 206722) | Soil microbial communities from Loxahatchee National Wildlife Refuge, Florida, United States - Lox_Sample_1.3 | ecosystem: Environmental > Terrestrial > Soil > Wetlands | place: USA... | reverse complement strand
TGTTCGGTTCAATCAGTTACGCAGGGTTAACCTTCATAGGGATTGCTATTGCCCGAATCGGGGATGCGTGGAGAAAATCAGGTGCAATGGGAATCTGCCTTCTGATGTACGCTGTTTCAATGATTCCTCTGCTGTTGACAGGTAACATTGGTTTTTTGATGGTCACTGCATTCTTCCTAGGTGGATCGGCTGGATCAAGCGCCCTTTCAAACGCCTATGTGGGAGCGATTGCGCCTAAGTCGAAAAGAGGTCTTTGGCTGTCTGTTCCCATGGCGGCGGCTTCGATCGCGTCCTTTATGGCGCCCTACTTGGGCGGGTATTTCTACACTTTTTCCCCCACGTACACATTCATAATCTCGATGACTGCCATGCCCCTTCTCGTTGCTTACGCGATCATGAAGTTGAAGGACTAGTCACATCGCGTTGAATGTCCGCAGTCGCATCAGCTGTTCAAGCTGACTTCTCACGAGTAGATGTCCAATAAGCCTATTAGACCACAGTACGCAAGATTCTCATGATGTCCATTGTCCCGCGAGGATAACAAAGCGATAAGATGCCCTGTCTGTGGCGCACCATACAAAAAGGTCGTCCCCTCTGACGTTTCGCAGCTCAACTGCGATTATTGCGGAGCGACTTTCAGAGTACCTCCAAGTGAGGGTGGGGAACTTCCGCGGTGTCAGAACCACCCTGAAAGATACGCAGCTGGTAAGTGCAACGACTGTGGAGGAGAGTTTTGCAGTGAATGTCTGCAAACCTACGAATTCAACACGCGGGAAGGCAGCGCCGAACTTTACTTGTGTCCTGACTGCCTCAGAAATAGGAAGACTGGCCAGGCTAATTCCTTCGTTTTTGCAGGAGCAATATTCGCGGCTGTTGGAATTCTATTTGCGATTTTTGCCTGGCAAGTCGGAATAGCGTTCATCATATTAGGAAGCATCTCAATCGCGTATGGCACCTCAAGGAAGCCGGAGTCACCAACGACTCCTGAAAAGCCGGAAGCTGACACAGAAGAGACGGAAGGAACAGAAGAACCGTCAGAGAGCGATTGGGAAGAAGCCGACAAGCTCTACGGCACTCTTCTCGAAAAATATGGAGAACATTGGGGGATTTCGTCAGGTGCAAGTCTTCTGGAAGATGAGATAAAAGCCTACACGTGGGATGGCTACACTTGGCCAGAAGCCGTTAGAAAGGTCTACCAACGTCAACAAAAGAAAGCCTAGCCGTTCCGTCTGGAGAACCCTGCGCAAGACGATTGAACATGAGTTGGACTGGGCGATTAGGCTCGGTCAGAACCAGGTTTTGTAGTGTTTGAAGTTGCCGAGCCATAAGAATACGAGAGCAGCGATCGCGCCTAACATCAGAACGGGTCCCAGATCTGTTTGTTGGGGGACCGTGGTCGTGATCTCCACTTGGGCACTCCACGTAGATGTGGGAGTGTTGTACTTAGCGAGTGTTTCAAGAGCTTGCTGCAGCTCTCCGTAATCTGTGGATTCCATGAACTTTCCGCCGGTGTCATTCGCTATCGATTTCATGAGGTCAGGGTTGGAATCCAACCCCATTTTTGCCACGTGAACCGTGTAGATGGGCACTCGAGCACTGGTTGCTTTGTCGACGGCGTTCTTCACGGAAGTCAGCGGGTCAGGATAACCGTAGTTGGCGTATCCGTCTGATATCAGGATAATAGCGTAGACTCTGTCAGACGATGTGTAGGATGCCAAGAGGTTGACTGCGGCCTCAATTCCGTATCCGACATCCGTCCTCTCTTCAAGACATGGCAAGGCTTCACTTTGACGGAGCCCATTCAGGGTTGAAATGGCCAGTTGTTTGTCTTGGGTGAGAGGAAGCGAATTCTTTATTTCAGCCTCAAAAGCCACAATTCCAAATCTGACCGGTTGACTCGAGTTCTCGACAAACTTGACGAGTAAGTCCTTCGTGGCTTCTAACCTTGACGGGTTTACATCGTTAAACCCCATGGATGCAGAAACGTCCACGGCAAACACTATACCGCCGACGAGGTCCTTTTCTTGAACCATGGGAACATCCATTTTTCTGGTTATCTCGGCGGTGGTCAGAACAACTGGACCAGCCAGGCTGAAAGCGATGAGAATTATTATTCCGAGTTTTAGGGCGAGACTTATTCCTCTCCAAGCCTGTCGCGTGAGACCTTTTTGCGCGCCTATTCTGACAAGTCTTCTCAGCGGTGGGTAGTGGAAAACCTCCAATCCTCTTTTGATTTTCTGTGCGAAGTAGTGACTCATGAAAGTCAACGCTATGAAGAGTGGAAGGAGAAGTATCAACTGGGGGGTTGCGAAGTCTATCAATCACTAGATCCCCGTGAACCATGTTAGAAAAAGACAACAAACGAGCAGTGAGGCAAAGATCACCAATGCCGTGTGATAGTCTTTTGCTTCGAATGGAAGTTCATTGAGAACGGTTTTCAGTGCCCCAACTTTGACTTGTTGAGAGAAACCGGCGATCTCTCTCGCCAAAGTCGTCATCTCCTCCGTTCTGATTTCGTGAAACACTCCGCCTGTCATGTTTGAAATCTGCCGAAGAGGTTCAGGATCAGAGTTTCCGATGCCGTAGGTGCCGACGAAAACTGTGAAAATCGGAATTTTCAAGGCCGCGGCAGCTTGACCCACTTCGGTCAAGTTTGTTATGCCATAATTGTTTTTTCCGTCTGAAAACAGAACGATAGCTTTTCCGCCCTGTGACTGTTCCAGGATTCCGATCGCGGTCTCTAACGTTGTTCCGATCGCAGTCGAGTTGTGTACCGTCTGGTTGGCAATCAAGTCTGTTACTTCCGTCCGGTTAGCCGTGGGCAGCGTTTCGTCGTAGATTCTGCCTGCAAATGAAATGAAGCCTATGAGGTCTCCTGGGCCCGCATCGTTGACAAAAAGGGTGCCAACCTGCTCGGCTGCCTCGAGGCGCGTTGGCGATAAGTCGGAAGTGTTCATGCTGTATGACACGTCCATAAGCATCATCACTGTCACGCTGCTTTTTGCCAGCTGATCAGGAGAAAGGCTTTGGACAGGAATTTTCACCACGGTTGGGAAGTACGGAACGGCCAGCAAGAACGAAAAAGACACTATGATTCCAACTTTCATGATGATGTTTGTGATGTTGACAGCCTTCCTGACTCGTTGCCATTTGACGAGTTCCAACTTTTTTTCTGCTCGCCTGACCCTGTTGTAGGATAGGTAGAACAGAACCGTGAAGATTGCGCCCAGAACGGCGCCGAAAATGCCGAACAATGGATTCTCAAATCTCACAGGGAACTCCAGCATCGAGGCGCCCACCTTAACCTTGATCCGGTTGGCCTCTGATCTGCATCTCGAGGCTGTTCAGCGCAAACTCCAATGCTTTAGAATATCTTTGGATGTCACCTGTCCCCGAAGACCCGTCCTGCCCCTGGGCCAGTATTGCGAGTCCTTGATCTGCGGCTTGTTGCGCCTTGTCTTTTTCACCGTTTGCAAGGTATGTTGAAGCTTCATTGAATTTCTCAACGCTGCTCAGATAGTTCTCGAATCTCTGTATATTTTGAGCGTCTTTCAGTTGGTTTTTCAAATCATTAGCCGCATCTTGTGCAGGGCCGTTGAGCAAATTTGGATCTATTTTGGAAGCCAGTGAGGCTGCGCTCTGGAACCTAGGGTCTTTGAGTTGTTCAAGTTGCTTGGACAGTTCGTCAAGTAGTTGTTGGGCATCTTGATTTTTGTTGTTGGCCAGCGCGTGTTGTAGTTTGTCAAGCAAGTCGTTTGTTTTGGTTGCCTCTTGCAGATAAGCGGTTCCATCCTTGATTGTTCTCAAAAGTTGAACGTACTGAAGATAGATTGCCATCGCGTCTTGGAACTCTGCCACAGCATATTTTACCTGGTCTTTCTTGCCTGAGGCTAGATAACGATAGTTGATTTCCTCAAGGGTTTGGTTGTTCTGTTCGAATTGGCCCGTCAAGGATTCTAGCGTCTGCAAACACATGGACGCATTGTCGGAGGCGGCCTGATAGGAGCCTTGCCAGTAGTCATCCAAGGCTTTCTGCAACTCATCATTGACGGTCAACAGATGATCCACTCCTTGGTTCATCACTTCGGATGAGTCGAGCAAAAGAGCGTAGTTTTGCGCCATGCTGAGAACGAACTCGTCACTCGTGCGTCTTGCGTACGTTAAACTTTTGTTTGCTTGTCCCTGTGACACCTGAGCAGTTTTCAGTAACGATTTTGCTTCATCCTGTTGGTCTTTCGTGAAATCTTTCATTGACTGATGGTTCGTGTCAATCGCGGTAAGCGTTGACTCGCCTGATTCTATTGCATCGGTCAACGGGTTCCTAGCAGTGTTGAAATCTATCCCGCTGAAAAGTAGAACGACGACTATCAGAACAAGCACCGTCACAACGATCGCGAACTTGGCCTTCCGACCTTTCAGCCTTTGCATCGCATCCAAAGATTATGACTTTTCACAACATATAAGGTTGCCGTGGCAATGCAGTGATCAGTGTTTGATCCTATTTCTCCTTCGATAATACGTGAAAACCAGAATTATTGGAACCGCAACGACGAGTGGAATCAAGATTCTGTAATCAAATTCCTGAGTCTTCAGTACTGAGAAGTTGGTCAGCGCGATCATGCCGTTGCTCTGAAGGATCGGCGTGAACGAAATGCTCAACCCCGCAAAATTCATGCTGTTTAACGAGTCCAGGTTTATCTTCTTTGAAGCGTTCTCTTCCCCTTTACTGACGTGAAACCATAAGTCTGAACCGTTGTAAGTCAAACCTGTTTGAACCGTTTCAGGCTCAAAAATGATTGGAAAGCTGAAACCGTCAGGGTTTGATCCGTAGGAAACTGCATCCACGGGTTGGCACAGCACGGTTCCATACTGGTTTACATCAAATTCTCCGACGCTCGTCAAGGTCAAATTGGCAACTCGCATCATCGTATTCGGAAGCCACGAGAATGGAAACGTGGCGTCAGACGAGTTCTCGACCATCCTCGGAACAGATACAGCGAGAGAACGCGGAAAAAGCGGTAGCGGCTGAGGCTGAGTGCTCAAAACATCTCCGTCCACCCATCCCAACTGCGGCAACCACACCTGAACCCACGTTTTGAGGTCCGCATTGGTGTATGTTCTAGCCGGGATTCCGTCTGCACGAAGCATGGCAACAGCAAGCAAGGATCTTTCGAAGCAAAAAGAGCGCCCTCCGCTCAAAATCTCCAGAGGATCATTGATGAAATCAAGAATGTTCGGAGTGCTCAACGTGCCATTCATGAGGACTCTGACTTTGTCAGCGTCGTAGATTTGGGTTCCGTTCACGTAATTCAGTATATTCTCAACTGTTTGAATCATAGACTGATTCCATAGAGATTCCGCGAATTGTTTTATCGTAGCATCGTCTGCTGGAATCTTCCGTCCATGAAGAAGAAATGGTTTCACGTCTTCTGGGTAGTGCGTTGGGAAACTTGATGAAACTGGAATAGTGAGATTCTGAGTGAGGGTCATAGACGAAATCCAAGCTAGCGTGTTTACGTAATCTCCCTTTTTGAGTGAGTAGCTAGCAGTTAACCAGAGGTTACCGACTTCGTCTTTGTATAGGCTCACTTTTTGAGCATTAGAACTAACAAAAACGGCCAACGCATCAACCATGATCGTTGCGACGTGATCAGAGAAGTTCTGCGGAATTGACTCCCACAGCGTGATGTTGGCGTCCTCTTGAGCTTGGAGTTTCACGTACATGGGTTGCGAAGAGACCAGCGCTTCGCTCTCACCGATAGAAGCTTCGAAAGCGCTAATGCGATCCAAAGTCGTCGACGCAAAAGCGTGGGGGAAGAAGAAAGGAAGAATCAAGTGAAGGAATAGTATAAACACGAGTAGAACAGTCTTTCTCAACGGTACACTCCTTCTCTGGCCAAACGATAGAGTCCAGCCACCTTGAGTATTTTGACGTCTACCTCACGAGGACTGTTGAATAGCAACACTCTTCCACCATAGTAGCTGCAGCCTGCGCTTATGTCCTTCAAAAGTTTGTGAACTTGGCTGTCATATTCCTTTTTTAGCTCGGAAGTGTCGACAACCGTCTTCTGAAATTCTTCGCTTTCCGTGAGAGTCAGCCAACCAACGTCAGGAAGTCTGATTTCACTCTCGTCTGCAATCAAGAATATGTTCACCATGTGACCAGCGGCCCACATGAGTCGGTTGAAGAAAACAAAGTCGCTGGCCTCGTGATTAATGTCGGTGATCAGGTTCACGATCGATCTTCTCGTAAGTGCGCGAACCACCTCGACAGCCATGGTTCTGAGGTTCGAAGTTTCACTTGCCCTGTACGATCTGCACAGCGTGCTCAGAACCCGATACGCTTGTTCAACGCTTCGCGCGGGGGGAAGGAAGAATTCGACCTTGTCCTTGAAAGAGGCTAGACCCACGTGGTCGCCCCTTTTCTGCGCAAGATCCGCTATCACCAAGGCGAGTCTGACGGCGGTGGGAACTTTGTCTCTGTACTCCATGCTGCCACTCTGATCCAAAATCAACAGGATGTTTAGGTTCTTCTCTTCTCGGTATTGTTTTATGAAAAGAGGGTTCTCTCCGTCAGGTTTCGGAGGCGTTCTTGCGGTGACGCCCCATTCTATCCGTCTGTAATCATCGCCGAAACTGTACTCTCTTGTGCCCTCATATTCTATACCCAAACCCAGGTAATGGCTCGGATGCTCACCTTGAAGCGTGGTTTTAACCTTGCTCTTGATCTCGATGAGCGTTTTCTTTCGGTTTTTGCAGATTTCCAGTATGCGTTGTCTCGGCGGTCCGTCAGGCACTCTTAGTCACCGATTTTCTGACTATCCCAAGGACCGTTCTTATCACGTCTTCAGGCTGAGCTCCTTCAATCACCATTTCAGCCTTCAAAATCAATCTGTGATTAAGCACGGCGTAAGCCACGTTTTCGACGTCTTCTATTTGAACTACGTCTCTGTCCATGCAGGCAGCATAAGCCTTGGCGGTTTTCATCAAGAAGATACCGGCCCGAGGACTTGCTCCCCAGTTCACCTCTTCTCTGGCCCTAGTGTACCTGATCACGTCTGCAATGTACTGTTTGATCAGAGGAGGAACGGTGACTTTTTCGGCTATCATAGCTTGCATCTTGCAGATTTGAAGAGGGTCATCGATGACCGACTTGAACCCCTCAACGGGATCGCTCAACCGCAACTCATGCAGATCAAGAACTTTGATCTCATCCTCAAGAGTTGAAGGATACCCCATCTTGATTTTCATGATGAAACGATCGAGCTGAGCCTCAGGCAACGGATACGTTCCTTCTTGTTCTATAGGGTTTTGCGTGGCCATCACAAAGAACGGTTCGTTAAGAGCATAGGTTGTCCCGCCGATCGTCACTTCCCTTTCCTGCATCGCCTGCAGCAACGCGGATTGGGTCCGCGGAACCGCCCTGTTTATCTCATCGACCAAGAGAAAATTCGTGAAAACCGGCCCAAAGTGTGGACGAAAATCCTGTTTTTTTGGATCATAAATCAATGTTCCAACAACATCAGTGGGCATAAGATCTGGCGTGCACTGAATTCTGCTGAAGGCTTTCTCTGCTCCCAGATTCAAGGCTCTTGCGAGGCCTTTGGCGATCGTGGTTTTGGCGATTCCTGGAACCCCTTCGAGGAGTATGTGCCCTCTTGCAAGCAGGGCGGCCAAGGCAAGTCTTATTTCAGTTTCGTATCCGATTACGGTTTGTTCAAATTCCGCCAGAAGATTGTCGTAGAGCGTTTTGACAACTGACAGATCATTCGTTGATGACAATTAGAACCCTTCGGATCTGTATTCAGAAAGCGTTTTTCTCAGTATGACAACGTCGCCTATTTTGGCGATTGCATTCCAAGGAATGTCCATGACGAAATCTTTGACGCTACGGTCGATCAATAATTCGTCAGGCACCTTGAAAGTCATTCTGGTCTTTTGCATGAAACCGTCCAATTCGATTTTTGATATGCGGTAGACGCGATCTCCCTCGCCCACCTTAAAGTATTTCATCAGAGCTTCCACTATGTCTGGCCTGCCAGTGTTATCCAGGTATTTGATTAACCAGCTGAGGCTGACTGAGTCACTCGGTTTCAACGCGTATATTCTAATTCCTGGGGCATTCTGGAACAAAACGACTGAATCCAAATGCCCAAGAGCATGCCCCTTAGAGTCTATCACGAGCTTATCCTTTATCGTATCCGTGCTTCGAAAAGCAACGGTTTTCTGAACCGGAATCTTTCTGAAAGCGGCCTCTTTGGGCTCCTGCAGAAGGACGATCTTTATTACGCCTGAGACATTCTTCGTTCCCACTGTCGATATGCCTATCGCCTTCACGTCTTGCAGAAGCGTCTTGCCCTTGGGCTCTTTTCTGTCTTCAGTCGCTTTTTTGGTTCGGATTTCGATTCCCGTACGTTCGGCATAATCTATGTAATGCTTGTCCATAATGGGCTCGTCGGGTTTCAGACCTAATTCCTTTCGAATGTCTCGAATCAATACATCGGTAGGAGACAGCTTCTGAAGCCTTTCAGCCAGAAAGGTCAACTTGACTTTCTTCAGCAATTCCTCTTTTAGCGCATCTACGTCCACGATAGTCTTTTCATCAGGTCTGTCCTCATACACGAGAAGGCTGACTTCATCCTCGTCGATGTTAATCTTCCCCACTTTTCCATAAATGTATCCTTCAGAATCGACAACGATGGAATCGAGCAACTCGTCCTCCCGATACGCCCGTTCCATTCTCCTCACAACAACGTTATTAGTTCCTTTCCAATTTTAAAAGCTTGATGGCAGCACTGCGCAGGAAGATCAGGGCTCCAGACCCATCAAGAATGATGAGAATCAGCGGCTACTTTTTGCTAGTCGGCATTCTGATCGGCATCACCCTAGGAGTTTACGCTCTTTTTAACCCTCATTTCTTTCTGACTTTCCTTAACATAAGCGAATACGAAGCCACATCCTTTTTCCTAGCAATCTATTTGCCAACCTTGGTCATTATCGTCGGAGTTGGATACGTATTCGCCACCAGGTCGAGCCTAAACAGCCCAAACATGCGCCATACGAGTGTTCTCACAACTTTGATAGTTTTATGCTTGAGCCTTGCCTCACTTTCAATCTTCAACGTTCTAGCAGTGCTGGGAGGCGTTATCGCGCTGGCCGCCGTGATTCTTGCTCAAGCTCAACCTTCCTTCAAAGTTCTTTGGAAAAGAGAAGCATGTTTCTTCGTTCAAACAGGAAGCATGTTGATTGTGTCGGCTTCGACACTTTTCCTGCTTATGTTGGCAATATCAAAGCTACTTCAAACGTATTCAGCCGGGGTTTACCAATTCAACTATAGCTACCCTCTCGTTCTCATCGTTATCGCGGTTCTCTCTGCACTGACCTTCGTGGCTACGCCTCGAATGGGCTTGCAGGGATCCAAGGTTGGGCTCTGTGGAGTTCTTGCCTTTGCTGTAGGCGCCGCATCCTTCGTCTCAGCAACTCAGAATGATTACGTTTACTCAAGCCTCGCGGTTTACCAAGGACTCTTCCTATTGGGGGCGGGAGTCGTTATCACTTTGACTGGCGCGCTAGCCTACTTCAAACTCTCGCTGTCTGGAGAACTACTGCCTTCAACGTTGAACCCATCCTTCACGTACAAAGGGAGGCACTGTCCACATTGCGGCGCATCCTGGGCAGATCCCAATCAACATATCTGCTTAAACTGTAGACAAAGCCTCTATTCAGAACAGGCAGTATCCTTCTGTCCCCATTGCGGACGGTTGGTCCAAAAAAACGCCAACAACTGCCCTCACTGCGGCGCTGATGTAACGAGCCTGCCCGTGCACATCTCGGTGGAGACTCCGCGAGAGAAGGGACTGTTTTCAAGAATATTGGACAGTTTTGAGTTGACCATGAAAGAGTTTGTAATGATTCTCGTTCTATGGGTCCTGTTCAATTTCTTGTCGTACATAAGTTATGTTCGAACAGAAGCAACAAACTTCGGTTACACTCTCATCAGCCACTATGGTGTTCCTCTAGAGTGGTTAGAAATCATTGCGGCTGGGACCGACGTCCAAACCCGAAACGGAGGGTACGGCAGGGTGTATGAACTGCTGGGATTTGGAATCGTTTGGGCACCACTGATCCTGGACTTGACGATCTATTTTCTGCTGGCCTTTTTCATAGTGTACGGAACTGTAAAACTCCGATCGAAAAGGTGACAACCGGATGTTCACCGTGCGCGAGAGGGCTAATCACAAGAAAGCCGTCACTGGAACATTGTTCCGCAAACGATTTAGGTTGAACCGTTCCCGAAGATATAGATTGGAGGGATGATATGTTGCAGACGAGCAAGTTGTTTAGAGTTGACTTGACTAAGATAAGAGGGCAAGGTGATTTTGACTGTCCCAAGTGTGGAACAAGAATCTCTCCAGACGATAGGACCGAAAAAACTTACAAGATCCTTGGAACGTTCATGAAAGAAAACGAGTTGGACAGTGTGACGCTGCAGTGTGTTAGATGTGAAAGCGAAATACACCTCGTCGGCTTCAAGACACTGCGTATAGACAAGTGAGAAGCTTCAGCCGCCAACACGCAAAGTCGTCCATTCTTTCATCATTTGCCTCCCACATTCAATGGAGTGGACGCTCGTTACCGGTCCAATAAGGAGTCAGAGGTCATGTTCTTCCAAGTACACCGGGGCGCTCGATTCCCATCCAGCTTTCGAATTGAGGAAGCCTTCTAAGCTTGAGATTGCATCTTCTTCTCCGTGAGTTATGAAAACGTGTTTCGGCGGGGACTTGAAGTTGTTGAGCCAGCGTTGCAGGTCGTTCATGCCTGCATGGGCAGACAGCCCATCGGCGCTTTCTATCTTTATCCGCACGGGATAGGACTGACCGAGGATTCGAACGGGAGAAGCGCCATCTAATATCTGCCGTCCCAGCGTCCCAGCAGCCTGATACCCTACAAAAAGAAGTGTGGATTCGGGGCGAGTTATCTCTCTGACCAAATGGTGTTTGATTCTTCCGCCAGTGATCATTCCCGAACCGGCCATTATGATGGCTGACTCTTTGATCTGGTTAATCGCCTTGGATGCTTCAGCGGACTCTACGAGGTTCAACCCGGGAAAATCGAAGGGAGATTGTCCGTATTCAAAGGACTCGGGCGTCTTCTTTTCGAAATACTTCGTGTATTCTTCAAAGACCTTCGTGATTTCCACTGCCATGGGGCTGTCGAGAAAGATCGTGACGTAGGGGATCTTTTTCGCACGCGCTAGGCGATTGAAGTGATAAAGCAGCTCTTGAGCACGCTCTATGACGAAAGTGGGGATGAGAAGGTTGCCGCCTGATCGCAGAGTCTCGTTGACGGCGCCGCAGAGTTTATCATCAGCCTCTTGTGGGCTTTCGTGATTGCGGTTTCCGTAGGTCGATTCCATGATCACGTAGTCTGCTCGATCAAAAACTGCAGGATCACTGAGAAGGGGATTATTCCACTGGCCTATGTCTCCTGAAAACACGATGTTGCGAGAACCGTTCCCGTCTTGAACAACTATTTCAACCATTGCTGAACCGAGGATATGGCCCGCATCGTGGAAACACACCTTGATATTCTCGTTCAACTGGAGAAATTCCTCATACGAAATATCCTTCACTAACGGAAAACATTTCTCAGCTTCTTCAATTGTGTACAAAGGGATTTCTGGATGCGGCCCCTGTCGGCCTTCTTTTTCATGGCGTTTCTTCTTAAAGGCAGCGTCTTCTTCTTGCATTTTAGCGGAATCTTTGATTACTATCGGAAACAATTCTTTGGATGCTTGGGTCATCAAGATGGTTCCAGCAAACCCTTCCTTGACAAGTTTCGGGATGAGCCCGCAATGATCCAAGTGAACGTGCGTGAGAAGAAGATACTGGATCTGATCTGGAGGAATGGGGAATGGTTCCCAGTTCCTGTACAAATAGTCTCTTTCCTGATAGAGGCCACAGTCCACGAGGAGTCCCAGTCCGTCGGCATCAAGGAAGTAGGATGATCCCGTCACTTGACGCGTCGCGCCCAAGAACTTGATCTTCATAGCATTGACATTGTCTATTCCTGCCCTATCAGTCCTTCGCCCCGCTCAGCGAAACAGGAAGGACCAGCCTTAGAGTCCTTCAAAGCTCATCGCGCGCACTAACTAAAATCAGGGGGAAGTGGACCGGTGGGGATTTGAACCCCAGACCTCCTGAGTGCAAGTCAGGCGTTCATACCAACTGAACTACCGGCCCTCAATTGTTCTTTCAGAAACCAGCAGTATGACATTTAGAGCTTTCGGTGAGAACCACCGTACCTTGCCACTAATACGAAGCGAAACTTTCGACACGGTAAAGATGAGGCTTGATTAAGAAATAGTTTGCACTAAGTGAAAAAAGAGGAAGAACGACTAGCTCTGTGCGAAGGAGATCAGTCTAATCTAGAATCTTCGTCTTGGGCCACGTTTCTTAGACCAGCACTCTCGGCAGTAAACGGGTCTGCTTGGGTCAGGTTTGAAGGGAACTTCACATTCCTTTCCACATTCAGCGCAAACTGCCTTGTGCATCTCTTTCTCTGACATTTTGCATTTTCAACTCCTATTACGTATTGTGCAAAAATCGCTTCTTGCACGGCGCATCTAAGACGTGTAACGTAACTTATAAAACTTGTCGTAAAGAAGAGTGGGCGTTTCAGGGAGACAAAACTTTGGAGCTGGCATCACCCTTTTAAGCACAACAGTGTTCTTTGGTTCTTTCCCACGGTGACTCAGATGGTAGACCCGAGAACTGAAAAACTGGCCAAGCTCTGCGTTCAATACAGCGTGAACGTGAAGCCAGAAGAACAAGTGCTCATACAAGGAAGCGATCAGGCTTTCCCGCTCATAAATGAGCTCTACAAAGAATGTCTTCTGAAAGACGCGCACCCAATGGTGCTGGCCAACCTTGACCTTCAATACACCTTCTTCAAGCACGCAAAAGAACACCAACTGAAGTTTGTCTCACCGATCGAGAAGTTCGCTATGGAAAACATGGACGTCAACATAGGCATATTCTGTGAACCAAACCCCAAGGGACTTTCAACGATAGACCCCGCAAAAACTAGGATCCGCTCAGCCTCGAGAAAGGATCTGATGGAGATACTTTTCAGACGCGTCGCCGAAGGCAAACTAAGATGGACTGGTCTACCGTACCCAGTCAGCGCCGAAGCACAGGAAGCATCCATGCCACTCGAAGAGTACGAAGACTTCGTGTACAACAGCTGCCTCGTGGACAAACAGGACCCTGTCGCTGAATGGAAGAAAGTTCACCAACAGCAACAGAGAATCGGCGAATTCCTGAACCAAACAAGCGAGATTCACGTCCTAGGTGAAGACACGGATTTAACGTTCAACGTCAAGGGCAGAAAATGGATAAACTGCAGCGGAAAGGAAAACATGCCAGACGGAGAAGTCTTTACAGGTCCAATCGAAAACTCCACGAACGGCACGATAAGGTTCACCTATCCTGGAATCTACGCTGGCAGAGAAGTTGAGGACATAAGACTCTCTTTCAAAGACGGAAAAGTAGTAAAGGCTTCAGCAGCAAAAAGCGACGACTTCTTGCAACAGATGCTGATGATAGAGGGAGCCGATCGCCTCGGAGAAGCCTCTATAGGAACCAACTACAGCATAACGAGATTCACGAAGAACATGCTCTTCGACGAAAAAATGGGCGGAACGATACACATGGCTCTGGGAAACTCTTATCCAGAATCAGGAGGCAAAAACGAATCTGCCATCCACTGGGACATACTCAAAGACATGAAGAAAGACGGAGAAATCTACGCAGACAACAAAATCTTCTACAAGAACGGCAAATTCCTGTTATAGATCGTTATCTCGCTTTCTCAACTCGCGCGCGCGTTTCCTGAACTTTTCAAGTTTGAAGCGCGTTAGTTCATGGAAAAACCTGAATTGCGAAATCTTAAATTCAAGCCTCGCAAAATTCAGCCTCTAGAAGCGTGCAGAAAAATGTTGGAGTTCAAGATAGTTAAGGTCGACGTCCCCGAACACTGCAACGTGGTTTTGGGCATGGCACACTTCATCAAGACGGTTGAAGATCTTTACGAAGCGTTGATCAACGCCGTGCCGGACATAAAGTTTGGAATCGGGTTCTGCGAAAGTTCAGGACCGTGTCTCGTGAGGCACGAGGGAAATGACGAAGAGCTGAGAAAGCTGGCCGCTGAGAAAGCGTTTGAGATCAGTTGTGGCCACAGCTTCATAATCTACTTGAAAAATGCCTATCCTGTTAATGTGTTAGACAAAGTGAGGAACGTGCCCGAAATGTGCACGATATACGCTGCTACGGCCAACCCCTTGCAAGTCATCGTTGTGGAAACTGAACAGGGACGGGGAATAGTCGGTGTGGTCGATGGATTTGCGAGCAAAGGTATCGAGATACAGGAAGACATCAGAAAACGAAAAGAGTTCCTGAGAAATATCGGCTACAAGCTCGGTTAGGTCCTACGGAGAAAAGAGATATCGCAGGGTGAAGAGGCCCCGCGAGAATCATCCTTCAAAAGAGGAGTGAAGAAAGGCTTGTTTATCTGTTCAAGGCTAACTGTTCTCGCAGTTCAAAGGGCATCTGGTCATTCATTTTCTGAGCCGCATAGGCAGCCAGTCTCTTAAATTGACGTTCTGTCAGAACATTCCGGGCTCTTGATAGAATTTCGAGGCATATTTCCTTAAAAACCAAGTCGGCGCATCCGTTTTTCGCGTCGTCTATCAGTTCCTTGCATGCTTGAAAGATCTGTTCATTCATCCTCAATTCACCCTGCAAACATCACCTAACATCTAATGAAATTAAACACTTATGAAAACAAAAATAGAATTGAAAATCCACGTCTCACGTCAACAAAAACGTCTGCACAACGGTCAAATCCAGTTCTCAACTAGATGCAGCTACGTTAACCTTTTAAATATGACATCGAAATATCCTACTCAAACGGAAGAATGAAACTGTGAATGAGGTCTTGGAAGCCATAAGAAAAAGACGCACCGTATTAAGGTTTGAGACCTCCAGCATCGAAGACGACAAGGTTGAAGCAATACTAGAAGCTGGAAGATGGTCACCCTCATGGATAAACAAGCAGCCTTGGAACTTCATAGTAATAAAGGACCAGAAAACCAAAGAACAAATCAGCGAAGTGGTCCCAACAACCTTCGTTCAGGGACTGAAAGAAGCACCTCTCTGCATCGCCGTAACTGTCAACACGAACGAAGACCCATATCACTACATAGAAACCGGAGCAGCGGCAATCCAGAACATGGCTCTAGCGGCTTACAGCCTCGGATTACACTCCTCCTGGATCGGAGTCTACGACCTGAAGAATCAGAGGAACTCGGCGGAATCAAAAATCAGACAAATTCTCGGCGTTCCCAAAGATAGCAGAGTTATTGCGATTCTGCCAATAGGGCTAGCGAAAAACGGCATGCTACCACAAAAGGACAGGAAACCGCTCAAACAATTAGTGTACAAAGAAAAGTTTGGAGAACAATAAAAGAACCAAACGTATATATTTCTTCTTCGCGTTCCTATTTTTGAACGATCTTATCTTGCAACAAAATCGCTGTGGGACAACAATCACGTAAACAAAGGCCAAGGTGATGCTCATGGGTTACATTTCTGTCTGGAAAGTCCTGGAAGAAATGTTGATCGAGTCGCGTCAAAAGGAACTGCTGATTCCGTCCTCCATCATGGAGGATTTGAAAAGTGCAAAGACGGTAATCCGAATGCTCACGGATGATAACCGTGCGGAAAACATCCAGAAAATCGAGCAATACCTGTTGAATGTAGAATCTTACTTGGTGTCTGAAGGACAGAAGAAATTCGGCCAAGATTACGTTGACAAGTGGCTAAACCGAATTGACAAGGCCAGCAGAGAAACGCGCGATGAAGAACCGAAGGGAACAAGGTTTGTTCCTGGCGTGCCGAGACAACAGAAATGGATTCGCGTGGCCTCATCAAAAGAGTTGCCCGTTGAGAGACTAAAAACCATGGCTGAGGAAATGAATATTTGTTGCAAAGTTGAAAAGGACGGCTCGCTGTTAGCGTTTGGTGAAGAGCCGAAAATCAAAGACTTTGTAAAAAAAATGGCTCTGAAGTACAAAGCGAAGACAGAAAAATAGCGCGAAGAAGTACATAACGGTTAAAGCCTTACGATGCGATAAATGCTTTTATTAAAAACTCACAGTACTGTCCCTTTAGGAAAAGTTAACGTTTCGGAACGTGAGGACGCAGGCTGAATGCCTTACATCAAGAAAATGGAGCTCAAGGGTTTCAAATCCTTCGGACCCCAAGTGGTCAAGGTCGCCTTAGACAAAGGCTTTACCGCCATAACAGGACCCAACGGAAGCGGCAAAACAAACGTGATAGACGCGTTTCTGTTCGCGCTGGGCGAGTTAAGCACTCGAAAGCTCCGTGCAGAAACGGCTGCCAAACTCATTTTTCACGGAGCCGAACAAGCTGGATTAGAAAGGGCGAAGATGGCGAAGGTCATAATCCAGTTCGATAACACGGATGGACGCATGCCCGTAGACACAACAACCGTGACCATATCACGAGAAGTGTACAGAAACGGGCAGAGCGTCTACAGACTCAACGGGAGAAGAATTTCTCGAACACATATCATGGAAATTCTTTCCATGGCCGGCATAAGCTCGACCAGTCAGAACATAATATTGCAGGGCACGATAACAAGGTTGACGGACATCACAGCGGTCGAACGCAGAAAAATCATTGAAGATCTCATCGGCATCGGCCAGTATGATGCTGAAAAAGCTGAAGCAGAGGAGAAACTGCGGGCAGCAGACATCTCCATTCGCACTGCGATGGGTAGAATTGATGAAGTGCAGAATCGGCTTGACGATCTGGAAAAGGAACGCAACGAGCTGCTCAGAGCAAACTTCATACAGAACGAACTGAAACAGCTTGAGGCCATCAAAATCTCGAACGAAATGGCCGAACTGCAGAAGAAAGTTGGAGAAATCATTTCTCAGCTCGAAAAAGTCGGTTCCAGAGTCGACAAACTCAGGCAGGTCCGCGACGACTACAGGTCGAAGAGAAGAAACGTTGAAGGAGAATGGCGAAAGCTCAGCTCAGAAATGGTTGAAGAAGGCGGCTCTCAAGTACTGAAAGTGCAAATAACGATAGGAGAACTCAAATCAAAACTGACCGAATTGGCGACGAGAATAAGTTCTAACGCGACGAGCCTTGAAGGGTTGAAACGCATCCGAGAAAACAACGTCGAACAACACCAAGCGATTCAGAAGGAAATCCACGAAAACCGTCTGAGAATAAGACACTTGAAAAGCGAATACGAGAGAATCATGACTCAAATAAACGACAAACAAAGTGAGCACGATACACTCGCCCAAGAAGCAGCACGGCTGTGGAACGACCTGGGAGAAAACAGCAAGAAAATACGTGAGATCGAACTCAAGATCGAAAACGACAACAAGAGACTGCTATTCTTGCGATCAGAATACGCGAAGAACCAGACCGCCATCCGTTCCCGAGAAGGAAGACTCAAGGATCTGAGTAACCGTAAGGACAGGTTTGCCGGAACGCTATCGGAACTTGACAGGTCATATCAGGAGCTTGAGAAAGTTCAGAGGGACCAGAAAACCCAGCTCAAAGAGTTGGAACGTGATCTTGAAAGAAGAATCGCTCAGAAGGACGCAGCTGGAAGAGAAATAGTGGAAGCAGGCAAGATCGCGGATTCGGCTCGCGAAGCAGTAGTCGAGTTCGCAACGCAGAGAGAACTCGCAGAAACCGTTGCTGCCGAAGAGAAGGCTCTTAGAAGCATAGAGGAACTCGGCGATTTGGGCGTCATTCAGGGCGTCTATGGCAGACTGCGCAATCTTGCGAAGATCGACAAGAGCTACCAGAAAGCGATAGAAGCGGCATCTGTAGGATGGCTCGACGCAGTCGTCGTCAAGGATTTTGACGCGGCGTTCACGTGCACGGAAACGTTGAGAAGAATGAAGCTGGGAAGAATCAAAATCATTCCCATCGAAGGAGCAGCGACCGCGAAAACCCTGAAAATCCCAGAGAAGCAGGGAATACGCGGCGCGGCCGAAGCCTTTGTGAAAACTGAAAGAAAAGTAGAAGCCGCTGTCCGTTTCGTGTTCGGGGACACTTTGATAGTGACGGATGACAAAACTGGTTTTTCACTTTCCAGTCAGGGCTTCCGCACCGTGACTGTTGAAGGAGACCTCTACGAAGTTGGCGGTGCCTTGGAAAGCGGCTACTACCGAGCCCCAATAGATTTTTCAACGATAATCCCAAGCGAAACAGCCATAAAAAGCCTGGACGAGGCTGTAGGCGCCCTGCAACAGCACCTCTCCCGCAGAAACGAGGACGTAGCCACCCTTGGAGAGGAGATAGACCGAACCCGCGTCGACATTGCACGTTTATCCGATGCCATAACGACGCTGGACCGAGAAATTGACCGCGTGAGGAGAAGTGTCAGGAGAACAAAATCAAACGTCAAACGCGTGGACAGTTACATCTCCAAAGTAACTAAAGAAGTTGAAAGCGAAAAGGCACAGATGTGGATTCACAGAGCGGAGAGAAGCTCGATCACGAAGGAGATTCGAAAACTCCAAAATGAACTGTCAACCTTGAGGAAGAAGACAGATCCCGGGCACATCCAGGAAATGGAGGTGACGAGGGAAAAACTGTCAGAAGAAATAATCACCCTTCGGCAAAAGCTTGGCACGAGCCAGACAGAGCTCTCAACGCTTCAGTCTCAATTCGACAACGTGCTGAGAGTGGGCTATCAGAACTCGAAAATACAGACCTCAAAAGTGGAAACACAGCTTCGAAGAGTCGAAAAGGAATTACAGGAAGCGCTTCAAAGTAGAGAAGCACTGAAACAGGAACTCTCTCTGCTTGAGAAGAACAGGGTTGAACTCTCGAAAACAGTCTTCTCGGCGAGAGAGGAAGCAAAGAAATTCACAGGGCAGATCGACGACATAGATAGAGAACTCCGCAAACTAGACGCGGAATACGAGCAAGTCGACCGATTGCACAACCAATTGCAGCTGAACTCTCAAACATCGCTCCTGCAGCTTGAACAGTACCGAAACCAGCTCAGGATGTTCGGGCACGAACAACCGTTGACCGTCACACCTAGACAGGTGGAAGAAGCAGAAACATCCATGAAAATGATGCAGCTTGAAATGGAAAGAATAGGAGCAGTCAACCAGCTCGCACTCTCACACTACGCGGACCAAATTTCACGATATAAAGAACTTTCAATGAGAATGAACGAACTTGAAAAGGAAAAGCAAGCGATCCTGCAGTTCATGGATGAAATAGAACAGAAAAAACGCAAAGTGTTCATGGACGCTTTTGCAAGAATCGACCAGAAACTCAAGAGCTACTTCGCGAAGCTCACGGGCGGCGGAGTGGCCACTTTAACGCTGGAGAACATCGAAGAACCATTCACCGGCGGCATAGATATGATCGTGCAGTTTCCCAACAAACCTTCAATAGTCGTAAGCGGAGCCAGCGGAGGCGAACGCTCGGTTTCGGCCGTCTCGTTCCTTTTCGCGTTGAAAGAGTTCACACCGGCGAGCTTCTACATACTGGACGAGATCGATGCGCACCTAGACGCTTTCCACGTTTCAAAACTGGGCGACCTTCTTTTGGAAGAGGCTGACAAAACCCAGTTCATCGTAATAACATTGAAACCTGAAATGGTCAACAAAGCGCAGAAGGTTTACGGAGCCTACATGCAGAACGGAGTATCGAACATGATTTCAGCGAAACTCGTGGAGGCAACCAATTAATGTCATCCACGTCCATGAAGAAACCGTTCTACTTGTTTCCACCATGGAACGTACTGTTTGAATTCAACAAACTCGAAAAACTAACACCCTGGAACGTCAATATCGCATATCTACTAAAATCCTTCCTTGAAAACATGAACAAGACCGGCCAAGTGGACTTCAGAGCCTCAGGCGTAGCTCTTGATTCCTCGGCGCTCATCTACCTTATGAAGTCAAGACTTCTACTGAAACTCGAAGAAGCGCCACCGCCGCCCAAACCTCCGTTAGACTTCCTTCCTCCATCTCTGTTTTTGCCTTTAAGACACGAACTCACGTCAACGACGATCCGAAACCTGTTGGAAGTGTTAGACGAAGTTCTCAAGGGAGAGCTGCTTCTTCGCCCCATGAAGTCTGTCGAAGAAAACATCCTGCCATCACCCTCGGATCTGCTTCCTCAAATTGACTTATACCTCATGCAGATCGAGGTTCAGATGGAAAAACTCTACGCCTCTCTTTCAGAGAGAGTGAAAGGCGCTGGCATCGTCGAGTTCTCAACCATCATCAGAGGCTTGGGACGACTCGAAGCCATTCGCACGTTCATTCTCGTACTATTCCTAGCTCAGGAAGGCAAGGTCAGCCTGTGGCAAAATGAAGAGACCGAAGAAATCTACATAACGGTTGGTGATCTGAAACTTGGAGCAAACGGAGAAGGAGCCACTTAGCATAAGTGACGAAGAAAAGGAAGAGCATGCTCAGGGGAAGGCAAATGACCTGTCTCAAGTTGAAGCAGCGCTCTACGTGGCAGGGCGACCACTGGACCTGAACGAACTCTGTTCCGTTCTGAAGACCCGATCAAAAAACAGGGCTAGGAAAACTCTCACGGCGCTTATGCAGGAGTACACAAACAGGAAGACAGCGCTCGAGATCCTGGAGCTGAAAGATGAGAGGTTTGTGCTTCAGTTGAAAGGCGAGTTTACGCCTCTCGTCAAGAAATTCGTGAATAGACCGTTGATTTCGACGGGTCCCCTGAAGACGCTTTCCTACATAGCTTACAGACAGCCCATCTCTCAGAAGAGAGTCATCGACGTGAGAGGTCACCACGCTTACGGTCACATAAAAATGCTGAGAGAAATGGGTTTGATTGGAAGTGAAAGGAATGGACGCTCGATGATGCTCAGAACCACGGAGTATTTTGCGGACTATTTTGGGCTAAGCTTGGACACAGCGTCGATGAAAAGAGAACTGAAGCATGTTTTTGAAGAATCTCCCAAGCAAGATCAGCCCGTGTCGAACAACGGATAGGCTTATATTTGGAAGAACGTTCTTACTGAACACCCAAAATCCAACAAGGCGGAATAATCGGAATGTCTGAATGGAACGGCGACATGCACAAACAGAAACCATCGGGTGGAAAGAGACACGCTTATCGAAAGAAGAGGAAGTATGAGCAAGGCACGTTCTCAGCCGAAACTCTGATGGGAGAACAAAAGAGAAAATTCGTTAGGGGAAGAGGTGGAAACCTCAAGATCAAAATCCTGGCTGAAAAGCAAGTGTGCGTCACCGACCCCAAGACAAGAAAAACGGAGAAGACCGAAGTGTTAAGGGTCGTCAAGAACCCCGCAAACATCGATTACAATCGCCGAGGAGTGATCACAAAAGGCGCCGTGGTCGAAACACCTCTCGGTCAAGCAAGAATAACCTCTCGGCCTGGACAGCATGGAATTCTCAACGCAATTCTAATCAGCACAGAAAAGAGCTAAGCACCCTATTTCGGCTGAGTGACGATCGACCGCATTTTCAGAACCTGTTTTCCGATCATCGTTATAGTCTGGCTTTTTGACCCCTTCTTCTCAACAAGCAGCATTCCCGTTTTGATCCACGGCGTCTTCGAATAACCGGCGTCTGGAACCAGCTCGCAGACGAGCCCGAGTTTTTCGGCTGCTTCTTTCACTTCGGTGATTTTTGGAACAGAAACCGAGAGGCTTTTTGGAACGCGCCTTCCGTCGAGTCTGCTCTTTGACGAGTCGAAGTACGCGGGCCACATGATTATTTTGTCTTGTTTTCGCATGTTTTCATCTCAAGGTTATTTCTGAGCAAAGTAAGCGGTCAACTCTTTGTTTGCCTGATCGATTCTTACGAAACCGAATCGCTCGAACTGCACTATATCGCCGGGTTTGAGCCGTCTGCAGACGCCTTCGGCAACCCCGTCGACGACGGTTGAATCAGGCATCACCACCCTACATGGAAAGTCGTTTCCCACAGGTATCCAATGAATCAGCTGCGCTTTCGCTTTTCGCGCTTCTTCATAGGATTCGCTGACGAAAACGGCGTCGGCCGAGTACACGTTGGCCTTCACGATCGTGACGTTGAAGAGCTCCATCAGACGGAGCATTGTTCCCACTTTCGACTCGTCAACATCTTCCCTTGAAACCCAAAAAAGCACCGAATCGCTGTTTCGCTGAGGTTGCACCGTGTAAGTCCTGAACCCTCTTTCTGGATGATCAGGGTGCAAGCCGAGTTTCACGTCAAAGGTTCTTGGAACCTTTCTCACCGTTAACTCGATCGGGTTTTTCACGAAGAAGTACCTGTCCGTCGATGGATCCAGTATTTTGCGGTTGTAAGCGTAAAGGTTCTCCCAGCTCAGAATCACGTCGGAAGTCTTCGGTCCCACGTCTATTATCATCTTTTTGATGGCTTCAGGCTGGATGCCCCGCCTTCTCAAAGCCGCGAAAGTCGCCAGGCGAGGATCATCCCAACTGGTGTAGCGTCCCTCACGCATTCCCTGAACAATCTTCGATTTGCTCAAAGTGGCTCCTGTAATCTTCAAGCGCCCGTAATGGATGGCTTCCGGATACTTCCATCCTAGGTGCCGATACATGTATCCTTGTCGAACCTCGTTGGTCAGGTGCTCTTTGCCTCGAATTATATGGGTTATGCCCATAAGGTGATCGTCCACCCCACTGGCAAGATTGTACAGTGGCCAAGCCTTGTATTTGCTTCCGACTCTCGGATGTGAGAATTTTTCTGTGTCGATGACACGGGCAGCGGGCCAGTCACGGACCGCTGGATTCGGATGTTTCAGGTCGGTCTTGACTCGAAGCACCGCTTCTCCCTCTTTGTACCCGCCTTCAAGCATCCGTTTCCAACGTTTTAGATTCTCTTTCGCAGAAAGATTACGACAATCACACGGCTTCTGATCAAGTATTTTCTTCCGAAAATCCTCCGGTTTGCAGGTGCAAACGTAGGCGTTCCCATCCTTCAGCAACTTTTCGGCATACTCGTAGTATATCGGGATGCGGTCGCTTTGAATGTACTCTTCATCTGCCTCACACTCAAGCCAAGCCAAGTCTTTTCGGATTTCATCATAGAACTCGAGAACGGGCCGCTTGATTTTGGGGTCGGTGTCTTCGAATCGCAACAGAAACTTGCCCTTGTAGATCCTTGCATACTCGTGACAAAGCACAATCGCCCTTGCCGAGCCCAGATGCAGCACACAGTCGGGGTTGGGAGCGTAGCGCGTGACCACTTGACCGTACTTGTCAGCATTTGGCAGTGGGGGAAGACGTTTTTCTTCTGCTTTCTCCTTTACCAGAGTCTCGGGCCACTTTTCTTCGACGATGCGTTTCTGCTCATCGAGCGAAAGGCTGTTGACTTCTCTGACGATCGCGTTGATTAAGGAAGATAGTTCCTTGACGTTGCCTCTGTATTCCGGTTTTTCACCCAGTATCTTTCCGACGACGGGACCTGTTTGCGCCTTACCGTCGTGTTTGACCGCGTTCAGCAAGGCGGACTTGCGAATAGACTCTTTAAGGCCAGCGTCTTCTTTGGGGTTCAACATTCCTTCACTCTAAATTTTTCTCTCAATCAAAAAGTCTGCGAAGGCTTTTAGTTTTTCCTTCCCCAACGACTTTGGTAGAAGTTTATCAACTTCGCTCCAACTTTTTTTAACCATCGTTCTCGCTGTTTGTCTCGAATAGTCGATTGAGTCGTACTTCTGCATGATGCCTATCGCCTCTTCTTTCAGATGGAGATTGGAAGTGTGCATGTTGAGGATCGCGATCAATCTCTTTCTGTCTTGTGGTTTCGCAACCTTCAAAGCACGGATCACTGGCAGACTGCGCTTCCCTTCGGTGATGTCTTGTCCTCTTCCTCCTTTTTTTTCCGCAAATCGTTCGCTTGTTAAGTCAAGAATGTCGTCTTGGATTTGGAACGCTACGCCTACACTCTCAGCGTAACGGCCAAGTTTGTCGACAAGTTCTTCCTGCGCGTCGGCGAGCACTCCTGCGATTTTGGCGGACATTCGTGCCAGGGTTCCCGTCTTGTAAGCACACATCTGTAAGTAATCCTCTTCGCTGATCTGGTCGGCGTTCGCTAGACCTCTGTGCCACGCTATATCTGTTGCCTGGCCAAGGCTTAGGTTGATCATTTCCAGCGCGTATATTTCGTATATCATGCTCATCGTTCGAGGTGGCAAATCCTTTCTTCGTTCTATCAACGATAGTAAAGGCAGATAGTACATCGCGTTTCCCGCGTTGATGGCTATGTCTGATCCGTAGATCTTGTAGGTGCAGGCTTTTCCTCGGCGAAGTTCAGAAGCGTCTTCTACGTCGTCGACCATGAGAGTCCCGTTGTGGATTATCTCGGGAATGACCGCAAAATCGACGTAGTCGTCAGGTTTTTTCCCCAACGCCTCGCACACGAGAAGAAACAGAGTTGGCCGCCACCTTTTGCCGCCTCTGTCAAGAAACTCCCATATTGGCTCGGCAACGGCCTTGTTCAACGCTTCGAGGTTGTATGAAAACCTCGGGGGATTAAGCTTAAAGACGAGAGCACTCTTCGAAAAGACTCGGGGAATGTACTTTTCAGCAGCACTGTTGATGATCGGTGCTTTCTCCTCGAGGATTCGTTCAATATCCAACTTTCGACACTTCCTTACCTCTGAGCGTAGCTCTCAGGTCTGAAGCCTCTCGCGCGCAGCCACTCCGAAGTTTTTCCCGTGACGACCAGCGGGGCTCTGCGTAACTGTTCAACGGAACCTGCCCCAACGAGGAACATGGCGTTTCTGAGTTCGTCCATCATCAACGAGAGCTTGAGACAGGTTCTCTCCGTGCCTTTGACCGCTGATTGAAGAATCGGTTGGGAAAAACTCGTCAGGCTCGCTCCCAAGGATAGGCATTTCGCGGCATCGACGCCACTGCGGACTCCTCCTGACGCGATCAACGGAATTTTGACTGATTGAGAGACTTCAACGATGCTCGCGACGGTCGGGATCCCCCAGTCCCAAAACACGGTGCCCAAGCCGTGTCTGAAACGGTAGTGTTCAACGGCTGCAAAACTGGTTCCGCCCGCGCCGCTCACGTCAATCCCTTTCACGCCGACGGCTTCAAGTTTCTTGGCCTCGTCACTGGAAATACCCGCGCCCGTCTCTTTCGCTATGATAGGCTTGTCCAGTTTGTCGGCAATTTCGTTTATGCGTTCAAGAATTCCTCGAAAGTTGGTCTGTCCCTCTGGCTGCGCCGTTTCCTGCAAAGCGTTTAAGTGTATTGCCAAGGCGTCCGCGTCTATCATTTCCACGGCTCTCTTTACTTCTTTTAACCCGTAACCATTCATCAACTGTACGCCGCCGATGTTTGCAATGAGGAATGCTTTCGGAGCCTTCTTTCTGGCGATTGCGAAGGTTCTTTCAAGCTTCTTGTCGTCGATTGCTGCGCGTTGACTGCCCACGCCCATTCCGAGTCCAAGCTCTTCCACAGCTTCGGCGATGGTTGCGTTGATCTTCTCGGCCTCGATGGTTCCGCCGGTTATGGCGCCGACGATGACTGGCGCGGCGAAATTATGTCCAAAAACCCTTGTTGACAGGTCGATGTCCTTTCTGTCGACTTCTGGTAAAGCCCTGTGGACAAAACTTACGTCTTCGAACCCTGCGGTCGCGTTCTTTGATTGAACATTATTGTTCAAGGCGATTCTGATGTGATCCGTCTTGCGCTTTGCGGTTTCTTCCGACAACGACCTATTCCTTCTCCAACTTTGTACCCCTAACGGTTTCCCCTTGAAGAGCCTTGTAAACGTAGCGTGGTTTCGAAGCGTTAACAATCATGACTGGGATGTTCTTTTCGACAGCTGGAATCAACTCGGCAATCTTGCCTGGCATGCCACCTGTGACATCTCGGGTGGTCGTTTTTGCAGTTTTGCCCTGAAGTTTCTTCAATTCCTGAAGCGTCATACGTTCAAACATTTTCGCTGACTTCTCAGTTTTCGGGTCAGTATCGTAGATCCCGTCTTCGTCCACACCGATTACGATGCGGTTTGCGTTGAATCGCATTGCGAGCGTTGAAACGAGCTGATCTCCAGACAGTATGGTGAACCCCAGTTTCGTGTCGAACACCGCGTCTCCGTAGAGAACAGGAGTGAAGTTCATCTTCAACAACGTTCTCAGTGAAGCGTCTTCGAACGTTTTGATGCGACCGTTCTCTGTGATTATGCATGATGACGGCGTGATGCTCACGGCTGGAACGTTGTGCCAGATGAGCGCATCCATGAAAAGTCCGTTGAGCACCGTCATGTAGTGATGGGTCTCGGAGAAACCGATCTTTTGACCCTCCTCTTTGTAACCGTTCTTGATCGCGTAGCGTTCGGCTGCAGGATGTCCAAAACTGCCGCCGCCGTGGACTATTATGAGGTTCTTCACGTTCGCCTCCTGTATCTCCTGCGTCAGCCTGTCTATCTCACCCGTCTTGGCCGCCAGCTCTCCGCTTTTGTCTGTTATCACTGAACCGCCGATTTTCAGCACAGTGGCTCTAGGTTCGCTCAATCTTCACACCCTCATCTGTTTTTCTTGCAATGAACGGTCTGCCCCCTGCCCTCATGATTGCTTCTTGCACAGCGGGCAGCTTATCATCCTTTGCGAGAGCAATCATGCAGCCGCCTCCGCCTGCTCCGGTCAGCTTTGCACCGAGCGCTCCCGCTTTTCTCGCAGCGTTTATCAACCATTCAAGAGACTCATCGGAGACTCCTAAACCATAGAGCAGGGCTTGATTGATGTTCATCAGGTCGCCGAGCGTGTTGAGGTCGCTCTCCCTGAGCGCGTCTATGGCTCGTAGAACTATTTCTCGCGCAGCCTTTCGCAATGGCTCTATGATCTGCGGATAATTGTCTGTTATGCCTCGCACTTTTTCAACCTGGATTCTAGTGAACCTTTCAACGCCAGTGTCTCCGATCACGAGCGGTATCTCCGACTTGACTTCGAGAGGCTTGAAGCCCGTGTCGGTTTGGAACAGGATTGAGCCTCCGAACGTCGCTATCGCAGGGTCCACTCCTGATGGTGTGCCGTGCACGGTTTTCTCAGCTTCAAGCGCGATGCTGAACACGTCCTCTTTTGACATAGTCACTTTGAGCAGGGCGCCGACGGCAGCTGTAACAGCGGCCACAACGGCAGCCGAAGACCCCAAACCAGCGGCAACCGGAACGGTTGAGTTGATTTCAACGTTCAAACCAACGTTGTCGGCGTTTTTAGCCAACACTTTTCCAACAGCCAGTCTGACAGGTTCAAACCTCGATCTGGCTTCTTTGGCGTCACCCTGTTCAGCCTTGAAGATTCCGTCTTTGAAGTAGCCTTTCAAGTTCAAGTTGACGGATTTTACGTGCAGGCATTTGTCTTCGTTGAAATCCACCGTTGCGTAAGCCCTCTTGTCGATGGCCAGAACGATTGCAGGTTCGCCGTAAACGACAAAGTGCTCTCCGAAGAGTATGATTTTCGCGGGAGCTGAAGCAACGACCCCCATTAGACACCACTATTTCTTGAAGCACACGGCAGCGTACCCCACAACTTCAGAGGAGTCACCAATTACATCTCCACTGGTCTTATAGCATAATAATTTTGCCTCTTTTACACCCAAAGATTTCGCCGCGGTGATGAGAGCCGCTATCGGTCCGTAACCGCACGCAGTTACGTGTTGAGATTCAACGATCGAGTAGAAGCGAGCTTCATCCAATGCTACGACGGCTTCAAGCGCCTTCTTGTCCTTGCTCTGGGCTATTTCCCGCGGTTCGTAATGGGTCATGTCTGAAGAAGCTATTATGACCGCGTTTTTGTGAGCCGCGACCTTTGCCACCGCCTCACCAACTTCTCGCGCCGAGTCAAGGTCCTGCATGAGGAAGCAAACGGGAACGAACTTGAATTTTGCACCGTAGAGGTATTGGAGAAAGGGAAGCTGAACTTCGATTGAGTGTTCTAAACTGTGAGCAGCCTCGTCGACATCCACTATTTTTGATTCTCGCACAACCTGATTGGCGGCTTCAGTGTCAATTTCAACATCGCCTAACGGTGTTCGCCACATCCCTTCATTCATTATGGCGAGACCACTTCCCAACCCTGTGTGGTTGGGTCCGAAAATGAAAACCACGTCCGGTTTCCCGTCTATGGCCAACTCGTAATACGAGTGTGCAGCTACGGGTCCCGAGAACATGTATCCTGCATGTGGACAAACTAGGCCTACGACGCGTCTTGCCCCGTTCTCAGCAATTTTTGGAAGCCGTCCAGGTCCGAGTCTGTTGAGAAAACAACCTTCTATCTGCCGTCTCAGTGATTCGGGGGTTCCCTCGTAGAAGGCTCCGGCTTGACAGGGATGCCGAACCTTCACCATACAGTCAGGTTTCCTCCTCCTCCCTTGAGATCTTGGCCTCGAAATCATCTATCGTCAATTGGAGATCTTTGTCTGGAGCCAGTTCACCGCGTTCCCGCATTATCTGTCTTGCCAGCAACCAGTATATGACTGCCAAGGCTCGGCGACCCTTGTTGTTGGTCGGAATGACTAAGTCAACACCGACGAACTCGTTGTCGGTGCTGCATAAGGCTACGACTGGAATTCCGACGGAAGACGCCTCCTTGACTGCTTGAAAATCGGCCCTAGGGTCAGAGACTATCAGAACTTCGGGTTCGATCCTGTTAGGATACAGCGGATTTGATAACAGTCCCGGGATGAACCTGCCGACGACGGGCATTGCTCCTGTGACTTGGCAGAACTTGGAAACCGGCTCTTGAGCGTAAAGTCTTGCCGCTGCGGCCGCAATCTTGGAAGGCTCGAATCTTGCCAAGAACTTGGCCGCGACGCGTACTCTGTCATCCGTTTTCTTCACGTCTAAAACGAAGAGCCCGTCAGGTCTGACGCGGTATATGAACTGCTCCATGTCGCCTGTCTTCATCCTCGTACCTATGTGGATGCCAGCAGAAAGCAGAGTGTCCTGCGGCAGGAGAAGTTCCTCTCCAGGAGGCATTGCAGCCTCTGCAGCTTCAGGCTTTTCTTCCTCGGTCTCCACTGGATGAACTTCCTCTTCCTTCATCTCATCTTCTTTGTCTTCTTCGTTTTCTTCCTGGGTTTCCTGCTCGTTTTCTTCCTCGTGTTCTTCTCCGTTTTCCTGCTCGAGTTCTTCGTCGTCTTCCTTGATTTCGTCGTCTTCTGACAACTTTTTCATCCTCCTTTAAGCATGTCAAGATCAGCCATTTTGGCTCTATCGCCAAGGAACTCTTCTATTCTGATCAATTCGTTTATCTTGGCTGTCCGCGCGCCCTCAACGATTCCAGTTTTGATAATCGGGCATTTGTAAGCCACGGCCAGTTGGGCTATGTGCCAATCGCAAGTGTCGCCTGAGCGGTGAGACATCACGGGAACGTACCCGTGCCGCTGGGCCATTTCGATCGTTTCCCAAGCATCCGAAAGGGTGCCGACCTGGTTGACCTTTATTATGATGGAATTTGCCGCGTGCAGTTTCAACCCGCGGTTGAGCCTCTCGCTGTTCGTAGTGAACAAGTCGTCTCCACAGATGAGGCAGTTCTTGGTTTTCTTAGTGATTTCAGCAAAGCTCTTGAAGTCTTCTTCGTCGAAGGGGTCTTCAACGTAGGCCAAGTGATACTTCTTGATTAAGTCAAGCGCGTACTCCAGTTGTTCGCCCGAGTCGCGTTTCTTTTTCTCCCTCGCGTAATTGTACTTTTTTTCTTTGGCGTTCCAGAGTGAGGAAGACGCGAAGTCGGCGCCCATTCCACAGATGAAGCCCATTTCACTGCTTACTTCTTCACAAGCCCTCGTCATAATTTCGAAGGCCTCTTCGTTTTCCACGGTGGCAACCCAAGCTCCTTCGTCACTTCTACCGCCGCCGAACAGCTTGTCCTTCTTGCCTAACGTTTCGCCGATCTTCTTGTGCACCATAGTGTTCGCTGTCGCGGCTTCTAAGAACGACTCGGCGCCGTAAGAGAGAGCCAGAAACTCTTGAATATCGGGGCTTTTTCCGCGCGTGTGCTGCCCGCCGCTTATCGTGTTTCCCAGCGGGTAGGGAAGTTCGTGGGCCACGTGTCCCCCGAGATGTTGAAAGAGAAGAAGACTGTTCGAGTTTGCCGCTGCCTCCGCGCTGGCCACTGAGACTGCGAAAGCGGTGTTTCCGCCTATCGACCTGAAGTCTTTTGAACCGTCGATTTCGTGCAGTGTCTTGTCGATTTCTTCTTGGCTGTCCGCGCTTAGGCCTATGATTTCGGGGGCAACGAGCTCGTCAACTCTCTTTATTGCCTGTTCAACCCCGCCTTGCGGATAGTAAACGACTTCTGTTTTGCCACGGCTCTTTCCGGCCGGTGCTGCGACTCTGCCGAAACCTGAAGCGGTGATGACGTCGACTTCGATGGTTTCTTCTCCGCGATTGTTGAAAACCTTTCTCGCTAAGACGTCCTCGATCACTGCGGCCATCAGGTTTTCCCGGCTCAATCTCAAAGATTCCTTGCCTCTTTTCGTTTTTCGGCTTCCTCGTAGAAACGAAGTACCTCATCCAAAATCTCTGCGTGAGAGAGGAGCATGCGTCTGCAACAATAGCGTTTCACGCCTAGACTGTCGAGCACTTCACCCGGGTTTTCTCCAGCTTTGACTCTTTGAGTGAACTCTTCCCATTTGTCACCGATCAACTTGCCACAAGTGAAACATCTTACAGGTATGATCAAACCGTGTCAACTCTCTTTACCGGTAGCTCTTCTGGTCTCTTGACCGAGCACCTGGGCCTCCAAACTTTTTGGGCTCCTTCTTGCGTGAGTCACCAGCAATCATCGTTCTGTCGTACTCAGCAAAAACCGTGCGAAGATGAGTGCTCTTGGTCCATTTCAACACGGCGTTTGCAACCGCCATACGTGCAGCTTCCGCCTGTCCCATGTAGCCTCCGCCGGAAGCCTTCACGTCCAGGTCCAGTTGCTTCCAGACCTCGTCTCCGGCTTCTAGAAGCGGTTCCATGATCTTTTCACGCGCGATTTCAGGTTCAAAAATCTCCACGGGAACCTTGTTAACGTAAACTCTTCCAACGCCAGCTCTTACGACCGCCCTTGCACTGGCAGTTTTCCGTTTTCCACTCACAACGAGAGTTTTTTTAGCAGGCACTTTCATTCACCTTGATTCCAGCCTATTTCTCTTGAGAATTCGCCGACCGTAAAATACGCGCACTTCAACCTTTGCGATTGAGCGTCGGCTACTGTTTCCATCTTCTGATTCTTCAGGTCTTCAGGAATTCCTATGAACACTTTCAGGTTTTTGTAAGCTTGTCTGCCCTTGGGCTGTTTGAACGGAAGCATCCCTTTGACGGTTTTTCTGACGACTCCGTCTGGCCTTCTATGATGGAATGGCCCTCGACCCACGCCTCCCACGGCAAGAAATTCTTTTGCTTCTGTGACTTTGTTTCCCTTTCTTCCCGATATCACTGCTTTCTCAGCGTTTACGACCATTATTTCCTCGCCCGTGAGAAGACGCTTAGCGATTTTGCTTGCCATTCTGCCCAAGATGAGTCCGTCAGCGTTCACGATGGTTATTGCTTTATTCGATGATTTCATTTCTTCACCCGATTATCTTGACCTTTGATCCCTTAGGGTTCTTTTTGACGAGGTTGTCAAGCGAAAGGCACTTGCCCTTCGCAGCTTCTATCTTGTCTCTCGCCCTTGCTGAGAAAACGAAAGCCCCGACCGTTACGGCGTGGCCAATTTGACCAGTGCCCAAAACCTTTCCTGGAACTATGACCGTTTCGCTCCTGTGAGTGTACCTGTTTAGTCGACTCACGTTCACCACGAGATTGTGTCTTCTCGGTTTGGACAGGCGTTCAGCAACGTCACGCCAAATGATAACATTGTTTTCTCTGCTTTGCTTCTTCAGGAAATTGACGGTGTTGATCAGTTCAGGGTTTGTGGTTTTAATCTTCCTCACTCTTTTTCACCTTGATTTGGCCTTCAAGCTCTTTCAGCTGTTTGTCCAGCACTGTGACGGCTTCCGTCACAACTCGTTCTGGCGGAAGCGCTCCAGTGGACTCAACGGCCATTATGAAAGCGTCTTCTTCCCCGGTTACTTCTATCGCACGTGGTTTTTCTGGACAAGCTTCAGCGCAGTCCTGACAAAGCGTGCACGCCATCAGGTCGCGAATTTCAACCTTGTTTCCCGATTTGATAAGAACTTTCTTGGGACACATTTCCACGCATTTTCCACACGCGGTACATTTGTTGCTTATCGTTATCTTGGGAAAGTACTTGTAAGTGCACATCGAAACAGGCTGCCACTTGGCGTGGTTTTTGCCCTTTCCAAGTCTCGCGTAGGCCTCAAGTCTGATTCTCTGTTCTTTTGCCAGCCTAACGATGGGCACCTTTTCGCTGACCGGTACTATCGTTTGGCTTTCCGATTTGAGGTCGCCTGAATAGATGGTTCTGGACCCTTCTTTTGCTTCAACTTCAAGCGCCAAGGTGACTCTGCAGAGGTTGCATCCGAATTCACTCTTGCACGGACATTCCTCAGGCAGGTTGTAACTGTCCAAGTCGGTCTTGAGCGGAAGGAGCCCAAGTCTGTGCGCGATGACTTCATCCTGCAGAATCGAAGAGTTCTCAAGCATCACGATTTCGTCTATGGCCATACATGGGACTTCCGATAGCACTAGCCGTCTCAAAGCGTTCATGTACGGAACGTCCACTCCTCGAATCAACAAGCGCAGTTGCTCTTCGTTTTTCTCAAGCACTTTTATTTCCACTTGGTTGGACACCCCATGCTAACCAGTGTGCCGTTCAATAAGACATTGGTGCATTATTTCAATTTTTCTGTCAGGAGAAAGAAGGCTTCAACCTGTCAGACTCTTCTTCCCCTTCTGCCGCCCGGCCTCCGCGTACCATCATGCGGGATCGGTGTGACTTCCTCTATGCGTTCGATACGGAAACCAGCCCTTGCCAACGCCCTGATAGCGGCCTGCGCACCCGGACCAGGAGTTCTGGGTCCTGCGCCTCCTGGAGCTCTGACCTTGATGTGTATAGCGGTTATACCCTTATCTCTTGCAACGTCGGCCGCCAGTGACGCTGCGCGCATCGCGGCGTAGGGTGAAGATTCCATTCTGGATGCTTTGACAACCATGCCTCCGGACGTTCTGGCGATCGTTTCTGCGCCCGAAAGGTCAGTCATGTGAATGATCGTGTTGTTGTACGAACTGAAAAGGTGAACGACAGCCCATTTCTCAGTTTTCTTGCTCGAACTCATGCTTGGTCTCCTTCTCTTTCAGGTCCTGGCTCTGCCTGCGGCGCAACGGTGATAGTCTGCCGCAACGGATGATTGGGATTCGCGAGGGCGCTCTGAGCCCTGTACCCAATTTGAGCCTCCTCAGGTTTGGTTACGAGGTGCCCGGGTGTTTTCACCCGCTGTCCTCCGATGGTTATGTGCCCATGAGTTATCAGTTGGCGAGCCTGTTGGGCCGTTTTTGCCAATCCTTTGCGCAAGACGAGGGTTTGAAGTCTTCGTTCAAGGATGTCTTCTATCGTTAAGTCCAACACGTCGTCCAAGACGGCTGTTTCAGGCAGAACGCCCAGTTTTTTCAAGCGTGCCAGAATCTCCTCTTCCATTTTTTTGCGTTCCTCAGGCGCCTTCCCGATGAGTGACCGTGCAGTGCCTCTGAACGTGGACAGCATCGTTTCATTCCGCCACAGTTCATGCTTGTTCCTCAAACCGAATTCTCCTATGAGTTTGAGTTCAGCCTGCATTATGTCGGTTCGCCAAGGGAATCTCGGCGTGTCATACTTCTTTCTCTGTTTCTTTATGTCGCCCATTACTTACTCTCCGCTGCGGCCGCGCCAGGTCTCTGCATCAACGTCTTCTTCTTGACCCCTAAGGCTTTACCCGCTCTACCCGTGGTCTTGGTTCTTTGCCCGCGCACCCGCAGGCCATACGCGTGTCGGTATCCACGCCAAGACTTGATTATCTTCTGCTGCTCAATATCCATCTTGGTTCTGAGGACCAGGTCAGCGCTGATCACATGCCCATCTTTGCCCGTTTCTGCGTCTTTTCTTCTGTTCAGAAGCCACGAAGGTAAACCGTGTTTAGCAGGGTCTTTAACGATCTCTTCAACCTTCTCCACTTCGGTTTCCGTCAGGAACCCTGCTCGTTTGTCAGGGCTTATACCCGCCTTCATCAGTATCGCGTTTGCCAGACTCAGACTTATCCCTTTGACCTTTGACAGCGCGTAAGCCGTTTTCAACGTGCCGTCAACGTCGGTGTCTATGATTCTGAGTCTGTACCGAAACTCCTCTGACATCCAGTGACATCCATTATGGTCCGAAGCTAACTACGAAGTAAAGCATAATTTATATAAGAATATCGGTTTTTAAACAAACAATGCAATTTCACTCTGCACGTTTTTCCACATGACCTGACGTGTTCAACTCTTCGACACGAGATGAACGCTAATGCTTGAAGCTGGGAGCACTATCAAAGAAATGTGGTTTTGGGCCTTTATTCTATCCAGAAAGTGATTGGACTGATTGTTGAAGTGTGGTCGGTCTACCATGCGTTCGGGTGTTGATATCTGACTATCGGCGTGTTATCTTTGGGCGGCTCTCTCTTGAAGAGTTCTTCGAGTGAAGTGAGTATTTCTCGATGGTTTTCTTCGTCTTTCACTATAAGCTCAAAAACATACTTCAGAGACTCTATGTTGACCTTGTATATTTGAGAGATTTCTTTGCTCATGAAGTCAAACGTCTTCAATTCAACGAGAACGAAGTATTCTTCGCTGAGCGAGTTTTCGAAACCGGCTAATCTGTTCATCAGATCGGGCAGGTCCGACTCGTTGAGCTTCTGTTTCTCTGTTATCTCGTCTGAGAGGTGAGAGATCCTTTGCCACACCCGCTTCAGTTTCTTTTCGCAGTCTTCAGTTTTGGGTTTGGAGGGTGAAATGGTCTCGGCGATTTCTCTCATTATTACCGAGTGTTTCAGGCTGTCGTAAGCGATGTAGTACAGTGAGGATCTGGCAAGAAGATTTTCTGTTTTCGAGGCTATGCTACGGTACAGTGAGAACGTTCGTTCTTCTAAGTTGCTGGAACAATAGAGGAAGCCTGCCACGTCCTTTCCGTTCTTCACGTTCCGCAAGAGCATCATTCCTCACGGTGTTCTGCACGAAACAGAGTCTAATCGAGCGATAAATGAGTTATGAATCCTAAATTCACAACGAAAAAGCCTAACTAACTCGTAAGCAGCGGGATTTTTACTCGAGTCTCTTTGCCATCAGAATTGTTCTTTCGGCAGTTGATGCTGAAAAGAGCAGATCATCTATCGTGGCTATGAAGGTGGCAAATTTTCCATCGCAGCTTATGCTCGTCACAACCTTTCTTGAATCTTTCGTAGTTTTTATGGACAGACCTTTCGGTGTCTTCAGGTTGTCCGGCGATACTGCGTTGGCCACTGCTTCAGCCGTCTTTTCATCACTGTATTCCAGGACTATTTTGGCTTGCAATTTTCTCGCCCTTCAACTGTTTGCCCACGAGTTCGTTCACGATTGACATGAATTCGTCGACGTCTTTTATGGGAACTTGGGCGCCGGCAGCAACGTTGTGTCCTCCGCCTTTTCCGTGGAATTTCTCGGCGGCCGACTGCATTATTTCTCCGAGGTTGACGCCTCTGCTCACCACGGTGTCCATGGTTCGTGCGGATATCTTCGCGATTCCTTCTTCTTGAAGGTTGGAGTAGGCTATCAAGGGTTTTTCGGGGTTGGGAAGGTTTGAGACGAGTATAGACGAGATGGCTCCGACCATCTTGTCTTTGATGAAGTCTTCACCGAACACGACATAGATGTTTTCGAATTCTTTCATCCTTTCAGGCTTCTCCATCACCCAGCCCAAGTAGGTGTTGATGGTTCGCCTGTAATCTTCCAGGAGTTTGTTGGCTGCTTCGAGAGACGAGCCTCTGTCGCCCATGCAGACGGCTACGCCCAATCCTGCTTTTTCCATTCTTCCAGTCGCGTTGAGCAGCACTGCAAACTCGCGTGCATCCCTCAGGGGGGTCCATGGCTCTTCATGGTTCAGAATGTAGACGCTTCCGATTAGATTCGTCACTTCATAGTGCAGACCCTTGGAAACCAGATGGTCTGCCAGTTTTGAGCATAATCGTTTCTTTTCATCTTCAGACAAGTCTCTCAGGGCTCGCCATTTGTCTCCGTTCATCGGTTCTATGTCCAGACTCTTGAGGAAAGCCAAGCTGTTGTTTTCGTCTCCGCTTATGCCTGGAATGAACGGGTTTGTCGAAGAAGTCAAGGCTTTCAGAATTGGGCGTGTTTCCCTTCCGAAGAAAATCAGGTCCTTTTCAACGGTCATGCAGCCTGAGCTGGTTGCGTCTTCAACGATTTTCTGATTCAAACCCCTGAGCGTGCGTTGATCGTACTTGTCTTGCAAGTCTCCCAGAGCCCCAACGATCGCAACCGGTGACAAGTCTATGTTGATCTTGTCCAGAGCTTTGGCGACAAAATAGGCGACGCCTGAACCGCTTATGTCCCTAGCTCCGTCGATACCGTGCAGATGCGGGTTCACCTGCACAAAGTTATCCGATTGTACGCCCACGACCTGATGATGGTCCAGAATTACAATCTTGAAGTCAGAGAGTTTCTCGTTGAGCAGATCGACGTAGCCGCTTCCCAGATCAGTGAAGACGGTCAGTTGAGGCTTATCCGCGATGATTTCAGCGACGATTTTGTCTTCGATCCATTGAGTGATGCGAATTCTGAAACGGGCCTCCAGCCTGGACAAAGCCTTTCCCATTATTCCAGCCGCAGCAACGCCGTCAGCGTCCAGATGTGAGAAAACGTGGACCAGCCCGTCCTGCTTGACCGTTTCCAGGATGGTTTTTGCTGCTTTTTCAGCAGAATCAAAGAAGCTCGCATACTGTTCATCGGAAGATGCAGCCATGACTGGTCATTCTAGCCTAACCCGACTGAGATTATTTAAAGATTTAAGATGCTTTAGCGTAAGAACAGTTCGAAAAAAGTCAACGAAAAAGTCCGAAGGAAGGGAGAGATCTAAGTTATCGAAGCGATTTTAGGTTCGTACTTCCAGGCCGGAGACAGGATGCCTTCCTTTTTGTAGAACCTCGACACTTTGTGAATCTTTGCTTCTATTAGTTGGAGCGCCCGTCGATTGTAGAGGTCGGTCCTATTCTTTTCAAGGTGAAGCGAAAGGCTCTCGGCCTTCTTCAGCAGGCTGGCCAGATCCTCAGGAAAAGCCGGAGCCAATTGATTCTCCCTCATGATTGTCAGCACGCGTTTGCCGGTTATCGGTTTTGAAAGTGGAACGGAATACTGGTCTCTGAGAATGGTGCCGATTCGGCTTGCCGAGTTACCCTCTTTTGCAAGTTTGACTATCAAAGCCTCGACTTCTTCAGGTTGATACTTGCACCAGTTTGGAGCGCGTTTGCTGACAGGTCTTGTTTCATGTGATTTTCCTTTCTCTTGCTTAGGCATGGAGTATCCCTAGATGAGTGCCTATGAGCGAAGATAAACGCATATTTAAGACTAACCGTTCATTTCTGAACATAACCGTTCACTCTCTCTTCCTGAACAGCTTTCGCCCTCGCGCGCGCTTGCATGATCATCGATTGATTTGCGTCTCAAGAATGCCTCAATGCAAATTCATGAACCCGTGCGGCAAGAACCGCGGTGACCTTCTTCATAGTCGTTTTTAGTGCTCTTCTTGAGTCCAGTAGGGCGGCTATCAGTGCGACCGATCCGATGACGGCGATTTCGGCGATGAACAGTAGTGGGGGGCTTGTTTCGGGCACTATGGTTGTTTTGAGGTATGCTACGTATGTTGGATCGTGTTCGATGGCGTATCCGCTCCATTGAGGATAGCACACTCTGTAGAGGAAGGACGAAACGTTGTAGTCTAGGTTGATGGTTGCTGGCAGCCTGCTTATTCGGGGAAACACGTTGGCTAGAACGTTCTCAAAGGTTGAGAGAGTGCTCTCCACGGACCTGTATAAACCGCCTTGTACGCTGTTGTCGGACACGGCAGCAGAAAAGGACGGATAGGTCGTGTTTGCCGAATCCCTTGTGAGAGTGTAATCTTGTCCGAACACGCATTCATAGGCTTTCGTGTCTTCAACTCTGATTTCCCCTGAATTGGTGAGTTCTGAAGCGTTTTCCGTAGTCGTGGAATTGTAAGGTTCTCCATTCACTACCGTTGTGTACGTCTTGGAAGTGATGACGCTTGTCCCGTACAGAAGCGAGAGACTTAGCCCGTTCAGCGTCACTTCCTGGGTTGAAACGGAAGTGACATTCATTATCTTGCCAATGCTGAAACTTGTCTTCAGGTATGAGACGTTGTTTTGCAGGTAGAAATCGTATGATGTGCCCAAGTAGTCAACGGTTACATGTGCTCCTGCGGCCTGATTCTCCGTTAGGACGAAGCCGTCTATCGTGTTGTATCGAAGTCCCCACGTGTAATGAGGTACACCGTCTATCAGAGTCTTCTGGACAGGTGATACCAGGTAGCTTTGTGAGCTGTTGACTGCGAAGTTGTACAGGAGTTCGTTTGTGTCGTTGCTCGAGCCGATGTCAGGCACTCCGTTGTGATTCTTGTCGTCGTACACTTCCATGGCAGTCAGGGTGTTTCCGACAAAAATCTCCGTGTCGTTGCCTGTTGTATAATGCTGACCGAAGAAGGTCAGAACTGGCGGAGGATACTTTGTTGACACGTATGCTAAGTAGATGACTTGAGTGTCGTTGGTGTTTATCCACACGTACCAAACGGCCAATCCGTCTATCTGCGACCCGATTGTTCCATTAGAGTATTCAGCTCCGGTGTCTATAGTGTCTCCGGCCGAGGATTCAACGGCCAATGCGCGCGGTGAGGAACAAAGAATGCTGGTGCACGCAAATGCCAAGAGCAACAGTCCGAGCAATGTGAGGGTCAAGACCTGTTTCTTCACTTTTTCACCACAGATCAATGACGGTATCGAGTCTTTTAATCTACGGATTTGAACAGTTGTCAAAGTTTATTGAACACTCTCCCTGAAAGATGGAAGGCTGGACCAGATCCTAACTGTCTCGTACCAGAAGACTATGCAGGCAAAAATACCCGGAAGCAATGCAACAGCAATTGCTAGGCTGAGAAATCCTCTGGAGAACGTCAAGAAGAGGGCGTTCATGGCCGTCGTGATGACGGCGTAGATGAGTTGTCTTGGAAACGCTAGACCGTGTATGAACACGAAGTTACTTATGGTTCCTGTTCTTATTCTGGCGTTGACTTGGTAGTTTCCATGCTCGTTCTTGATGACGAAGCCCTTATCAACCAATTTTTCAAGATGATAATGTGCACTGTTTGAACTGGAGAACCCTAGAGCTCTTTGGATTTCTCTAACTCCGCAGTTGTCCCCTTTCTTTAGGATGTACCAGTAGACGCGCAAGGTGTTGCCTGAAATCTCTTCTCGCTCGTCTTCTTTCACTTTGGACACTGGCTGGACCTTGCCTCATCCCCTATTGCTTCCTTCGTTACGAAGTGATTTAATGCTATTCCTTTAAACAGACTGTTCAACACTGTTGAACGCTCCTCAAAGTGTCCACTCATTCCCGACGCATACTGTCGCTGCTCTGTCGAACTCAAAGCGCGCACGTCTCTTCATGCTCTCTCACTCCTACTGTGTGTGTTTGGGGTAGAGTTTTGTGCCAACCCAAACCAAAATACGTGCATTCGATATTTTGTTCGTTAGACTTCAAAGAACTTCTTGACGTGTTTCTGCAAGAAATAGAAGATGAAAGCTACGTTTAATAATATTGAAACAATCCCAATTGGAGATTGTAAGAATAGGGATGCAATTCCAATTATGATGTTTATGATATAACCTGCGATCGAAAGATACCAAGCCCATGTCAATCCCTCCCACAGCCCATATGAAATAATGATCACAGCAAGAGCGGCTGAAATGAGTATTATTGAAAACGTGTATCCAAAAAGCAAAGAACCTAAACCAAAAAATACAGAACCTACTGAACCAAGAGTGTAAAGAATAGATATTATTGTTACACCAGTTGGTCTATCACTCATTCTATACCATATCTGATTCTAATCCTTGGCTTCAAAACCATTTTCCATTTCATAGGGGTTTGGAGGTAAAGTTATCCCAAACCCAAACGGAACGCATGCTAGTTTTGGCGCCTGCTCCAGCGCACACTTGCTGTTGCAATTAGGTTTAGTGTGATTATGACGAGTAGCAGCCAAGCGGTGAAATCAAAACCGAACCCTACGCCTATACTTTCCAAATAGCCTGAGGTCACGTGGTACACGGAATAGGCTAGAGAAAAACTGTACTCGAGGACACCGCCAGGAGACATGTTAAGGGGCTTTAAGAAGTCGGCAGCAGGAATCATCGTCCCCCATACGTAAGCAAAAATACACGCGAGCCCCAGGATAAGACTGGTGTACAGCCCTTCCGGTTTTCCGAACTTGGACGTCTCGGCTTCCCGACCTCCGCGCAACATCGCCAAGTTCAGAATTATCAGTGTTATGAGAAGGTAAGAAGTGATGTCTGGGAAAGCGAAGAGAGCCTGCCCTTGCACATTCTGGCCTGTCACGTGAAAGACCGTGCTTATGCCCAGAAACCTGTAATCCAAGACTCCGCCATAAGCCCCCGCGTTGTCGGTCCAGTGAGTCCAATAAACAAGCAAGTACATCGTGACCACGTAGCTTACCAAAGAGCAAACAGCGATAACAAAGTTGATTAAAGTCAGGTTGCCATCGACGAAATCTTTCAATTCATCGGCGAAACTTTTCAATTAATCCCCCGATGCGCGTTCTTGAAGCCCAACGCGTGACTTCTCGCAATAACGTATAGTCAATGTCTAGCTTAACTGTTCCGCATCCGAAAAACTGAGCGCGTGGTCTCCGCCGTTGCGAACGACCCTGTAATAAGTGAACGCTTCTTTGGCCAAATCTGGAGCGGACCCTCTGAACAGCAGCGAATAGGGTGTCGTGCAACCGGCAAGGCAAGACTTGCAATTCTTGCTGGCCTCCAGCACCTGCTGGAATCGACTTGTCCCGAGCAATTCTGCCATTGAAGAAGTCACGAGCGAACCAATTTTCCAATCAGGCGAATTTGGTAGTATCGGGCAGATGCGGAGATCTCCGATGGGTGACACTCCCATGTACAAGCGTCCTGCGTCACAGATGTGCGGCATCTCGCCTTTGACAAACTTCGGAAAATACTCGATCACTTTCTCCGAGGGCCCGATGAAGGGGTTGGTTTGTTTTTCCTTCAAAACGTCGAGAACGAAACCGTCAACTTTGTCGCTGGGAATGGAGTACGCCGAGACGAAATCGTCTTCTCCTCCTACGGGGAAACCCGTTATGAATACTCCGAGATTCTTGATCCAATTGCAGAAAGGAATGAATTCTTTATAGTTCACGTTGTTCAGAACAAAATTCACACCGACGACACAATCGCCCTTTACGGCAAGCAGGTTCTTCAACCCTGCGAGAGCTGCTCTAAAGGTTCCTTCCTCTCCTCGAATCTTATCATGGGTTTCCTCGAAGCCATCCAAAGAAACGAAAACCGTGTCGAACACGCTCGAAATGGATTTCGCTCTTTTAGGAGTCAGCAAGGTACCGTTCGTGTTAACGCCAACGACGACCCCCTTGCGCCTAGCAACTGCAGCTATCTCTTCCAGGTCCCGTCTGATCAGCGGCTCTCCGCCCGTGATACCCAAGATGCCGACGCCGAGGTCCCCGAGTTCGCTGACGATCTTCTTCGCTTGATCCGTGTCCAGCTCCTTCGGGTTCTTCAGCTTCCACGCATCGCAGAACATGCATCTTCGGTTGCACCGAAAAGTTATCTGGTAACTGACGAAAAACGGCCTCGGACAACCTATTTTGTATCTCACAAGGCTGTTTGCGACCTTTAGCGCGGGCATCAATATGTTTCTGCTCACTCCAACCACCAAGGCCTCTGGAGACAGTTTCGAACAGGTTCTCTTAGCAACCGGTGACACTTAATTCCTGCTTCCTTGACCATCAGGTCTCCAACTGTTGACCAATGATTTTGCCATGGTGAACGATGCAAGGATTATCTAAGAGTACTTCTCACATAGTCTTAGGAGACTGGAAATGGTCGATTCGGCAGAGCTTTTCGAGGCGATCTCGCACCCCGTGCGAATCAGAATTTTGAAGATTCTCGAGAAGCAGCCTGCAAGCTTTGCCTCCCTGAAGAGACAGCTGGGCATTGAAAGCAGTGGCAACCTTGACTATCACCTCAAGAAGCTCACCCAACTCATAGCGGTTCGAGAGAACGGGTTGTACGGGCTCACGGACGCAGGAAAAGAAGCGCTTCTGTCGATTGGAACGATAGAGCTGTGGACTGAAACTGAAAAGCGCAAGATCAAAACACCTGGAAAACTACCGTTGGAAGCCTCTTTGCTCATTCTGTTAGAAGCCTCGACCGTTGCAGTGGCCATACTGTGGTTTCTCCTGGCGCCTTCAACTCTGTCCACTCTTTCAGTGATCTCGATTTCGGCAGTCATCGCGTCCCTTGGCGTCGTATCAATTTTTGGGATTCTTACCGCTGGGCGATGGAGCTGGAAAATGGTGATAGCGAAGTCGGGCATGATGATGTTGGGAGGGTTGATTCCCCTGTCCTACCTGTCCATACTGTTGGGGACATCTCGTGACGTGTCAGCGGATATGGATCTATTCTATACAACAGGAATTCTGTACATAGTGTTCATCGTTCTGGAAACAGTGTCTGTGTTCTTGGCGTTGAGAAGCCCCGTGAGGGATTATCTGGGTGCAAAGACGGTTACTCGTCTGCCTCACCGCGCCCTTCTCGGAGGAGTTGCGAGCATAGCCAGCGGAGCCTTGATGACCGTCGGGATGAGTTTCAACGTTTTCTCCTTGACGCTAAACGGTGGTGACGCTCTAGATCTCTTGGGGAGCGCAATATTCATAGCCGGATTGGCGGTCGGAATCGGCGGGGTACTAATTCTCTTAAGAAGCTACACTCTGGGCGCTCTGATGAGCATAATCTTCGGTCTCTTTCCATCCCTCGCTTACTACCAGGCTGCTCAGGTTGTCCAGAGGCTTTTCGGAGGCTCCAACGTCACCATTGTGCTATCTGCTGTTCTGGGTCTGTTACCCGTCATCGGCGGCATACTTGCGTTGGTCAGCATGCGCAAAATCCGAGATTGACCCTTCAGCACATTCCAACAGTCTTCGTTTGTCTCGTTTGAATTATGCAGGTTCGCGGAATCTCAGCTGATGTACCATTTCGCGAAGTTTCGGATCGCTTTTGCGCGGTGTGAGTACTTGTTCTTTTCAGTGATGCTCATCTCAGCAAAGGTCCGATGACTCTTGGTCGGTTGGAAAATAGGGTCAAAACCGAAACCAGATTTGGTATCGCTTCTTCTTTCTTCGGTCGTTATCTCTCCGTCAACTTGCCCGTGAAAGCAGATTGGTGCTTTCTGTTGTGCAGATAGATGGGCGATCACGGATTCGAAGTGGGCTTTTCTGTTCTGGGCGTTTCGCATTAGTTTTAGCACGCCTTGGTTTCCGATTGTTTTGTACGTGTAGGCTGCGTAGGGTCCTGGGAAACCATTGAGGGCGTCGATGAACAGTCCTGCGTCTTCAACGATTATGGGAAGGTGACAGTTCTTGAAGGCTTCTTTTGCGCTGGCTTTGGCGATTTCTTCGAGGCTTTCGCTCTGGATCTCTGAGGATTTGATTCTCAGCATTCCAACGGCTACGTTGTTTTCGGCGAGGATTCTTCGGGCTTCGTTGAACTTGTTGATGTTATTGGTGACGAAGAATATTATTCGATCCTTGAGTTCAGGTTTCCTGTTTTCTTCCTGTAACATAACGTCCTCTCCTTTCTATTTCTTTGATTTTTTCTGAAATGTTTTGCAGTTCCTTCGAACCTACGACGCTACGGTAACCGTTGAGAACCGACAGGTAGCAGTCTTCGGCAAACTGGTAGTGCGTGCTTTCAAGGGCCCTTTTCATGAGATGAAGGTCAACTCCTTTAGCCTCAAGCTCGTCGTTCTTTTCGCCGAGACCGAAGTCTACGAGGAAAACCTTTCCCTGCGGGTCCATGATCATGTTTGAAGTGGTTAAGTCGCCGTGAATCAGGCTGTTCGAATGAAGCTTTGCGATCAACTGTCCAATCTTGAAGCATAGGTTTTTCCTTTCCTTTTCATCGAGTTCGTCAATGAGCTTCTTGACCTGCTTTCCCTTTATAAATTCCATGACGATCGTGGTGTTTTTGGAGTCGACGAGGAAAATCTTCGGGGTTGGGACGCCAGCTTTTTTGGCCTCATGCATCAGCTGAGGTTCATGCAACGTTCTGTAGTATCGAATCTGTTCATCAAGCTCGTCTGGTCTGTACTTCTTGGGCAGCCTTCTCTTCAAAACCGCTTTTCGGCCGTGCCAGCTGGTGACGTAGAGGTTGGCCTCGGCGCCTTTCTTGATCAGCACGGGCGAGTTCACTTCATCCATGGAACCTCAACCTCGTCGACACGCCATCTCAACTTCACAAAACTCTTCT
>Ga0335070_10000480_pt1 | contig 44657 bp, 42 predicted proteins | sample Lox_Sample_13_FD_206722 | JGI IMG/M metagenome (GOLD analysis project Ga0335070, IMG submission 206722) | Soil microbial communities from Loxahatchee National Wildlife Refuge, Florida, United States - Lox_Sample_1.3 | ecosystem: Environmental > Terrestrial > Soil > Wetlands | place: USA... | reverse complement strand
CATGGGGTGTGTCCTCCTTTCTGCTGGGAATGTATTTGCCAAAATCTTCCCAAGAGGATAACACCCCTCTCTCTTTTTACACCAACTATCTTATAATTCCCCTGCATCCATTTTAGTCTTGACAAGTGAAGAAAAGGTCACTATAGTTTCTCCCGTTGCGCTCGTTCAACCGCCACTCCAATACCGAAAAAAGGGATGATCTTTTTTGCTCTTCGTTTCTTTCCCTGCGCCAGGGCGACAGACGGAATCGATGGTGAGAGAGATGGACCGTTCTGATCAAGGGGTTCTCAGAACCGAAGGTCTGAGCAAGAACTTCGGTGCCTTAAGAGCAGTGAATCAGGTAACCCTTAAGATCGGGTCTGGAGTCCATTCGATCATCGGCCCGAACGGTGCAGGGAAAACGACTTTGTTCAACCTGTTGACGGGGTTTCTGAAGCCGGACGGAGGAAAGGTATTTTACCTTGGAAAAGATATCACAGCCCTCCAGCCTTACGAGATTTCTCAGCTCGGAATGGCCCGTTCTTTTCAGATTACCAGCATTTTCCCTGAGCTTTCCGTTTTCGAAAACGTTCGCTTAGCCGTTCAGTCACGTCTCAAGGCCGCTTTCAATTTCCTTATCTCTTTCAAGAGTCTGAACGGGGTAGAGGAAAAGACGGAGAAGGTGCTGAAAGATGTGGGTTTGTACGGCGAGGCAGAAGTGACTGCCAAGAATCTCTCCTACGGGTTACAGAGGTGTCTGGATATTGGGATTTCCCTGGCCACCGAGCCGAAGCTCATTCTCCTGGACGAACCGACCTCTGGCTTGAGCCAGGAGGATGCAAATCGTATCATTCATCTCGTCTCCGAGATTTCGAGAAATATCCCGGTCCTCATTATCGAACATAATATCGACATCGTCCTTTCGATCTCAGACATCATTACGGTATTGTACCAAGGGGGGATCCTGGCAGAAGGGTCTGCTTCTGAGATCACGAACAATCAGAAGGTCCAGGAGGCTTATTTGGGAGGCATGTAAGTGCTTCTACTTCAAGACGTCCACACCTATTATGGGGAAAGCCATATCCTCAAAGGGATCTCTTCTGAAATCAAGAAGGGGGAATTGGTCACCCTGCTCGGAAGAAACGGAGCAGGCAAGACGACGACCCTCAGGAGCATTATGGGGATTGTTCCCCCAAAACAAGGGAGGATCACTCTTGACGGGATCAATATCCGCGGCCAAAAACCCCATTCGATCGCCTCCCTGGGCGTCGGATATGTTCCTGAAGAGAGAATGATCTTCCCCAGCCTTACCGTTCTTGAAAACCTCTCTCTCCCTTCCAAGGGAAGCAGGGGAGGTCTTTGGGATCTCGAGAAGATCTATCAATACTTTCCCGTTCTAGGAGAACGGAAAAATCAAAAGGGGTCACAGCTCTCCGGCGGTGAGCAGCAGATGCTGGCCATTGCGCGAATTCTTACCATGGATCTTAAGCTTATGCTTCTGGACGAGCCCACGGAAGGGTTGGCCCCGTTGCTGGTCCGGGAGATCGGGTCGATCCTTAAAGAGATCAGGAAGACGGGCATCACCATCCTCTTGGTTGAGCAGAACACCCGATTCGCCACAGGCGTGTCGGATAAACACTGCATCCTCTACAACGGCCAAATTGTTTACGAGGGAAGTAACGAAGAATTCAAGACTGATCAAGAAGTTCAGAAGAGATATTTGGGGGTTTCGTCATAATTCAAAAAGAAGGAGGTGGTCCTATCAATTCCCGAATTCATTTCAGACCGATCTTCACGATCAAGGAGGTAACAACCATGAGTAAGACCATTCAGTTGACGGGTATGATCGCACTCCTCTTAGGGCTTCTCGTCTCTGCTGCATTCTCAGCTGAAACGCTTAAAATTGCTACACTCACGGATATGTCGGGTCCATACGCTGAGTTGGCGGGCTGGGGGAACATCAACGCTGCCAAGATGGCCATTGAGGATTTTGGCGGCAAAGTCCTCGGGATGGACATCGAGTATGTTTATCGGGATCATCAGTGTAAGGCGGATTTATCCAATCAAAAGGCGATCGAGCTCTATGAAAAAGAGAAAGTGGACGTGATCTTTGATTGTCCTAACAGTGCCTCGGGATTGGCCGTGACCAACCAGGCTATCAAGTACAAGAAAATCTTCTTCGCGATTACGTCAGGCACGACCCGGTATACGGGCGACCTGTGCAACCGTTACACCTTTCATTGGGCCTACAACGACTATGTGTTGGCCACCGCGGCTGGCATATGGGCTGCAGACAACCTGGGCAAGAAATGGTATACCATTACCGCGGACTATGCCTGGGGCCATGACCTGCTGAAACATTTCAGCGCGGCTCTGCAGAAGCGGGGCGGAACCCTGCTCGGAAACGAAATGGTCCCTCTGGGAGCTTCTGACTTCAGTCCCTTTATCATCAAGGCGATGAATGCAAAGCCGGAAGTGTTGGCCCTTCTGAATGCGGGTAAAGACACGGTCAACTCAACCAAACAGGCGGTCGAATTTGGGTTGAGGAAGCAGACGAAGATCGTTCACGCCCTCTTATTTCCAGAGGATATCAAGGCTGCAGGTCCAGAGGTTTTTGCGGACAATTACGTGACGGCTTCCTGGGATTGGAAGGTTGACCAACCTGGTTCTAAAGAGTTTGTCGCCAAATGGGTGAAAAAGTATGGTCGACCGCCGAACTGGTTCAATGCCGGCAATTATAGCTGTGTGACCCAGTATCTGCTGGCTGTCAAGAGAGCGGGGAGCAAGGATCCTCAGGCGGTCATCAAGGCTTTGGAGGGGTATAAATTCAATGATTTCTTTGCGAATCCCGGATACATCCGAGCGGAGGACCATAAGAGGGTCGGCAAGGCATACATCTTGAGGGCCAAGAAGCCGAGCGAGATCAAAGAGCCTTGGGACTACTTTCAGATCGTTGGCGAAGTCCCGACGGAACAGGCCTACCAGGATGTGAAGGAAACGGGCTGCAAAATGGGTGAGTTCTAAGATAAGACAGGCAGGGATGCGTGCCCTGAAATACCGGGGATACACATCCCTGCCAAACGGGTGAGTTTGAAAGGCAAAGCTGAATGAATATCCAGTTTATCATCATGCAACTTTTTAACGGGCTCATCTTGGGATCGATCTATGTCATTCTCTCCCTCGGTTTGACCATCATCTTTGGGATGCTTGGAATCATCAACTTCGCTCACGGCGCCTTTTATATGTTTGGTGCCTTCGTGGCCTACACGATCATGGCTTATCTCATCCCGAATTTTTGGGTGGCTCTGATCGTTGGTCCTATTGTCATGGCGCTCTTCGGTGCAGCCTGCGAGGCATTCATCTTGAGACGCCTGTATAATTTACCTCCCCTCTATGTGATGCTCTTTACCTTTGGCTTGATGTTGGTCCTCCAGGATTTTATCCGCATCGTTTATGGGGCGGCAGGGGTTCCCTTTAAAGCTCCGTCATCACTTGACGGGGCTATCAACCTTGGCTTCATGTTTTACCCCAAATATCGCATTTTTTTGATCATCATCACCTCACTCTGCTCACTGGGGGTCTGGCTATTCCTTTCTAAGACGAAGCTCGGGGCTATCATCCGGGCGGGGACGGACAACAGCATCATGGTCGACGCCCTCGGAATCAATATCTCTCGGATCTTTACATTTGTCTTTGGAATGGGGATCGGGCTTGCAGGGTTAGCCGGCGTTCTTGCGGCTCCTCTTCAAAATGTCAGCCATCTGATGGGTGTGGACTTCCTGGTCGATTGCTTTGTGGTGGTGGTCGTAGGAGGCATGGGCAGCATTTCGGGCTCCATCGTCGGAGGTCTGATTGTCGGGGAGATCATTGCCTTTGGAGTGATGGTCTGGCCGCCCATGGCCCAGACGCTGATCTATATTTTTATGGCAGCCTTCTTGCTCATCAGACCCCGCGGACTTTTCGGTCGAGAGGCCTTTCATGAATAAAGGCGCAGGGTCAGGTCAGAAGATGATTCTCATATCCGTCGCTCTTTTGCTGGCCATCGTCTTCCCTCATATTGCCCCTTATATCGCCCTCGCCAGTGAGATCCTCATTTTTGCACTCTTTGCCATGGCCTTCGACCTGATGTTGGGCTATGCTGGCATGCTTTCGTTCGGCCACGCCGCATTTTTCGGCCTGGGGGCCTATACGGCCGGACTCATCTTGAAAGATTTGTACCCCTCTGTTCCGCTGGCTCTTCTGGGCGGGGTGATCACAAGCAGCCTTGCCGGGTTCATCATTGGATTCTTGAGTATTCGTCGGCGCGGCATCTACTTCACCATGGTGACCCTGGCCTTTGGCCAGATGTTCTATTTCATCGCCTTTAAATGGACGGGTTTGACCGGAGGGGATGACGGTCTGCAACGGGTCCCGAGGCCTTCGCTCGGCCCTCTGGACTTGAAATCGCAGATCGTTTTTTACTATTTCCTTCTGTTCTCGGTCATCGTTTGTGCCATCCTCCTCTTCAGGATTGTGAACTCGCCCTTCGGAAAGACCTTGCAGGCCCAGCGGGAGAATCGGAACCGGGCCATGAGCATCGGCTACGATATCGACAGGTTCAAGCTAAGAGCTTTCATTTTATCCGCTTTCTTCTCCGGCCTCGCCGGAGGTTTCTACGCCCTCCTTCTCAATTTTGTCCCTCTCAATTCTCTACATTGGACCAATTCAGGAGAAGTGGTGGTCATGACGATTACGGGGGGGATGGGCACTCTTTTCGGTCCGGTATTGGGGGCCGTCTGCATCATTCTTTTGAGGGACATCATCAGCAATTTCACAGAAAGCTGGACCTTCATCATGGGCCTTCTGTTCATGGCCGCCGTCCTCGGGTTCAGGGGTGGCATCATCGGCATTCTCCGCAGCAAACTGAAATTATCGATATGAACCTTGAAAGCCTCCCTCTTTTTTCGTTGACACGGAACTCCGCTTTTTGCTATTTTTGACTCTCCTAAAACAAGTTCTTATCGACTAGATTATGACCGACCACCGCTACTGCCAGTCGGAAGGAGGTTACCATGTTTATACTCGCTGTCTTAGTGGCTACGATTCTCTGGTTTATTGTCGCAGCGGTCCTCTTTTTTAACCCTTTTGTCGACAAGATTTATAGAAGTGAGGAAAAGCATGCCGCGGTACGGGCTTTACCCCAATCGGCCAAGACCATTGGGATGATTCTTCTTGCCGTTGTCGTACAAAGTATTCTCTGGGCTTATGTTTACACGCTGGTCAGCTCTGCCCTTGCTGGAGGCAGATTGTGCAGAGGGTTGACCTTTGGGTTGATTCTCGCTTTAACAAAAATTATTCCCCGTGATATTGACCGGATATTGCTCACGACATACCCCAGAAAGCGCATGACCATAGAGTTTATCGTCGGAATCATTTGCAGCCTCGTAGTTGGTGTTGTCTTTGGATACATGCTTTAAGAATGGCAAAATAGAAAACGTTATTCATGGAAGTTCAGGCAGAGTCTCCTGATGTGATCGGAATCAAACGGGCCGTTCAAAAACGTTGGTGATATCGTTTTCTCCGCTGAAAAGGCCTTTCTCTCCTCATAAAAAATCACAGTACAAGCTAACTTTCGCGATTGACGACTGCTTAGGTGAATCGGTCTCGACCCTGATTTGAAATACTACCGCAAGAAAGCTACGAAATGTTACAATGAGGCATCCGAGACCGTTTCTTGCTTAGGCTTAAAGACTGAATGAAAATGAGGGCGCCGAACATTGCCCGCAGGGTCGTCAGCAACGGTGGGTGAAGGTGCTTCGCAAGGAAGGGACGGGAAATGAGGACCAACACGAATGGCAAAATGCGCGAGTTGCGGTGAGAGGAAAGGAGACCGGCTCTGTCCGAGACTGAAGGCGAGCCTCTGCTCGCTGTGCTGCGGCACAAAAAGAGAAAAGGAGATTCTCTGTGTCGAAGCATGTGAATATTTGAATAAAGGGAAGGAATATCAGCTTGGCCGCGAAATCGACAAAAAGATCAGTGCAGACCTCCAAGCGGAGAAGGTAGATGTATTTGAGATAGATGAAGTTGCCGCGTTTGCTATGGATCTGGAGAAATTTTTTGTCGATCAGCTTTACCCTGAGCAGGAGGCCCGAGACTATCAGATTTATGAAGCACTAGCGAGAATTTATGCATTCCAGATAGGGGCCGTTAGGGGCCTGGCAGGGGAGAACAAATTCGAAAAATCCGTTTTCAAAAAGTTTAATGAAGTGAATAAAAGATTCTCCAATCTTTCAAATGAGTTGAAAGCAAAGGCAATTTTGAGAATGATAAAATCGGTTCGATCTTCCTCCAGCCGCGTCTTGGGAAACCGAAATTATCTTGAAATGATTTACAGCCAGCATACCGGAAAAGGGAAGTGGGCCGAGCTTTTCCAGAAATTGGAGTCCGAGGGATGAATGAAGTGTTCCCGTACATTTGCCCACGGATCCGTATGAAAGGGAATCTGAAATGCGGATCTGGACTTTTTTAGTGATCCTGGTTTGGGTATTTACCGTAGCCGAATCCGTAAAGGGGGAAGAGAAGGGAAAAATGAATCAAGAAATTTCCCTGCCGGCAGGAACCGGAGGCTGGAAGTGGGACGGGAAGAAGATGGAATACAACTCTAAGACGGTTTTCAGCTATATGGATGGGGCCGCAGAGCTTTATCTTGCGTACGGCTTTCAGAATCTCACCGTTCTGCGGTTTGAGAAATTGAGCCAACCCTCCGTGACCATTGAACTGTATGAAATGGACTCCTCGGAGGATGCCTATGGGGTTTTCTCCTTTGAGCATCAAGATGAATCTGTCGGTATCGGTCAGGGATCGGAGTTCGGAGGCGGGCTCCTTCGATTCTGGAAAGGAAAGTATTTTGTCAGTGTTTATGCAGAAGGGGAGGGGGCAGAGGTGGAATCAGGAATCCTCGACATCGGTAAGGCGACGGCACATTCGATCCCGGCGACGGGCCACGAGCCGACACTGGTTGGCTTTATTCCGGGGAGAGAATTCGGGCTGGTTGATAAGAGTGTTCGCTATCTGAAGAGTCACGTCCTCCTGAACCAGCGTTTTTTCGTCGCCCACCAGAATATTCTAAACCTGAACCGGAAAACAGAGGCCGTGCTCGCTCAATATTTCCGAGACAAGCAAAAGACCCACGTCCTTTTGATTCGGTACCCCGATTCGAGCGATGCCAGAGACGCCTTTCAGAGCTTCATGAAGGTCTACCTTCCGGAAGCCGGGAGAAAGGATTATGCAAAAACAGAGGACGGAAAGTGGACCTTTGCTAGACAGCGAAACGAATTTGTTGCCATCGTCTTCGGAGCTTCCAAGGAGGCGGATGCTGAAGCCCTTCTCAAAGCTACCGAAGAAAAATTGCCCGGGAAACGTTGAGTGAAACTTTCCCCACTCAGCTCCGATCTTCCGAGGAAGGGAGGATCGGGGTCATGGAAAGGAGTTTAGTTCGATGGAAGAGAAAATCATCACCCGTAGAGATTTTCTTCGAGTGACGGCTGGAGCCGCAGTGACCGCTGCCCTGGGGACCGGGGTCGTGGCGGAAACGCGCGCAGAACCAACCGCGAAGGTCGTTCTCATCCGAAATGCCGAAGTCTTGGGACCGCAGGACAAAGTGCAGGAGGAGGTCCTGCGCTCGATGCTCGACGAAGCCGTCAAAAATCTCCTGGGGACCGCTGGTCCCCTGGAAGCCTGGCAGAAGCTTTTCAAGAGTTCCGATGTGGTGGGGATTAAAAGCAATACGTGGGCAAGGTTGCCAACCCCTAAGGAACTGGAATCAGCCATCAAGCGCCGGCTGCTGGATACGGGGGTGGCAGAGAAAAATATTGGCATTGATGACCGGGGAGTTCTGAATAACCCGATTTTCTTGAATAGTACGGCACTCGTGAATGCCCGGCCGTTGAGGACCCATCACTGGTCCGGTGTCGGGACCTGTCTGAAGAATTATATCCAATTTGTCCCGGACCCTCCATCCTACCATGATGAGGGATGCTCGCCTCTGGGCAAAATCTGGACTTACTCCATCGTAAGGGGAAAGACACGCCTGAATATTCTCTGCTGCCTCACACCCCAATTTTATGGGCGAGGGGCCAACTTTTTTGATAGGAGATATGTCTGGCCGTATAAGGGACTGATCGTTGGAACCGATCCCGTGGCTGTGGATGCGATCGGTGCCCATCTCCTCCAGACGAAACGGATCGGTTTTTTCGGTGAGGATAAGGCCCTGGACGTTCCTCCTATCCATATCGCAGTGGCCGATAAAACATATCACCTGGGAGTCAGTGACTTGAGCCGGATCCAACTGGTTAAACTAGGCTGGATGGAAGAAGTGCTCCTCTAGAGTTCGTGATGTGAAGGACGTGCTGAGAAATCGGGGACGCTTCACTCTGGGGAGTTTGAGAAAGATAGGCCGGAGGGATGACCCTGAACGTCTCGTTCCATGAATTGCTTTTATCGTTTTTTTATGCGACATAATAGTTAGAACAGATCAGATTCGGAAACCCGTGAGACCCCAGAAGGGGCCGACCAAAGAGAAGGAAACAGAGAACGAGGAAACCTTTCAATGCGTAAGCTTTTTGGCTAAAGCGGGCTTCCGATGACGTGAAGAGGGTGGTTGCTCCCAAAAGAGGACACACACCAAAGGCTGACTTTAGGTCAGCCTTTTTATTTTTAGCTTGAGCCTTCAACCGGGGACTTCGATTCTGTTCAAGGGGAAATCAGAAACGAGTCCCTCTGGCGACGATGATCGTAGAGCAGAGGCGGCCAAAAAAAGAGGACCTATCGGTCCTCTCCTGAAAGGAATAAGCTGTATGGTTATCGGTGACCTCCGCCACCGTGACCGCCGCCGGAAAAACCGCCGGAATGATTGCCGCCAGAAAAACCACCCGATGAATGGCCACCGCTGAAGCCTCCAGTGCTGCGGCCACTGGAGAAGCTGCTGAAACTGTGACCTCCTCCTGAGAAACCACCTCCATGAAAGCCTCCGAAAGAACCCTGAGCTGCGGTGAATGACCGACCCCCGGAACCAAAAGACCTTCCGAAGTTTTGGGAAGATCCGAAGCTTCGGCCAACCCCGGAAGACGGGGTGAAAGATCGTCCTCGGGTGATCGTGGGCGAGTTGAACGTCCTGCCCTGGCCTTGTCGAAAGTTCGCTTCATTCTGCCTTCCTGCATTGTTTCCCCTGTTCATCGTCCTTCCCGTGAATCCACCCGAAATCGTCCCTTCGGGACCTCTTGTCGTCGTCGGTCTACTAACGCTTCGGTTGAAGATCGACGTTGCGGCAGTCCTGGATTCAGGGGATCTGAACCCCTGGTTACGAGTCGGGAAAGTGTTCGAGGTTGCTGCCGCGGCTCTCGGTGTTGGGCCGACGGTGCGGACCGTGTGGGTCCTTGGGTCAACGAAGTGATTGGTGACCCAATGGTGATGGTGGTGATGGCCAACGAAGACGGACCTGTGGAAGTCATTCAGGATGAAAAACCCCGGAAAGAAAAACCCGGTGTACCAGAATGGGTAGGGGACCCAAGAATAGAGGTAATTGTAATCCCAGGGCGGTGGGTAGTAAGTGACAACCGGCGGGCCTTCCTCATCGTAATAGTTATTGATGACCGTGGGGTCAGGTTGGGTTTGGTTCTCCGCTGACTCCCCCGGACCTCCCAAGACAATAGCCAGACCGAATTCAGTCGTCACGTCCTGGAATGCCTTCAACGCGTCATCCTTTCTCATGGGCAGCTTTTGAGCACCCGCTGCCGCAGCCACAGCATCTTGTAGTTCACCAATAATAATGGGTGTTACCGGATAATCAGCCATCCACCCATTTTTCGGCGTGATGCCAGCGGACAATAACATATCCTCAGCCTGCGCCTCGCCAGGGGGCGTTCCCAATTTAAGCGCAGCGGCCAGCTTCAGTGCAAACTCCCCTTCGGGAACAAGGGATTGGGATACCGGAGGGATTGCCGATTTCTGGTCTGACTGTGTATAAGCCCTTAACGGCAGCAGAAGCAGAGTTAGAATCATCATGCCAACGAATATTTTCTTCATCTGACTCCCTCCTTTCAAAAACGAGTTCTTATCATTATCTAACATAAGTTTAAAACATACGTTTTAATTTATCAAGAGGAGAGGTGTGCCGCCCAAATCCTTTTGCTCGACGCCTTTACAATTTAAAACGACTGTTTTAAACTGAAGTTAGAGATGGGAGGAGAGGAGAATAAAATGGAAGATAAGGTTAAGTCAACTGTTGGTTCCCGGGAGCGTATTTTAGAAGCGGCGGGCGAAGTTTTTGCCGAATGCGGATTCCGGAGCGCGACGGTCAGACGAATTTGCGAGCATGCGGGGGTGAATATCGCTGCCATCAATTATTACTTTGGTGGGAAGGAGAAGCTCTACTCGGAAGTCTTGAGGCACTGGAGCGAGTATGCTTTGAAGAAATACCCCCTTCTGCTCGGCTTGGGGGAAGAAGCGTCCGTGGAAGAGCAACTGGAGGCGTTTGTCCGCTCACTCATGTTTCGTCTCCTCGACAAAGGAAAACCCGCCTGGTTCGGAAAGCTGATGGCCAAGGAGATGACGGAGCCAACACAGGCCTTTGAGCGCCTCATCAAAGAGATTGTCCGTCCACGGGACAAGATTCTGGCATCTATTGTCCAAAAAATGATTGGAACCCCGGTCAGTGAGGAGCAGATCCGCTTGTGTTGCGCGAGTATCCTCGGCCAATGCATCTACTATTACAATGCCAGGGCCATTATGGCGAAAGTCTACCGACGGGATGTGTCGAAAGCGGAAGAGATCGAGCGAATCGCTCATCACATCGTCCAATTCTCATTGAAGGCCTTGGAACATTTTTCGGAGGGGGATAAGGATAGGGCTAAGAAAGATATAACCAGGACAGAAGAGAATCAATACGAACAAGGAGAGAAGGTGTGAGAAATGAGAAGAAGAAAAATGGTTTGGCTGCTTGGCCTGACCCTGGCGCTCCTTTTAGCGGGTTTCTATCCGGGACAGACTCAACCTCTCGACAAAAGACAACTCCCGCCGGAGAGGAGGGGGCCCGTGATTACCCGTGCGTTTGCCGCAGAGAAAGGGTATTATGGGTACGTCTGGAAGGTCTATCTTGAAGCGGAGGATCCGGACGGGCAGATGCTGAAGATCGCTTCTGTCGTGGATGAAGTGGGTTACGGCCGATATCCGACCGATTGGATCTATCTCAAGCCTCAGGATCAAAAGCATTTCAGAGGCTTCATCCAATGGAATACCTTCGGCTCGACGACGGCGTATCTGCCGGAGTGGACCCAAATTACCTTGAATGTTTCGATTGTTGACAAGGCTGGGAATGAAAGCAATCCGGTCGTTTTCCCATTTACTTTTGAGATCACACCGCATCAGTATTCGGACGAGCCGCCTGCTCCTTTCGATCAGGGGAATATTTCCCTTCTGGGTCATATTATGGTCGATCTCTATCTTCCCGGCGAGGGAGGATATGGGCATGATCGGAAAATGTATTAATTGGGGTTTTCCGGATGGCTCGGTTTGAGGCCCGCATGCGTGGGTCTTTTTTATTTCCTCTTGGTCTGGTTGTGGAAAAGGGGGATGGCTCGTTTCAGAACATGATCACTGGCCATCTTTCCGACTTTTTAACTTTTCGGCAATCGTCGTAGACGAGGAGCCGCCCATGCCAATAAAGGGGAGGGCTTCCTGGTCTCTTTCCAGATTGGCGATAATCCGGATCCTCTGGTCAATGGTCTTCAATCTGGATAATTTCTTCTCCAGTTCTTCGATCCGGGCCGAGAAGAGTTTGATATCGGATTTCTGAATCTGCGACTCCTGGCGCAACTGAGCCAGCAGCAAGGTTTTCTTCCTGACCTGGATATAATCGCAAAGGAAGAAAGTGACGAAGAGTTGGAGAAAGACGAGAAGACAAACCCCCATTCTAAAAGTTTCTTTTTTTATCCTGAGACGTCTGACGCCAAAGGGGGTATGGCCGAAGACAAGAATATTCAGGTAATCTTTATCCACGAAACATTCTCCTAACTCGTCGTCGGTTGAAATTGCGGCTTTTTTCTTCTTTCGACCGGTAATATCAAAGAGATCAATGTAATGGATTTCTCGGGATCGACTCTCATTTTCATCGTGCCCCGGTTGACCTTGATAATCTCCTCCGCCAATCGCAAGATGAAATCATCCTTCTCCTTTTGAGGAGAGGTCGGGTCTACCAATACCGCTTCCAAGGGTTCACTCCCGTTCTTACAAGAGTTGAACCCAGTCAGAATCTCAACGTAATTCCCGTCCGCTTGCAGTTTTGATTTTCCCTCGTCTTGAATTTCCTGAGCTTCCAAGGATCTGGTCAGAAATCCAATGCTCCCCTGGGGAGGGATGGAGGGGATAGCATATCGGAGAACAGAATTGAGTATGAACCTGAGCTGTTCCTCATGAATGCTGGTTTCGGGAAGGTTTTCTGCATAATGTTGTTTGAATATCCTCACCTTCTTATCTTCTAATAAACTCTCATATTTCTTCAGGACTTCATCCAGAATCATGTGGACGCTGTATTTTTTGGGGACGGGCGTGTTGATTTTGAGATAATTAGCAAAACAGCTCAGCAGGGCGTCCGTTTTGGCAATATCATTCGAAATAGTTCTGTAAAAGAAGTCGCTATACTCTCGATCGGCGAATTTTTCACGTGAAAGATAGACAAGAGATTTTATCTTCTCAAGATTGTCCTTGACACTTTGAGACAGCTCGGCAAAAAGGGTCGGCCAAGAAGGAATATTCTGCTCGTCAAGGGAGGGCCTGTCTCCTGATTCGGGTGTCTTCGTTCCTCCCTTCAGAAGAGAAATGAAAGAATTCTCGGCATTTTGTTGTTCAAGAGAAGGATCCTTTTCCATTCAATGTTGCGGATTTGGCCTCCTGTGTGAGCTATTCAGTGATTTAACGGCAATTTTTATTCCAAATTGTAGATATTATTTTAACGCTTTGTTTTTTAAAGGTTTTTTAAAGAGAACAAAGATTTCTCAGATTGGCCTAAGCTGGTAATTTTTTTGTCATCTTTGACCAAAAATTGTTGTTGCTGTTTCGGGGTGGAGGTTCGATTAAAGAGAGCGACGGGGTGGAAAATGGCGAAAGAGTCCGGGTAGGTATAGGTTACGTTTTTCCATCAAATTTTCGTTGACTCCATCCAATAAATTTAGTAGGGTTGTATCAAAACCTTGATACTCCCACAGGATTGACTAAAAGGTGTTTCCATGAAGACGGAACAGAACGCAGCCAAACCCCGCTACGGGATCGCTGATTTTGAAAGAAGAACCTACCGCAGATTTCCAATGCGCCTTCCGATTGAGTACCTACGATCTGAATCGCCGACCAATCGAACCGGCCACGCCCTCGACGCAAGCGAAGGCGGGTTGCAGATTCTTTTTCCGGAGCAGGTGGAGATTGGCCAAAACCTGAAGATCAAGGTCTTTTTCTCTTCTGAATCCGGGTTGAATTCGATCGAAATGGTGGTCGAGGTGGTTTGGGTCAACACGGCATTGGCTGAGGGTGAAAAACATTATCGGTCCGGCGTGAGATTTACCAGCATCTCTCCGGAAAATATGACGAAATTGAAAGAATTTTCGGAGGTTTTTCTCTAACCCCCTTTTTCCGAAAAAGCGTCATTCCTTCCTCTTCAACCTTTTCAAGACCCAATAGACTTTCTCGGGCGTCATCGGCAAATGGCTTACCCTGACTCCAACGGCGTCATAGACCGCATTGGCAACCGCCGCCGCAGTGGGAATCGTGGCCGGTTCTCCCACTCCCCGGATATCCTCCGGGCTCTTTGCATTCTCTTTCTCTACGATGACCGGCACGATTTCGGGAACATCCATCATGGTGGGCAGACGGTAGTCGAGAAAAGTGTCATTGAGTGGCTTTCCGTTTGAAAAGATCACCTCTTCGCTCAGAGCATATCCCAACCCCATAGCCACCCCGCCTTGAATTTGCCCTTCAATGCCCGCGCTGAATACCGCTTTACCCACATTGTGGGAGGCAACAACCTTCAAGACATCCACTTTTCCCGTAACCTTGTCGACCTGAACGGCAATCGCCTGAGCCCCATAGGAAAAAAAGGGCCTGCTTGGCGCCACGTTGTTCTCTACGAACTCCGGGTTGAAAGGACGAGTCTGGGGGGCATGGCTGCCAGTGGCCACTACCGGCCCCCTGGCCAAGGTTAAGAGATGAGCGGCCTTCGCGATCGGAATCGCGACCTCGGGCCGTTCGCTCACGTAGATCTTCCCGCCGCCGAATGCCAGAGAATCCGTCGGGATCTTGAGATGGCCCGCGGCAAATGCCAGAAGCTGTTTCTTTACGCCCTCGACAGCTTGATGGACGGCTACTCCCATCACCTGAGTCGTTCGACTTCCAATCGCCCCAAAGTCGTATGGACAGGTATCTGTGTCACCGCTGATCACTCTGATCCTTTCCAGCGGAATTCCCAACTCCTGCGAAACTAGCAAGGCCATTGCCGTGTCGGAGCCTGCGCCGATCTCGACGGCGCCCATGGAGAGAATCACGGATCCGTCCTCATTGAGCCGCACCGTTGCGCTTGAGCCGAAACCTCCCATCCCCCAGAATCCACCCGCGACACCGACGCCAAAGGCCTTTCCCTCATCCACCCCCGGCAGGACAGTGAGATGCTCTCCCATGTACATCTTAAGTTGCGCAAGGGCCTCCCAGTAACCACCCTCGGTGAGCACCTGTCCGGTCGCGGTCAAATCGTCCGCCTTATAGGCATTCTTCATACGCAGTTCAACAGGGTCCATCCCCAGCTTGCGGGCGATCTTATCCAACTGAGTTTCTCCGGCGAAGTGGACCTGCGGTGCGCCGGGTCCTCTGCAAGGGCCGCATGATATCTTATTCGTATAGGCACAGATCCCCTCGGTCAAGAGGTTGGGAATACGATAAGGACCGGTAATAAGAATGACAGCATTCGAAGTGGTATTGGGTCCAAAGTAGGCATAAGCCCCCGTATCGACTTTAATCTTGGCTTGCATGGAGACCAGCGTCCCATCCTTTTTCACGCCGGTCTTTATCCAGATCTCCATCGAATGGCGCGGTGTGGCCGATAGAAAATCCTCCCTGCGGGTCAGTTCGATCTTCACCGGCCGTTTCGTCTTCATGGCGAGCATGGCTGCGATCGGCTCGATGGAGATTTCTCCTTTCCCCCCGAACCCGCCGCCGATCCTGGCCCCCGTGACCCGGATGCTGGACATGGGAAGCTGCAGGACCTCGGCGAGCCCGGATCGGATGTTGAACGAGCGCGCCGTACTGCACCACACCTGGAGTCTTCCGTAGGGATCGACCTCGGCTAGGACAGCCCTGGGCTCAAGAGGGGCCTGGTGAACGACCGGCATCGTATACGTATCCTCGAATACCTCATCGCTCTCCAAAAAACCCTTTTCGATGTCTCCCTTTTTTATTCTCGTCTGAAAACAGATGTTTCTATCTCTTTGCAGAGGCACTCTGGAGGTGTACTCTTTGAATTTTTCATGGACGAGCGGCGCTTGAGGATCGATGCTTTCCTCAAAGGTAAAAACGCCCGGAAGTTCTTCAATCTCCAGTTCGATAAGGTCCAATGCTCGTTGGGCCGTCTCTTGGTCGACGGCGGCTACGGCTGCCACGGGCTCTCCGACGTAACGAATCTTGTCTCTTGCCATCACCGTTTCGTCGTGAAGGACGAGACCCCATCTGACCTCCGGAAAATCATGAGCGGTAATCACTGCTGCGACGCCCGGGAGGGACAAGGCCTTCTCTGTCTGGATCCTCTTGATGCGGGCGTGAGGGACTTGGCTGCGAAGGATTTTACCCACGAGCATCCCCGGGCGTTTCATGTCCCCGACAAACATGGCATCGCCCGTCGTCTTCTCCGGAGCCTCCAACCTCCTGACCTCTTTCGGGACCGGTGGTCCTTTTTTCTTGTCAGGGAGGCGCCTGGCCGCCGACTGAATCGCCTGGGCGATCTTATTGTAACCGGTGCAGCGACAGAGGTTTCCCTGCAAATACTGACGGATTTCCTCCGGGGACGGGTCGGGGTTTTCATTCAACAGGGCAACAGCTGTTAAGATCATGCCCGGGGTACAGAATCCGCATTGCACGGCGTTGTCATCGACGAAGGCCTCCTGCAAGGGATGAAGCTTGCCGTCCTGGCTCAGTCCTTCGATCGTTGTGATCTCTTTGCCGACGACCTCTGAAACAAGGACCAGGCAGGAGTTGACGGGCCGGCCGTCCATCAACACCGTACAGGCACCGCAGTCACCCTGATCACATCCCCTCTTGGTTCCCGTAAGCCCCATCTCTTCCCGCAGAAACTCCAAAAGGGTCTGGCTGCCTTCTACGGACATTCGAACGCTCTGGCCGTTCACCTTCAGTTCAACAGGCTGCTTCATTCGTTCTTCCCCTCCGTGGAGGATTTTGCCTGGCGATAGGCAGCCAGCAGGCCTTGCTGGCACAGCTCTCTGACCATCTCCCTGCGGTAGTCGGCACTCGCCCTGAGGTCCGAAATCGGTTTGCAGGATTGGGCCGCCAGCTCTGCGGATTCCCGGGCCGTCTCTGGAGTGAGTCGCAGGCCTTCGAGAAGCTTCTCGGCGGACGGCACCCGAATCGGCGTAGGGTCCACTGCGGCCAGAGCCATTCGGGCCTTGCTGATCCGGTGGCTTCCGTCGAGTTCAAGCAGGACCGCCACGCCCACAAAGGCTAAATCCATTGCTTTCCTGGCGGAGAGTTTATAATACACAGACCCATTTCGCTTGTGGGACAAAGGAATCTTCAAACGTGTCAGGATCTCGCCATCGCCCAAAACCGTGGTGCCCGGTCCCAGGAAAAAATTGTCCAGAGCCATCACCCTCGCTCCCGTCTTTCCGAAGATCTCGGCTTGGGCCTCAAGGGCCAGAAGCACCGGGGCGGTATCTGCGGAGGGTGAAGCGTTGCAAAGGTTCCCTCCGATCGTCGCCCTGTGTCTGATCTGAACGGAACCCAGTTTCGCAGCCGCCTGAACGAGAAGGGACACGTTTTCCGCTACCGAGGGAGATCTTTCCAAAGTCCTGATGGAGGTGAGAGCGCCGATGGAGAGCTCATCTCCTGAGAGAGTCACCCCGGCCATTTCAGGAACCCCCTTCACATCGATGACATATCGAGGGTGTTTCTTTCCTTCTTTGATCTGGACCAATAAGTCCGTTCCTCCAGCCAAGAAAGCCGAGGCTCCGTTGGAGGCTGAAGCGGCATCGAACGCTTCCTGCAACGTAAACACCTTTTGGTAATCAAAGGACTGCATCCGTCACCTCTGGGATTCTTTTTTCTTAATGGAAAAAGTTACTCCCGAGCCCGACCAGAATCACCCCGGGGCGTATCCGACCGTCTTGTCCAGGTTCACAGGATTCGCTTCTCCGCACCACGAGGCTTCGCGAGAAATGGGAGAAGAACCTTGAATTCACTTCTCAAAGAGCGTGCTTGGTCTCTCAAGGTGTTGCTTCTCCTCGCTCGCTCATTGGTGAAAAATTCCTGCCGACCGCTGATCCTCTATCGGGTACCCCATTTTAACATATAGATCATAGGAATTCGTCTCCGAGGGGAGAGCGAATTCAAGAATTTCTGTCACACCCTTTCCTTTCGATTCCCATACCTCACCTCTCCATCCCTTTCCTCAGTCCGGTCAAATCTTTCGTAAGATTCTCTGGACCGCTGAAATTTTCGGACAAATCTTCTGTCTGCATCGCTCTTAACAAGGAAGGGAAGCCAGATTATCCTTTTCTCTCAAGGACTCTCTGGCACTCTACGGAGAGTTCTCGGAGCCGGGGAAGAGATCCTGCTTGCAAACTTGCAAGTTGAAGATGGCGAAGTCCGGCCGGGATGTGCTCGAGAAAGGCCTTCAGCCCTCTTTTGAGACCCAAGAAGCCAAAGGCTCCAAGGGCCTGCATCAGGCGCTGTGCCGAGGCTTCCCAGAAGACGTTTCGGAAGGCAGTCCAACTGTAATCCCAATTCGACAGCCCATAGTAAAAGGATAGTAGCTCTTCCTGCTCTTTTACGGAAAAATGCACATAGGGGTCGCAGAGGAGTGAACCAAGATCGTAGAATGGGCTTCCGAAGCGCATTCCCTGGAAGTCGATGAAGAAGGGTTCTCCGTCTCGGATCATCACATTACGGGATTGGAGATCCCGGTGCACCAGACAGCGTGCTGTTCCCGCGAGCCGCTCGGCCAGGGCAGCAAGCTCGGATTCAAGCTCCCGCTCGAAGGAAGGCCCGAGCTTGATTTCACTGAAGTCCCTGACGAAATGATCTCTGAAGTAATCCCGCTCCCAGAGGTAGAGATGGGGACCAAAGCTCTCCATGAGCTTGACGCGCGCCGAAGGGAAGTCCCTTTTGGGGAAGGAATGAAGCCTGTATGCGATAGTCAGCGTCTTTTGGTAAAGGACTTGTCGAGTTTCCCAGAGGGTTTCCCTGAGAGACCAGAGGTCCGTATCCCCGAGGTCTTCCATCACGATGAGGCATCCGGCCGGATCGTGGCGGATTAGCCGGGGCGCCGGGACCCCGATCTCACGAAGAAACGCCGCAATGTCAGCGTAGTATGCGTTCTCGACACGCTTTGGATCGTATTGAACGAGGATGGCCGAATCTTCGCGGTTCCACCTCAGCCGGAAGAAAGTCCGGTCCGAGCCTCTCCCCTCGAGAGGAGAAAGTTCCAGGGAGACGGATTTTTCTGAAAGCCCGAGGGCCTCTCGTGCAAAAACGACTATGTCTTCTCTCATTTCCATCAGCCTACGCATCCCAGGGAATAATGGGGTCACCTTCCATCACTCCATTACTCCATCAATCCGATTTTCTTTCTGTAATCTTTCGTAGGCTTCTATAGACCCCACGTCGTGCCATGTGCCTTCGTCAAGGATGATCCCCCGGATCGATCCCATTTTCTTTTGAATCCTTTTGAGGAAGACTTCGACGACGGATTCAACTTTGCCGACTTCAAGAAAATTGAGAAAGGATGTCTCCGCGGCATAGATGCCGGTAAATTGGCAGGTTTGAACTCCGGGGTTTCCCAGGGTGTTCCGAAGATCGCAGATCTCACCCGCCTTACGGAGGTTCACATTAAGAAGAGGGCCGTTGCTTCGGAGGGCCAGAGTGACCTCCGGACGCTTCTGCTCATGGGCCTCCAGAAGCCTCCGCAAGGGCAAATCGGTTATGACGTCGCCGTTGTAGCAGAGGATGGTCTCGTCCTCGTCCAGAAGATCTTCAATGTTTTTCAGGCCTCCGGCGGTGTCCAGAAGAATGGGTTCATGGCGAAAGGTAATCGGAAAACCACGCCATCGTCCGTCAGGGAATTTTTCCGAGTAGACCTCGGGGAAGTGATGGGTATTCACGATGAAGCGATCGACGCCGACGGTCAGAAGATGATCCATCGCATAGGTGATGATGGGACGTTCCCGGATCTGCAGAAGCGGCTTCGGAACCCGCTCCGTCAGAGGGCGAAGCCGTTTTCCCAGACCGGCACCCAGGATGAAGGCTGTCTTGAATCGGCGTTTATTCATGGAATCCATCTCGTTTTTCTGTCAACTCTTCCATACGATTATCTTGTCAGTTTACCTTTATTTTTCAAAAAGTCACAGAAAAATGCAAAAAATGGGATGTGTCCCTATTTCTTTTTTCCAAATTCGGCGTCAATTTTCACGAATGCTGCCACGATGAAACCGGGAATCGTTGCGGCCATGATCCAAAGGAAAAAGTTCGGATAGCCCAACTGCTCCTGGAGCCAGCCGCTTGCCATGGCCGGGCCCATCATCCCCAGGGCCATGATTCCCGTGGAGATGGCATAGTGGACCGTTTTATACTCCCCTTCCGACACCATGATCATGAACATCGTATAGGCCGTAAACCCAAACCCGTAACCGAATTGCTCTGCGGCAACGGCGAGGTTGATCAGGTAGAAATTGTCGGGTAGGGCCTGCGAGAGATAGACGAAGACCAGATCCGGTAGGTGCATCACACAGACCATGCCCCAGATCCAGAACTTGAGCCCTTTCTTGTAAATCGCATACCCTCCGAGAAGGCCTCCCAGCATGAGCGCAATGACCCCTACCGTGCCGTAGATGATCCCCACTTCTGTTGTGGTGAGCCCCAATCCCCCCTGAGAGCGGGGGTCGAGCAGAAAAGGCGCGATGATCTTTAAAAGCTGACTCTCGGCAAGCCGGTAGAAGAGAAAAAAAGCCAGAATGGCGACGATCCCCTTCTTCCTGAAAAAGAGGGCGAAGATGTGGAGGAACTCCCGAGCGACAGATTTGGAACGGTCACGGCTTGCCGGACGGTCCGCAGCAGGGCAGGGAAGGACGAGAAGGTGATAAAGGACAAGGGCCAGAAAGACAGCCGCTGCCAAAAAGAAGGTGATGGACCAGGCTGTGGGGATAGAATAACCTCCTCCTTCCAGGGAGCCTGCAAAGATGACGAGCCCGCCCTGAGCCCCAATCATGGCAAGCCGGTAAAAGATCGTTCGCACCCCGACAAAGGCAGCCTGGAGAGATTCGGGGAGCCCGAGCATGTAAAAGCCGTCAGCGGCGGTGTCATGGGTGGCTGAGCCGAAGGCCATCAGCCAGAAGAAAGCCAGGGAATACTGGAAGAATCGGGCCGCCGGGAGGGTGAAGGCGACGCACGCAAATGACGCTCCGATGAGAAGCTGCATCAAAAGGATCCAGTAACGCTTCGTCCTGTAGAGTTCGACAAAAGGACTCCAGAGTGGTTTGATGACCCAGGGAAGATAGAGCCAGCTCGTGTAAAAGGCAATGTCGGTATTTGAGATGCCGAGGCGCTTGTAGAGGACGACCGAAACGGTCATCGCTATGACGTAAGGGATTCCCTCGGCAACGTACAGAGAGGGAACCCAAGCCCAAGGGTTTCGTAATCTGGGTTTTGGTGTCGCCATTGCTTCTTAATACTCAAAGAGTTCGAGGGATTCAGGGGTCCAGGATTCAAGTGCCCGTGAAAACTCTAAAATTCCCGCTTCCAGGCTATTCACTCGAACCCTTGGCCCCTTGAATCCTTGAACCCGAAATGTCAATAGATCTTCTTTATCTCTATCCCCTGAAAGTAATGCTTCAGGATTTTTTCGGCTGAGAATCCTTGGGCGGCCATGACAGCGGCACCGATCTGGCAGAGTCCAACCCCATGCCCCCATCCTGCACCCTGGAAGATAAATCGGTCTCCTTCAACCTTCACAATGAAGGCACTGCTGTAGAGGTGACTCCGTGAAAGCCAGCGCCTTATTTCGAGTTCCTTTCCTACCACCATGCTTCTTTTTGAGCCGACGATTCTCAGCCGGGAGATCCGTCCTGAAGGCCCACGACGAAGGGGTAAGATCCCCTGAAGATTTCCGAAATCAACCCCCGATTTTTCCAGCAGGATCTGTTCCAACTCCGTCCGGGAGTACTCCACCCTCCACCGAAAGAAACCTTTCGTCTCCCGGTCAAAGTCGGGAAGGATTTTTTCGAGAAGGCGTTCGTCCTGTGTGCAGCAGTAGGCCCCGGGAGTCGAAAGGATCCAGGCCGACGCTTCTTCCTCGGTCCCGATCGGACGATGCGGGACCGAGGCGTCTGAGATACTTCTGAGGTAGGGGACTCTTTTGTCTTCCCAGGCAGTGTCGAAGTCTTCCGTGATTCCCCCGCACGCTTTGGAATATCGGGTATCACAGATTTCGCCGTGGTGGGTGATGACGATTCCCCGCGTTCCCCGAACCGCTTCTTTCGCGCGTTCGGATAGGATCTTCGTGGTTCCCTGGTAGCGCTGGCAGTGGTCATCCGCGCAGACATCAAAGCGTTCGTGGTCCTTCCGGTCGTACCAGCGTATCACTTCTCCGTCCCTTTCAAGGGTTCTTCGAGCCCGCGTGAATCTTTCACCTTTTTTCTTCTTGCGATCGAGGGCCGCCAGGAGCCAGCTCCGGGATAGGATGGCCTGAGTCTTCAGAAACTCTAAGGGAGCTTCACTGCTCATCTCCGAGGAGATCACACTGGTCAGATAATTCTCCAGGGAAATTTCATTGATGACCGCAATAGTTCCGTCCTCCGGGAAAGCAAGAATCAGGTCGCCCAGAAAGGTCTGATCCTCTGTCCTTTCCCAGTGGAAGCGGTCTCCGATGGTGACGTTGAAAAGCGAAAAAGAGGACCCCTCTTGCCCTGTAAGCCTGATCGATTTCGAACGGCAGATTTCGTGATGGGCCTCGTCGACGAGCACGATCCTCTCCGCCTCTGCCTTTGCTGAAAACCCGCCTGACAGAAGACCGGACGTGCCCCGCCGGAAATTTCCATTCAGGCGGCCAAAGACTTCGGTCCGACGATCCATGATGCCCACGGTGATCTTCGGCGGATTCTTCATAGAGCAAATTATCCTGGTTATGAGACCTTTTTTCAAGGCCTTCTTTCGAGCTTCGGAAGGTGGATGGAGCGAATATCTTTTGTGATAGGGGAACGGTGCGGGGCATGCTGTGAGCCGGAAGGGGCCATAAAGAGGAAGGGATGCAATGACTCACTGGGGCTAATGCAAACTATAATATGCTCTTCCGAATAATTCTCCGGCTTGTTGCCTCAGCCCAGAATCGCCCTCTTGACGAGGGCTTTTAAGATTTCCACTTTGTATGCATTCATGCTCAAGGGTTGTGCTGCCGCAGCCGCCTGCTCGGCTGCCTCTGCGGCGGCACCCTCGTCGATCGGTCGCCCCTTGATCACTTCCTCGGCTCCCCTTGCCCGTACAGGCGACGGGGCCACGGCCCCGAGGGCAATACGCGCATCCTTGCATATCCCTCCTTCGAAAGCGATAGAGGATGCAACGCTCACCATGCCAAAATCGATAGGGTTTCTCAGGGTGAATTTCAGATAGTTTTGCCGGACCCCATGCTGTGGCTTAGGAATCTGAATTTCGGTGACCAGCTCCTCCGGGTCGAGTGCTGTTGATGCGGTTGCGGAAGCATTGAAGAAACTGTGTGCGTCAAGCGTTCTCTTTGTCGTTATGATCTTTGCGTCCAGTGCGGTCAGTGCAATGCCGATATCGGAGGGACTGACTGCCAAACACCCGCAATTGAAACATCGGCCTGCCTCCGTCGCAATTTCACTTAAACCGAGGCCCGGCGTATCTTCAATTTCGATGTTCTTGATCCGTTTGGACACCGGTAACACGGGGACCTGGATCCGGGGCGCAACCTCGAAAGAAGGACTGGTGAAGCCCTGGTTCGTCTCACTTCGGTCAGCAGAACGTTGTCGACCCTTAAACGACAGCTCTATCAGGCGAACCGCCTCCCGGCCCGAGGCGACTGCCTGGACGACGGTTGATGGGCCGATGATAAAGTCGCCTCCAGCAAAGAGATTCTTCCCGAGCAGATACGCTGAAGGCGATGCTTTACGTGCTTTCTGCCGAAACTTGGCTGGAAGAAGTGATGTCTCCGGGTCTTCACCGATCGCTTTCATCACTGCGTCGAACGTCGAAACAAATTCTGAGCCCCGTATCGGTACGGGCTTGGGTCTCCCTGACGCATCTGGGGCACCAAGTTTCATTCGAACGCACCTGAGCGTTATCTTGCCGTCAGCCTCCGACACTTCACTGGGTTGCGTCAGGAACTGAAATTCGATCCCTTCTCCTTTTGCTTTTTCCACCTCATCCTTAAACGCTGGCATCTCATCTCGACTCCGCCGGTATATCACCACTGGCTCACTCCCCAGCCTTAACAATGTCCGGGCAACGTCCATGGCTACGTTGCCACCTCCGATCACCGCTACCTTTTTCCCCGGTATATCCCTGACGCCTGCATTTATCCTGTTCAGGAATTCCAGGCCGGATAGGGCGACTCTCTCCCCTTTTATTCCCAGCGGTTTTTCTTTCCAGGCTCCACCCGCCCAGAAAACAGCGTGAAAGCAGTCCATCAATTTGGCGACACTGACATCTTTGCCTACGTGGACTCCCACCTCAAACTTGATCCCCATCCCTTTCAGCGCTTGAATCTGCTTTCTAACGACGTCCTTTGGCAAGCGGTACGGAGGGATGCTGTAAAGAAGCATGCCTCCGGCTTCCGGGAGTCTTTCATAAACGGTAACGAGGTGGCCTGATTTCCTGAGGTAATAGGCTGCAGCAAGTCCCGCAGGCCCGGAACCGATGATGGCGATCCTTTTGCCGGACTTAGTCTCCGGAGGAGTAAAGACCTCCGTCATCCTCTCCAGGATGGTATCGCCCAAAGACCGCTCAATGCACCGTATGGCCACCGGCTCGTCGAATTCTCTTCGATTACACTCCGGTTCGCACAAGGTGGGGCATACCCGGCCGGTTATGGCCGGAATGGGATTGAAATTGAGTATGATCCGCGCGGCTTCCAGGAGATCGCCGTTCTTTACCCTCCTTAGATAAGAGGGGATATCGGTATTCGCAGGGCAATTTGAAGCGCACGGATAAACGACGACCCCGGAGCCGCCGAAGATGGAATGATACCGGTTATCCCCGGCCAGAGCGTTGCAGATCTTCCCGCCCTTTCGCAGGCAGACGATGGGTCCGCCGATCTGATGTGGGTACCTGTAGTACCAACAGCGTACATCCTGACACAGATTGCCGCCGAGGGTCGCCGAATTCCGGATCTGGGGCGTGGCCACGGAACGGGTAGCTTCGACAAGCGCCTTGGCGTTACTTCTAAGAAGAGGAGATTTGATTATATCGGAGAGCTTCGTCAGAGCGCCTATTTTCAACACGCCCTTCTCCTCTTTGATATAATCGAGACCCGGTATTGTCTTGATATTGATGACGGCTTGGGGATAGTCTGAAAGATAATCTCCTTTGAGAGTTGAGAGCAGGTCTGTTCCACCGGCATTAATCACGGCTTTGCCCTTGTACTTCTCGAGAAGCGTGCAGGCTTCATTGACTGTCTGCGCATTGATGTGTTTGAAGGACCTCATGCCACACCTCCCTTCTTGGACGCTGCTGTCGCTTTGCCCAGCGCCTTGAGCACTCTCTCAGGGGTCGCCGGATACGCATGCAGCCAGACGCCGAGGGCATTCGAAACGGCCATGAGCACCGCGACCGGGCCTGGGGATGTGGCGACCTCGCCTACCCCTACCGCGTGGAAGCGGTGGCTGGGAAAGGGTGTTTCCAAAGCCACATTGTCGATGACCGGGAGTTGAGAAAAGGTCCGCCACTTGTAGTCGATCAGGTTGGCGTTTAAGATATGTCCTGAGGACCGGTCGAGAATCGTCTCTTCGAAAAGGGCGCTGTCGATGCCTCCTGAGCCAAGGCACCCGTTCATCTGACCTTCGAGGCCCGGCGGATCGATGATCTGGCCCGCATCCGTGGTGTTGACCACACGGAGCAAAGTTACGTTCCCGGTTTCGGTATCCACCTCAACCTCGACGAATGACATCATGCAATTCGTCAGTGTGTAATCAGGCTCAAACCGTCCGTAGCCAGTGACCGTGCGGTCAATACTCATTGCTCTCCAGGGGATCTTCTTCTCTGGATGACCCTTAACGAAAACGACCCCATCCAAGGTATCGAGGTCGTTGGGGTCTGCCTGAAGCATGGGGGCCATCAGTTCCAAAAGCTTCTTCCTGGCATCCTCTGCCGCTGCAATCACAGCACTTCCGATCGCATAGGTTCCTCTGGAGCCGGCGGGTCCGAACTCATAGGGGTTGATTAGTGAATCGGATGGGGTTACAGAGACATTCTCCATCGGAATTTGTAGCACTTCGGCAACCATCTTCATATAATTGCTCCGCTGGCCTGTCCCATGTTCCGTGACGCAGGAGAAGAGCATGGCGGTTCCGTCCGGATGAAGCCGCACGTAAGCTTCCGATGCGTCCTCACCGATGTCGGCATTTCCATGGACACCCACACCCACCCCTCTCCGTTTGGTGCCGTCCACCGACGTGGGTTTCAACCATCCCTTCCACTTGTCCTTCCAGCCGAACAACTCGGCGCCTTGATCCATGGCCTTTGAAAAGTCGACACCCCGGTACGTGTACCAGATGCCGTCCCGCCAGAAGTACCCGTCACCCGGTTTGACGAAATGTTTCTTGAGGAATTCGAACGGATCGATGTCCAGCTTTTCCATAGCCAAACTCAAAATCGGGATGAGGATACACTTCAGTTCCTGTCCGCCAAAACCCCTCACAATGCCCGAGGCGTTTCGATTGGTGCACACGATTACGGGCCTTAAGTCCCAGTTGGGACACCGGACCGCGATCTGGACCTCGCCGCAGCCAACAGCCACCTGAGATTGGGTCGTCATGGAGTAGTAGCCTGTGTCAATAAGCCATGTGCCCGATATGGCCGTAACGGTGCCGTCCTTCTTCATACCTACGCGGGCTTTCATGCGCGATGCAGGCCGCATCGTGAATGCCGCCAGGTGCTCTTCCTTGGTGAAAATGAGTTTCACCGGCTTGCCTGTCGCCCTGCTCAGGAGCGCCGCATAACACTGGACCTGCCAGGACATAAACTTTGATCCGAAACTTCCACCGCAGGGGCCGCCGATGCTTCTTACTTCAACCTTCCTCCCCATCACATGGAAAAGGGTGATCTTATCCATATAAGAGGCCTGGTTGGATACCCGGAGGGTTAGCTTGTTCGGCTCCTCCCACAGGGCGATTGCGCCGGGAGGCTCTGGAGGCAGCGGATTCGGTATGTTCTCGTAGCCAAAGGTTCCTTCGGTAACGACATCTGCTTCCTGGAATCCCTTCTCTGTGTCTCCCATGACCACTTCCTTCAGGTTCTTTGGGCCGAAAAAGGGAACACCAGGGGTGACCACGTTCCCGGGAAACTCTTCGTAAAGCTGAGGAGCGCCGGGTTTTAAGGCCTCTTCCATGTCGAAGACAGCGGGCAAGACCTCATATTCCACGTCGATCAGGTGAAGGGCTTCTATTGCGATCTCTTCGTTTGTAGCAGCAACGAGCGCTACCGCATCGCCGACATAGCGGACCTTCCGGTCGAGGATGCGGGTGAAGCGGGGGGTGCCGCCTTTCCAGTCAGGAACATCTTCCCAGGTAAGGACGGCCTTCACCCCTTCAAGTTTCTCTGCTTTCCTCTTATCCACTTTCTTAATAAGGGCATGAGGGTAGGGGCTTCGGAGCACCTTTCCGTAGAGCAAATCGGGGAACTTGATGTCGTTGAGATATTTTGCCCCCCCTGTAACAATCTCCGCTGCGTCTTTTCGGGGGGTAGCTTTGCCGATAAACCTGAAGGTATTGGCCATGTTGATCACCTCACTTCTTTGGATGCTGCCATCACAGCCTTGACCACGTGATAGTGGCTGATGCACCGGCAGAAGTTGCCAGAAAGACTTTCCTTTACTTGTTCTTCCGTGGGAGATGGATTCTCATAAAGAAGCGCTTTTGCACTCATAATTATGCCGGGTGTACAGAATCCGCACTGGAAGGCAGCATAATCGATGAACGCCTGCTGAAGAGGATCCATTTTTCCTGTCTTCAGATCGCCGAGGCCTTCAATCGTTGTAATTTGCTTCCCGTCGCACTCCACCGTGAGCGTCATACAGGAAAGGACGGCCTTGCCATCCAGAAGCACGGTGCAGCATCCACAGGCGCCATGGTCGCAGGACACCTTTGTTCCAGTGAGACCCAGCGTTTCTCGGAGTGTATGAGCCAGCGTGTGGGCCGGGTCCACCTGATCGGGCTCGCCTCCCACTTTCAGTTCATGAACCTTCCCGTTGACCGTAAGGCTCAGGCGACTCCTTTGCGGAGACTTCTTTCTGCTCTCTTTTTCCTTTTTGACAGCCATATTTCTCCTTTCCTTTCTCCCTCTCCTGTGGTGGCTTTTAGAAATCGTCCCTTCTTTCGTCAACGTCCGCACCCAGCTTCCGTGAGAGCGTTTTTCCGGCCTCAGCAACCAGCGGGCCGAAACGATGCACGGCTTTTCCGGAAAAGAGGACGAAAATCTCAATGAATCCAATCGGAGCCCGATTGGGACCGAGCACAGGGGCCGCGACGACATGGAGCCCCCGGTTCAGTTCGCCCAGGTCTTCGGCGAAGCCCTCACGGCGGCACCGGGCGAGCTCCTTCTGCAACCGAGCCCTGTCGAGCCGAGACGGGTCTCCGTGGAAATAGAGGTCCTTCTCCCGTAGCAAACGATCACGTTCCTTTCTGGGGAGGAATGCCACAATCGCTTTGCCATGTGCACCATAGGTAAGAGGTAGCCGGTGGCCGATGCGCATCGTGACGCCGATATTTCCCTCGCTCTCGTGCTTTGCGGCGACAAATATGTTTCTGGCGTCGATCAACCCCAATACGGAGGTGCTGCCCGCTTTTGCTGCCAGCTCTCCCAGGATGGGTTGGGCGAGGCGGGGGGGACTGAGATCGTCAAGCACCTTCCGAGAGAGGGAGACGAGGCCCGGGCCAAGGGCGTATCTTTTCCCATCGGTATTCCTTTGAACCAGCCCGAATCTCTGAAGTGTTTCCAATATCGAGAAGGCCTTGCTCTTATGGATGCCCACCTGAGCACAGATCTCAAGGAGGCTCATATGAGAGGCCCCTGCGGCAGCCAGGCAGAACAGGACGCGAGAGGCTTGCTCTACCGCCGGAACCAGATATCGTTCCTCTGACTTCTTTCCGTCCGCCATTCGAGAATCCAAAAATAGAACCATGGTTTTATATACAGAACTACCATTCTGGCGGTGGGGTTGTCAAGGGAAAAGTGTATCTTGCCCGCCCCCAGGTTTACGTCGCCCGCGGCCGGGGGGTGACCCCTCTTTGAGGCTTCCTAAGGCCCGGGTTCAGGGTAACTTGGATCAACGGCCGGTTACAACGCGATCTCCCGGGGAGAAGGGAGGGCGAATGGATGGGTTGGAGATGGAGGAAAGGTCACCTTCTCTTTACGAAGAAGTGGAAATAGAAGAGGTTGATTACACCGATGAGGGCTAAAGAGAGAAACATCGTTGGATAGCTGCTGAAGCGGATGACGATGCCCATCATCAGCGGTCCCAGGCCCAACCCCAGATCGGAGAGCAGCATGTACATCCCGATGGCGGGTCCTTTTGAGGAGCCTGTGCGGTCGAGGATGTAGGCGAGGATAGCGGGGGTCAGAAGGGCATTGCCAATCCCCCAAATCGCTCCGACCAAAACAAACATCGTAAGATTTTTGGAAAAGGCGAGAATGACCATGGAGACGACAGACAGGGTAAGCAAAAGCGGGATCACCCTGTTTCGGTTGTAAAGATCCAGTATCTTGCCGCCGAAGGCACGACCTAAGAAAAACATGATGGCCACAACCGTGAAGAAAAGCCCGGAGTTGGTGACTCCATGATTGAGAGCATAAAGCGGGAAGAAGGCGGTTAGGGCCCCCCAGATGATAAAGTTCAACAGACTCACGACCGACGGCGGAATGGCCTTTCGGTTGAGTAGCGTTCCCTTCTTTGGCGCAGAGTCCTCCACGGGAGCGACGGGTCTTCTCTTCGATTGGAGGGTAATCAAGAGAGCGCATAGCGATAGACCCAGGCAGGTCAAAAAAAGGATGGTAAAACTGAAGCGGTTGATGAGGAACATTCCCAAGGAAGGAAGGAGGGCCAGAGAGACATTGGGAGCAAGGAAAAAGTAACCCAGACTCTGTCCCAGGTGGGCCTCCGGGCTGATATTGGCGATCAGCGTGAACGAGGCTGTATGGAAGAGGGCCAAACCGATGCCTTGAACGATCCTCAAAAAGAAAAAGGGCCAAAAAGGAGGGGCCACGAGATAGGCCAAGGAACTCAGGACAAAGAGGACCGCGCCGGCGATCATAAAGTCTTTTTCGGGGATTCTTAAGAGCGCTCTTCCCACGAAAGGCCTGAGAGCCAATGCGGAGACGAAGAAGACCCCGATGAGAACACCAATCTCCACCTCCCTAGATCCGGATCTCAAGAGATAAACCGGAAGGGTAGGGATAAGAATATAAAAGACACTGATGAAGGCAAATTGTGAAAAAACCCCAAGAACGAATTCGCGAGTGAGTATCTTTCGCATCGTTTGCGTCATCATATCGACTTCCGTCCTGCCTCTCGATTTTACAGTATTCTACTTTGTAAGAGAATTTTCAATCCACCTCTTGGCCATCTCCATTCCTGAACCTATCCGTTGTCCGGAGGGTTGACAAATTCCCCCACTCTGTGTGATGTGAAACAGGTAAAGCAATCCAAGACGCAAAGTCGTTGCAATGTGGGACAGCACAGCGGGGAACGCATAGATGCGTTCCCTACAGGCTTCAGCATGGAGAGAAATATTGTGAAGCTCAGGCCCGTTTTGTTTTGCTTCATTCTGGCGATAGGAGTTCTGATGTCTTGGGTGACAGCCTACTCGGAGGAGGCTATTCCTGAGGTACCTTATGTCCCTACTCCCGAGGAGGTGGTGGTGGCGATGCTCCAAATGGCCGGAGTTACCCCGGACGATATCGTCTATGATCTCGGGTGTGGGGATGGCCGTATCGTGATCACAGCCGCAAAGGTTTTCGGAGCTCGTGGGGTCGGGGTAGACATTGACCCAAATCTGGTTCGACAAAGCAATGAAAACGCCCGGAAGGCAGGCGTCGCCGACCGGGTGAGGTTTATAGAACAGGATCTCTTTGAAACCGACATTCGAGAGGCAACGGTTGTTGCACTTTACTTACTCCCCGAGCTAAACCTGCAACTTCGACCCAAGCTGCTTCGAGACCTCAGACCGGGTTCCCGCATCGTCGCCCACGAATTCGACATGGGCGACTGGAAGCCTGACAACATGGCAAAGGTGCCCCGGGTGAAGCTTTACTACCATCCCAGGGTTCCTTATGAAAAGGACACTTATTTTTATTACTGGGTCGTTCCTGCAAATGTGGAAGGCGTCTGGCGCTGGAGTCTTTCCACTCCATCCGGCCACCTGGACTGCACCTTACGTCTTGTCCAGAAATTTCAGGAAGTTTGGGGCACGGCGCATGTGAAGGGGGAAGAGGTTCCCATAGCGGCTGCCCGTCTGGTCGGTGATCGATTGAGTTTTACTCTGGAAGAGGATGGCGATAAAGGAAGAGGGGTCATGCAGTTCAACGGGCGGATCCATGGGGAGGATATTACAGGGCGCGTTGAAGTTCGAGGGGGACCCTTCGCGGGAACTCACCCCTGGGCTGCGAAACGGTGATCGTCCACCCCCATGCCCTCAAAACAAACCTGTGGAAAGAGACCAATTAGCTCCTTAGATTTAGCGAACCCGCAGGGACTGTGTTATACTAAAAACCTTGGTGTACTTAGCAGCCATACAGGGCAATCCATTTCTAACGGGAGGAAATCGATGTTTGACGTGACGCAGAAGGCGACTGAAATGATCAAGGAGGCCCTTAAAGATCAGGAGAAAGCCTCTCCCATCCGGGTGGTCTATAATGAGGGTGGCTGATCGGGGCCCTCGCTGGGCCTGGTTCTGGATGAACCAAGCGAAAATGACCAGGTTTTTACTCAAGAGGGAATCACTTATATCATCGGCAAGGACCTGTTTGAGCGGGTGAAGCCCGTAAAGGTCGATTATGTTGATACGCCGAAGGAGAGAGGATTTTCTATCTCTTCCAACCTGAAAGCAGACAGAGACTGCGGCAGCTGTAGCTGCTGAGAGTTGGACTCTAACAACAGTATGCCGAAACTTTCTTATCCTACGACCCCTTTGTTGATGGTGGAAAGGGCAGGGTTGGCGTCAGGCCGGAGCGCGAGGGCATGATGGAACAGCGCAAACTTGGCAAGAGCGGTCCGACCGTTTCCGCCATCGGATTGGGTTGCATGGGCATGTCAATCAGCTACGGCAAGCCCAATGACGAGGAATCGATCGCGACGATTCACCGTGCGATCGAGATTGGCGTTCACTTGATTGTGACCTCGGATGCCTATGGCAACGGTGTCAACGAAGAGTTGATTGCGAGTGCGATCAAGGGCCGCCGTCAAAAGGTCCTTCTGGCGACCAAGTTCGGCAACCTGGGGCTGCAGGGGATCAGCCTGCCGTCGGGACTCTCCGCCGGCCATCCCGACTATGTTCCACAAGCCTGCAACGCGTCGCTGAAACGCCTCGGGGTCGATGTGATCGACGTCTACGGTCTCCATCGCGTCGATCCGGCGGTGCCCATCGAAGACACGGTGGGTGCCATGAAAAAACTTGTAGAGCAGGGGAAGGTCCGCTATCTTGCGCTCTCCGAAGCCGGCCCGCAGACCATGCGGCGGGCGCACCGGGTGCACCCGATCGCAGCCCTCGAGACGGAGTATTCGCTGTGGAGCCGGGACGTCGAGCAGGAGATCCTTGCCACCTGCCGCGAACTGGGTATCGGGTACATGGCCTACTCGCCTCTGGGTCGCGGTTTTCTCTCCGCGACAATCAAAACCCTCGACGCGCTGATGCCCCAAGACCGGCGCCGTGGACAGCCCCGGTTTGAAGCCGAAAACCTTAAGCGCAATGTCGAGATGCTGAAGCCCATCGAGGAAATTGCAGCGAGGCGCCGATGTACACCCGCTCAGGTTGCCTTGGCCTGGGTATTGGCGCAGGGAGAAGACATCATCCCGATTCCGGGGACCAAGCGCCGGACTACCCTCGAAGAGAATGTCGCTGCGGTCGAACTTCAATTGAGTTCCAGTGAAATCAACCGGCTCTCTCAAGCCTTCCCGCCCGGCGCCGCCGCCGGCACGCGCTATCCGGAGAAGCAGTTAAAGACGGTCGGAATCTGACTCTGTCCAAAAACTCCAAGAGGCATCCCTCCGGCTCAATCATTCGTTGATCTTTCGACATTAGCTGAGATAATTAAAATCCTCTGCGATGGATCGGCAAAGACTCGGACGCAAAAACATCCTATTGTCAGTGTTAATCGTCGTGGGAATCGCCTACAGCGGCTTTCTCTCTTTCGAGCCCACGCTGACAGGGAAGCATGAGCTGGATGGGATGATCGGTGTGGTGCTGGGTCTCTATATCAGTTCTCACCCGGCTGCTCATCTGGTGGAGATGTTTTTTTATAGGCGTGCAAGTCGGCATCAGTTTTCTTCGAAACGATCCCTTGCCGTGTGGTTATGCCTAAACGTATTGGTTCTGCTGATCAGTGGAATCGTCATTTTTGTCGGAACAACAAGGCTAATCGGTCAAATAGAATAGGGCGCTGGCACCATGGGGTGTCGGCAATCAAAGTTCTTGAGGGTTGCTCCTCACGCTTCGGAGGAGTCGTCAGTCAGGAATCTTCGGAAATGATTCCCTTTTCCTCATAAATGGGCCGGACCATTTTCCTGAGGGCCGGAAGCTTTTTGGCAAACAGGGCCGACCCCAAAAGACACGAGATGCCGCCGATGATCGTTGTCTCGGGGGCCCCGATGGCACTGGCCAGGCTCCCCGCGAAGAGACTGCCAAAAGGGACCATCCCCATGAAGGCCATGGTATAGAAACTCATAACCCGTCCCCGTTTATCCTCATCCACAATGGTCTGAAGCACGGTGTTGGTCGATGTCATTTGCACCATCATTCCGAACCCGGTGACCACCATCAGAATCGCGGACAACACAAAAAGGCGGGAAAAAGAGAACCCGATCAGCCCCATTCCGAAGAGGCTCGAAGCGATCACGATGATTTGTCCCAGGCCGAGGACACTCCTCCTCGACGCGAGGAACATGGTGCCCGCCAGTGCTCCCACGCCCGTGGCTCCGAGCAAAAATCCGAGGGTCTGCGGTCCGCCATGAAGGATCTTTCCTGCAAAAACAGGCATGAGGACGGTGAAGGGCATTCCCATGAAACTGACGAGCGCAAGCAGAAGAAGCAAGGACCGGATCGGGGCGAATCCGAAAGCATACCGATATCCCTCCGTCAATCCTCGCCATAGCGGAGTTTTCCGTCCCTCTCTTGCCTTCGGAGTGATTCGCATCGCCAAAAGCGCTGCGATGACCGCGACGAAACTCAAGGCGTTCAGAAGGAAACACATTCCTTCCCCCATCATGGCAATCAGGATTCCTGCCACGGCGGGACCGACTAAACGGGCCCCGTTCACCATGGAAGAGTTAAGGGCGATGGCATTTCCCAGATCTTCGCGCCGCTCGATCATCTCCACGACAAAGGACTGGCGGACGGGGACATCAAACGCATTGACGAGGCCGAGAAAAAGCGTTAGCGCGACGATATGCCATACTGCGACCGTGTCTGTGAGGACCAGGACCGCCAGGATCAGGGCCTGGATCATGGAAAAGACCTGGGTCGCCACGAGAAGACGATGGCGATTCCATCGGTCCACCAATACCCCGGCTAAGGAGGCGAATAAGAAAGTGGGAATCCGGCTGGTGAAGCCGACAACGCCCAAGAGAAAGCTTGAGTGGGTTAATCGAAACACCAGCCAGCTGACGGCGGTCAGTTGAAGCCAGGTGCCGATCAACGAAATGCTCTGGCCGCCGAAGAAAAGGCGGTAATTTCTGTGCGAGAAGGCACGAAAGATCAAACCTAAACCCGCGGAACTTGAGGAATCATTCATTCCAGATCCTGATGACTCATGCGAACGCGTTCAATGCCGTTAACTTTTTTAGTCTATCCGATAAAGGAGCATGAATTCAATAGATATCGTGACTCAAGAATGATGTAGAGAATAACCCAAGTATCCCCCTCTCCCCTTGTGGGAGAGGTTGGGGGGGGAGGGGAACCTAAAATAATCACACCCACCCTAATCCTCCCCCATCCAGGGGGAGGATAATTCTCGTTAATTTTCATCGTTCGCTGGTGAGGAACCCGGTAGGTAAAATTTATTTCAAATTCGGGGCGGCAAACAATTGAAAATTTGACAGCTTTCTTTAAAAGGTGTAGATTTCTTTGAGCCCCGCTGGAAATCCATGGGTAAAGGAAGGGAGACGAAAGATGAAGATGGCCTTTAATTCGGTTAAGGAGATTTTCGACGGAATGCCGAAAGCCTTTGATCAGAGTGCGGCTGCCGGGCTCAGCGCCGTCATCCAGTTCAACATCGAGGGGGATGAGGGCGGAGACTGGTATGCGACGATCAAAGATCAGACTTGTACCGTATCCAACGGGGTGCATGACAACCCGACACTTTCACTCAGAATTTCGGACAAGAACTGGGTGGCTTTGTGCAAAGGCGAGCTCAATGCGGTCATGGCGTTCATGACCGGCAAGCTCAAAGCCAAGGGCGACATCATGTTGGCTCAACGCCTGCCGAAGCTGTTTTCAATCGGCTAAGCCTCGGGTCCCCAAAACAGAAGCCGCGAAGGGAATCGTTGTGGTCAAAAGGAGGAAAAGATCTTGAAGAATAAGGGCTACAGTAAAAATGTGGAGCTGCTGGGGTATCACGATCTTAAAGACCGACCCGGTTTTCAGATGGCGATGCAGGTGGTAGAGGGTCGATACTATTTATATGTATCGCATTTCAGACATTCCGGTTGGACCATTATGGAAGTGACGCATCCCGAAAACCCCAGATTTGTAAGATTCATCGAAGGACCTCAGTTATCAGGGCAAGTGACAAACAAGATTCAAGTTGCCGACGGATTGATGATCGGTGCTCTGGGAACGGGAATTCCATTCTTGCATAAGATCGGATGGGATGATCCCTATATTGCGGGGGTACATATTTTTGATGTTAAAGAAGATCCGGAAAATCCCAGATTCCTTTCCTTTTGGAATGCCGGAGAACCCAAGCCCTGTGATAATATTTGTTTAGGCGTCCATCGGTTCTTCTACAACGGAGGAAGATATGTTCATCTTTCATCCACCTGCGACGGCTTTTCAAACATGATTTACCGTATTTTGGATGTTCAAGACCCAACGAACCCGGTGGAAACAGGTCGATGGTGGCTGCCGGAACAGTGGGAACAGGGGATTCTTGATAAGGATAAGCCATCGAACGATTTCCCGCTGTCAAACCCGGGAATGCATGGGCCTCCCTATGTCAAAGGGAATTATGCCTATTGCGGATACAATGGCGCGGGGATGGTCATCCTGGATATTTCGAACATCAAACTGCCAAAGCTTGTGGGACAACTGAAAACTTATCCGCTTTTGGGGGGTAAGTTTTCAGGCGCAAGATGTCATACCGTCGTGCCCCTCTCACAGAAGCCCTTTGCCATTTTCACGAATGAGGGAGAGAGGTTCCCTTGCTTATCGAAGGAGGTGATCAAGAATCAGGCGCAACCGATCAATATTCTGGGCATGGTCGATTGCTCGGATGTGACGGATCCGACACTGGTTGCAATCTTTCCGTATCCGGAAGTTCCCGAGAACTTCCCTTACAAGAATTTCAACGATTGTGGGTTGGGGTGCCAGGGCCCCTTCGGGCCACACAACATTCATGAGCCGCACGATCATCCTGCCTTAGAAGATCGTAACGACCGCTTGTATTGCTGTTACTTCCACGCCGGGCTAAGGATCTATGATATCGGTGATCCCTACGTGCCAAAAGAGATTGCCTATTTCATCCCGCCCAACCCGACAAAGTGGTGTTTTGACAATACCTATCCCGGGCAGATGCTTGCGACAACAGAGGATGTCATTGTTGATAATCGAGGATATATCTTTATGGATACCTTCCACGATGGGTTGTATGTGCTGAAATGCACTCTATAACCAATCGCTACGAAAGACGTGCGGGGTGATTATGGCAGCAGATATTTATGAAAGATTGGCTGAGCATCTGGACAACCTGCCGGGAGGATTCCCGCGGACCGAAAGCGGTGTGGAGGTTCGGATTCTGCGTCGGCTCTTCACCCTTGAAGATGCCGAATTTGCGACGTACCTGACACTCATTCCCGAGGAGCCTCGGGTGATTGCTCGTCGCGCCAAGATTCCGGTCAACGAAGCTGCTCGGCAATTGGAAGAGATGTCTGAGAAAGGTCTTATTCTCGGTATCCCCCGAGAGGGCAAACCTCCGCTCTACATGGCCCTGCAGTTCCTCGTGGGCTTCTGGGAGTCGCAGGTGAACAGACTGGACCGGGAGCTTATCCAGGAGTTTGAGGAATATTTGCCCTTCTACAGCGACCGCAGTTTCGAGTGGAAAGTTCCCTCCCAACTGCGGACGATCCCTGTGGGGAAGAGCATCAGCACCCGGGCAGAGGTGATGATCTACGAACGGGCCGAAGAGCTGGTGCGCGCTCATAAAACGTTTGCCGTGTCCAACTGCATCTGCCGACAGGAGCAGCGCATCATGGGCAGGGGCTGCAGTAAGCCCGAGGAGAGTTGCCTGAGCTTCGGCATGGCCGCAAGCATCGTTATCAACGGCAATCGGGGCCGCGCCATCAGCCTGGAGGAAACCCTGGCGATCCTCCAGCAAGCCGAGGAGGCCGGCTTGGTCCTCCAGCCGGCCAACGCCAAGAAGGCCGCCTTCCTCTGCACCTGCTGCGGCTGCTGCTGCGGCGTTCTTCGGAATCTCAAGCGCTACCCTAAACCAGCTAGCCTGATGTCCAGCGCTTTTGTGGCGAACCTCGACGCGGATACATGCAAGGGCTGTGGTGCTTGTGTCAAAAGATGCCAGATGGAAGCTATCTCTCTGGCCGACAAAAAGGCGGCCCTCAATCCGGACCGATGCATCGGCTGCGGGTTATGTGTTGGCACCTGTCCGACTCACACTCTCTCTCTGGTGCGCAAGCCGAAGGCGATGCAGCCCTATGTGCCGAAGAATATCATCGAGACCAATCTCAAGGTGGGAAAGGCCCGCGGCAAGTTCGGCCTCGGCAAGATGGTGGGTATGCGGGTCAGGTCGAAGCTGGACCGGTTGTTAGCATCTAAAGATCTCTCTTAAGTGAAGAATCGGAGGGCAGCCGCCATGGCAGAAGTCGAGCTTCCGAATATCGAAGAGCTTGAAGAGGAAAAAAAGAAGAACTTTACAAGGCGTGCGGCGCTCACCACTGCCATCTTCGCAGTCATTCTGGCCATTACTTCGTTGGGCGGAAATAATGCCATGAAAGAAATGCTTCTTGCCCAGCAGCAGGCCTCTGACCAGTGGGGGTTCTACCAGGCAAAGGTCATACGGGAGCATCTTTATCGAAACGAGAAGTTACGTCTGGAAACAGACCTGCTCGAAAGGGGAAGTTTGATGAAACCGGGCGCGAAAGAGCGAATTGAGTCGATGATCAAACGGATGGCTGAGGAGGAGGCCCGGTTTGGCGCTGAAAAGAAGGCGATCGAAGAGGAGGCCAAGAAGCTTGAACACGAGCGAGACGTGAACCGGAGCAAAGATCCCTACTTTGATTATGCAGAAGTCCTGCTCCAGATCGCCATCGTGTTGGCTTCCATTTCGATTCTCTCCGGCTCCCGTTCAGTCTTTTATTTTGCCATTATCGGGGCTTCCCTGGGGACCCTCTTTTCACTCAACGGCTACCTGCTGATCTTCCGAATTCCTTTCTTCCATTAGACCCCCTTCTGACTCCTTGCCCAACCAGGCAATCTGGTACGTCATCCATGATTTCTATCGGTAATCATTGCTGGCCTTTCTTCTTGACATAGAGCTTCCTTTATTTTAAATTCGACGTATCCTAAAAGAAGTTCTTATCACTTGAATCGCGCTTGATTTTAACGAAGCCTTTCAACTTGAACGAACACCCGTCAGAATCTTCTTATATTTTTGTGGTTATTTTAATCGAACAATAAAAAAGAGACTCAGTAAGCATCTTGAAAGGATTCTTCGATGTCCAAGGATAAAATTTTCAGGAAAAAGCAGCCGATCGTTGACTTTAATTTCAAGAAGAAGACGGCGCAAGTTTTTGACGACATGCTGAACCGCTCGGTGCCTTTCTACCAGGAAATCCAGCGCATGACCGCCGAGATCGCGGCGGATTTTTCGGTTCCGGGAACCAACGTGTATGACCTGGGATGTTCCACCGGCAGCACCTTAATTGCCCTGGAGAAAGTCCTGCCTCCCGAAGTCTCCTTTGTCGGAGTGGATTATTCCCCCGATATGCTGGAGAAGGCCAGGGAAAAACTGGCGCAGTATAAGGTTACCCGGCCCTGCGAGTTTATCTGCCGGGATTTGGACCAGGGGATTTCGATTGTCAATGCCTCCGTGGTCGTCTTCACACTCACCCTGCAGTTTGTCCGGCCTCTCAGGCGCCGGCAGCTGATTCAGGATATTGCCCGTGGTCTCAATAAAGGGGGATGCCTCATTCTGATCGAGAAGGTGCTCTGCCTTGACTCCAAGCTCAACCGGCTCTTTATCGATTATTACTACGCCTTCAAGAGACGTCAGGGGTACAACCAGCTGGAGATCTCCCAGAAGCGAGAGGCGTTGGAGAATATCCTGATACCCTACCGGCCGGAGGAGAACCGTCAGCTGCTTCTGGAGAACGGGTTCACAGAGTGCGACATGTTTTTCAAGTGGTATAACTTCTGCGGGATGCTTGCCATCAAATAAGATGATACAACGCGTCGGGCGCGCTTTTCTCCTGAGGAGCGGCGCATTATTCTTCCGTTTTCGTAGATATCTGTTTCCCGTCTTTGTCGTTATCCTTTTTTTCTTTACGAGGCCGGCACTCTTCCTGGGCAGCAGGAATTTGGATGTCCTGATTGTCATGATCGGATGGATCATGGCATTGGCAGGACTGGGCTTCCGGTTGTTTGTGATTGGCTTTGCCTATATCAAACGGGGTGGAAAGGAGGGCAAGGTATACGCGGACAACCTCGTGGTCGAAGGCCTCTACGCCCACGTGCGCAATCCGATGTATATCGGCAATTTCTTTATTATCGTCGGCCTCGGGCTGATCCACGGTTCACTCTGGGTGTATATTTTCCTCATCCCCTTCTCCACCTTTGCGTATCTTTCCATCGTCGTAACCGAGGAGGAATATCTGCGCAACCGTTTTGGCGCGGAGTACGACGCCTATTGCGCTAATGTCAACCGCTTTATTCCGGATTTTTCCGGGATCAGACAGACGTTAAACACCTTCACCTATGATTGGAAAAAGGCCCTGCGTAAGGAATACGGTACGTCGCTGGGAGGGCTCATCGGCTGTTACGCCACGGGGCTGCGCAAGATGTACCTGTGTTACGGATTGAATCTGAGCGCACACAAGCTCCTGCTGATTATCGTTCCGATTATTTTTATCGGTATCGCCTATGGCGTGGTGAGGTATTTTAAGAAGAAGGGGAAACTCAAATCTTAAATTCTCCGATAGCGATAGGGTGCATGTGGCCACCCCTGCGACGGAATTCGTAGCCGGGATATTTTTTTGGAAGACCAGAAGATAGAAGACCCCCGTTTTGCGGCCATCCTGGGAGGAGGTCTTCACTGAGTGGAGGAAGGTGACCATGAAGTTCATCGTCAAGGGATCTCATTTGAAAGGGACCACCCGAATTTCCGGGAACAAGTCGGCAACCGCACGAGCCATCGTCATTGGCGGTTTGGCCGAGGGAGTATCGAGGGTCAGCAACCCTTTGCCCGGGATCGACAGCTTCTCCATCGTCGAGATGATGCGTCACCTGGGGGCCAAGATCGAAACTACCGGGCAGCAAGAATGGATCTTCAAAGGTGTCGCGAATCAGCCTCATGTGCCCGGCTGTGTCCTCGATGCTGGCAACTCCGGGACCGGTTACTATTTGCTCACCGCCGTCAGCTCCCTGCTCGATGGTTATTCGGTTGTTTCCGGGGACTACCAGATTTGCTACAGACCGGCTCAACCGCTTATAGACGCCCTCAATGATTTAGGCGCCAACGTCTTCTCTACCCGCAACTCAGGCACCGCACCGCTCGTGGTTCGGGGACCTCTTCAAGGAGGCCGGACCAAGCTCCCCGGCACCATATCCCAATGGCTGAGCGCGCTTCTTATCGCAGGAGCCCTTACCTCTAAGGGAGTCAACGTCGAGGTAAAGAATCTGGTGGAGATTCCCTACGTCAACATGACCCTGGCATGGATGAGGAGGGCCGGGGTGACCGCTACTCACAAGAACTACGGGGAGTTCATGATACCCGGCAATCAGCAATACAAAAGTTTCACCGCCGAAATTCCTGCGGATTGGGGGAGTTCCGGATACCCGATGATAGCAGCGGCCATTACTCCGTCTAAAGTCACCTTCGAAGGCATGGACCCCGATGATTTCGCGGGTGAGCGGATGTATCCATATATATTAAAGGAAATGGGGGCAAACGTGACTTTCTGCGATCATGGCCGCACCGTGATGGTGGAAGGTGGAAACACGCTGCGTGGAATGGAGATTGACTGCTCCGGTACTCCCGACGCAGTGCCGATCCTTGCGGTACTGGGCTGCAAGGCTGAGGGAAAGACCGTCCTGAAAAACATCGGGGCAAGTCGTGTGAAAGAGACCGATCGCACCAAGTCGATTAAGGAAGAACTGACGAAGATGGGCGGACACTTCGATGAGTCGCCGGACACGCTCACCGTTTACCATTCGGAACTGAGAGCAGCAAACATTGACGGACGCCGCGATCACCGCATCGTTATGGCCGCGGCTGTTGCTGGGATGATTGCCAAAGGTGAGACCGTGATCGAGGGCGCCGAGTGGGTGGGGGTTTCCTTTCCCAATTTCTACGAGATCTTTAAGTCACTGGGCGCTGAAATTGAGAGAATGTAGGTTTCTTAAACACTTTAAAGGGCCTTGTAAGTCCGTCTCTCTCTGCGAGTCTTCTGTTTTCACAACACGTGATCGGGCGTGGATTTTGAGAAAAGTCTGTTGTGTTCTGCCTAACTTTTTGATACCCTGTTCTTGGCAATCAACTCCTGACCGTATCGTCCTTATATTTTCGATTCTGGAATAAGGAGCGTTCTTAAATGAGTCTGATAGATCTTGTTGAGAAACTTATCAATGAGCATGGGGCATTTAAGGAGAGTCTTGAACTTCTTAGGGAGCAAATATCTATACTCGAAAAAGAGAACGGGGTGCTCAAGGAGCGAGTATCTATCCCTGAAAGAGAGAACAGGAAGCTCAAGGAGCAAATCTCTGTACCTGAAAAAGAACACAGGGCGCCCAAATCGGAGCATGCCATTCTGAAAGGCAGGGAAGATGCAATAGAATCTAAACTTGATAAAGCAACAAAAAAGATAGAACGACTGAATGAGGTCGTCAAAGTACCTAAAAAGGATGGCCCAAAGTCACGTCTCGATGCAGTCACTGAAAAGATTTTGCAATTGTTCCTTGATACAGGTCAAGAACTGTCTGTCGATCAGGTCGCGAGTAAGCTTTCTATGAATATCAGCACCGTTCAATCCCATTTCGCTCTCCTTTCGGAAGCCAAATTAATAGTACAAATCACTACAGACGACAAATCTTCTTGGACTCGTGAAAGTATCCCTGCCTTGTTTGAACTTAGTCTCTCCGGTCGGAAATATGTCATCGAACACAAAATTCTCACCTAACTACCGCTCAACTATCTCCTCAGCTACACAATATCCTTTTTCGCAATCCTCCAAGCCCTGTCCCAACTTGTAGGCCGGGTGTAACTGGGCCAAAACCTCCTGCGGATGGTTTCTCACGTCACCGCTTTCTTCCTGAAATCCACGAGTAGCCAATTTGGCAAACCATGCTCGATTGCAATTAGTAATTGATAGGTGAGCATTATTCTTAGGGGTAAAGTTTTGATTTGCGGTGCGAACTCTCCCGCCCATTTAAGACACCTGTTCACCACTTGATTTGTTGAAGCCCTATGATCACCTTACTATAAGAACTAGAACGATAAATTATACGAGTCAATTTAAGAAGGAAATGGGCTTAGATCTTCGCCAATGCTGGCTGCTGCAGAAGATGGACGAAATTTAACTAGAGCGCAATTGAAAGCGCTAGATAAGGAGCGATCATGGCAAAGGTAATTTTTGGCAACCATTCGGCGGTTCGAGTGCGGCGGGCTGAACGGGAAAGAATTCGGAAATTTTACCGTGATGTCTTGGGCTGCAAAATCACAAGGGAACTCGACGACAAGGACGACTTTCAAATGGGAGACGGCTTCCACATCGCGTTTCTCTACTCTGCCGGCGGGCAGGAGGAGGTCGATAAGGGCGTGACCTACGCCGCGGAGGACCCCCTGAGTGATGACGACTTCTTGAAGGCGATCTTTCTGGAGCTGAAGGCCGACGACGTCCAAGAAATGAGGCAGAAAATTACTGCCTTCGGCGTCAAGGTGCTGGATGTACCCGACCCACACCTCTACTTTCAGGCTCCAGGAGGACAAGTGTTCCGGCTGGTCGGAATCAATGAGGACCTCTCCAAATATGAGCGGAACGTTTGAATGAGTGGACGAAGGTATTAGGGGTCAAGTCTTTATTCCTACTGCGATGAAAGAGAGCTGAAACTTAACGATCCTTTGTATTCTTTCTGTAAGGCAGATGGCAAATCAACTGCATAGCGATGTTCAGGAATGACAGCTGGTGTAGCTCGTGGTATTGTAGAATGGCTCGTGATATGGTTTGGTGCGGATTATGTATGTTGAATGCAGAACACGTCATTCAATCGGTTTCGGCTCCCGCTCTCGGGTTCCGGTTGTTGTACTCTTTTTCTATCGGTAATCATCAACTCCAAGGTCAACCTGCTATCGCTGATAAGTAGGTGTACTCGGCAAAGTTTACTTCCAGCCTCCCCGAAAAAACTCGAAATGCAGATTTCATTTAGCACGTCCTGAAGTCGGCAAGGCGAGTATGCCGTTCTTAATACCAGATTTCGGGTGGAAATCCTCGAAAGAAAATTGTCACACTCTCGCCCTGAGGGTGGAATCTTATTGACAGGTATACCACCGTGTGGTACATGTGACAATAGAGATAAGCGACAAGACTCGGGGCGGGGCAAAGAGATTGTCGCTTGTACGAGAGAGCAATCGAATCATGAATGTCTTGATTATAAATGCGAGCCCAAGGAAAAAAGGCGTCACTTCGACTTTACTCGATGAAGTGAAAAGAGTCATGAACCCTACTTACCAGACAGAAACTGTACGAATACAAGACTTGGAGATAAGACCTTGCATTGGATGTTTGAAATGCCGGCCTGATAAACCTTGTATTCTACCCAAAGATGACGCAAATATGCTGGCAGAAAAGATCAAAGAAGCAGATCTGTTGATCATTGGTTCACCGGTGTATTGGGGCAACATGCCCGGTACCTTGAAACTGTTCTTTGATAGAAATGTTCCACTTTTTGAATACTGTGAGGCAAAAGCTATTAAATATATTCCAAGACCACAGTTAAAAGGGAAAAAGGCTATCCTGATCGTAAGCGTAGCCAGCCCTTTTCCATACAGCCTTTTACCCTCGCAAAGCAGTGGGGCAATCCGTTCACTCAAAACGATTCTTAAAGCGGGTGGTATAAAGATTTTGTCCGTTATCAATGTTACTAACACATTCAATTTTGAAAAGAATAAACAGCATTACTTCGATAAAATAAAGCGAATCATATCTTCCGTCTGAAATCAGATGTCATTTCAAAATCATTGAATTTGTAGCGATTGAAAACGGCCAACAAGGTGCTGCAGCGGAGGGGGGTACGCCCGCGCGCTGAGCTTGGTCGATATCCCCACGGCCGATCATTTCGAATCATTTATTCTGAAATCAACGTGATTCTGTAGGCGGAAAGGCATGAAAGGTCCGGCTAGGTTTTTTTCGCTTTTTGAATCTCTTCCTCTTTCAGGGCACGCCGGAGGATTTTGCCGATCATGCTCTTGGGTAATTCCGTACGGAACTCGACCTCGGATGGGACCTTGTACGGCGTGAGCCGCTCCTTGAAATAAGCGATGAATTCTTCCGGTGTTGCCGT
>Ga0335070_10000478_pt1 | contig 44714 bp, 30 predicted proteins | sample Lox_Sample_13_FD_206722 | JGI IMG/M metagenome (GOLD analysis project Ga0335070, IMG submission 206722) | Soil microbial communities from Loxahatchee National Wildlife Refuge, Florida, United States - Lox_Sample_1.3 | ecosystem: Environmental > Terrestrial > Soil > Wetlands | place: USA... | reverse complement strand
GGGATCTGAATTTCGGTGGTCACCCCTGGCGCTGTCTCTACCAGTTGGGCAATCTTTTTTACCCGTTTGTTCCACTCCTTGTCCAATTCCGACAGATCGCGCTTTTTCCAAGCCTCAACCGCGGCCAGCACACCCATGATCTCCTCTTTACCGACTTTCATCGGCCGGCAGACTGCGCCTTCCCATGGGCAGCTCTGGGCCAGAGCCGCCTCAATCAGGTCCTTGCGGCCCAGCAGAAGACCCGAGCACTGAGGTCCACACAGGCCCTTGCCACCGCTGAACGTATACAGGTCCGCGCCCATCTTCCAGGGCAGTGCCAGGTTCTCAATCGGAGGAATTCCAGCTGCCCAGTCCACCAGGATCGGCACGCGCACCTCCTTTGCCATGGGGATGGCCTTCTCCAACCTCTCTCCCCGAGCAGTCGTGTAAACCATGGCTGTTTTGTCGTTGAAGGCCGCCTTCAGCTCGTCATGAGAATGGACCACGACAAGTTTCCCGCCGGCTCCGCGAATAGCGCTGTCGAAAGAGATGCGTCCTCCGAACATGATCACTTCGTTCTTCATGCCGCTGGTGTCCGGCAGTTGCCAGATTCTGGCCGGGTCTGTGCCGGCCATGCAGGCTGCCGTAGCGGTCGCCATGGCGGCTGCAGCGCCCGCAGTCACCAGACCCGCGTCGGCGCCCGAAAGCTCGGCGAGCCGCTTGCTCACACCGCGTTGCAGTTCCCACATGTCGACAAAGTGCATCGCAGCCTCCTGCTTGGCCTGACGCACTTCGGGCAGCTCTAGCGAGCCGCTGATGTAGGTCCACGTGCCGCGCGCATTGATGATCGGCGTTACGCCGATACGAGTGTATATGCTTGCTTTTGCACTGTATCCTGCTGATTTTCGAGCCTTGGCAAACAGGCCGTCAGCAGCCAAAGCCCCCAGCGTCGGGAGCGCAGCCGCCCATTTCAGGAAGGCGCGACGATTTGACAGCAGAGCGTTGACGTTCATTCAACCTTCTCCTCTTTTCTGCACGACGCCTCGCGAGGAGGCCGCGCGGGTAGGCGCTTGGTCAAGCAAACTTGACAATCATAGGGGGACCACCGAGTCGGGCCCCGCTCCAACCGGCGTGTCAATAACGCTCGTGATCTTTCTCTCCGCCACGGAAACGATGGCGATCTTGTCGCTGTCCTGAACGCCAAGGCACGCGATGTGGCCGTCCTTGGAGAGAGAAAGGGAGAGAGGGTGCCCGGGTAGCTTGATCCGGCTCGTCTCGGCGCGCGTCCGAACGTCGGCAAAACCCACGCCCTCACCCGCCTGAAGGTTGTATACCAGAGTCCCTTCGTCCCGAGTCAGCGCAATCCGAGCGGGTCCGTTGCCCGTCTCGATATTGCCGGTGACTACACGTTTGTTCGTATCAATGACCGAGATGGTGTTGCTGGCGTTATTCGTCAAATAAATCCAATTGCTGTCCTTGGTCATGACACCGCCCTGCGGATTCTTTCCGGTCGGAATGAGCGTCTCGACTTTTCCCGATGCAAGATTGACCACAGCAACCACTCCCGAGTTCGTATTGCTGGCCCATGCCGTTTCGCCTTTTGGACCCAACAGAACCATGTGGGGATGTTCGCCCCCGACCTCATATTTACGAAGCACCCTTCTGGCAACCGGATCGATGAGCAGCAGCCCGTTGGGATTTTCAATCGTAACGATGAGTTGGCCCGTCTTCGGAAGAACGGCAATCCCGTGCGGACGATGATAGATGCCGAGATCGATGACACCCAGCTTCTTGCGCGCCGCGGCGTCGATGACGGAAATGGTATTGGACCCCTCTCCCTTATCGGTCATCCAAAGGAGGCCGTTATCCGTCACATAGAGCAGACGGCGGTCAGCGGAGAACACCATCTCATGAGGGAATATGCCCACCCTTACTTCGCTCAGGCGTTTGCCGGCGGCGGAATAGAAAGCCACCATTCCGGCTTTCTTCTCCACGACCGCCATCGCGGGGGTCTCGGCAACTGGCTTTGCGGTCAGCTCTGCGGTAAGCCCCGCTGCCGCCGCGGTGCGAAGAAAAGCCCTTCGTTCCATTGGCTTCATCGGCGGCGGCATTCCACTTCAAACGACAACCACATCGATCCCCATCTTGCGGAGCTGGCAGACCATCTCCTCGCTGACCCCTGTGTCCGTGATCACCCGATGGATGCTCCGGATATCTCCGATCAGAGACAGGCTCCTCCGTCCGAACTTGGTGGCGTCTGCAATCACCGACACTTCCCTGGCCGCCCGAATCATCTGCGCGTTCAGTTGCGCTTCGAGCACATCCGGCGTGGAGGGCCCCGTTTCCGGATCGAGGCCATCAACGGCAAGGAAGAAGTGATCGGCATGCAAATCGCTCATCATGCGCTCCGCCGGCGGCCCCACGAATGATCTCGATATATGACGGAAAACGCCGCCGATCACGATGAGCGATATGTTGGGCGAATCGGCTAATTCCACGGCAATATTCAGAGCGTGCGTGATTACCGTCACTGCTTCCGGACTGGTCCGCCCGAGGGCACGGGCCACTTCGGCGGTGGTCGTTCCCCCATCGAGGATCACTGTCTGCCGGGGCTGAATCAACTGAGCGGCAGCGCGGCCGATACGCACCTTCTCCGCGTGATGGAGAGTCTTCTTCAACTGCAGCGGGTATTCCTGCTTAGGACTCAGCGGCGGGATGGCGCCGCCATGAGAGCGGACCAGCAGTCCCTTAGCTCCCAGTTCCTCGAGGTCTGCACGGATGGTAACTGCAGAAACGCGAAACGAATCCGCAAGACTGTCGACGGTCACCCGCCCCTGCTCTTCGAGGAGTCCCAGGATCTCTCGGCGGCGCTCCTCGGAAAGCAGACGTGGTTGCTTGTTACGCATGTAAATTCAAGTCTATGCCAATAGAAAACCGACGACATCCGCTGCGTTCACGAACGCAGATTGCGCTGCAGTGTCAGAGATCCATTCGGATTTGTCTTTTGCCGGCACGCCCATTTCATCGGAAAGATCGTCTCTTCATGGAGCGCTACTCCGGTTTCGCTTCGAGCAACAGGTGCTTGTCGAATTTGACATCCAATGTCGCGATGGGCCCGCGAACGGTGCCGAAATCCTTACCATCCTCGTAGTCGGTGACGTGGTACGCGCGTTCCGAGAGGCCACGCAACGTGATTTTACCGTTCCACTGCGGCGCGTAGAACGCGTAATACATGCGGCCGTCTTTGCGAATCGCGTGAGCCTCCGGCCGGTCAAAACCGATGTCATACAGACCGCCCAGATACTCTCCGCGCGACAGCATTTTCTCTTTGTAGATGCGAAGCCACTTCTCGAACTTCTGCTCGCGGGCGGGCGTAAGATCGTTTCGCTTCCTCTCCGCCGAGCCCTCCGGCCAGGTGAAGTTCGTGCCCACCACGCCGCCCACGCCCACGGTCGAGGCGAAATCATCCTTGGTCATGTCGACATGGTCCCCGAAGTAGGCCACGGCATCACCTTGCAGAGCTTTCAGCGTCTTGCCTTTGGTGCGCACCTGCCACGCCGAGGTGGGGTCGGAGGCCACCGACATATTCAGGAATGGCAGAGTGAAAAAAGAATAGGCATCGCCGCACGGGCAGAACTCCACCAGGGCATCCGGCTTGACCTCACGCGCGGTATCGTAAATGGCCCGGAAAAACTTCGGCATCCCCTCCACGGATTCGTCCGGCGTGGCGTGCTTGTGCGCAGGGTTATAGCAGGGAGGCGCGCCATTCATGTGCTGGCCGTCGAGCTTTAGCCCGTCGAAGCCCCAATCCTTCATGGCCTTCACCACGATCGCTTTGTGGTACTCCACGACGGCGGGATCAGCGGGGCAGAGATACCAGGAGTTCCAGTAGGAAATCTTCTGCTTGCTGCCGTCGGCGTTGAGCAGTAGCCATTCCGGGTGCTTCTTGACCAGTTCGGTGCCGGGATCGGCGGCCAGCGGCGCCCACCACAACTGGGCCTTGAAACCCTCTTCGTGAATCTTGTCCACGAGCGCCCGCATGTCCGCATCGCCATTCGGGAACTTCTGTGGCTGGAGGAACCAATCACCCTGCGCGGTCTGCCAGCCGTCGTCGAGAGTGACCCATGTGAAGCCGAGTTTCTTTACTATGGGCAGCGCGTTGTAGATCTGGCTGGGCCTGATCTTGCGACCATAGCCCCAGGCGCACCAGATGGGTGCGAAGGCACTGTCGGGCGCGGCATCGAACCGCACTCCCTGTGCGATCATCACGTCACGGTAGTCGCGCAACGTTTGAAAATAGTCGCCCTGGTGGACCGCCGCGAACGTGCGAAAAGTCTTCAGCGTGGCGCCGGGCTTCAGCACCTGATCGTGTTTGAACTCAACCGCTACTGTTGCCTGGTCCGGACCTTGCTGCGTGACCGGAAGCGAGACCAGCTTCGGAGCCATTTCCACATGGCCCACAGCGATACCCACGTCTCGACACCACACGTCGACTACGGGTGTCCCACCACCATAGTCGGGCGCGTTCATGCCTAGGAAATTTTCCTGTTTGAAACCTGGCTTGAGCGGCAGCACCCAATCCGGCCGGCTCTCGTAAGAGCCACTCTGGTATGACCAAAACGCTGGCTGGGCGCTCGAAGCCGGAGCGCTGATCGAGTAGTGCTGGTTGGTCCACGCGCTTACGGACAGATCTGTTTTGCCGGTGTTGGTGTATTCAACGTCGACAAACGCCATGCGGGGAAACGCATCGTACCTGGTGACGGTAACCGTCTTCTTGAGTGAAGGAGCCGTGCCGGTCACAATATCGCGATTGCCCAGCCCGAACCGATCGCGAAATCCCTGGCCCACGTGCCCTTGCCGGGTGAAGTCCGTGATATCGCGGCCAGAGACACGAATAAACTCGGAGGGGGTGAATTCGCCGATCACTCGTTCCTTGCCGCCGAAGAACGCCACCACGCGGCTGTGCAAGGTCTTGTCAAACTCGATTTGGATGCTAAACGGAGAGATCCGTGCGCCTTGCGCCGCGCGGCCGGGAGTACCCATCAGTGCGAGCACGGCAAGGATCTTCCACTTGGTTGGTTTCATTCGTTCAGTCTCGCCCGGAGAATTCAGCCTATTCAAAGAACCGCCCAATGTCAATTACGGTTTCTTGCTATTCTTTGCTCGCCTCCGTGCTTTGAAGCTCCAGTGACTTCGCTAAATCTCTGCAAACTATACATCTATTATAGGTTCTGCAGAAGAAATAAAACAAAAGCATACGAAGTTTTTGCTATTGACACCTGCTCGCACTTTCATATACTATTCCGAAGCATAGTTTCCATGGGCAAGTTTTTGGGGGTCCGGATGCGAAGGATTCCCTCGTATTAGCAGCCAGCAATTGAGGAGGCTCCGATGCTGCATACCGCAAACAGGTTGGCGACCTTGCTCGCCCTGTTATTGGCCCTAACGCCGGCCCTTGTGTTCGGGCAGGCCAGCTTTGAAGCCCAGGTTCGCGGGGTCGTGCACGACGCCACGGGCAGCGTGATTATTGGTGCGAAAGTCACCATCACGGATAACGCGACCAATATTTCCAGTTCCACACTAACCGACGGACGCGGCTACTACATCTTTAACGGTCTGCATCCCGGGACTTACAATCTCAAGGCTGAAATGAGCGGTTTTCGAGCCGAGGAAGTGAAAGATGTCATCCTGGCGGTCAGCCAGCGGGCGAACCTTGATTTGACGCTCAATGTCGCCGGTCTAGAGCAAACCATGACCGTGGTTGAGTCAGCGCCCATGCTGGACACGGGCGGCGCCGAGATCGGCACCACCGTGACCGGCCAATACACGCGTGAGATGCCGCTCTACGGCCGCAGCTACTTCGGCCTGGTATTCCTGTCGGGCGGCGTGACGGAAGCCGCCGGCAACGGCATTCGGGACAACTACCCATCGGGCACCAATTTCATTTCGAACGGCCAGCGGAACGCGACGGCGGAAGTGCGCTTCGATGGAGCTCCCATTAGTGCACCCGAGCAGGGCGAAGGCGGCAATTCCAATGTGTATTACACGCCGTCGGTGGAAGTAATTCAAGAGTTCAAGGTTGAGAACAACAGTTTCTCTGCCGAGTATGGCAATAACGGCGGCACTGTTCTCAACATCATGATGAAGCAGGGCGGCAACCAGTTCCACGGCAGCGGCTGGTGGTTCGGCCAGCGCGATGCGCTGGATTCCAACGATTTCTTCAGCAACCAGGCAGGCATTGAAAAACCGCCGCATGTTCACGACCAGTACGGAGGAGCGATCTCCGGTCCGATCAAGAAAAACAAGACCTTCTTCCTCTTTGATTTCGAGAAGCAGCGGGACATTGGATCCGGTCAGACTGTCGCCACCATGCCGACCGATCTGCAGCGAAGCGGCGACTTTTCGCAAACCTATACCTTCGATGAGAATGGCAACCTGGCTCCTGTAACCATTTACAACCCGTTTTCGATCGACGCCAACGGCAACCGCCAGCCGTTTCCGGACAACAAGATACCGGCAAACCTGATTGATAAGGTCGCCAAGAATCTTCTGGCTTATTTTCCGGAGCCGAACGTTACCGGAGATGCGTTTACTAACTACAACAACTACCGCAGAAACGTGCGGTCGAGCCTTTCGGCTTATCAGTTTGATATTCGGGGCGATCACCAATTTAACGACAACAACCACCTCGGCCTTCGGTACAGCCGGGGGCACGCCGATAATCCCACCTCCGCCACATTTGTGGATGATGCTTACCTCTATAAAACCGACGTGCACAATGCCGTGGTGGACTACAACTGGACCATCAATCCGCGGGTCCTGTACACAGGCCGCATCGGTTTGGATCTGGCCATCGCACCCGGCATTACGAACTATCCCAATCTGACGAGTGTCGGGTTTCCGAGCATCCTCGAGGCCAACGGCCTTACGCGCATGCCTATGATCGAGTTCGATCAGACCTACACGAACCTGTTCGACCAGTGCTGCGTGGACACACACTTCACCCACACGCTGTTGACCTACTCGTCGGCCTTATCCTGGGTGAAAGGCTCACACTCCTTCAAGTTCGGCGGGGAGCAGCGCACGTTCTTCAACAACTTCTGGCAGCCGGACAACCCCACGGGGCTGTTCGGCTTCGGACCAGATACTACGAATCAACAGCCCGGCGACGGTGTGGTCACAGAGGGCGATGCCTTTGCAAGCCTGCTTCTCGGCTACGGAGACAATAGCACCGGCCCGTTGAATCTGAAGCCTCCGGTCGCCAACAAGTCCAAAGAGACCGGGTTTTACATTCAGGATGACTGGAAGGTGAACTCCAAGCTGACGTTGAACATCGGACTGCGCTATGAGTGGAGCACGCCTTATACGGAGCGCTATAACCGATCGACGTTTTCTGATTTTGCCGGCAGCACGGGAGTGACCGTTCCCGGACTGGGCGATTTGAACGGCATCACGGTGTTCCCAACTTCGTCGCAGCGCACAGTCCCCGTCGACCGGAACAACTTCGGGCCGCGGTTGGGAATGGCCTATAGCTGGGACTCGAAGACGGTTATCCGCGCCGGCGCCGGTGTTTACTATGGCGCGAATATCGCCACCAACTTCCAGTATCCAGGTCCCGCTTATTACAAGAGTGCGCCCATCTACTTTTCCAAGGACTTCTATCAGACGCAATACGCCACTCTGGAAAATCCATTCCCGGCTGGCTTGGCCCCGCCCCAAGGAAACACGTACGGCAAACTCGCCCAATGGGGATTCGACAACAGCAGCGATCTCGGGCTTGAGACCGCGCGGAATCCGGAAATTTACCAATGGAGCGGCGGTGTGCAGCGGCTGTTGCCGGATGATTTCGTAGTCAGCGTGGATTATTCGGCGAATCGCAGCACGCACCTCTCCTGGGGGAGTTTCGCCGCCGGCACCCGGAACCGCAACTTCATTCCCACCGACATACGCCAGAACTACACCACCGCACAGTTGAATAGCCTGGTGGCCAATCCGTTCCAGCCGTTCTTCGTGGGGCCGAATGCCATATTCGATCAGCCGGACTCGCGCTACAACGATGCCACGATTCCGCTGATCAACCTGCTGCGGCCCTTCCCGCAGTTCGACGGCGAGTTCGATGGATTTCCGTTGTTTGGGGCGAACTCCCGGTATGACTCCATGCAGGTGCGCTTTGAAAAGCGAAGCGGCAAGTATTTCACCATTCAGGGCAGCTACACGCTCGCACGTTCCACGGACGACAGCTCCTCCGGCGACAATAGCTGGGTGGGCTGGTACAGCGTCGGAGGCCCGCAAGCTCTGGACCGGTTGAGCAACGAGACCAGCCTCAGCGCCAACAACGCGACGCACCGCCTGGCAGCGGCATTCACGGCACAGATCCCCGTCGGGCGTGGCCTCGTGATCGGAAACAGCATGAACCGGGCCCTCGATGCCGTGATCGGCGGCTGGTCGGCCTCCTCGAATCTGACCATGCAAAGCGGGCAGCCGGTCGCGATCCGAATGAACCACAACCGGCTGGCGGATGGGCGCCAGCGGCCCAACGTGACCTGTGCCGATGCGGGCACCGGAATCGGCTATCATGACGCCGCGGCGGCGTTGCTCAACGGAGCGTCCAGCGGTTTCAGCGTGTTCAATCCGTCGTGCTTCTCCGATCCGGGCGATCAGCAACTCGGCAATGCTCCCCGGTATTTCGACAATCTGTTTTCGCAAGGGATCAATAACGTCGATCTGGCGATGCGCAAACAGTTTGTGATCCGGGAGAGCATGAAACTTCAAGTCCGGGTGGAGGCTTTCAACGCTTTCAATCGCACCCGTTTTGATCGGGCGGATTATCATTTCGCGGGTGGTAGTTTCGGCCAAGTCAGCAGTCTGGCGAACGGGTTCCATGCTCGCCAGATGCAGATCGTGGCACGCTTCGAATTCTGAAATTCAGCGGTTCTTCCGACGCGGCGGCCGCGGAAAAGAGTTCGGTCGCCGCAGTTTGACTGAGGAGTGCAGGACGCCATGTTGCGGGCTCTCACCGGATTACTTTGCCTGATCAACCTACTCAACGGCCAGACCAATCAGGACTGGACTCACTACGTCCGCATTGCCGGCAACGGCCTGCGCCTCGACAATGCGGATCAGATTGTCCGCGCGGCCACCGACACCAACGTCTTCGGGATCGAAGTAGACAATGACATACCGGGCCGGTACGAAAGCTTTCTGGATCCCACCGAGAAGCTGAAGGCCATTCACGCGGTGGCCGAGAAAGCCCACGCCGCCGGCAACTACGCCTTCGTGTACATCGCAGGCACCGAATGCATTACCGCTCATGCGGCCTCCGCGGCGCACAGCATGGCCAAGGATCACCCTGATTGGCTGCAACGGAAAATCACGGGCGAGCCGGCGCTCTTTGGCGGCGGCACAGCATTCTGGATTCGCGAGGGCGACGAGGACGTCTGGATCACACCATTTGCTACTGAGTGGCGCAAGATTTACATGGAGCGGGTACGGCAAATCGCCGGCACCGGCATCGACGGCGTGTACGTCGACATTCCCTACTGGATGACGCACTTTAAGGGCTGGGAGGATGGCTGGGTCAGCTTCGACGACTACACGGTTGCCGCCTTCAAGGCCAAGACCGGCCTGAACGCCAAGACGGATCTGAAGCTGGGCGATTTCCGCGACGCGAACTTCCGAAAGTGGGTCGACTTCCGCATCGACGCCCTCACCGATTTCATGCGCGAGATTAACGCGAACGTCAAAGCCATGAATCCGAAGTGCAAAACCATTGCCGAGATCTACCCGGGCATTGAGGAATCAGCCGTCCGGGTGGGCAGCGACGTGTACGAACTGTACCCCGTTGTCGACACCATCGCGCACGAGTACAGCACGGGCGGCCGTGCCGCGGCCCGCACGCCGCTGGCCTGGTTCCAGGATATGGTTGGCATGTACTCGTTCCGCGCTTTTGCCGGCGCGAAACCAAGTTGGATGCTGAGTTACTCGTGGGAGAAAGAGAAACAGATCGTTCCTGGTGAAGCGATGAAGAACCTGGCGATAGCCCAGTTGATGGCGGGAACGAATACGTGGGATGCGCAGGGGCACGTCATGTCGGGATCGAACGACATCCAGACGCGCCAAGTCATCTTCGGGTGGATGAAGGAACACGAAAAGACCTTCTTCCTGCCGCGAAAGCCCGTGCGGCCCATCGGAGTCTATTTCTCGCCAAGGAGCCGGGATTATTTTGCCAAAGAGTTTATCGAGTCCTACCGGGGCATCATGATGCTGCTTTTGCAGTCTCACCTGGAGTTCCAGATTGTGACGCCGCGGACTCTTCGTGATTTCCATGGAGACATGCTGATTCTGCCGGACGCCCGCTGTCTCGGGAAGGAGGAAGTAGATTATCTTGGCTCTTACTCCGCTTCAGGGAAGACGCTGATCATCACTGGAGAAACCGGAAAATACGATGAAACGGGAGCAATCCGGGATTCGAACCCGGTGCACCAGCTTCTGAGGATTACAGACCCAGCCGCGAGGAAAGCCGGCAAGAAGTTTATCTATTATCCGAACTGTCCCGGCAGAGCATACTATGCTCAACTGCAAAAGGAGTTCAACCAGCAAGCCGCTGCGGACACATGGGAGAAGGCCGAGTTTAACAAGCTCCGGAAAACCTTCGTCGCCGAGATCCTCGAGGTCTCCGGTCTCCACCCCGCCGCCCAGATCGACGCTTCCCCATTTCTTTCCGCCCAGATTGCCCGCGTGGGCGGCAAGGTATCGGTGTTTCTCGCAAACTTCAAAGGACTGAAATCCAAGGAAATCGCCCGACAGACTCCGGAGGAGAACGTGGCCATCGCCTTTTCCGCAAGTGGGCCGGGCACGATTGCTTTTCTTCCCTTCCTCGGCCAACTGCAAAAGGTGCAAGGGACTTTCAGCGGCGGAAAGCTTAGCTGCAAATTGCCGCCCATCGACAAAGGCGCGGTCGTTTGGGTTGAGTAGAATCACAGCATCGATCTGGAGAGACGGACATGAGAGGCAACCCACTTGTTCTTGCTGTCTGCTTGCTGGCGCTCACCGCATTGTCTCCGGTCACGGCGGCAGACCCGCAGCATACCGCTTCAGGCAGCAAAGGGCTGGTGGTCTCCGGCAGAGCTGCCGCCACCGCTGCCGGTATCAGAATGCTGGAGCAGGGCGGCAATGCCGCCGATGCCGGAGCGGCCACCCTGTTGGCCTTGAGTGTGACTCAAGTCGGCGCGTTCTGTATCGGCGGTGAGGTCCCCGTCCTCATCTATGATGCCGCCAAGAAGGATGTCAAAGTCCTGTCGGGCCAGGGAGCGGCTCCGCTGGACCCGAAAGCCATCGACTGGTACATGAAGAACGGCATTCCCGGCAGCGATGTCCGGTCGGCCGCCGTACCCGCCGCACTGGACCTGATAGTGACGCTGCTAAGGCTATACGGCACCAAGAGCTTTGAGGATGCTGTGCAGCCGACCTTGGCGATCCTGGATGCAGGCGGTCCGACATCGTACACCGACACCTCTGACGGCCGGAGGATAGAAACCGGCCGCAACTGGCAAGCGGAACTGGCGGTGACTTTTCGAAAGCTCGTCGAGGCCGAGCACCAAGCGAAGGGAAGCCGGAAAGACCGGCTTCAGGCGGTTGCAGATCGCTTCTACCGTGGCGACATCGCGGACGCGTTAGAGCGGTGGTACATCGAGCAAGGCGGATTCCTCCGCAAAGCAGATCTGGCCGCGCACAGGACCCGGGTGGAGGATCCCGTCCGTGCCGAATATCGAGGCTACACGGTCTATAAGTGCGGCCCGTGGACGCAAGGACCTTACCTTCTGGAAACCCTGCGCTTGCTCGAAGGATTCGACATAAAGAGGATGGGATTTCTCTCCGCGGATTACATCCACGTGGTGATCGAAGCGATGAAACTCGGCCTCGCGGATCGTGACGAATACTATGGCGATCCGCTTTTTGTGGACGTGCCGGTAAAGGCTCTCCTTTCGGACGAGTACACACGAATCCGGCGGCCGCTCATCGACATGAGTAAAGCGTCGCTCGAGGTTCGCCCCGGCGATCCGGATCATATGCGCCCCCTCAAGACGCCGATGCCGTCGCTGCCGCCACCGGGAGGCACGACTACCATGTGCGTCGCCGATCGCTGGGGGAATGTGATTGCCGCGACTCCAAGCGGGTTGGGAAGCACGGCGGGCGTGGCCGGTGACACGGGAATCATACACGGGTCGCGCCTGGTAAGTCTGAATACCTGGAAAGGTCATCCCAATTGCATCCAGCCGGGGAAGCGGCCACGAGTCACCCTGACCCCGACCCTGGTTCTGAAAGACGGCAAGCCCGTGCTGGCGATTAGCGTGGCGGGAGGTGATTTGCAGGATCAAGCAGCGATTCAACTCATTCTTGACTACGTCGAATTCGGCATGCTGCCAGAGCAGGCTGTTTCTGAGCCTCGATTCGCGACTGCCCACCACACAGGGTCTTTTGGACAGGACAAACCCAAGCTGGGTACCTTGCACGTCAACATCAGAGTGGATGAAGCCGTCCGCGCCGAATTGAAGAAGCGAGGACACGTGCTCACCACCACACGCGGCGGGATCGGAGGCGTGAACATGCTCTTCCTCGACCCGACGTCCAACGTAGCTTTCGGAGCTGGACCCGCGGCGGGAAGGGTGAGCGAATGAAACCTGCAAAATATCTCGCTTCGGCGTTTGTGCTGCCCCTCTTTTCCACTTGCCTGCTATCGGCCCAGCCCCTATCTTCGGGCCTCGCATTCTACGTTTCACCGGCAGGCGATGATTCGAACCCAGGCACCATCAAGACGCCCTGGCGAACGATTCAGCATGCCGCCGACGCGACTACCGCCGGCGGCACGGTGAATGTACGTGGAGGAGTGTACCAGGAGCGCGTCACCATCAACGCATCCGGAAACGCGCGCGACGGATTCGTGACTTTCCGGAGTTATCCAGGCGAGACAGCCATTCTGGACGGTGCGCGCCTCACTCCCGAGGGACGCAGTGCCCTGCTGGTCATTCAGAACAAGAGCTACGTCAGAGTTCAGGGCTTCGAGATTCGGAATTACCGTACCGACGATCGCAGGCGTACTCCCATGGGCATCAGTGTGATGGGCGCCGGTAGTCACATTGAGCTTCTCAACAACAACGTCCACCATATCGAGCAGACTTTCTCGGGACGGGACGCTCCGGGACGGGGTGGCAACGGGTTCGGCATTGCCGTCTATGGAACGGATGCCAAGACGCCTATCACGGACCTGGTCATCGACAGCAACGAGGTTCACCATCTACAAACAGGTTCCAGCGAGTCGCTGGTGGTCAACGGAAACGTGACGAACTTCCGGATCACGCAGAACGTGGTCCACGACAACAACAACATTGGAATCGACGTCATCGGCGCCGAACATACCGCGCCCGATCCCTCCGTCGATCAGGCCCGCGACGGCGTGGTAAGCGGCAATCTGGTTTACAACATCACCTCGCGGGGCAATCCGGCTTACGGCAATGACCAGTCCTCTGATGGCATCTATGTGGACGGTGGCACGCGGGTCGTGATTGAACAGAACGTCATTCACCACGTCGACTTCGGCATCGAGTTGGCGAGCGAGCATCGCGGGCGCACCACCAGCTACATCACCGCGCGCAACAATCTGATCTATGCCTGCAACACAGCCGGCATTTCGATTGGCGGCTATGGGGCCGAGAGGGGTGGCACCGACCACTGCACGGTGATCAACAACACGCTTTATGGAAACGATACCGGGGACACGGGATCCGGCGAATTCCAGATGCAATTCAACATGACAAACAATGTATTTGAGAACAACATCGTATATGCGGGAGGCCGCTGCCTCATGACGTCAAGCAAGTCCGGCCCGGTGGATAATTACACGCCGGCTGTGTCGTTAGATTACAACCTCTACTATTGTGTTTCCGGTGCGGACACGAGCAAATGGGGGTGGCACCCCGCCAGCTATACGGGATTCGCTGACTACGTCAAGACGACTGGGAACGACCATCATTCGCGCTTCGCCGATCCCCGGTTCGTGGACGCACCGAAAAATGACTTTCACCTGCAAGCAGGTTCTCCGGCGATCCATTTCGGCACTAACGCGGGAGTCCCCGTGGTGGGCGAACAGGATCTTGACGGCAGAGCGAGGATCAATGGATCGAACATCGACGCCGGATGCTACCAAAGGCGGTAGGAGCAATACATGTCTGACTTAGATGTCAATCGCAGAGGTTTTCTCCGGTCTGCCGTGGGGGCAGGCATTTCCGTCGCCGCATCCCAGACCACGCGCGCCGCGGAGTCCGCGAAGATGATCGGCATCCAGGTCGGCGCCGTTTCGTTCGTGGACGAAGGGACCGAGAAAGTGCTCGACATCCTTCAGGAACGGGGGGCGGTGAATACGCTGTTCCTCGCGGTCTTCACCTACGGCCGCGGCATCGCCGGAAGACAGATACCGGGCCAGCCACTGCCCGATCACGGCAAGCAGGAGTACGATCTCAAGTTTCACGGGGGCAACTTCGCCACGCCCCACCCGCAGTACTACAGGAACACGGTGCTCAAGGACACGCGCGCTCCTGACCACGGCAATCTCGACATTCTCGCTGAAGTGCTTCCCGCGGCCAGGAAGCGCGGCATGAAAACGATGTGCTGGCTGGAAGACGTGTTCCGCAAAGACGTGTCCAATGTCGAGAAGGTGCAGGAACGCGACCTCTACGGGCGGAACGCCGAAACCCTCTGCCTGAACAACCCGGATTATCGAAATTTCCTCACCGGCCTGGTGGAAGACTACACACGCTCCTACGAGATCGACGGGATCATGTGGGGCTCGGAGCGGCAGGGCGCGCTGTCCGACGGCCTCGGGGCTACTCACGACGATCCACCGATTGACCCGGGAAACGTCACTTGCTTCTGCCAGTTCTGCCAAAGTAAGGCGAAGGAGCGCGGCATCAACGTGGAACGCGCGCGGCAGGGGTTTCTCGAATTGGAGAAGTTCGTACGTGCGGCACGAAGTGGCAAACGCCCTGTGGATGGTTACTACGTCCAATTCTGGCGGCTTCTGCTCCGCTACCCGGAGCTGGCCGCCTGGGAAATGCTATGGACCGACAGCCTGCGCGAAACGTATGACGCCATCTACAAAACCGTGAAGGCCGCCAAGGCGGACGTGCCGGTAGGTTGGCATATCTGGCACAACAATTCCTTCAATCCGATCTACCGCGCCGAGCAAGACCTTCGCGAGCTTTCAAAATATTCGGACTTCCTGAAGATCGTGATGTACAACAATTGCGGCGGCGAGCGCATGGCTCTCTACGTGGACAATATCGGCTCGACACTCTATGGCGATCTCTCGAAACAGGGCCTGCTCGACTTCAACTATGCGGTCATGAATCTCAAGGAGAGCAGCTACGGCCAGATTCCCTACACGGGGCTCTCAGCCGACTACGTCTACCGCGAAACCAAACGCGCGATCGAGGGCGTGGCGGGCACACACACGCAGATCTGGCCGGGCATCGATATCGACATCCCCACGGAAACCAATCACAGCAAAAGGACGCCGCAGGCCGTTAAGGAGGCTGTGTTGGCCGCATTTCGCGCCGGGGCGCCTGGCCTGCTGCTCTCTCGCAAGTACTCCGAAATGAAGCTTGCAGATCTCAGCGGCGCCGGAGAGGCCATCCGAGAACTCAAGTTGGCTGGTTGACAGTTTCCGCCATGGCTGCACTCTGGTGCCAGCCGATTACTCCGGGTCGGCGACCATGCGTCCATTGAGAAAACGAAAATCAGAGAGCCGGCACCTCTCTGCTATTTCTGAGGGTATGTCTTGCGTTCGAGGTAAGGTAGTCAGCGGCCAATCCAATTTCGGATTCTGGATCGAACGTCTGAGCAGTTTCTATGAGAAGAAGACCGGCATGCGATTGTATCCGGGCACTCTCAATGTAGAACTATCCTCTCCCTATTCACTTCCACCAGACGCCATACGCCTCGAAGCGAGTGAATACGGCGGGAGCGTGTCAGTGGGTATCGTTCCATGCCGGATTTTTGACCGCCGCGCGTTCTTGTTGCGCACCGATCAGAACGAACGAGGCGCCGGACACCACCCGCGGAACATCATCGAGATCGCCACCGACATTCGGCTGCGTGACGCCTATCAACTCAGAGACGGAGACTGGGTAGAAGTGAAGTTTCCATAGACGAATCGCACTGGGATGCCTCCTTTGGAGTCAGGCGCTCAATCACCGGACCCAAAGCCGAACCGGTCGAATGGCGCCTCGGGGCTATGATTGGAGATCATGCGTAAGGCTATTGGTCTGTTATGTGCGATGGCAGTCTCCTGTCTTGCCGCAAACCTCAGGCTGGTGGAAAACGGCAAATCGAACTACTCGATCGTGATCGCTCCGGATGCGTCGCAATCCGAGCGGCACGGCGCGGAAGAGCTGCAGAAGTTCCTGGAAGAGATGTCCGGCGCGCGGCTGCCCATCACGGCGGAGCCGCAGCACAAGATGGTGCTGGTAGGCAACAGCCCGGCGCTTGAAACGCTGAACCTGAAGATACCGTTTGCGGACTTGGGCCCGGAAGGGTTCACGTTGCAAACATCCGGCCAGCACGTGGTGATCGCCGGTGGCCGTATGCGCGGCAGCATGTACGGCGTCTACACATTCCTTGAGAAATTGGGCTGCCGCTGGTTCACGCCGGAGGTGAGCCGCATCCCCAAGACCCGCACCATCACGGTCGGACCGCTCGATGAAACGCAGAAGCCGGCATTCGAATACCGCGAGACTTTCTTCAGCGAAGCGCTCGACCGCGACTGGGCGGCGCGTAACAAGACCAATGGCTCGTTTCAGCGGCTGGACGCGACCGTGGGCGGCAAGGTGCAGTATTACCCATTCGTCCACTCGTTCGAGCGCCTGGTTCCGCCAGACCGCTATTTCGACCAGCACCCCGAGTACTTCTCGCTGATCGACGGGCAACGCCGCGCACAAGGCCAACTCTGTCTGACGAATCCCGATGTGTTGCGCCTCGGCATCGAATCGGTGGAGCAGTGGATCGCCGCGAATCCCGAGGCCACCATCATTTCGGTTTCTCAGAACGACCGCTACGGGTACTGCGAGTGCGACAACTGCCGCCGCGTGGAACAGGAGGAAGGCGGCGCGCATTCCGGCCCGTTGCTGCGTTATGTGAACGCTCTGGCGCAGCAGATCGAGAAGAAGCATCCGGATAAGCTGATCGATACACTGGCTTACCAGTACACTGAAGACCCGCCCGCCCTTACCCGTCCGCGCCGCAACGTGCGCATCCGGCTCTGCCCGATCGGCGCATGCGAAGCGCACCCCTACGAGCAGTGCCCGTACGACGCCTACTTCATGAAGAACCTGCAGGCGTGGTCAAAGATCACCGATCGGCTCTATATCTGGCACTACAACACGAATTTCGCCCACTACCTGCTTCCGTTCCCCGATTTCGATGAGTTGGCCGCGGATCTCCCGATGTACAAGCGTCACGGTGTGGTCGGCCTGTTTATGGAAGGGGCGGTCAGCGAAGGTGGCGGCGCCGAGAACGCGGAAATGCGCTCCTTCGTGATGGCCAAGCTGCTGTGGGACGTTAAGGTGGACGCGACCAAACTCGTGAACGAGTTCCTCGATGCCTACTACGGCAAGGCGGCCGAGCCCATGCGTGCCTACTTCGACCTGATGCAGCGCCAGGTGCGCATGGCGCCGAACGGGTTGGGCCGGCACCTGTGGATTTACGACCCGCCCAGCGCGCCGTATCTCAGCGATGAGTTCCTGGCCAGCGCCCGCGAACTCTTCCGCCAGGCCGAGGCTGCGGCCGATAACGATGCCGTGCGCGCCCGCGTGCGCAAGGCGCGGATCGGGATCGACTACGTTGCGTTGACCCGCTCCAAGAAGTTCACGGTGCAGGGCGAGTGGTATCGCCCTGCCGATCTCGATGGGCTGAAGGAGCGCTGGAACACGTTCACGTCCAGCCTGCGCCAGTTCGGCATTACCAACATCAGCGAATCGACGGTCGCCACGCGCGATGACGAGGACTTCACCCGGTATATGCGCCCGTACCGGGTCGTCACGCTCGAAGACAGCCGGCTGCGCGTGCACGTGGCGCCTGACCTGGGTGGGAGGATCACCCACATCATCGACAAGGCTAGCGGCAGAAACCTGCTTGCGGAGCCCGAACCCGGCGCCAAGCAGTACCCGGATTTGGGCGGCCTTAGAATTTCGCCTTACATTGACTATGTGACGCGCATGCCGGGGACCACCACGTGGGCGCTGGATGCCCGGGCCCCGGCAAACGAGGTATGGCTCACGGGGACATGTGAGAACGGAGTCAAGATCAGGCGCAGGCTGCGTCTGGACGGGGCCATGCTGCATAGCGAGAGCATCCTGGAGAACGCAACGGCCGCTCCCGTGACCGCGGCCGTGCAGTCGCAATGGGACCTGAGCCCCGGCGACCTCGCGTCCGTAGTCCTCCGTTATCGCAAGCAGGCGGGCGGCGCACTGGAGAAGGCGTTCATCGAGCCCGGGAAGATGCCCTCCGGTTCGGAGGTCTACAACGGCGGGGATCAGCCGGATGGCGAATGGCGCGTTGTGAGCCTGCGCGGAGGGCCGATCTGGGTGAGCCGATTCTCGAAAGAGCAGGTCGGCCGCTGTTACCTGAACTGGACCGCCAAGGGCGCTAACCGCGTGAGCATGGCGGTCTCATCCGTCAGCCGCTTGCTTGGACCTGGCGAACAACTCACGCTGGCAGCAGACTACGGAATCGAATAGGCGCCCTCTATCATGATGACGATGCGCCGCACCCCCAAAGCGGTGATAGGATCATCGTCGGTACTCTTCCATGAATCGACGAATTTTCCTGAAGCGTGCTGCAGCGGCGTCAGTTGCGTCCGGTCCGGTAGCGGCGCAAACAACAGGCACGACACTTTCCGCAAATGACAAGATCGGCGTAGGCATTATCGGCTGCGGCGGCATGGGCCGCATGGATCTGACCGATTTCCAAAGACAGCCGGACGTCGAGATTCGCGCGGTCTGCGACGTTTTTCAGCCGGCCGCCGAGCAGGCCCGCAAGATGACAAGCAACAGGGCGGACATCTACAGCGACTTCCGGCGCGTGCTCGATCGCAAGGACGTCGACGCGGTGGTAGTGGCTACGCCTGATCATTGGCATGCGCTAATAATGATCCTGGCCTGCAGTGCCGGGAAGGATGTGTACGTAGAAAAGCCGGTCTCTCACAACGTACGCGAAGGCCGGTTGATGGTGGAGGCAGCCCGGCGCACCAACCGCGTCGTGCAGGTGGGCATTCAGCAACGGTCCGGTACGCATTTCCGACGTGCGGTGCAGGCGGTGCGGGACGGGCGCATCGGCAAGGTCCATTTCGCTCAGTGCTGGAACCATAACCACTCACCAGACCCCAAAGGGATGGGCTTTCCAGCAGACAGCGAACCGCCGCCGGATCTCGATTGGGACATGTGGCTGGGACCCGCTCCGAAAGTGGCTTACAACCCCGCGCGCCGTAACTTCCGCGTGTTTTGGGACTATGCCGGCGGGGAACTGACCAACTGGTGCGTGCATCTCCTCGACGTCGTGCATTGGGCGTTGAATCTGGATGCGCCCGACACGGTCGTGTCGTCAGGCGGCAAGTGGTACTTCGAGGACTGCCGCGAATGCGCAGACACACAAGAGGTGGTCTGGGAATACCCGGGGGATGTGCTGGTTCGGTATTCTACGCTGGCGCACAACAGCTTCGGGCCGAACGGCCACCCCGGCAACAAGTCGTTCGGCAGCTATGGCATCATGCTGCAGGGCACCCAGGGCACGTTGTTCATCGACCGTGCCGGATACGAGATTGTGCCGCAGATGGCCATGCATTCGGAAAAGGTGTCGGCTGGCTCCCGCGAAGCCTACGACGACCTGGTGGGATTCGGAAATTACTTCAGCAGTGAGACTATGGCCGAGCGCGGCGCAACATCCATGCAGCATCAGCCGCACGTACGGAATTTCCTCGACTGTGTGAAGACGCGGCAGCGTCCGATTGGCGATATAGAGATCGGCCACAAGAGCACCGCGCCGTGCCTGATCGGCAACATCGCGCTGCGTACCGGGATGAAACTGAAGTGGGACGGAAAGATGGAAATGTTTACCAACAGCCCTGAGGCGAATCGAATGCTGTCGCGGACTTATCGCGCGCCGTGGCAGCTTCCGGGGATGCAGCGATAGTCCGTCGCAGTTGGCCAACGGATCCTTGCCAACTTCTAATTGGCCGAGTGCGCGAAAGAGCCTACCGGGTCGTGTCCATCGGGAGAAGATTTCATGGCCCCGTCACCCACCTGCCGCACTCGTCTTCTGCTGCGCGCGATCGAGTTCCCAATTGAAGCGCTGCAACGCACAGAGCGTTTCATCAGCGCGAATCGCAACCTGGCTGTTTTCGCCGTAACAGGCACGCATCGAGCTGGTGATGCCGTGGAGTTTCTCCTCGACGGCGGCAAGATCATCATGAAGCTGCGCTTCCTGCTGGCTCGTTAAAGGGTGGCGGCTGGTTGAAGTGGACATGCCTGATTGTAACGCCAGGGGCGATCAGCGTGAAGCGTGCAGTGTACTAGGTCCTAGTCTTGAAGGGTTCAGTCTCGCCGAAAGAGTTGTTTTTGCAACAGAACCGCCTAGTTGGCGCCTTCGTCCACCACTTCGATGGCGTTGACCAAAGCGTAGTTGTGGACCGGAACGAAAGAAAAGGTAAGCTTGCCCTGCGCGTTCGGCTTGAGCTCGCGAAAGACTTTGTCCAACGGCCTGTCTCCGCCGCCGGCCTCTTTGAAAATGTCGAAATTACGGAGCAAGGCCACACCGTTCATGTAGACGTCGAAGATGCGGTCGCCCGCTCCCCCTCCCGCCGGTTTTTTAGGCCCGAACCAGGATTCGCAGAATCGCAGGGTCACGCTATACCGCCCCGGTACCACGGGAATGGAATAGGTAAAATTTCCGAAACGCTCACCCCTGTACAGTTCCGGGTCGCTCGTACCCTTAACCGGTTCGGAGCGCAGCACGCGCTGGCCGCCGACGAAATCGCGGTCGGCGCCCCAGATCTGGCCGTCCTTGGATGTCACCGGAGTTTCGCGCGCTACAATACGCACCGGCCGCAGCCGGCCCGGCATTCCGGGCACAATCTCGATCGCGTTTACGAAAGCCTTCTCCTTGAGGGCCGGAGGGAACTTGAGGTGCAAGTAACCGTCCGCACCAGGCGTGATGTCTCGGAATACTTTTTCGTCCGCGGTGTTGGCTTCCCCGGCATCTGCCACCACGTCGAGGTTCGAGACCAAGGGTTTGTCATTGGCCAAAATATCGAACAGGCGGTAGGTCTCTCCCCCGCCCGCCAGGTTGCCGGCTCCGAACAGTGTCTCGGCAAAATAAAGGTGCAGTTCGTAGACGCCGGGTTTGAGGGGAATGTCGTAGCTGAAACTGCCCTCGCGCCGCGACTGGAACAGGATTGGGTCTTGCGCGCCGCGTATAGGGTAACTGGGCGCAGCGGTGAAAACAGCCCCGCCGTTGGCGAAGTGGTCGCCTAGCCAAAGGTTCCCAAAGCGATCCCTTCAGGCCACCATGCTGGCGGCCGATTGCTACCTTGCCCAGCAATTCGCTGGACATTATCGCGGATGGCGCGCATGCTTCCGACCCAGGCTGCAACTGCGACACTCCGATTAATCCAAACTCGGACATGGTGGCAGAATTTAGAGTGCTGACTTCGAACTTCAGCGCGGAAAACCAGAAGGGGCCGGCGATCGTCAGCTCGGTGGCGAAATCGGGCGGCCAGGAGTTCCACGGCTCTGGATTCTTTTATGCCCGGAACTTCGAACTGAACGCCAATGACGCCTTAAACAACGCCAGCGGTGTGGGACGAACACAGAACAAGTACTACTATCCGGGCGGCACGATAGGAGGCCCCGTGCTGATTCCCCACACGGGCTTCAACAAGAGCCGGAACAAGCTGTTCTTTTTCACCGGCTACGAGTACTTCTACCAGGTGCTGGACACCGGTCTGTTGCGGGCGACGGTCCCCACGCCAGGAGAGCTGACAGGCAACTTCTCGCCTTCGGAGATTGCCAAGGAAGGCAGTATCATCGCCACCGGCGGGCCTCCCGGACAGTTGACCTCCGCCGCGCTCGCCAAGTACCCGGGTGGCATCATTCCGACCTCCCAACTCGACCCGAACATGCTGGCGCTAGCGAAGCTGTACCCGGCAGCAAACGCCGATCCCGCGACCACGGGTGGCTTCAACTACGTACAGGCGGAAACCTTCAATCAGAACAACATCCAATGGATGTCGCGCGTAGACTATAACATCAGCGACAACACCAAGCTGTTTGTACGCTATAACCTGCAGCGCGAGACGCAGCTATTTCCCGTGGGCCTGTGGTGGCGCAACACTGACCAGGTCCCCTATCCGACTTCGGTGCAAGGTAAGAACCGTTCGGACTCCGTGACGGCATCGCTGACCCATGTCTTCAGCCCATCCATGACGAACGAGTTCGTCTTCGGTTACAGCTTCATCGGTTTCCCCAACGTGTTCGCCGATCCGTCGAAAGTGGACCGCTCGAAGGTTGGCTACACCTACCAAGGTCTCTACAAGAACGGCGTAGCTCAGATTCCGTCATTTGGACAGTTCGGGCCTGCCGAAGCAGCGCTGGTCTTCAATCCTGGCGGGTTCGAAGCCGGCGGCGCGTCGTCTGGTCTGTACGCCAACAAGTACATGCCTAGTGTCAGCGACACGGTAGCGAAAGTCTGGGGCACGCACACCATCAAAGCTGGTTTCTTCTGGGAGTGGATCCGGAATGCCCAGCCCGCCAACAACAACACCAACGGCGAGTTACTTTTCGCCGTGGGCAGTGCCCACGAGCTGCACCGCGCTTGAATACTGCGGCTTCCTGTGGCACAAACGTGACCCCTCCGTTCCGCTGGGCGGCTTCCCCACACGGGCGCTGTTCTATCAGCCGAGATTCGGCATGGCTTACGATCTTTTCGGCAATGGGAAGACCGTGATCCGTGGCGGTTGGGGCCGCTTCTACTTCCACTGCGGCCAGTTTACGAACGGGCTGGATGTGGCGGCCGGAGTACAGACGACGACGGTTAGTCCGAGCACCGTCGGCGGCAACCTGTACGCCAGCGCCCTGGACACGCTCAATGTCGCCAGTCAGGCTCTCTCTCCCGCCGCGGTCGACAGCAAAGACGACAAGCAGCCGTTTACAGACAGCTATAGCTTCACCATCGACCAACGCACCCCCTGGTCGGGTTTGTTGGAGCTTGGCTACGTGGGGAACTCGACTCAGGACATCCCCAGCGCCGGTAATGGCGGCAGTCTGAATATCAACACCAAGAACCTCAACCTGGTTCCGGTGGGGGCGATGTTGAACCAGGGTGCCGATCCGAATACGCTCAACGCAAACAGCTTCCGCCCGCTGCAAGGCTTCTCCGACCTGTATATCGCCACCAACAATGGGTACGCGAACTACAACGCGCTGCAGGCTACGTGGGTGCGCACAAAGGGGCGGTATACCCTGAACCTGAACTACACGTTTGGCAAAGGAATGGGGATCATTGGAAACTACGATCAGTTCAACCTAAACAACAATTATGGCGTTCTGGCGGCCAACCGGACGCATGTCTTCAATGCAGCATATTCCGTTGAACTGCCCAACTTCACCAGGAACAAGATTGGCGGTGGTTTCGTAAACGGTTGGCAGCTGTCCGGCATCACACAGATCCAGAGTGGCGCCAACCTCGTGGCCAATAGCAGTGGTGGCAACTTCGGCCTGGCCCTCAACAGCATGAAGATACCGGGGACCGCTTACAATATCAGCAACGTTTCGATTCTAGGCACGCCCGATCTTCAGCTCAACCCGATATTGACCTGCAACCCGACCTCGGGCCTCGCGCACAACCAGTACATCAACCCGAATTGTTTTGCTGTTCCGACCACGCCCGGTGCGAATGGACCTGCGGTGATCCCGGCGATTTACGGTCCGGCCTTCTTCAATACGGATCTGGGACTATACAAGAACTTTCCGATAGGCGAGAAGAGGAAGCTGCAGTTCCGCTTTGACGGGTACAACTTCCTGAACCATCCGCTATGGTCCTTCAACGGGAGCAACCTGACCCTGGGCTTCGATCCGAGCACCGGGAAAATCAACACTCCCAACTTCGGAACCGTCACGCAAAAACAAGGCAACCGCGTGATCCAGATGGCGGTGAAGTTCTACTTCTGATCGCAGCCGGGTTGCAGCTAGTTGACCGAAGAAGGTCGTCTCACAAGAGACGGCCTCTTTCCGTTTTCCGGCTTATAGTGGTTCTATCGCGATGTTTCGTCTCTCCGTGGTGGTGGTTCTGTGCGGCTGCATGCTGTTTGCGCAGGCCGCCGATCCGCCATCTCCTGAGCACTACCTGCAGGAAGCCATTGCCTTGCACCAGAAAGGCGACTTCGCAGGGGCCATCACCGAGTACCGCGCCTATCTGAAAGTCCGGCCGGAGGCCGTGGATGCCCGTTCGAACCTGGGTGCTGCGCTGGCTCAGCTTGGCCGGTACGAAGAGGCGATCACCGAATACCGGCGGGCCCTGGCGAAGCATCCCGGCAATCCCGGAGTGATCCTGAATCTGGGCCTGGCCTATTACAAGACCGGGCAGTTCACCGAAGCCGCGCGCGAATTTACGGCTGCCCGCGCCCAGGCGCCCGATCAGAAACAGGCGGTCTTGTTGCTGGCCGATTGCCGGCTTCGCCTGGGTGAGTACAAGGACGTGATTGCGCTGCTCACTCCGTTGGAAAAGACCAGCCCGGAGGACCTGGCGATCGTCTATATGCTGGGGACGGCGCTGGTGCGCGACCAACAGCCCGAGCGCGGCCAGGTGCTGATTGACCGCATCCTGAAGAACGGCGACTCGGCCGAGGCGCGGTTGCTGCTTGGAACCACCAAGGTGATGGTCGGCGATTTTGCGGGCGCGCGCAGCGATTTAGAGCGGGCCGTGGAACTCAATCCGAAGCTGCCGGATGTCTACTCATACTACGGTACGGCGCTGCTGCGCACGGGAGACACTGCGGGCACCACGGAAGCGTTTCGCAAGGAGCTCGAAGCGAATCCAAACGACTTCGATTCGAATCTGCAACTGGGGGCGTTATTGCGGCAGGATGAAAAATACTCGATCCGGCTCTCGGTCATCTGGAGCGCGCATTACACTCGCGGCCGGGGGACCCGGGCGTGCGCTTTCAGATCGCCTCCGTGCATCTCGCCATGGGGAGGACCGACCAGGCTCGTGCGGAACTGGAGCGACTGGTCAAGGAGAGCCCACAATTTCCTGAGGCGCACGTGATGCTCGCCACCATCTACTACCGGCTCAAGCGCAAAGCTGACGGCGACCGCGAACGTGCCATCGTGCAGAAGTTGAACGAGGAGCGACAGGCCAAGGAGCCCGCGGCGCAGGCATCTGGCGCCGGCCCTTCCAAGAAGTCGCCTTGAGGCCGTTGATCGTTTTGTCATCTTTCGCGAGAGCGCAGAATTGGGCGGAGGGCTGGCTGCAAGCTTCTGCCAGATTTCCAAACAACCAGTTAAACGCGCGCAACAGTAACCACGGTCAAGACGCCATCCGTCTGCGTCCGAACCGGAAATGCAATGCGGACCGTTGTCATGAGGGACGCGCGGTATTTCGCCGCATCCCATCGCTGGAGCCGAGGCTGGCACAAGCATGCGCGGGCGTCCTGCTTTTTCCGATGCTCCTGGTAGCGGTCGGGGGGCCGGCCGCCGGCCGCCAGGAATGCGTCACGTGCCACCCGGCGCAAGCACGTTCGCAGCCTGGTGCTCCCATGGGCCACGCGCTCGAACCCGCGGCTTCGTGCGAGATCTTGCGTGACAATCCCAAGCTCACGTGGCAGTCAGCAGGATATTCCTATCAGATCCTGCGTGAAGGCGACCGCAGCACGTATTCGGTGTCCAAAGGTCAGGAAGCCATCACCGCTCCCATCACCTGGGCATTCGGGCTGGGCGCAGCGGGCCAAACATACGTTTACCAATGGAAGGGGAACTGGTACGAGAGTCGCGTGAGTTTCTACAAGAAGCTGCAAGGTCTCGACCTGACCATAGGCGCGCGCAACATCTTTCCGCGAAACCTCGAAGAAGCCGCTGGACGGCTCATGACGGAAAAGGATGCGGCGGATTGTTTCAACTGCGACGAATGCTCTCCATGGGCGCCGCGCGGACACGGATCACCTCTCAGAGGGTGTGCAGTGCGAACGCTGCCACGGCGCCTCGGAGAAGCATGTGGCGGCTTTCCAATCCGGCGATCTTCGACAGGCGGCGATGCGCAAGCTGGGAACGCAGCGGACTGAGGAGATATCCGATTTCTGCGGGCAGTGCCACCGCACGTGGGCGCAGATTGCGGCGCAGGGACCGCACGACATCAATAACGTACGCTTCCAGCCCTACCGCCTGACCAACAGCAAATGTTATGACGCCATAGACCCGCGCATCAGCTGCGTGGCGTGCCACGATCCGCATCGCGAAGCGGAGCATGCAGCAGCGTTTTACGATGCGAAGTGCCTGGCTTGCCCAGCAGCGCAAAGTCCGGCGCCCTGGCCGCACGGCCGGCTAAGACATGCCCGGCGGCCGCCAAGGACTGTGTCACCTGTCACATGCCGAAGTATGAGCTTCCCGGTGCGCACGACGTGTTTGCCGATCACTGGATTCGCGTGTTGAAGGCGGGGGCGCCGTATCCGGAGTAGCTGGCGGTTCGGTTCATCCTCTGCAGTATCGGGAAACATCTACCACATCGTGGTTTCGGAAAAGCAGGCCGCCATCGGCGAAACTAGTGTGACCGTCCGGGCCCCCGCCCAGCTCAGGCAAGGTCGTAGCGATCCAGGTTCATCACCTTGTTCCACGCAGCCACGAAGTCCTTCACAAACGCCTCCTTCGAGTCGTCACATGCATAGGCTTCCGCGATTGCCCGGAGCTGGGAGTGCGAACCGAAGATAAGGTCGACACGGGTGCCGGTCCACTTGATTTTGCCCGTCGCGCCATCGCGCCCCTCATACACGCCTTCGGATGTAGACGAGGGCTGCCACTTCGTATGCATGTCGAGCAGGTTGACGAAGAAATCATTCGTCAGGGTCTCGGGCCGGTTGGTGAAGACGCCATGTTTGGACTGCCCGACGTTGGCATTCAGGACGCGCATGCCGCCGACGAGAACCGTCATCTCTGGGGCCGTCAGCGTCAGCAACTGCGCCCGATCCACGAGCAGCTCCTCCGCCGGTAGTTGCTGTCCCGTCCGAAGGTAGTTGCGGAACCCGTCCGCCCTCGGCTCCATTACCGCGAAGGAATGCACATCGGTCTGCTCTTGCGAGGCATCCGTGCGCCCCGTCGAGAAGGGAACCTTCACTTCGTGCCCGGCCCTTTTCGCAGCCTCCTCGACGGCTGCACAGCCGCCCAGAACGATCAGGTCAGCCAGCGAGACCTTCTTACCCTTCTTACCGTTGGATTGCGCGCTGTTGAAATCCTTTTGGATCGCTTCCAGCGTCTCGAGGGCCTTCGCCAGTACGGCCGGCTGGTTCACTTCCCAATCCTTCTGCGGCGCGAGGCGAACTCGCGCCCCGTTCGCTCCACCGCGCTTGTCTGAGCCGCGGAACGTCGCCGCCGATGCCCAGGCGGTTGTAACCAGTTGGGCGATCGACAGTCCGGATTTGAGGATCTTAGCCTTCAGTGCAGCAACGTCCTGCTCCCCGATCAATTCATGATCCACTGTAGGAACTGGGTCTTGCCAAAGCTGGGGCTCTTTGGGGACGAGCGGGCCAAGATACCGAGAGATAGGTCCCATGTCGCGGTGCGTCAGCTTAAACCACGCCTTGGCGAAGGCGTCTGCGAATTCCTTGGGATTCTCGAGGAAGTGCCTTGCGATGGGCTCATAGATAGGGTCCATCCGCAGGGCGAGGTCGGTCGTTAGCATTCCCGGCGCGATCCGCTTCGAGGGATCGTGGGCGTCCGGAACGGTGCCTGCACCAGCGCCACCCTTCGGAGTCCACTGGTTCGCTCCGGCCGGGCTCTTGGTGAGCTCCCACTCGTAGCCGAACAGGTTTTCGAGGTAGTTATTGCTCCACTTTACCGGGGTGGTGGTCCATGTGACCTCCAACCCGCTGGTGATCGTCTGGGCGCCGTAGCCGTTGCCAAAGCTGTTTTTCCAGCCCAGGCCCTGCTCCTCGATCGGTGCGCCCTCGGGTTCGGGGCCGACATATTTGATCGGCTCGGCAGCGCCGTGGGTTTTGCCGAACGTGTGCCCGCCGGCAATCAGCGCAACGGTCTCATAGTCATTCATTGCCATGCGGGCGAACGTCTCCCGGATATCCCGTGCCGCAGCGACTGGATCCGGCTTTCCATTGGGCCCTTCCGGGTTCACGTAAATCAGTCCCATCTGAACGGCGGCGAGAGGGTTGTCGAGCTGGCGCTCGCCGGTGTAGCGCTCGTCGGCCAGCCACTTGCCTTCCGGCCCCCAGAAGATGTCCTCTGCGGGCTCCCAGACGTCCACGCGCCCGCCGCCGAAACCGAACGTCTTGAACCCCATCGACTCCAATGCGACGTTACCGGCAAGAATCATCAGGTCGGCCCAGGAAATCTTCCGGCCATATTTCTGCTTGATCGGCCAGAGCAACCGGCGAGCCTTGTCGAGGCTCGCATTGTCCGGCCAGCTGTTGAGTGGTGCAAAACGTTGTTCGCCGGAGCCTGCTCCGCCACGGCCATCGCCGATGCGGTATGTACCAGCGCTGTGCCACGCCATACGAATGAAGAGCGGCCCATAGTGGCCATAGTCGGCCGGCCACCAGGGCTGCGACGTCGTCATCAAGGTATTGAGATCCTTGATCACGGCATCCAGGTTGAGGCTCTTGAATTCTCTGGCATAATTGAACTCCTTGTCCATCGGATTGGACAGGGGGGAGTGCTGGTGCAGGATCTTCAGGTCCAGTTGATTCGGCCACCAGTCCGCGTTCGTGTATCTGCGAGCGCCGTGCGCTACCGGGCACCTGGTTTCGGTCGACAATTTTTGTTCCTGATTATTAGGGACAGTCGTCCCTGCTGACGTGGTGAGCTCTTTCTCCATATGTTCCTCTTCCTTCGAATTAGTCCAAAAAAAGATTGCGACGAACTACGAAGTCATCCTTGACTCCCATTCGCGCAATCGCCGCCGGCCGCGCCTGCTGACGCGGCCATCCATCCGGTATCCACGCGCCTGCGACACTCAACGGGAAGCGCGCCGCGGAGCGCACTTCGTGCAGAGCCCCCGGAAAATGAGTTCGCATTCGCGAAGGATCCGCTTGCCGAGGGAGCCCGAGGCAGGCTTAGGCACATCGTACCACTCAATGTCCTCAACATTGCCGCAGCGGTCGCAGATGAAGTGGTGGTGCCGCATGCCTTTCGCATCGAATCGCGCGGCGCGGCCCTCGACGGCCACTTCACGCACCAAACCCGCCTGCACCAAGTCCCGCAGATTGTTATAAGTCGTGGCCCTTGAGGAGCGCGGGTCCACGCGATTCACGGCTTCGAAAATTTCCACCGCCGTGGGATGCCTGTTGTGTTCCATCAAGAATGCCATCACGGCGTAGCGCTGCGGAGTGCACCGCAACCCGCTGCCTTCCAAGGATCGTTTAATCGCCTCGGCGTCCACGAAGAAATTAGATTATATCTAATGTGAAATTTTGTCAAGACTTACGCTTTCGGTTGCGGCTGCGAGCAGAAGACTTGCGGATGCCGTATGAGTATCCCCATCGAGTGGCCGCCCAAATTACTCTTCTCGCGTCGAACGGCCCCGACGATGCGCTCGCGGATTTTTGAAACCACCAGGGCAGTGGGCGACAGATTAGTGCGCAATGATGAGGCAATTTCCCCTGAATCGCGCTGCGTTCGGAACGACCACCCGCCGCCTCGCCCAATTCTGTCCAGATGGTCGCAACCGCAACCAGGAGAGCGGAGTTCGCATGCGAGTGGACAGGACGGACTCTACAGTTTTTCGGGTCTGAAGCCCGGCCTCTATGATGCCATCGTTCAGGCGGACGGTTTCCGGACGTTAACACGCAGCGCGATCGTTTTGAATGTGCATCGCCGCGCCGCACAGCGTCGACAGACGCAGCGAGTGCGGCTCTGTCGTCACCTGTCAGGACGAGATCGACAGTTCGGGTCACCGCGTCACCCTCGCCGCAACAGACAGGACGAACGCCGCCGCTCGGCGAAAGGGGGAGAATACTCAGTAAGCTGTGAGCTTGTCGTCGCATCGCTCTTGAGGAGTTGACTCGCAGCGGCCATCGCCGCGACGTCTTTGAAGATAGCGATGCGCACCGGTGAGACGATTGAACGAGCACGCCGATTTTCCCGCTCAGGTGGAGCCGTACTGGTCGGGGCCGGCCGCCTCGGACCGATTCGGAAGAAGGAAGCGCCCGCAACTGGGTGTCAGGCGGCGGAAGCCGAACCAGAATTCAGGCCACAACTAGATCTGGATTGATCTCCACACCCAGCCCGGGACCCTGGGGCACGGAAACGTAGCCCTCTTCGTCGATAGCAGGCGGGTTGCGGAAAATCGCAAAGCGCTTGCTATAGTCGCAAATCGGCGGGTCGTGGTCGAGTTCCAGCAAGTTGCCTCGAGGCCAGGATGCCACCAGGTGCAATGCGGCAATGCTGCCGATGGGCTCCTCTATCGCAACGTGCGGTGTAACCTGCCGGTCGAAAGCCTCGGCCAGGACGCCAATCTTTCGGACATCGCTGATCCCGCCCGCGAGCATAACTTCCGGTTGCAGGATATCAAAGACGCCTTGTTGGAGCATCCAGTGGAATTCGTGAACGCCGAAGTTGTTTTCTCCTCCGGCAATAGGGATACCGACCTGCTTTCTAAGCTCGGCGTGCTGCTCGAACGCGAAACGCGGCAAAGGCTCTTCCAGCCACACACAATGAAGGCGTTCCAGTTCGCGTGCTGTCTCCAAAGCGCGGCGGAAATCCCAGAGCGCACCCGGCTGCCAATGCCCGGGATTTTCCGCCTGGTTGGCATCCGTCATGATCTGCATTTTGTCGCCGATTTTCGCTCGGACAGCCTCCACAACCGCGATATCCTCCTTCATGGTGGGATTGTGCAAGCGCAACTTCATCGCCTTCCAGCCCTGGGCCGCCAATTCAGCCGCCATGTTTGCCCGCTCCTCCGGCTTCGAAAGCTTGATCATCGCGGCATACGTACCGACCTTGTCCCTGCCGCCGCCAAGCAACTTATAGATGGGCTGCCCGCAGGCTTTCCCTATCAGGTCCCAGAGGGCGATATCCACGTTAGCGCCTCCGTTGTACCTTTCGCACACACCCTCGTAACGCATCCGGGCATAATGCTGTTCCGTGTCGAACGGATCCTTGCCGACGAGTACCTGTTGCACCACGGGCAGCAACGCCGTGTCGATGGAAGGGCCAATACCCACCAAGCCTTGATCAGTCCGCACCTCGAGGAACGCTCCACCTCCCACCTGAAAGTTCATCGCGCGGCCCGGGAACCACGCCGGCTCCAAAGATCCCAGTTCCCGCACCACCTTAAGGCGGACCACCCGCACCTCGGTGATCTTCACGCGCCCCGCGTGGCGCCTCGCCTCCTGGGCAGGTAGAGCTGGTGCCATGGCCAACGACCCGAGACTCGCGACAAAGCCTCTCCGGTTCATAACGCCTCCCCGCCGACCTCTAATAATGACACGACGTTAGCCAGGTGCCGCCCCGCGTCCGGCCTGGGCTGGCGGTCAAGGCATGAGATCCATCATATGAAAGTCCAAAATACTATTTTTTCAAATGATTGATCACCGTGCGGATAGTACCGCAGCGCATTGTTGTCCTTCACGAGTAGTCCTCGCCTAAGCAGTTTATTCAATGTCTGAAGCAGCGTGGTTGTTTGCCGTGGACTCGTTTCCTCCGTGACCTGCCGAAACATGCTGCGCGAGATTCCCTCCAAGGGGCTCTCTGCCATCAGGATCACCCGATATTGTTCACCAACTACCGTCAGTTGCAGGACGGCTGATGGTGTTTGGCGCAGATTGAGGAGCGCAGCAAAATATGTTGCGGGCGGTCGCCCAGGATTAAACTCCCACGCCTCCACGATATCCACTGCCCATCGGTATCCTGGCCCGCAGTGTGAGAGAGCAAAGTCCTCCATCACCTTAGCACCCTCGTATAGTTCGAAAAGCCAGATCTCTGACGCGAGCCTCTTGCACATTTCACGGGCTTCGGTGTTGCCGGGCGAGAGCTGAGCCACGCGCAGGAATGCGGAAAACGCCTCTCGCTTGTTGCCTGCGCGCAGGTGAGACGTGGCGTAACTGAAGTACAGTCGAGCGTCGTTGGGGCTGAGTTGAAGGGCTCGACCGAGGTCAGCCAATGATGAATCCGTATCGCCTAGTCGAGCGTGTACCTCAGCGCGAGACACAAGGGCAGGCACATCTCCCTGAGACTGTTCTATTGTCGCGTTGAGTTGAGCGAGTTGCTGTACCAATCGCTCGTGTTCAGTATGACGATGCTTTCGTGATTCCTCTGTGGTTGCAGGAGTCGTCTCAGAGGCTTGCGTGCTCTCGAAGTGTTGCCGGATCCGCCTGATCCAGCTCATACCTAAATTATCGGTCCAACCGCATAGATCGGCGACACTCTGATCTGTTGCAAAAGGGCGGCGTCCCAATGACACCGGTCACGACGTACGGTCTTGCCATCGCCGACCGCCGCGTCGAGGAAGCGCTTGGTGGCGCCTATGGAGCCGATTGTCTATCCTGGCATCCTGCTCAAGAACCCGGCAGCTCAGGTTTGGGCCGCGTCAGCGCCCCAGCGCGCGTTGACTGCAAAGTGTGCTGTAACGAGTCTTTTGTGACGCCCGCCACCAACCCTTTAATCAACCAACTGAGGCCGGGAGGAATATCGCGTGTAAGAGAGACCGACTCGCACTCTACGTACACGCCGCCGTCGCGTCCTACAAAGCGCCAGTAGGAATTGATCCGCCAGAGGAAGCCTCCATCATGACCCACAGGCTTCTCATGCTCGTCGTGCTTTCCGGCGTTTTCCACCTCAGCAATGCGGGTCGAGACGGACCGGCTGTACCAGCGCGCGGGATCGAGCTCCGTATAGTGCACGTCATGCTCGGTATTAAGAATTACCGTGACCACCTTCTTCTTGCGAAACCTTAACTCCACCTTGTAGTCGTTGCCGTTCTTCGCTACCAGCTTTGACTGAACCACGTCGGGCTGGTAGACCTCTTGATGGTGGTCGTAATCCTGGACCATGTTGAGGACCCGGCTAACCGAGACACCAGGTATGAAGACATCGCCGACCCAGTGGTGGATGAGACCACCAGGAGCCCTCATCGTTCCTCCGGAGTCATCCCTGGTTTCCAGACGCTGCATAAAAACTTGCCCACTCTTGAGCGAGTTCAGCGTCTCTTCACGACGTGCGGCGGCCAGGCCATCGATGTAGAGAATCCGGTCGGGTTGAGACATCTGCCGGGCGATGCGTGCCTCCGTCCTCTGAACGTAGCGCGAGAAGCTTTCCACCGTTTCGGGTCTCAAATCCACCGCCAGAGCGCCCTGGCTTGCCACGGTGCAAGCCTGGAATGCGAGCAGAAGCAACCTTTGGAAACGTGGGAGCACGATGAGCCCGCCTTTCGAACGTTAAATCCCTATGAGGGTCGCCATGCAAACCTACGGTCGATGCCGACCACCTGAACAGAATCCGCATTCTTGCGAAGGTAGACGGTTACGGTTCTATATTTATCGCTGGAAGCGATCCTGACAGCGAAATATGCGCCGGCCGGCGAGTTCCCGACTGCCGGAGGCAGCACCGCCGATGTTTCACCGGGGAACGGCGTGTGTTGCTCGGTAGCATTATCGAATTTCGACCAGTGGAAGGTGTATGTCTCCGGAGTCGCCAGCTTGTACTTAACGGAAAGGTCCTCAAACTCGAGGCGGCCGTCACGCACGGCGAATTGGTCCAGCGGGAGCACTTTGGCGAAGTATGCTTTGCCGATCTTGTCGCGGCGTCCGATCAGGCAATCGGCGACCCACGTTTCGGCTTCCGGGTCGCTGTACTCTCCCAGTTTCACGATGGCGCGAATCTGGTCGTCCGAGAAAGCCATCACTTGCTTGGCGGCCCAGAATGCGTCATCCGGCAGACAGTTGGCGAAAGCGGGGTTTGGATACATCGGCACCCACTTTTCCGGATCGAAGAATGGCCATTCAAAGCGGCCGACCGAGGGCAGCTTGGGATAATGCACTCTCGCCCACGGAGGCACATAGAGGCCAAGAGTGAAGAACTGAATAGCAGCGGGCTTCCAGGCAAACAGGTATACATTGCCTTCGCGCGGGCTGTTGGGCCGGTCGCTGGCAGCGCCCAGCGTGGAGCCAAAATCAATCAGGTGATGCTTGAGAAACCGCGCACCGTTCTCCTCTACCAGCATGTCGAGCGTGTTGATCGCGCGGGAGTCGTCATGATTAAGCCAGGCGCAGAAGACCTTGAGGCCGCGCAGTTCGCGCCGGTGTTCGTGCGGGATCACGTCGTTTGGATCGTCGCTGCGCGTGCCGAAGTAGCGAAACTCACCTACAGGTTCTCCCGCAAAGTACAGGTTGGCCAAAGCCCTGTATTGGCCCTCTTTATCCCGAGGCGTTTTGAGCAGCAACTCCGTGACGTCCCGTTCGATCATCGCGCGTTTCTTGCCGTACCGGTCGCGCAGCATGGTGCGCCGCCCCACCTGAAGCTGATCTCGCCGAAAATGAACGATGTAAGTTTCGTGCACGTTATACCCAAGAGCGTGAAAGAATTTCGAAGAGATCATTTCGGCCGCGGTGGACATTTCCGGATTCGTGAGTGGATCGAATTTAAGCTGGTACAAACGCCCGCTGGAATCCTGAACAAGAAAACCCGGTGTGACTCCTTCCGATTTCGGAGCCACGATGGTCCAGGGGGAACCCATCGCAAGCCCATTCTCATTGCCCGGACCCCGAATGAGCTCTTCGTTCGTCATCCGGCGTTTTCCAATGCGGTTTGTATACCAGGGGCTGTCGGGCACCTCACCCAGCGTGTTTACTGATTTCGCCGTTACGAGGCGGGATTCTGTATTTCGCTCGCCCAGCCGGTAGAAGGTATTCTTCAACAGATCGTAGTAGTCACTGAGAGCACGGTGTTTGACTTTGGCCACCTTCACGGGTGGCGGGTCTTTCGCAATCGGATCATCAGGGTAGAACTTATTGGCTCCCAGAGAAGCCGGGACCGCGCTGAGCGCCAGTGCTACGGCCGCGAGTGGGACCATCGCACGCGAGATGCTGATTGTGAACATGGTTCACCTCCCTTCTCTCCAGAAATTACTCGTAGCTCGACGAACGAACCACTCTCTCGCCGAAAACATTGTTGAATTTGAGCCAGACCTCCGGGCCCTCCCGGCTAAAGGCGAGATCAATACGCATGAACACGTTATTGCCAACGTTGAACCGCCACCCCACTCCGCCGGCGGTTTCCAGGCGGTGGCAGTTCCACTCGGAGCGCCGGGGGAAAACCTTGCCCGCGTCGACGAAGAGCGCCATATCGAGTCCGCTGAAAACTTCCCATCGATACTCGCCATTCACTTCCGTGAGATTGTTGTCATAGAAGCGAAAGGCGCGGAATCCGCGCAGGTCTTCGGAACCGCCGAGGGTCGGCTGGAGGTAGAACGGCACGGTGTTCCCGCCGTCCGCGTTGGTGAGTACCGTCTTGGTGTGCAGCGCGATCACGCGCCGCTCATTGAAGAACGGGACATACTGTTGTAGGTCTACCTGAAGCCGTTCGAAATTGTGGAGGGCCAGGCTCTGGTCGACATACCGATCGAACTGCGCCAAGTAACTTCCGCCGTGCCGAGGGCCGCCGGGACGATCACGATAGTCGAACAGGGCGAAGACGCCATATCTGACAAAATTCCCCTGGCGGTCGATGCCGGGCGTCTGAGCGGGAGTAAAGACGTTGTCCGCGGACGCGAACCTGGAATCGGTTCCCGGCCCGACATTCACGAACAGGTACCCGCCGGAAAGGCCCAGCCTGAGATGACGGAGGGGCTGCACTCCAGTCGTGATATCGATCGCGGTGTCTTCCAGACGAAAATCGGTCCGTCCGCTCTTCCTCGAATCCGGTCCGGGGCCATAGTAATTGATGCCGGGATAATTGTGGTGAACCGAAAACAAGTCAAAGAACAGCTTGTCGTGGACCAAATGCGGAGCCGTCAATTGCAGGTCATAACGTTGGTACTCTCGGATGGAGGCCTGAGCTGCCGTACGGAAGATCAGGTTGCCCTCCGCGAGATCCTGGCGAAGATATTCAGGACCAACGGCAAACCCACCGCCCGTGACCAAACCGCCGAGTTTTGCGCGAAAGCCCGAAACACCGGCCGTGAAACGCTCAAGTATCTTGTGCTCCTGGAAATAGAGCAGGGCCCGCTCGGTGCGGGAAGCTTCTTCCGGTCGCAGTTGCTCGGCCTTTTGGAGCCGGGCGGCTTCAATCTCCTCGCTCCGTGATGACACTTCCGCCAGCAAGGATACCGGTAGAACCAGGAGCAGAACGGATCCTGGCGTTACCTTGACTAACATCGTAGCCTCCCATGTTCAATCCTGCTGAATGGCAATGGTGCTCCGCGCGGTCGAAATTCGTCCTCCGCGTGGCGCGTAAGCATAGTACATTAACGTGCGTTGGCTGAAGGGCAGGCAGGCGAGGCCAGCCATGGCCAGCAGAACAGTGTAGCCGAGCTTGTCGAACAGGATCAGGGGGGAGGCTGCCCAAGCCGCGTCCAGCACCAGCACCGCCGGAAACGCACGGCGAAACAACATTCCCGTGTTGGGGTAGTCGAGAGCTACTGCCGAGATCATGTAAAGCCTCAGCGCCACCGCGCACGAGGCCGAGAACACGACGATCAGAGGCAAATACGGAACCTGGAACTGCGCCAGGAATTTTTCCACGCGCGCCGGAAAGTACAGGGCGGCGATGTACATCGCCACATACCCCGCTTGAATGAGAACAAATAAGGCGCGAGCGACTCCACGCGGCATCTGTTCCCTGGTCCGGTCAACCGCTTCTTGCGGAGCGTGCACGCCCTCTAGCCTGTGGAGGTCCGCCAGGAGTTCGCGTGAAGATTGATAGCGCTCTTCCTTCGACTTCCGCAGACACTTGCGCAGAATGCGATCGAGTCCCGGCGGGCAGTCGGGGTTCAAATCGGGCATCGGTGGCGGATCTCGCATCATGATGTTGGCGATGGTGGAAGCCGGGTTATCCCCCTGAAAGGGGTTGGAACCAGTGGTCATCTCGTACATCACAACGCCCAGGGAATAAAGATCTGTGCGCGAGTCCACTGCTTTACCCTGAACTTGCTCGGGAGACATGTAGTTCACGGTGCCCACCATTGTCCCCACGGCGGTTTTTGGCAAGGTTTCCATCTGGCTGATTTCCGCCACGGGGGCGAGCGGGGATTTCACGAGCTTGGCCAAGCCGAAATCGAGAACCTTCATCCGTACGCGACCTTCGGGGCCCGAGACCAGCATCAGGTTTTCCGGTTTCACGTCGCGGTGAATAACTCCGCGATCGTGTGCGGCGCAAAGCGCTTCCGCCACCTGCGTGCCAATTTCGATGATCTCGTCGACGCTGAAGTGGCCCTCTAACAAGCGTTGGCGCAACGTGATGCCTTCTACATACTCATAGACAATGAAGCTTTCAGGCCCGTGTTCCTCGAAGTCGTAGATAGCCGCCACGGCCGGGTGACTGATCGCCGCGGCGGCGCGGGCCTCCTGCGAGAGCCGGCGCAAAAGCTCCTGATCGCGAGACACATCGTCAGGGACCATTTTCAGCGCGACGCGACGCGAGAGCCGGGTGTCATAGGCGCGGAACACCACACCCATCCCGCCGTGGCCGATCTGTGCTTCCACTCTGTAGCGGTCACCTTTTAGCTCAGCGTTCATCTAACACCCGCTCTCAGTCGCATGGCTTGAGGCAGTTTTGCGCGAAGTACCTGAGAACGCCTGCAACAATCTCCGTATTGTCGGAGAGCGCGCTATATAGATCCTCTGCTGCAATCGTGAGGACGAGGGTCGCTTGCAATGTTCTCGCGCTCACACGCCGGGGCTCCCGCGCCAGAACCGCATACAGGCCGAAAGAGCGCCTCGATCCGATCACCTGGACTTCATCTGCTGAGCGCAGCTCAACCTCACCGTCCACGATCACGTAGAACGCGTCCGCGGGTTCTCCCTCATGGAAGATAATCTCACCACGGGCGAACTCGGCTTCGCGAGCGACCGCCGCCACTTGAAAGAGCGGTTCGACGGCTACCTCGGAAAAGATCCCTGTCCTCCGCAGGCATTCGGCCTTCTGTAGCGCGGTAAGGCGCGCCTCGCGCGAGAGCTTGTCGTCCATCAAGGGAGCGAAGAGTGAAAGGTCATCCATAAGCAAATTCCTCCCTAAAGCCGGCCAACCGCTGGACCCCGAGCGGCCGATTCCGTCCAGCGATTCTTGGCAATCGCATCCGCCGCGCACTCGCGCAGCGCTAACTCCGAGCTTTTCAGCAGTGCTTCAAGAACTTCGGCACGGTCCGGTCCCTCACCGGGCACAGCCGCCTTCAGCTCGATCAAAGGAAGGACCCAATTCTTCAGATTTGGCGGTAGAACGTTGTCCAGGTATTCGACGACGCTGGCCTTCTTCAAGCGGTCGTTCTGTTGCAACACCAAAAAAGACACATGGAGTGTGGTTGGCGGCAGAATGAGGGCCAGCAGGCGAAATACGTGATCGGTTGCCTGGTCGATTCTCTCGCGAATCAGCCGCGCCAGGAGATCGTTACTTTGGACCTCGGGATACAGGCAAGCAAGCGCCTGCCGGTACCAGAGGGCTTGCTCACCCTCATCGCGTATTCGCCGGTGCACTTTTTCCGGATCGAAGCGCAGAGTAGAATCGACAAGCCGCAGTTTGCTTAGAGCGCGAAGGCTGCGGTCGGCCACCACCCTGTCGTAGTCAAACAGACCGTCAAGCAGAATCTCCACCGTCGCCTGGTGCGGCGCAAAAGCCAGAACGCGCGGGATATCGCGTCGTATTTCCACATTTTCCGAAGGGTCTTTCATTACGTCAGCGAGGGTTCCAAGAATGCGAGGCCCCACTGCGCAAAGCGCCCGGCGTGCCTCGGCGGCCACTTCGGGATCCCCGAGCAGGCGCACCAGCGCGGGAACTAATTCCCTCTGCCCGGCACGACCTGCACTCAGCACTGCCTGTTTCCTCACAGCGGCAGCGGGATGATCAAGTAACCGCATGTACAATTCCACCGTCGCCGGATGGTGAATTTCGCCCACCGCCTGGAAGAAATCGTTCCATTCCTCGCCGGTCTTCAGTTCAGCAGTAACGGCGTGGAGGTGCTTCTGCAATGACTCAGCTGCCATTCCCTGGCGCGCGAGGCAGACCAGAGCCGAAAGGCGCGCCTTCAAATCAGGCGCGTGAAGATATTCCTCCAGAGCGGTAATGGGCTGATTGGGACGGAGCATCCTGGAGGCATGCATGATGGCCCCCGCACCCACAACTGAACTGCTCTCCCTTCGCACACGCTCAAGCAGTTGCGGAACGCTCATGCCGGCGAGCTCCGTGGCCTTCAGGCGAACCCGAGGCGAGGGGTGCGAGATGAGCCCGGCCGGAGTCGGCTGCCCCAGTGCCCTCGCGAGATCCATCGCATACAGAACGACCTCTTCGTCGTCCGATTCCAACATTGACCGTACTGTGGCGATCGACCCCGGATCATTGAAGACCAGCCGTAAAGCTGATTTCGGTAGAACACTGCGGTCGGAGATGCTGGCTTTAATCGCGGAAACGTACTCTCTGCGCGTTAAGAAAACTACCCACAGCCAAATCGAAATCAGTACAAGGTTGAGCACCCCGACTCCGGACGGACCCAGGTGAAGCAATCGAGGACCAGTCATCACCAGCAACAGCACGCCGCCGATGCCTTCAGCAAGGCGCAGGACCATCATGTCGATCACGGCTTTGGCGTCAGTCTTCAATTTCTGGGGCACCGGCAGATACAGGAGCTCGACCGCAGACTTGTCAATCGAGTATCGAAGCGTCTGGTCACCGCCCCTGATGAAGAGAGCCGTCCATAATCGCATGGGAAAAGCCAGCACCAACATGGTCCCGGTGACAAGCGTCATAGGAAGAATAAACAGGGTGACTCGCACGCCAAACCTTTCTGCCAGCCGCGAGCCAGCCGACAGCTGCAACACCAGCGCCAGCAGATTCATGCCCGCATTAAAGTTGCCGAAGAAGGCCGTCAACTGGTCCCTGGAGTAGCCTGACTTCTTGACGACATGGAAGAATTGATACTGAACAAGAAGGGTAACTACGGCGGAGATAGCCAACATAATCGCGATCATTCTCAGATATCGCGATTGCACCAGGATCTTCCGAAGCCTTTCGCCAGTTCGGGTTCGCGCGGTAGCGCTCTCTCGGGTCTGTACCCCGCTCTTCACGTACGCGTAGCGGCGAAGAATAAGCCTGGCCAGAAACGCGCATAGGGTGAGCAGGGGAATCAGGATCAGCAGAAGATTGTGTGTGCCCAGTCCCTTCACCAATGCGGCTGCGATCAGTCCGCCCGCCACACTCCCAAGCATCGCGCCACCGGAGATCAGCGGGAAAAGCCGCTTAGCCTGCCGTACATCGAGTACACGATTGGCCACGGTCCAAGCCTGCGTAGGAACCGCTACTCCGAAAATTCCGCTCCACACGTAGAAAACGGCCGGAAGCGGAGACCATCGTATGCGCGCCGCCCACCAAAGCAAGAGCACGTTCGACATAAAAAACGCCAGGCTTCCTGTGACGAGCGCTGTCAGCCCGAGCCGTGCGGTAAGGCGAAAATAGAGCGGAATTACCAGTCCCATCACGACCCCCACGGCGACGTAAAGGTAAGCCAGCGTCTCGGCGCTGAACTTAGTTAGAAACAGCGCGTCCTTGGCAGTTCTGATGATGAGAAAGGAAGTGAAAATGAGGGCCAGGTACAGGAAAAGAAGCAGAACCGGCATTTCCTCGCCGGGTTCCACGTGCAATCGGGATCGCAGCCAATTCATGGCCGACCCTCCGCACACCGCCTAGAAGGCGGTCGCCCAAGCGCTCCGGGACACCCTGGCGGATATGACTGAAGCGTAAGGGAGGACGATTGGCCCGTTTCCAACGTCCAACTAAATTCGCCTAAATTCTAAGTCAAAGCCATGGGAAAGTCAATGCATTCCTGCATGCATTCCTGATGCATTCTGTTGTTAGCTACGTGAAATGTCCGCCTCAATTAGCCGATGAAATGTCCGCCTGAAGGGCAGCTGGGAATCCGCTGGGTGGAAAAGGATCGTGTATTCCTGGTACCTGTGCCCGGCGGTGGAAGACCTTTTGGAAGACCTTGGGACGGCTCTATGACATGGCATCGGACAATCTTCAAACGGCTTCGTTACCCGCGTGAGTTAGTGTTATCTAACGTAGGCGTTCAGCAGTTTCTGCGCTTCCTGACGTGAGCCGGCAAAATCGGGAGCCGCTGCGTAGCCGGCTGCGAAACAGAATGCGCAAGAATGCGAGAGTTGCGGATGTGCTTCTGCGAGCCGTTTGGGCACCCGCGGCTATCGAACTCTGTAACTCTAACCGACGGACAGCTCGGTTTCTGATAACTGGCGGGCCACCGTGGACACGTTTCGAACTTTCCTGGCCTGTGACACCACGGCACACCCTGGCTCGAACCGCCTAACCTCTTTTACACCAACGAGTTCAGTCCCAGAACCGTGACATAGCCACCTAACAGGAACATCCTACCACCACGTCCCAGGATCGCACACATGAAGCGAGACACCAGATTCCGACCGGGGGTTTCCGGCAACGAAACCGCGAAATGGAAACCAGGACAGTCGGGTAACCGGGCCGGTAAATCGAAGCGGCGCGCACAATTCGACGAGACGTTACGAGGCATTGATCACCGAAGGCAGCCCGAAGGGAGTGTCCATGGCCTTTCGGCCCGCAAAAAGAAATGAAAATCCTGTTGACGCTGCGGTAGCGTGTAGCCAGGCGAGGAACGGGAGAGGTTGAAACCGCTTTGGATATTTCGATGCCGTAAGGAAGTATGATGCGGAACGCGCGTGTGAGCAGATGAATGTGACGTTGCCCTTCCTGGGGAAGAGCATAAGCACGTAGGGGTGCGTTTCCCATTTTGTCGTGCGTTCTGCCGCTTCCCCGCCGGAAAGGACGCAATGGGGTACATGGTAGCAGGAGTCGACATTCACAAGAAAGTTTTGATGGTGGTGGTGACCGATGCCAGCACCGAGGACTTACGCTTTGAACGTTTCCGCTGTGGAACCAGTGCCGTTGAACGCGAGCTTCTGCTGGCGTGGTTGCAGAAACATGAAGTGCAAGAGCTGGTGATGGAGTCGACGGCACAGTACTGGAAGCCGATTTGGATGGAACTGGAACCACACTTCGGCCCAGGGAAGCTGCATCTGGCCCAAGCTCACTCGAACCGGGCGCCGCAAGGCCGCAAGCATGATTTTGCCGATGCCCAGCGACTGACCCGGCGACTCCTAGCCGGTGAACTGATCCTGAGCTTTGTGCCGGATGCTGAGCAGCGTGGCTGGCGGACCATGACGCGGGCCAGGGTGCAACGGGTTAGCGACCGCGTACGGCTGCAGAACCAACTGGAAGCTCTGCTGGAGGAAATGCGCATCAAGCTGTCCAGCGTCGTCAGCGAATTGCTCGGCCTCAGCGCACGACGGATCCTGAGGGCTCTGGCCGATGGAGAAAGTGATCCAGTCCGGCTGGCGGAATTAGGCGATTTTCGGCTGAAATGCAGCCAAGAAGAGTTGGCCGACGCCCTCCGAGGTCACGTGGCACCCATGCACCGGCAGTTACTGGTTTTGTTCCTGGAACGGCTGGAGATGCTCGATCACCAGATGCACTCTTTGGAAAGGATGACCGCCGCCGCGATGAAGCAGTATCAGGACGCCGTGATCCGACTGGCGGGAGTGGCCGGCTTTGGGGCGGAGTCGGCTCAACAGATCCTCGCCGAAGTCGGTCCGGAGGCACGCTCGTTCGATTCCCCCGACCAGTTTGCTTCCTGGGGGGGCTGTTGCCCGGGCCGGTCGGAAAGCGCGGAAAAGAACCGCAGCTCCCGTTGCCCCAAAGGCAACCGATTCGTACGCCGCATTCTGACGCAAGCCGCACAGGCGGCGGTAAAGAAAAAAGGCTCCTCCTGGCAGCGCACCTTTCGGCGTTGGCTCCCCAAACTGGGCTACCCACGAGCGATCTGGGCCATTGCTCATAAACTCTGCCGCCTGGTCTGGAAAGTCCTCCACGAAGGTGTTCACTATGTCGAACAAGGAGATGAATCCAGCCCAAAGGCCAAGCAACAAAAAGCTCAAAAGATGATCCGAGCTCTTCGCCGAATGGGGTTTGCCGTTCAGGTCTCGCCCCTCAGCACTCTGCCAGCTTCGGGGTGATTTTCAGGGGAGCGGCCAAGCTGCTTTGGGAGTCGGCGCGTGCGAAGGAACCCTGGGCCATCCAGGAACTATGCCGCCGCTTTGCGCCGCAGACGCAATCCCTGCAATTAATTCATGAGGTTGAAAATGGAACCATCGACTACAGTAAACTCACTGACGAACAAATCCAGCAACTCGAAGCCATTCTTGAGCAGGCCTGTGCTCAGCCCGTTTCACCTGAGAGCGGAGAAGGCCAGACGCCACCTGTATGAGTTCGTGGTGCAGGCGTGGCACGTTCTCGAGCCGGGAGCACAGTTCGTGGACGGCATTCATGTGCATGCCATCTGCGAGCATCTGCAGGCTGTGACCGAAGGCCGGATTCGCAATCTGATTATTAACGTTCCGCCTGGGCACGCCAAATCGCTGCTGACCGCGGTCTTCTGGCCAGCGTGGGTCTGGATCGATCGCCCCGAAACCCGGTGGCTGTTTGCGAGCTACAGCGCAACTCTGAGCGTGCGAGACAGCCTCAAGTGCCGGCGTCTGATTGAATCGGGCTGGTATCAAGAGCGCTGGGGCGGCCGGTATCAACTGACAGACGACCAAAATCAAAAGCAACGTTTCGAAAACGACCGGGCGGGCTACCGGATCGCCACTTCCGTGGGCGGTTCAGCCACCGGCGAACGTGCGGATGTGGTGGTAGTGGATGATCCGCACAGCGTCGATCAGGCTGCTTCGGATGCCGAGCGCCGCACTGCGGTCGAATGGTGGAACGGCACGATGGCCACGCGTCTGAACGACTTCTCCAAAGGTCATAAAGTAGTTATCCAACAGCGGCTCCACGAAGCCGATCTGACGGGTGACCTTTTGGCCAGAAGCGGATATGAGTTGCTATGTCTGCCCGCGGAGTTCGAGCCGGAGCGCAAGTGCGCCACCTCGATCGGCTGGATCGACCCGCGTGTGGAAATCGGAGAACTGCTCTGGCCTGAGAAGATCACCCACCAGGACCTCGACGAAGTGAAGGTGACGTTGGGCTCCTATCGGTATGCGGGCCAATACCAGCAGCGGCCCTCACCGGCGCAGGGTGGCATCTTCCAGCGCGTGTGGTGGCGATACTGGCGGCCGCCACATCTGGAACTGCCACCCGTGCAAGTCCGGATGCCAAACGGGGAAGTCTGCAGCATTCCAGCCGTGCCGTTGCCGGATCGATTCGACGAGATGTTGCAGTCCTGGGATC
>Ga0335070_10000475_pt1 | contig 44837 bp, 37 predicted proteins | sample Lox_Sample_13_FD_206722 | JGI IMG/M metagenome (GOLD analysis project Ga0335070, IMG submission 206722) | Soil microbial communities from Loxahatchee National Wildlife Refuge, Florida, United States - Lox_Sample_1.3 | ecosystem: Environmental > Terrestrial > Soil > Wetlands | place: USA... | reverse complement strand
CTCATCAAGTTGAACGGCAAAGACATCTATGCCGATCCTGGTGCCGCATTCGTTCCTTATGGTCTGTTGCCATGGTCAGAAACCGGCGTGAAGGGACTGCGCCTCGACAAGGATGGTGGTTCCTGGATCGAAACTCCCCTGACCGACAGCGCGTCGTCCATCATTGAACGCAAGGCGAATTTCACCCTCTCGGAAACAGGTGACCTGGAGGGCAAACTCACCGTGACATTCACTGGCTTGGAAGCGGCGAAGCGGCGCGTGCAGGAACGGAACGACGACGATACGGAAAGGAAGAAGGACCTTGAGGAGGAGGTGATGGAGCGGCTCCGCTACGCCGCTGGTAGCCGAGTTCAACGTCAAAATCCCAGGCTGGGTCTCCGGGGCCGGTCGCCGGGCCATTCTTCCGGTTGGAATCTTCAGCGGCTCGGAGAAACACGTATTCGATCACGCCGAGCGCGTCCACCCCATCTATTTTGAGTATCCCGCCCAGAAACTGGATGACGTGACCATCGAGCTCCCTGCCGGATGGCAAGTAGCTGCCCTTCCTAAAGACCATAGTGAGGTGGCGCGTGTTGTGGGTTACGTGCTCAAGGCAGAGAACAACAAAGGCACACTGCACCTGACCAGAAAGTTCGACATCAACTTAGTCTTCCTCGAAGCGCAATATTACGGGGCCCTGCGTGAATTCTTTCAAGTGGTGAGGTCGGGCGATGAGGATCAGATTATCTTGCAGCCTGGTGCTGCGATCACTGTCCGGTAGCTGGCGGCTGGGAGCTGTCAGCGTCTCGGCTTTGCTGTGCGTCCTAGTCTTGGTTCCCCAGGCCAGCGCTGGCGGCGATGCCCCCGTATGGATGCATGCCCTGGTCAACGTACCGCTCCCTGTTCACGACGAAAAAACCGATGCCGTACTGCTGTACTCCGAGACCAACGTCAACGTCCAGTCAGCAGACAAGATCAGAACCCAGGTGCGTGAAGCATACAAAATCCTGCGGCCGAATGGCCGCAGGTATGGCGTGGTAACTGTTTCCTTCAATTCCCACCGGAAGGTTACCAGCGTGCGCGGCTGGTGCATTCCGGTGCAAGGCAAGGACTATGAAGTCAAGGACAAGGAAGCCATCGAAATTGCCGTGCCCGCAATCGAGGACAGCGAATTGGTTTCCGATGTCCGGGACAAACTTATCCGCATACCAGCGTCTGATCCGGGCAACATCGTCGGCTATGAGTATGAAGTTGAGGAGCAACCGTTCCTCCTACAGGACATATGGGGGATTCAGGAGGAAAGTCCGGTGCGGGAAACTCGTTATTCCCTGCAACTGCCTCCCGGATGGGAATACAAGGCCGCGTGGCTCAATTACCCGGAAGTGAAGCCTACGCAAGCAGGGAACGGTTCGTGGCAATGGGTGATTAACGACGTCAAAGGGATTCGCCCCGAAGATGACATGCCCCCGTATCATGGGGTTCTGGGGCATATGGTTATCTCTTTCTTTCCGCCCGGTGGTTTCGGAACGCAGGGATTTGCCAACTGGCGCGAGATGGGCAATTGGTATCAAGGCCTGACAAGCGGGCGTTTTGACGCCTCCCTCGAAATCAAGCAAAAGGTGAATGCGCTCACGGCTTCGGTACCCACCGTGCTTGAGAAAATGAAGGCACTCGCAACGTTCGTCCAGCACGATATTCGCTACGTGGCAATTGAATTGGGCATCGGTGGGTGGCAACCCCATGCGGCGCCGGAGGTTTTTACCCATCACTATGGGGACTGTAAAGACAAAGCAACCCTGATGTTGTCCATGCTTCACGAAATTGGAGTGGATGCCTACTATGTGGTGATCAATACCGAACGAAGTTCGATCACGCCGGACATGCCGGCACACAACGGCTTCAACCACGTCATCATTGCGATCAAGCTTCCGGACGGGGTTGCCAGTCCGTCCCTTGTCGCTACGCTGCAACATCCGCGGCTGGGAAAGCTCTTGTTCTTTGATCCCACGAACGAAGTGACACCGTTCGGTCAAATCAGAGGTCGCCTGCAAGCCAACTATGGCTTGCTTGTGACTCCGGACGGAGGCGAATTGGTGGAATTGCCCAAGCAGCCTTCGGCGATGAACAGCATCCAACGTACGGCGACATTCAGTCTGGATGCCCGAGGCACTTTGAGTGGAGATGTCAAGGAAGTGCGTTTGGGCGACCGGGCTTGGTCACAGCGTTGGGCCTTGCGTACCGCGACCAAAGACAGCGACCGGATCAAACCTATTGAGTCGCTGTTAGCCGACTCGCTGTCGACATTTCTTATTACGAAAGCGAGCGTCGCCAACTTTCAACAAAGCGACCGCCCCTTCGGGTTCGACTATTCGTTCCAGGCGCAGGATTATGCCAAAAATGCGGGTGGGTTGCTGCTGGTTCGGCCAAGAGTTCTTGGAACCAAGTCCATAAGCCTTCTGGAAACCAAGGAGCCACGAAGATTTGCCATCGAATTTGATGGGCCGGTAAAGGACTCCGATACCTTTGAGATTACGCTGCCGTCTGGTTATGTCGTCGATGAATTGACCCCGCCGGTGGACGCCGACTTTAGCTTCGCCAGCTATCACTCCAAGACCGAAGCCTTCGGTAATGTTGTCCGCTACACCCGCACCTTCGAAGTGAAGGAGCTGAGTGTGCCCGTCAACAAAGCCGATGAGCTCAAGAAGTTCTATCGCATCATTGCCAGCGACGAGCGGAATACCGTCGTCCTGAAGCCGGCAGGTTCTGGCCTCCACTGAGGCAACCCGAACGGCGAATCACGGGAGTAATCTGGCTTCCTCCAGCAATCGCAGTACACTTGGCCCAGCGCCATGGAGTTTTCGCGGACCCAAATCGCGATTGCGGCGGGTGCAGGCGCCCTGTTGCTCGTCATTTTCCTTGGTTATTTGCTCTGGCTGAACAATCAGGGCCCGGTGCTCTCTCGTTCCGAGGAGCGTGACCCGCTTTCCGGAACACCCAACTCAATTTCCCTCAATCCATTGCGCGACCGTTCCTCCGAGCGCGCAGCGGCCAAGTTCATTCGCGCCATGCGTGATGGGCAGTGCAAGCAAGAGTTGGCCGATTGGGAGAAAGACTATCGCCGAAAGTATGCGGCCTTCATCTGCGATTCCGAGGCTCGCCATCCTCTTCTTTCCTGGGAGGTTGTCGACTGGGAAGATGCGCCGCCGCTGCGCATCCTGCACTATAGCGGCAAGCGCCGTAACGCACCCGATCAGAGAGGAACCTACAAGGAACTGTTTTCCGTGACTCTCGACAACCGGAGCGGGGACTGGGTTGTCACGAAGTACGACGCCATGTACTAAGAGAGATTCCGGCCACCGGTGCTCATATAGAGCGGGCTTCCGCCGGTGCGCCGGACGTGGTCCGCGTCACCAGAAAAACCGCAATCACAATCTGCGCCACCAAAGCCGCTGCCCCATCCAGAAATACGTCGTGCACGGTGCCCGTACGCGAAGGTAGATAGCTCTGGTGCCACTCGTCCAATGATGCGATCAGTGTCGCCATCAGGAAAGCGATGCTTGCCCAACGCCGTGCCCAGCGCGGGTCGTTCGGCAGACGCAATGTTGCTCGCCAAGCGCCAAACAGGAACACGCTGAGAATGAAATAGCCTGCGAAGTGGCCAGCCTTCCGGAGATATCCGTCCCACACCACGAAACGGGCGAACTCGACGCCTGTGAGGTAATGAAAGAAGGGATAAAGGAAGTGGGTAGTATGCGCTGCGGACATCATGCTGGTCGATTCGCCCGCGATCAGCGCCATCCATAACCCGGCCGCGGTCCAAGTCTTGAGCAGTTGCTTGCGAGCAGGGTTCAAGCGGCGATGTCCGGGATTGTTCTTAGGAGCATGTGTTCTCGATCGCCCAATCACTCCACGGCGTAGTTCGGGGCCTCGCGAGTAATAACTACGTCGTGAACGTGGCTTTCCCGCAGGCCGGCTACGCTGATGCGAACGAACCGCGTCTTTTGCAGTAGCTCGGAAATGCTGGAGCAGCCGCAATATCCCATGCCGGACTTCAGCCCGCCGACCATCTGCGTCAGGATCATCGACACCGAACCGCGATAGGGAACACGCCCTTCGATGCCTTCAGGGACGAGTTTGGCCAGCCGGTTGGAATCTTCGCCGATCACCGGCATGGCGGTGGAAGCCTCGTCGGTGCTCTGGAAGTAGCGCTCGCTCGATCCCTGGGCCATGGCGGCAATTGATCCCATGCCCCGATACGACTTGAAGGTGCGGCCTTGATACAGGATCAGCTCGCCCGGGCTTTCGTCGGTGCCGGCGAAAAGCGACCCGATCATCACCGCGCTGGCGCCGGCGGCCAGGGCCTTGGTAATGTCGCCCGAGTACTTGATGCCTCCATCGGCGATCACGGGGATTCCGCTGTCGCGGGTGGCGCGAAAAGCCTCAGCGATGGCCGTGATCTGGGGTACTCCCGCGCCCGTGACCACTCGTGTGGTGCAAATCGAGCCCGGCCCAATGCCGACTTTGACGGCATCCACTCCCGAACGCGCCAGCTCGCAAGCGCCATCGAAGGTGCCCACGTTCCCGGCGATTAAATCCACTCCCGGCAGCTTTGCCTTGATGACCTTGATAGCCTCGAGCACGCGAGAGGAATGCCCGTGGGCGCTGTCGATAGCCAGCACGTCTACTTTCGCTTTCACGAGTTCCTGCGCTCGCTCAAGAAAATCGCCGGTGGCGCCGATGGCTGCACCGACGCGCAAGCGGCCGTGAGAGTCCTTGGCCGCGTTGGGATATTTCAGTTTTTTCTGAATGTCCTTTACGGTGATCAACCCTTTTAGGTTGTAGCGGTCGTCCACCACCAGAAGCTTCTCCACGCGATGCTCGTGCAGAATCTTCTCCGCGTCTTCCAGCGTCGTGCCCACGGGCACGGTGATCAGATTCTCCTTGGTCATCACCTCGCTGATGGGGATTTCGAAGCGGGTTTCGAAGCGCAGGTCGCGGTTGGTGAGAATGCCCACCAGTTTCCCATTCTCGGTGATGGGGACGCCCGAAATCTTGTACTTGCGCATGACTTCCAGCGCTTCCGAGACCTTGGCGTCTGGCGACATGGTGACCGGATCGACGATCATGCCGCTTTCCGAACGCTTCACCTTATCCACCTCGTCGGATTGCCGCTCAACCGTCAGGTTGCGATGGATAATACCCAGCCCGCCCTGCTGGGCCAACGCAATCGCCATGTGGGACTCGGTAACTGTATCCATGGCTGCGCTGATGATGGGAATGTTCAGGCTGATGTTGCGCGTGAGCTGGGTCTGCGTGTTGGCCAGCGCCGGAACCACATCGGAGCGCGCGGGCTGCAGCAACACGTCGTCGAAAGTGAGCGCCTCAGGGACTGGAAAGTGGATCATAAATACTCTCGAGGTAAACCCTCATTTTAGAGATGGGCGGGGAGAGAGGCAAATGGTGGCCCGGATAATGCCCGCCAGGCAGATCTGCTCGGTAGGTTCTTTCTTCCGCTACGATGAACCTTTTGTTGTTCCCAAACGAATAACACTACGGAGAGAAGGCGCCATCGTCCGCGAACTTTTTAATTTAGGCAATCGTATACATAACCATGACAAGCGAACGAACTCATAACCCAATGCTATGGAGTACCATCGCCATCGCACTCTTGGTTGCGGTGACGGCGATTGCAGGACTGTATTGGCCAGCAACCTATGCGAGGGAAACGCCTTATTCGCGCGCTGGGGGCTACGCCAGCGACATTGTGGACCTATTCCTGGTCGTCCCGGTCTTGCTAATCAGCGGAATCTTAGGGTATCGAGGATCGGTTCCTGCGCGCTTAGTTTGGCTGGGCACGCAGGGCTATCTGCTTTACAACTTTGTTATTTATGCCTTTGGGGTGCACTTCAACGCGCTGTTCTTGATCTATTGCGCGACGCTGGGTCTGTGTGTCTACGCCACGGTATTCAGCGTTCGGTTCATTCCCATCGAGCAAGTCGCGCAAGCCTATGCTCCTCGTGCGCCGCGAAAGACGATCGCCATCGTGTTTTTGGTGCTTGCCATACCGACCGCTGCCTTCGATTTGCGCGACGACATCGCCGCGATCCTGGCGGGGCGAGTCCCGCAAGATATCCTTGAGGCAAACCAGCCTGTAAATTTCGTTCATGTTCTGGACCTCGTATTCCTCTTGCCCGCCTTATGCATAACCGCAGTTCTTCTGTTCCGTAGGAAAGCATCCGGCTACGCGCTTGCACCGGCACTTCTGACTCTCTTGGCGATCATGAGCATGGAACTTGTGAGCATCGTAACGGTCATGGGCCGCAAAGGTTTTGGGATGAATGTCCCGATGATCATATCTTTCGCGGTGTTGGGTGTGGGCTTTACGATTCTGCTGTGGCTCTACTTCTCATTGGGGAAAGGAGCTACTTGGTCTGGCCTACCGTCAGCAGGCCGAGAACCCTAACGGAAAGCGGAGAGCGATTGCTTCGCACCGAAAGGCATAGGCCTTCGGGGAAGAAATCGCTATGCAAATCCGAACAATATTTGCCTTTGCTGATCAACTCTGACATTTGCTCCCAACGCTCGTGGCAGCTCCGAGGCCCATCAGCCTCAAATTGACAGGCCTAGCTTCCCAGTTCGCGGGTTTGTCTTTTAATTCCTGGCGGCGTATTATTAACCGTTGGAAACTGTTGTGTAGTACCAGTATTTGGCGAAACACACCAGTGGGCGCAAGCCCACTTTTTAGTTTCGGCCGTTTCCGGAACCTGGGCGAAGCCACTAAATCATTGGTTTCATGGCACTTGAAGTCGATCGAGTGCGGGAGATCGCGGAGCGGGTCGCATCCTCCAGTGGGCTGGAGGTCGTGGAAGTGGAGTTTCGTGGCGGCGGCAAAGCCCGCATGCTGCGCATCGTGATTGACAAGCCCTCCGCGGGCGCCGCCGGTCAGGCTGTAGGTGTGACCCACGAAGACTGCGCGAACTTGAGTTGCGAGGTCAGCACCATCCTCGACGTCGAGGACGTTGTGCCGGGCGGTTCCTACTTGCTGGAAGTGTCGTCGCCGGGACTGGATCGGAAGCTGGTGCGCCCGGCGGACTATGAGCGTTTTACGGGGTGCCGGGTGAAACTGACCACCCGGCAACCGATCAACGGCAACCGGTTCTTTGAAGGGCGGCTAGAGAGTTTCGAGCAAGGAAAGCTGACGCTCGACCTCAGCGCGGCAAGAAAGAAGAAGGCGGACACTCCGCAGAAGCTGGAGATCGAGCTGGCTAATGTGGAGAAGGCGAACCTGGTGCCTGAAATCTAGCGGCTGACCGGCTACCAGGACTCGGCACGGAAAGAGATTATGGCAAGCGAGCTTTACAACACCATCGACGCGTTGAGCCGTGAGAAGGGCATTGATCCGCAGATTGTGGTGAGTGCGGTGGAAGATGCCATCGTTGTCGCTACACGGAAATATTACAAGACGCAGGAAACGCTTCGCGCCGAATTGGATAAAGAGACGGGCAAGATTCGCGCGTTTGCCGTGAAGACAGTCGTGGAAACTCCCGAGCAGGTGGAAGATCCTCTTCTGCAAGTCACCCTTGACGATGCCCGCAAGGTAAATCCGATCATCGAGGTCGGCGGCGAACTGCAAATTCCCAAACAGACGGAAGGAATCTTGGGTCGAATTGCGGCGCAGCTGGCAAAGCAGGTGATCTTCCAGAAAGTGCGCGAGGCCGAGCGCGACACGGTCTACAACGAGTACATCGGGCGCGTCGGAGAAATTGTTAACGCCACGGTAAAGCGCGTCGAAGGCCCGGACGTGATCTTCGATATCGGCAAGGCAGAGGCGCGCATGCCCCGCAAGGAGCAGTCTCGCCTGGAGTCATTTGCCATCGGGGAACGCATTCGGGTGGTGATCGCGCGCGTGGAAAAAGCGGCCAAGGGACCGGCGGTCGTAGTGTCGCGCGCCGCGCCGGAACTGGTACAGCATTTGTTCCAAACCGAAGTTCCGGAAATTTACGACGGCACCGTGGTCATTCGGGCGATCGCTCGGGAGGCCGGCGAGCGCACCAAGATTGCCGTGATGTCCAAAGACAAGGACGTGGACGCTGTCGGCGCCTGCGTGGGCATGAAGGGTATGCGCGTGCAGTCGATCATCCGCGAGTTGCGCGGCGAAAAGATCGACATCATCGAATACCACGAAGACCCGGTGACGTTTGCCGAGAAAGCTCTGCAGCCCGCCAAGGTAAGCCGGGTCACGGTGATCGAGCCAGCGGAAAAACATCTCGAGGTTGTGGTGGACGACAGCCAGCTCTCCCTGGCCATTGGGAAAAAGGGGCAGAACGTCCGGCTGGCGGCGAAACTGCTGGGCTGGAAGATCGACATCAAGAGCGAGGAAGAGAAGCGGCAGGAAGTTGAGCAGCAGATGTCGCAGCTGGTGGCCCCAACCGCAACTCCACTGGAGAACGTGCCCGGTTTGGGTGAGGGCCTGATTGAAAAGCTGAACGCTGCCGGCGTGACCACGGTCGAAGCCCTTGCGGATATGACGCCGGAGCAGCTGGAGGCTATCGAAGGCATCGGCCCCAAGACGGTGGAGAAGATCAGCCTGGCGGTGAATAACTACTTCTCGAACCTGGATGCGGCGGAAGCTGCGGACGCTTCGGCCGAGAGTGCCGAACAGGTCGCCACCGAAGAACAGGCCGCTTCCTCGGGGGAGCAAGCCGCCCCGACGGACGAGGGAGCGGTGGAGTTGGCTGCGGAAGCGGAAGCGGCTCAGGCCGAGCCTGTCGAATCGCCGGTTGCGGAAGAGACTGCTGCTGCCGAGCCTGCTGTAGCGGAAGAAACTACGGCCGAGCCAGAAGCTTCGGGCGAAGAGCCGGCGGCTTCCGAGGACAAGGCTTAGCTTTGCGGTTCATGCACTCAAGCGATCGCGCGGAACTGAGATTGAGGCCGTGAGGTTGATATGAAGACTTAGCGGAGACAGTTTGGAGGAAATCGAGGGCGGATGAGCAAGATTCGAATCAACGATCTGGCCAGAGAACTGGAAGTCAAGAGCAAGGCCATTCTCGATGTGCTTACAGAGATCGGAGTTACCGAGAAGAAAACGCACTCCAGTTCTCTGGAAGAACATGAAGCGGAGAAGGTGCGGGCTCACTTCCGGGCCGAGGCACCCGCGGCAAAGCCCTCGCGTGCATCCCGCGCTGAAGCTGACGAAATCAAGACCAAGATCGACTTGTCGCACATCTCCAAGCCCGGAGATGTTCTCAAGGCAATCATCAGCAAGCAGCATCCAGTAGCTGCACCGCCCGCTCCTCCACGGCCTGCAGCGCCGCCTCCAACAGTCGAAAAGAAACATGCAGCTCCGGCAGCGCCCGCAGCAAAGGCTCCGGTAGCGCCTCCGCCGCCGAAGCCCGCCGTTGCTGCTCCGCCACCGAAGGTAGTAGTACCTACCACGCCAGTGCGCCCGACGTATGCGGCCCCAGCGCCGCCACCTGTCGCGCAATCGCCGGTTGCCCTGGTCGCCCCGCCTCCGGCGCGTCCGGCACCGCCACCGCCACCGGTACAAGCCGTACCGCCCGCTGCTCCACCGCCGCAAGCTCCGGCTCCAATCGCAGCCAAACACTCCGCACCAGCCGCGCCGCACGCCCCTTCGCCGCGTATGATTGTGCCGCAAACCGGCCCGCGGCCCGTGTACAAAGCGCCGACCAGACCCGCACAGCCGGCAGCGAGTGCTGGCGCGCCGGCGCGTTCTGTCCCGGGGCGTCCGGTACCCGGCCAGCCGATTTTTCAGCGTCCGCGTCCAGGGGCTCCCGCGGGACGTCCGCCTCTGCGCCCGGGAGAGCGTCGCCCGATGCATCCGACGCGGCAGTCGCCCACGGGCACGCGTCCCATCGGAGTCGGACCCGGTCTTCCACCCCCAGGGCCCACACGTCCGGGAGGCCGTCCGGGTGCGCCGTCGCGCCGCCCCGGCCAGCGCTATGTTCCCCGCGGGGTGAAAGAAGGCCCGATGAAGGGCTATGTTCCGCCGCCCCGGCTCACGCTTTCGAATGAGCCACAGCCGATTACGCGGAGCATCACCATTCCCGAAGGCATCAGCGTGAAAGATCTCGCGGAGAAGCTCGACATCCGCGCCAAGGATCTTATCGCTCGGCTGCTGGCACGCGGCGTATTCGCCACCATCAACCAGACGCTGGATTCCGAGCTTGCCAGTGAGATGGCGCGCTTCTTTGGTGCGGAAACCAATGTCATCAGCTTTGAAGAACAAGCTGCGAAGGACGTTGCCGAGGCAGCAGCCACGGAGGAAGGTGCCGTCGCCGAAGCCTTGCCCCGCCCGCCCGTGGTGACGATCATGGGCCACGTCGACCACGGCAAGACGACCTTGCTGGATGCGATTCGCTCCACCGACGTCGCCGGCGGCGAAGCCGGAGGCATCACCCAGCACATCGGCGCCTACAAAGTCACGATCCAGGATCTGAATTCGCCGGCTTTCGGGCGGCAGATCGTTTTCCTCGACACACCCGGCCACGAAGCGTTTACCCGCATGCGTTCGCGCGGAGCCAAGGCGACGGACATCGTGGTTCTGGTAGTCGCGGCCGATGACGGCGTCATGCCGCAGACACTTGAAGCCATCGACCACGCCCACGCCGCCGAAGTCCCCATCATCGTTGCGGTCAACAAGATCGACAAGCCCGATGCTTTGCCCGATCGCGTTAAGAAACAACTCGCCGACCGCGGCCTGATGCCGGAAGACTGGGGTGGCACAACGGTCTTCGTCGATGTCTCCGCCAAGCAGAAGACCAATCTGAATCTGCTGATGGAAATGATCTGCCTGGTGGCCGATTTGCAGGAGCTGAAAGCTACCCCGGACCGCCCGGCAACCGGCGTAGTTCTGGAAGCGAAACTCGACCGCGGACGCGGACCGGTTGCCACCGTACTGGTGCAGAACGGAACGCTGCACACCGGCGATAACTTCGTGGTCGGTAATGTCTACGGCAAGGTGCGCGCCATGCTCGACGATCGCGCCAATCAGTTGGAAGAAGCGCCGCCGTCAACCCCGGTCGAAATTCTTGGCATGGAAGGATTGCCCCAGGCGGGCGATCAGTTTGTGGTGGTCGTGGATCGCGACAAGGCGCGCGGCATTTCCGAGTACCGCGAGCAGAAGGCCCGCGAGGCGGCCCTGGCCAAGAGTTCCCGCGTTTCCCTGGAAGGCCTGGCCGAGCAGATGAAGACCGCTGGCGTCAAGGAGCTGAACATCATCCTGAAAGGCGACGTTCAGGGTTCGGTCGAAGTGCTGACCGATCTGCTCTCGAAACTCTCCAACGACAAAGTTCGCCTGAGGGTCCTGCGGTCCGGTGTGGGAGCTATCACCGAGAGCGACGTGCTGCTGGCGTCCGCTTCCAACGCCATCATTATCGGGTTCAATGTCCGGCCCGAGCGCAAGGCCCAGGAACTGGCGGAACAGGAGAAGGTCGATATCCGCCTGCATTCGATCATTTACGAGTTGCAGGACGAAATAAAGCGCGCCATGAGCGGCCTGCTCGAGCCTACCATCAAGGAAACCTACCAGGGACGCGCCGACGTGCTCGAGACGTTCCGTATCCCCAAGGTGGGCACCGTTGCCGGCTGCCGGGTGATCGACGGCCTGATCAAGCGCGACTCCGAAGTGCGCCTGTTGCGCGACAATGTGGTGATCTTCAAAGGCAAAGTCGGGTCGCTGCGCCGCTTCAAGGACGACGCCAGCGAAGTTCGCAACGGCATGGAGTGCGGCATCGCTATCTCTAACTACGGCGATATCAAAGTTGGCGACGTCATCGAAGCCTTCGTGACCGAACGCATCGCTGCCGAAGTGATCGCATAAGAACGGTCGTTGGTCGTTTGTCATTGGTCGTGCGATCTAGCGACTAACGGCCATCGACTGACGGCTGAATGATTGCCTTTCTCACCCTCGAGCTCCGCATCGAAGCGGCGCAATCCCTCAAAGACAAGCGGCAGGTAGTGCGCAGCCTGAAGGACCGGCTGCGGGCGCACTTCAATGTAGCTGTAGCTGAGCTGGATGCGACCACCTTGTGGAACCGGGCAACCATCGGCGTGGTGAGCGTCTCGGATTCGCGGGATTACCTGGACGGCCTGATGAAGAATGTCGAGCGGCAAGCCATGAAGCTCGCCAACAACTGCGGCGCCGACGTGGCGGATTCGTTCGTGGAGTTCTTGTGAATCAGATCGCAGATTGTCCAAACGATCGGCAGAGCATAGGATAACTGGGCCTGCCATGTCTGGTGGCTAGGAGATGCCTTGGAGGATAGGCATGCATCGCCGCGATTTCACTCTGTCGCTGTTGAAAACCTCGGCCGCGGCGATTCTGGCCCCGCGCTTCGCCGCGCGGGCCTTTGCCGACGCCTCACGGTCCCTCAGCGCACTTTACGCAAACGCCATCGTCATCGATACCCTCTCTGCTCCATTCACCGACATGGACGCACCGCCCAGCGCCGAGGCCCTCACCTCCGTTCGGCAGTCGGGCATCACGGCCATCAACTTCACCGTTTCCACGCTGGACTTGGACGAGACGCTGAACAATCTGGGGGACGTCCAGGGGCTGGTCGACCACTATCCCGACACGTTCCTGATCGTGCGCCGCTATTCCGATATAGCGCGGTGCAAGCGCGAAAACAAGATCGGAATCATGCTCGGCTTCCAGCAGACGGCGTTTCTCGAACAGGATCCTGCGCGAATCGGCACTTTCCGCAAGCTGGGTGTGCGCATCATGCAGCTCACGTACAACAAGCACAGCATCTTTGGCGACGGATGCTTGGAACCGTCAAACGCCGGCCTCAGCAAAGCCGGTATCGATGCCGTCAAGAAGATGAACGAGCTTGGTATCGCTCCTGACTTCAGCCACAGCGGGTATCGCACGACCTCAGAAGGCATTGCCCAATCGGCGAAACCGGTGCTCATCTCGCACTCCGGATGCGCCGCCGTCTACGCCCACCCCCGCAACAAACCAGACGAGATTCTCAAGGCGCTCGCCGATCGCGGCGGCTACTTCGGCGTCTACCTCATGCCCTACCTGGTGGCGTCGCCTACCGTGCCCACCTGTGAGCACGTACTCGATCACCTCGTGCACGCCATCAATGTGTGCGGCTCCGATCACGTTGGCATCGGCTCCGATGGCGCAATCCAAAAGACGATCCTCACGCCGGCGCAGAAAGCCGCCTTCGACCAGGACATCGCGCGCCGCAAGCAACTCGGCATCGGCGCCCCGGGTGAGGACCGTTATCCCTATGTGCCCGACCTCAGCGGCCCCGATCACATGCAAATCATTGCCGCGGAGCTGGCAAAACGCGGGCAGCCTGCATCCGTCATTGAGAAAGTGCTAGGCGCGAACTTCCAGCGCGTGATCGGCGAAATTTGGGGGAAAGATTGATGCCGGTCTGGCAATCACCTTTAGTGCTGGATTACAGCGCGCCAAGCCAAACCATCTTCACAATTTGTGTCACCGCCTCGTGCCTTAACCCGTCGTGCGAAACCGGACGGTCGGTCGCCATGCGGCTACAGCATGACATCGCCGCAAGCATCGCGTTGCCCCAGCAAGCGCCGGAAACAGAAGGCCTTGAAGGTGGGCAGACGGGTAACCACCCAATAAGTGACACGCTTTCCGACGATTCACAGAAACATCGCCTATCGCGCTGGCATCTAATTTGCAATAAATTTCTCACCGGGCAAGACCGGGAGGATGTGGGGTCCAGTGAAAGGTCTGGGGAAAATCGCGCGCGCCGTGCAGGCATTTGGCCGAGGCCTGTCGTCCGGCCCCAAGCCGGCCACAACCGGCATCGGCCTTGCTCTTGGTGGCGGATTCGCCCGCGGCATTGCCCACATCGGCGTCATTAAGGTCCTCGAAGAAGAAAACATTCCCATCCAATTTGTGGCCGGCACGAGCGTCGGCGCTCTGATCGGCGCGGCCTACTGCAGCGGCCTGAACGGAAAGGAACTGGAAGAGGTAGCAAGGCGCGTCCGCTTCAAACACTTCGCCAGCTGGACGTTTTCGCGCTATGGCTTCGCCAGCAACCAGCGCATGATCGGCTTTCTGAACCGCATTCTCAAAGTGAAGACCTTCGAAGAGCTGCGCATTCCCTTGGCGGTCATAGCAACGGATTTCTCCAGCGGAGACGGCACGGTCTTTTGCAAGGGACCACTGGTTGATCCGGTGCGCGCCAGTTGCGCGTATCCCGGAATGTTCTTGCCGGTGAAAATCGATGGCAAACTTCTTGTAGATGGGATGCTAGCGCATACAGTGCCCAGCGTGCCGCTGCGCCAGATGGGTGCAACCCGTGTGCTGGCGGTGAATCTGCGCGGCAGGTGGGCAAACGGCGATGGACCTCGCCACGTTTTTGAGGTTATCGGCCAGTGTTTTGCGATTGCTCAGGAGATGAACAGCAGTCAATGGAAACGCGCTGCGGACCTCGTTATCGAACCCGATGTCCACAGTTTCAAGTACGACGACTTTGAGCGCACCTCCGAAATGATACAGGCCGGAGAGGTTGTGACCCGTGCCGCGCTGCCGGAGATCAAGAAGTGGCTGCGGTCCGAAACTCGCACGGAAAAAGTCGCTATCGCTCGCCCTGCGCCGCTCCCCGCGGACTGAGCGTGAATTCCAGAGCACTCTGTCCTAACGGGTTTTCTAGCGGCCTTAATGTAGGAGCCGTACTGCCCGTCGAGTCATGGTAAGACGCTATAATCACGCCGATGGGCGGCTCCTCCCCACCTTTCTCCGCAGACCAACTTGCTCGGCCAGACGGCCAACTACCGTACCTGCGCATCCACGCCATCAATATCTTTGTCCGTGATCAAGAGCAGAGCTTGCGGTTCTACCTCGACCAGCTTGGGTTTGGCCTGGTAGGAGACATCCGCTTTGGAACGGGGGAGCGCTGGGTTGCTGTCGCCCCGCCGCATGGCAGCACCGTCCTTTCTTTGATTGCTCCCAAGCCTGATTCGAAGCAATACGAACTCATCGGGCGGTCCACGCAGGTCGTATTTGTTACAGAAGATGTGGTGGCCACGTTTCGCGAGTGGCGCAAGCGCGGCGTGAAGTTTCAATACACGCCGCGTCTGAAGCGGATCAAATACGAGCGGCCGGCGCCAGGCGCCCCGGACTCAAACGAGCAGGGGCCAATCTGGGGCGGAGTAATCACGCACTTCAAAGACCTCGACGGGAACTTGTTCGCTCTGGTCAGCTACGACGAGGAAAGCCGCGCCGTCGAAGCACAGAGACTGGCGGAGGCGGCAAAACAAGAGGCGGAGCGCCGGGCCGCCCAGGAACTGGAAATCGCCAAGCAGGTGCAAACCCGATTGTTTCCCCAAACGTTTCCGCCGCTTGCGACGCTCGATTATTACGGGACATGCATCCAGGCACGGCAGATCGGCGGAGACTACTACGACTTCCTTGCGTTGGGTCGCGAGCGCCTTGGTCTGGTCGTCGGCGATATCTCAGGGAAGGGGATCGCGGCGGCCCTGTTGATGGCGAACCTGCAGGCCCACTTGCGCAGCCAATGTGCGGTGGCATTGGACCAACCGCAGCGTTTTCTGGAAGTGGTAAACCACCTCTTCTATGAGAATTCCACCGACAGCGCTTATGCCACCTTGTTCTTTGCCGAGTATGACGACCGATCGCGGCGCTTGCGCTACGCCAATTGCGGCCATCTCTCCGCGCTCCTGCTCCGTCAGGACGGCACCCTGGAAAGACTAGACTCCACCTGTACTGTGCTGGGTCTTTTTGAGGAATGGCAGTGCTCGACGGCGGAACGCCCGCTCTCCTGCGGAGACGTACTCGTGCTTTACACGGACGGGCTAGCCGAATCATTCGACGATAAAGGGGAGGAGTTCGGAGAGCGCCGTCTCATCGAATCATTGCGACGACATTGCGCCCTGCCTTCGTCTGCATTGGCTGCTTCCATGCTGGATGATGTAAAGAAGTTCAGCCCGTATGAGCAGTCTGACGACATGACCCTGATCGTCGCGAAGTGCAAATGACGTGTCAGATGCGGCTTCTAAGAAAACCCTGAATAGTTCCTGGTTTCCCTAATAGCTAAGGCCAGTAGTGACAGCTAAGGCCAAAAGCGAAGCTAGAACTGCCCTATTTCATCACCCCGCGCTGGGCGATGCCGATATTGTCGCGAGTCGTGTTCTTCACCAGATACATCATCTCGTCGGCCTGGCGAATGATATCGTGCGGAGTCTTGGCGTCGTGCGGATAGGTGGCTAGCCCAATAGAGGCGCGGACGTTCAGATTCAGTTGTTCTTCCTTGCAGAACAAGCTGGTGCGCAGGCCGTCGCGCAGGCGGCGGGCCACGATCAGCGCCGAATCTTTGCTGGTCTGCGGCAATAGAACTACAAACTCGTCTCCGCCATACCGGAAGGCGTAATCAATCAGTCGGAGTTGAGCTTTGATCAGGTAACCGATCTCGGCCAGTAGCTTGCTGCCTATCAAGTGCCCGTGGGTATCGTTCACCTGTTTAAAGTGATCGAGGTCAATGAACAAAACGGAGAACTCATATCCAAAGCGCGAGGAGCGGTAAACCTCGGTCTCCAAGGTCTTATACAGATGGCGCGCGTTGTAAAGGCCAGTGCAGTCGTCGGTAATTGTCAGTTCCTGAATCTTCTCGACGGCTCGGGCGTTCTCAATGGCGATTGCCGCGTAGTCGCAAAGCGATTGCAGGAAGAACACTTCCTGGTCGCCGAAGTGCTTCATGTCCACATTGACGAGTTGGATCACACCCAGCACGCGGTGCTTGGAGCGCAGGGGGAAACAAATGATGGACTGCGTCTCCCACTTGGTCATTTCGTCAATGCGCTTGGCGAAACGTGGATCGTTCATAACGTCGGGAACGATGAGGCGCTCGCCATTACGGGCCACCCAGCCGGCGATTCCCTCCCCGACCTTCAAACGCACATTTTTCAGGGCCTCGGCAGCGCTGCCGACGGCGATGGCGAAATAGAGTTCCTCGCGTTCTTCATCCACCATGAGCAATGACCAGGTGTCCGGCCGGAAATATTCGGCCATCTTCTCCATGATGGTCTGCAAGATGGAATCGAGGTCTAGCGACGAGGTTAGGGCCTTTGCCACATCGTGAAAGATGGACAGTTCTTGCAGCTGGCGATTGCGATCCGCACCAGTGGCCATGGTCATGAAAACCAACCTCGAACGTTGGCAGGAAGTTCTGGAAATTATATGCGGCGTCAGGAAGGTGCGGCAAACATCGTTGGTAACCAGAACCCGCCAAGCCACGTCTGGCAGGGCAGTCCGGGGAGCCGGGGCAGCTATTCTTGGGCACAATCCAGAGGCCCGCAAGAAGCCCCTAGAGCCTGGATTTTCATACTCATGGCACTTAACATAAGATCAGTGCCTGGCCCGTCGGTATGGACCAGCGGCGAGGAGAACCGACGAATGGCATCGTTCGGCGCGCGACTGAAGCAGGAGCGCGAGAAGCGTGGCGTTACGCTGGAGGAGATCTCGCTTTCCACCAAGATCAGCGTCCGGTTTCTGCGTGCTCTTGAAGAAGAACACTTCGAACAACTCCCGGGAGGCGTTTTCAATAAGGGGTTTGTCCGCAGTTATGCCCGTCACCTGGGTCTGGACGAGAAAGAGGCCGTTGCAGATTACCTTATTGCAGCGGGCGAGAACTTGCCCCCGCCTCCGCCTGAGGCAGCGATCGTCACCGAAGTCTCCGAAACAGAGGTCGCACCTCGGAAGGGCATCGCTCACCGCATCACATGGGGCACTCTAGCGCTGGCCTTGCTGTTACTGGCCTTTGGCTTCGCCATCTGGGGATTTTCGGTGCGCGAATCGCCAAGTCGCAAAGCAGGGCCTTCCGCAGGCAGTGGAGCGGGTCCGAGCGCTCCCAAGCCTGAAAGCGTCCAACCGGCTGAGAACGCGCCGAGGCCGGGTATGGGAAGCCAGCAACCAGAGGCTCTGCCATCGCCTCCGCCGCAACCCGTGAAGCTACCAGCCGCTAGCGCGGAAAAAGCGCCAACCAATGCGGCTTTGCTGGTGGCCACACCTACGCCTGGAACCTTCACCGTCCGGATCAAAGCTGAGGAGGATTGCTGGTTGTCCATTACTGCCGATGGAACCAAAGTGATGGAAGACACTCTGGTGGCGTCCGGGGAGAAAACGATAACGGCATCTCGGGACATCAGCATCAAAGCCGGGAATCTGGGAGCGGTGACCCTTTGGTTCAACGGCAAGCAACTTGCGCCAGAAGGGGCTTACGGAGAAGTAGGAAACCTGGTCTTCGACGCGGGCGGATTACGATCCAACCTGGACAGAACGAGGGCAGTGGCCCCTGGACCGTAATCGCAGGCGCAAGGATGCGTCGGTATGTTTGTGGTTATCTCGGGGAGTCGGCCGAGACTCGCCAGGGTTACATTTCTGCAACCGAATCTGCCGCGATTTCAAGCCTCCATGGCTGCCGTTAAGCTGTCGAATCGTTCCGCTAACCCCTTGAAAACAACCGTCTAACGCGGAGGGCTGGCAGTCCGATGGGGCAGGTTGCGGTTGGGCCCAAAAGCATTGCGTCCGACCCTCGGTCTCTGGTAGCTTTTAAAGGCCTGGGCTTGCTGTTTGAAAATGAGTGTTGCGCGTCATTTTTCCCTCCAGACGTAACGTCCAGCCAGCAAAAGGAGAAGCCGCTTGCCGTCGAAGAACCGCTACCTCTTTACGTCCGAATCCGTGACGGAAGGCCATCCCGATAAGATCGCCGACCAGATTTCCGACGCCATTCTTGATGCTTGCCTGACTGACGACCCAATGAGCCGCGTGGCTTGCGAGACCCTCACTGCTACTGGGCTGGTGGTGATCGCGGGCGAAATTACCACTAAGGCTTACGTCGATTTCCAGACCCTGGTTCGTGGCACGATTTCCTCGATCGGCTACGACAACGCCCTCTACGGCTTCGATTCCAACACCTGCGCCGTGATTTCCAGCATCAACAAGCAGTCCGGCGACATCGCCATGGGCGTCGATACCGGTGGCGCCGGCGACCAGGGCATGATGTTTGGCTATGCCTGCAACGAGACTGCGGAACTGATGCCCACGCCGATTCTGCTGGCGCACAAGCTGACCATGCGCCTCTCGGAAGTCCGCAAGCACGGCAAGCTGCCGTACCTGCGACCCGATGGTAAGTCGCAAGTGACAGTGGAGTACGATGCTCACGGCAAGCCAGTGCGCGTCGACACAGTCGTGGTTTCCACCCAGCACGCGGAGACCGTCACCAACGAAGAGCTCCGCAGCGATATCCTGAAGTACGTCATTCAAGCCACGATTCCTGCCCACTTGCTCGATGAGGACACCAAATACCACATCAATCCCACTGGGCGTTTCGTGATTGGCGGTCCCATGGGCGACACCGGCCTGACCGGGCGGAAGATTATCGTCGACACCTACGGCGGCATGGGACGTCACGGCGGCGGGGCATTCAGCGGCAAAGACCCGACCAAGGTGGATCGCTCGGCAGCTTACATGGCTCGTCACATCGCCAAGAACATCGTCGCGGCAGGCTTGGCGGAGAAGTGCGAAGTGCAGCTCGCTTATGCCATCGGCGTGGCCGAACCCGTCAGCGTGCTGGTGGATACGTTCGGCACCTGCAAGGTGGATCCGGCGATCATTCCAGACCTTGTGCGCTCTCACTTCAAGCTGACGCCGAAGGGAATCATCGAATACCTGAAGCTGCGGCGTCCGATTTACTGCAAGACTGCGGCCTACGGGCACTTCGGCCGTACCGATCCGGACTTTACGTGGGAAACCACGGACAAAGCAGCCCGCCTGGCTAGTGACGCGGGGCTGCGTGAGCCGGTCGCGCACGCCGTGCGCAAGTAACAACACCCAGGACTCAAACACGACCAGGCTGATTTCTGTTCAGCGCCACAGGAGATGTATGGCAACAACACCGACGCAGACGCAATGTGACGTTAAGAATCTGGAACTCGCTGATCTTGGCAAGAAGCGTATTGACTGGGCGAACCAGTCGATGAAGGTCCTGCAGATTATTCGTAAGGAATTCATCAAGAACCAGCCGCTGAAGGGGATTCGCATTTCCGCTTGCCTGCACGTAACGGCGGAGACGGCGAACCTGGCAATCTGCTTGCGGGATGGCGGGGCGGACGTGGTGCTCTGCGCGTCCAATCCTCTTTCAACGCAGGACGATGTCGCCGCTAGCCTGGTGCGCGACCATGGCATCTCGGTTTTCGCCATTAAGGGTGAGGACAACGACACCTACTACAGCCACATTCTGGCGGCGATCGACCACAAGCCGCAGATCACCATGGATGACGGCGCTGACTTGGTAAGTGTGCTCCATACCAAGCGGCAGGATGCACTCAACGGCGTAATCGGTGGAACGGAAGAAACCACCACCGGCGTCATCCGCTTGCGTGCTATGGCCAAGGACGGCGTGTTGCGCTATCCCATCGTGGCCGTGAACGACGCCGACACGAAGCACCTGTTCGACAACCGCTACGGAACCGGCCAGTCCACGATTGACGGCATCATCCGGGCAACGAACTACTTGCTCGCCGGCTCAAAGTTCGTGGTCGCCGGTTACGGCTGGTGCGGTCGCGGTCTCGCCAGCCGCGCTCGCGGCGCCGGCGCCGAAGTCATCGTGACCGAAGTCGATCCCACGAAGGCTCTGGAAGCCGTCATGGACGGCTTCCGCGTTATGTCCATGAACGAAGCCGCGCGAATCGGCGACGTGTTCTGCACCGTGACCGGCAACAAGAACGTGCTGGCCAAAGAGCACTTCGAGGTAATGAAAGACGGGGCCATCATTTCCAACTCCGGTCACTTCAATGTGGAGATCGACATTCCGGCGCTGGAGAAGATGTCGTCCTCCAAGCGCACCACACGCAATTTCGTGGAAGAGTACTCGCTGAAGGACGGCCGGAAGATCAATCTTCTCGGCGAAGGCCGGTTGATTAACCTGGCTGCCGCCGAAGGGCATCCGCCGTCAGTGATGGATATGAGCTTTGCTGACCAGGCGCTTTCCGCCGAGTTCATGGTGAAGAACTATAAGACGCTGGAGAAGACCGTGTACAAGGTGCCCGATGAGTTAGACAAGCGAGTCGCGAAACTGAAGCTCGAATCGATGGGCATCAAGATCGACAAACTTACGCCGGAACAAGAAGAGTATCTGGCAGGCTGGTCGGAGGGTACTTAGGGCTGGTCGTTTGTCATTGGTCTTTAGTCGTTAGCGGGGCGGCGCAAGCCGCCCCGTTTGCTTTGGGCTGAAGGATCCGCAAAAACCTGTCCATATGCGTCACCCGCGTCCAGCGCATAGAAGCTCTGCTAAAGCCCGATTCGTATAGGAGAATAGGTCATGACTTCCGTACGAATGGACAAGTGGCTTTGGGCCGCCAGATTCTTCAAGACGCGGGCCTTGGCGGCACGGTCCTGTGATCTCGGCAGAGTCCAATCCAACGGGCAGCTTGCCAAGCCTGCTCGCGAGGTCCGGGTTGGAGACATGTTGCGAGTGAGCAACGACTCCGGAGAGTTTGAAGTGGAAGTCCTTCTTCTGAGTGAGATACGCGGTTCGGCTTCAGTCGCCCAAACTCTGTATCGCGAGACGGAAGCAAGCCGGGAGTTGCGTCTGAAGGTGGCGGCAGAACGCAAGGCGATGAGGCAGTTCGAAGAGCTACCCGCAGGCAGACCGTCCAAGCGCGACCGCCGGATGATCATCCGGCTCCGGGGGAGGGACTGACCACGCGGCAGTCTGCCTCCTCTGTGCGTTCTCTGCGAAGACGGTACGAGCAGCCCAATGAAGCGGCATGCTCTGCGTCTGACTATTCCAGCACAAAGATGTTCTTCTTGGCGCACATCTCCTTCAGAACTTTCGGCCACACGGTCACGCTGACTTCGCCCAGGTGAGCCTTCCGCAACAGCAGCATCAGTGTCCGTGATTGACCAATCCCGCCACCAATGGAAAGCGGCACTTGATTATTGACGATGGCCTGGTGGTAGGGGAATTTCAGGTTGTCAATCAGGTTCGACATTTCCAGCTGCTTGCGCAAAGTGCCGGAGTTCACCCGAATGCCCATGGAACTGAGTTCGTGGCGCCGCTTGGTCACGTGGTTCCAGACCAGGATGTCGCCATTCAGGCCGTGGGTAGGCTTGTTGGTTTGCGCACTAGTGTCAGTGATCCAGTCATCGTAGTCGGCGGCACGCATTTCGTGCGGATATCCGTCCTTCAGCGGCCATCCGATTCCAATGATGAAGATCGCGGGGTATTTCTGCAGGATCTGCGTCTCGCGCTGCTTGCGCGGCAGGTCGGGATACATGTCGAGAATTTCCTCGGCGTGCAGGAAAGCCAGCTCGGCGGGCAGGCTGGGATAGCGAGGATTGCGCAGCTTGGGGAACATTTCCAGCGCATATTTTTCTGCTCCCACAATCACTTTCCAGATTCGCCGCACGATGTCTTTCAGGAAAACCAGGGTCCGATCCTCCGGAGCAATGGTCCGCTCCCAATCCCACTGATCGACGTACGCGGAGTGGTCGTGATCAAGGAAGTAATCCTTGCGGACGGCCCGCATGTCAGTGCAAATGCCTTCGCCGGGCCGGCAGCCCAACTGCTTCAAGGCGACGCGCTTCCACTTGGTGGCAGCCTGAACGATCTGAGCCTCAATCGGGTGCTTGTCGCGATCATTGGAGATGTGGAACTGGATGGGAGTGCGCGAGCCGTCCCGGTCCAGCATGTCGTTGACGCCGCTCTGCGAATCCACGATCAGTGGCACCTCGACCATCATCAGGTGGAGCGTCTCGCACAGGTTGTCTTCGATATACCGCTTGATTTCGTGAATCGCCTGCTGTGTTTCCCTGGGTGTGAGTAAAGAGTGGTAATCCTGCGGAAGAATCTTTTCCAGTTCGTCGTAATCACCAATGCCCGGCCCGGCTAGGTCGGCCTTCTTGTCCATGACCAAAGAGCTCATGGTCGTCTCCTTGCAAGCGAAGTTGTCCTTCGGCACACAGTCTTTCTATGACTCATTGCAGTCCGGCGGCTGTAGCCGGTTCAGTGCCGGGCATCACATGAGCGGGTGAGATCAGGCGGCCCCTGCGGGAATACATAGGTCCTTCGGTGGTTTGCCGTTGCTCCGCAACGGCAAAGCTGCCCTCAGGATGACACTAGCCACTGTCATCCTGAGGAAGCGGAGTCCTGCGCGTGGCGCAGGATGCGCGACGAAGGATCTATGCATTTGTCTGGTTGATACCGGTGCCGGATGTACCAGCCGTCGCTCAAATCCTTCCACTCGGGATTCATCGAAACAATCAGCGCGATCTTCTTGATTCGCATCAGGCCCTTGATCTGTTTCTCACGTGCAATCGCGGCGTGCACATCTCCGAAGCGCTCGAAGTACACCAGTCGATCGATCTTGTACCGCAAAGTGAACCCGGGTCTGGTCTTGTGCTTGTGGTCAAATACTCGGTTTTCCAGGTTGCTGGTAATACCGGTGTAGAGCGTCTTTGAACGGTCAGTCATGATGTAAACGTAGTAGAACTTGGGCGGGGAATACATGGATCCTTTCGGTGGTTTGCCGTTGCTCCGCAACCGCAAAGCTGTCCTCAGGATGACAGAGACGAATGGCGAGATCTGTGATGGCTGAACATGGTAGATTGAATCTCAGCCATGAAAGACGTTGCCGCGTGGGGATTGAACACTGCTGCGTTGCGAGGGGCCTCTTACGCCGACACCCGCATTGTCGACGACCGCAGCCGCGCCCTCTCCACCAAGAACGGCAAGATTGGAAGCGCGTCCGATGGGGAATCCCTGGGCATCGGCATCCGAGTGATTGTTGACGGAGCTTGGGGATTCGCAGCTTCTGCCGACCTCAGCCGCTCTGCGGTCGAGGCTACCGCGGCCCGAGCGACGGACATCGCAAAAGCTTCAGCGCGCGTCAAGCAGCACGACGTGCAACTCGCCCCGGAAAAGCCCGTCACCGCGGAGTGGACGTCTCCCTACAAGATCGACCCCTTCACCATATCGGTCGAGCAGCATCTTGCGCTGCTGCTGAAGATTGACGCCGAACTGCGATCGGTCGCCGGTGTCACACTGGCGGAAACAAACATGAATTTCCGGCGCGAGGAGCAGTGGTTTTATTCATCGGAAGGCACCGATATCCATCAGACGAAATTCGTCACCGGCGCAGGATATGCGGCGTATGCGTTTGCCGGCAGCGAGATTCAGAAGCGCTCGTATCCCAACTCGTTCGGCGGACAGTGGCAGAACAAAGGCTACGAGCTGATCGAGGAACTTAAGCTAGTGGAGAACGCGCGCCGCATCGGAGAAGAAGCGGTTGCACTTCTCAAAGCCGACAAATGCCCGGAAGGGACCTTCGACATCATTCTGGACAGCTCGCAACTGGGGCTGCAGATCCACGAGTCGGTTGGCCACCCTATTGAACTCGACCGCGTGTTGGGCATGGAGGCCAACTTTGCGGGCACGTCGTTTCTCACACTCGACAAGCTGCGAACCCTGCGCTACGGCAGCGACTTGGTAAATGTGGTCGCCGATGCGCGCCAGGAGCACGGTCCCGGGCTGGGTACCTTTGCCTACGACGACGAAGGTGTTCCCGCGCAATGCACGTCCATTATCACGAATGGCCTGTTCACGGGATACCTGAGCTCGCGCGAGACAGCCCACACCATCGGGGCCAGCCGCTCAGGCGGAACGCTACGCGCCGAGGGGTGGAACCGGCTGCCGATCATCCGCATGACCAACATCAGCATTTTGCCGGGCGAGAAACCGCTAAGCCTGGAGCAGTTGATTGCCGCGACGGACCACGCTGTCTTGATGCAGACCAACCGCTCCTGGTCGATTGACGACAAGCGCTACCACTTCCAGTTCGGGACCGAAATCGGGTGGGAGATCAAGAACGGAAAGCGCACCCGCATGCTGAAGAATCCTTCCTATTCCGGAATCACAACCGAATTTTGGAATTCGATGGATGCGATCTGTTCGCGCGAGGAGTGGACCCTCTGGGGAACTCCCAATTGCGGCAAGGGACAGCCGCAGCAGGTGATGGGAACAGGACACGGCGCAAGTCCGGCAAGATTCCGCAACATCAAGGTGGGGAGCGCCTACAAAGGCACATAATGCATCCCGTTTTCGACTGGTTCGGAAGACCGAGCACTGAATGCTAACCCGAGATCAAGCGGCGGACATCTTCGATCGCATCCGGAAACTCTCATCCGCCGATGAGGTCGAAGTTCTCTTCTATGGAGGCAAGAGCGCGCTCACGCGATTCGCCAACAACACGATTCACCAGAACGTGGCGGAAGAGAATTATGGCGCCTCCGTAAGGGTTGTATTCGGCCAACGTACCGCGCGAGCGACAACGAATAAATTGGACGACCAGAACTTGAAGCGCGTCGTTCAAGCGGCCGAGAGCTTGGCGAAAGTGCAGCAGCCGGATCCCGAACTGCTTCCCGTTCCGGATCCGAACTCCGCAAACCTAGGCGCGGCGTTGGCTTCGACTTCGCTGCCTTTACGGCATTTTGACCAAACCGCCGCGCTTGCTCCGGAAAATCGTGCGGAAGCAGTGGGCAAGATTGTAGAAGTTGCCCAACGGCACCAACTCACGACTGCGGGCATCTTTTCCAATTCCGACACGATCGACGGGCTGTTCAATTCCCGCGGGCTCAGCCGGTGGCACACGCAGACGTCGTCGGAGATCTCCATCACCATGCTGGCGGCCGATTCTTCAGGATGGCAGAAAGCCAACTCCCCCGATGTGCGAAAGCTGGATCCGTTAGTCTTGGCGGAGATCGCGGCCAAGAAAGCGCTGGATTCCGCTCATCCAAGGGAAATTCCGGCCGGGAAGTACACCGTCATTCTGGAGCCGGCAGCGGTGCTCGATCTAGCAGGCGTCATGTTCTGGGACTTCGGCGGGCTGGCCATCCTCGATCAACGGTCCTTCCTCACCAATCGCGTCGGGCAGAAACTTTTCGGCGAGAACATCAACATCTGGGACGATGTCGCCCACCCGTTGCAGTCGGGCTGTCCGTTCGACGGCGAAGGCTTGCTGCGTGAGCGTGTACAGTTGATCGAGAACGGTGTGGTGAAGCGCCTGGTCTATGCGCGAGCCTCTGCCAAACGAATGAAGGACGCGGAATTCAAGGACAGCGTCGGCACCATCGAGCCCACCGGCCACGGCTTTCCCCTACCCAACGAAATGGGTGAGGCGCCCATGAACGTCGTGTTCGCCGGTCCATCCGAGCCGAAGACGGTAGATCAGATGATCGCTTCAACCGAACGTGGCGTGCTGGTAACGCGGCTCTGGTACATCCGCGAAGTCGATCCCTATGAGAAGATCCTCACCGGCATGACACGCGACGGCACCTTCTCCATCGAGGACGGCAAGGCACGCCACGGGGTGCGTAATTTCCGCTTCAACCAGAGCCTGATTCACATGCTGTCCAACGTGGAGCAAATGAGCACGCCGGTGCGCGCCAGCGGCGAAGAGTCTTTCGACATGGTGGTTCCTGCCATGAAGGTGCGCGATTTCAACTTTACCGAAGCAACAAAGTTCTAGCGTCGCCACTGCGGGGGAAATTTCGATTTCCGACGGCGGCAGGGTCAAACTCTGTTCGACTAGGTAAATACCCCTCGAAAGCCCGCAAATATCGGACGCAAGCTAAAGACCGGCAAAGACTTAACCCCCATCGTTCCATGACTTCGGTAACTTTTCTTGGCTGATTCGTGGGGTGTAAGCTCCGGATGAATGTCGAACAACGGACGAATCTCGGGCAGTGGGAACACCACACCTGAGGATCACAAAGAGGATTTGCCGCCGGTGTCAAACCATACCGCTGGTCACAAAACAGAAAGCAAGAGTAGCGACGGGCGCTACCTGGAATTGCAGAGCGCGGTGCGCTTCCCGATCCACCTTCCCGTCTCAGTAAGGTCGGAATCCGGTGAAAGCGTGGCGGAAACCGAGAACATTTCGGCCAATGGAGTTCTGTTCCAGATGGACTCCGAAATTCCCATCGGATCGACAGTAGATTTCACGATTTCCCTGCCAGCGGAGGTGGTAGGCAGCGATACCAACGTACAACTTGATTGCCGTGGGCGCGTGGTGCGCAACTGCGAGGAAGATGGCCATCGCGGAGTCGGCGTGGTCATTGACGAGTACCGCTTTGAGCGCCGCTAAGCGCCCCAGAAGGAACTGATGGCGAGCATTTCAACCAGCGTGGAAGAGAACGTCGTTCAGCACCAGGAAGCCGACGTTAACAAGCATTTCATCCGCGTGATCGTAGCGGACACGCAGGCGATCTTCCGCGCCGGCTTACGCAAGATTTTTGCTCTTGAGGATGACATCCGCGTCGTCGGCCAGGCCGAAACACTGGCGCAGACACTAACCGCCGCCAAGAAGTTCTCTGCCGACATCCTGATCTTCGAAGCTGCATTGAGCCCGACTCCGGCGGAATCCGCTGCTGATCTGCTGCGGCAGTCGCCGGCGTTACGCCTGGTTGTGGTCACCGCAGAACCGGACGAAGAACTCACCCTGGAATTGTTCCGCCGCGGCGCGCACGCTGTCGTTTCGCGCGATGTGGAGCCCGAGCTCCTGGTGGATTGCCTGCGCAAAGTCTCCGACGGGCGCCCCTGGCTCGATAGCCGAGGCATCGACTGGGTACTGCAGGCCTATCGTACGCAAGGCGGACGGCCAGCATCCGGGCGGCCCAAGGTGCAATTGACGCCGAAGGAATCGCTTATCGTTTCCTGCGTTACCCAGGGCATGAAGAACAAGGAAATCGCTGTTCGCGTCGGCACCACCGAACAGGTTGTGAAGAACTATCTCCGCAAAGTCTATGACAAGCTCGGCGTCGCTGACCGGCTCGAATTGGCATTATTCTGCTTGAATAATCGCGTCATGGACCGCAACAGCAAGACTCCCGCACCGTCCGGCGGAAATTCGGGTGCCGAGGCCGCTCCCGTTAGCACCCCGGCTCCCGAATCCGTATCCTAGCTGCCGGAAATTCCCTTCTTCGCTCAGTGTTTTCGACCCGCTAATGCTATAGTTTTTATGCTGTGGGGCGTGCCGCTCTTTCGTCGAGGAAGGCGCCACAGCAGTATCAGCATTCCCATCTCGGAGTTACAAGCGAGGCAAGTGTGAAAGGTGATCCGAAAGTGATTGCGGTACTTAACCAGGTTCTGAAGGCAGAGCTGACGGCCATCAACCAGTATTTTCTGCATGCGGAAATGTGCGAGAACTGGGGCTATGAAAAGCTGGCCAAACACACGCGCAAGGAATCGATCGAAGAGATGCAGCACGCCGAGATGCTCATGGAGCACATCCTGTATCTCGACGGCACTCCGAACATGAGCGACTATTTCAAGATCAATATCGGACAAAACGTGAAAGCGCAGCTGCAGAACGACCTGAACGTCGAGTACGACGCGGTCAAGCGCCTGAATGCTGGGATCGAAACCTGCGTGAAGGCTGGCGATAATGGCTCGCGCGAGCTGCTGGAGAAAATCCTCACCGACGAAGAGGAACACATCGACTGGCTCGAAGCCCAGCTGCACGCGATCAGCGAGATGGGAATCGAGAACTACCTGGCCCAGCACCTGCACGAGGAAGAGAAGTAATTTTTCTCGAGCTAGGCGGTTGCACGTCTCAAGCGGGTCTGAGCGCGACAGCAATACGGCGGCTCCTGAAGTTGCCATGCCGCGACAGGCAAAATAGAATCAACGAGGGCTTCTCTGTGGCATGGCCGCCGTGGCGAAGCCGCCGAATCGTTCCACAATCCGTTCCCGCATCAGATTCTTCGCCGGAGAGATGGCCGAGTGGCTGAAGGCGCACGCTTGGAAAGCGTGTTTACTCGAAAGGGTAACGTGGGTTCGAATCCCACTCTCTCCGCCATGCCTTCGTGGTTTCCTTGAGCCCGCAACTGGGAGCTTCCGAAGTTCGGGACGGCCTGAAATCGTCTTTCTCTTCAAGAAATTTCTGGTGACCTTTTGTGTGCCGGCGCATCTGAAGCTGAAGCAATGGTGGCAGGGTCAGGTGAGGTGCGCTCGGCGCATGATTTTCCGCACTGGGCTTTAACCAACCGGGAACCCAAAATGAACTCTCAGGATGAACCAGTCTGAGGAGGGGTAGATGCTTGTCCTGCGAGACGAAGCAGGAGTTCAGGACGAACTGCAGCGCCGGCTCTTCGACGCTCGTACCAACACTGACAGCCTTTTCGACCTGGTCAAACCAGATTCCCTTTATGAACGGCCGATTCCGGAGAGGCATCGCATTGTTTTCTACGTTGGACACCTGGAAGCGTTCGACTGGAACCTGCTGCGGGAGCGAGTCCTGCAAGGGAAGGCCTTTCACCCGGAGTTCGATCAGCTATTTGCTTTTGGCATCGATCCGGTAGGAGGGGGGCTTCCATCCGACCAGCCGCAGGACTGGCCTCGCCTCGAGCAGGTGCGGGAGTACGTCGCCCGAGTTCGCCAATCGGTTGATGCAGGTCTGGCGGGATTAAGCGTCTCCGATGAGAATCTGGAGGACAAAGGACCCGCTACCAGTGTTGCGGCCTTGCTCAATGTAGCGATTGAGCACCGCCTGATGCACGCCGAGACCTTGGCTTACATGCTTCATCAACTGCCGCCCGATCGAAAGAATCGCCTGCCGCGCGAGCTCGAGCTTGTTACGCCTCCAGTAGCCAATGAAATGGTCGAGATTCCCGCGGGCCCAGCTACGCTCGGGCTGCCTCGGGAGGGGGATTTGTTCGGCTGGGATAACGAATTTGAAGCGTACGTCGTGAACGTACCCACGTTCGCCGTCGACCGCTACAAGGTGACGAATCGCCAGTACTCCGCTTTCGTGGCAGCCGGGGGCTACGAGGATTCCGCGTACTGGTCCGCGGAGAATTGGGCGTGGAGAACCGCCGAGGACATTCGCCATCCGGTATTTTGGCAAAGAGACAAAGAGCGCTGGAATCTGCGAACTATGTTCGACGAAATTCCGCTGCCGCCCGACTGGCCGGTGTACGTGAGTCACGCGGAAGCGAGTGCCTATGCGCGCTGGGCAGGGAAGTCGCTGCCCAGGGAAGCACAATGGCACCGCGCCGCTTACGGTACTTTGGACGAGCAGGAACGACCTTATCCCTGGGGGGCACAATCACCGAATCCGAAGCGCGGGAACTTCGACTTCTGCAGGTGGGACCCCACGCCAGTGAATGCGTTTCCGGCGGGACAAAGCGCGTTCGGGGTTCACGACCTAGTGGGCAACGGCTGGGAATGGACCTCGACCTTGTTTGCACCCTTCAACGGCTTCCGACCGTTCTCTTTCTATCCGGGTTACTCGGCCAATTTCTTCGACGGTAAACATTACGTCATGAAAGGCGGATCGGCCCGCACGGCGGGCTGCATGTTGCGCCGTTCTTTCCGCAACTGGTTTCAACCACATTACCAGTACGTGTACGCGGGGTTTCGCTGCGTCGCGAATTGACTTCCAGGAGTACTCCATGCTGACACACCCGATCCCTGCTGATCCGGTTTACCAGTTTGCTGCGGAGGTCCGAGCCGGGCTTACGCGCAAAGGCCAAAAGGAATTGCCGTCGAAATATCTATACGACGCCGTGGGATCGGCCCTGTTCGAGGTGATCAGCCTTCTTCCCGAATATGGCTTGACCCGCGCAGATGAACGGCTGCTGCGGCGTTATTCCTTCGAAATCGTGGAGCGTCTTCCAGGTCGCATTGTGGCTGCCGAACTGGGCAGCGGAAGCGGCAAGAAGACCCGCTGGATACTGGAAGCGCTCGGCGCCCGCCAGCCAACCGAATATTGTCCGATTGAGATCTCAGCCACGGCGCTCGCCATGTGCGAGAAGGAATTAGGTGACCTCGAAGCTGTCAGCATTGTTGGCTTTGAGCGCGAGTATTTGGATGGACTCGCAGAAGTGGCGGCACGTCGCCCAAACGATCAGCACCTCCTGGTGCTCTTCCTGGGAAGCACAATCGGCAACTTCGACCGCTCCGCGGACATGAAATTCCTTCGCGAAGTGCGGCGCATATTGCGGCCGGGGGACTCACTTCTGCTGGGCACGGACCTCGAGAAGCCCCTGCCTCAATTGCTGGATGCGTACGACGACGCTCTGGGCGTCACGGCGGCATTCAACCTGAACTTGCTGGCCCGCATCAACCGCGAACTTGGCGCCGACTTTGTTCTGCAGCATTTCGAACACGAGGCCCGGTTCAATCGCCAGTCGCACAGCGTGGAAATGCATCTGCGGTCACTGCGGAACCAGACCGTGCACATCAGTCAAGCTGACCTCACCGTCAATTTTCAAGCCGGCGAAAGCATCTGGACCGAAAGCAGCCACAAGTATTCGCGCCACGAGTTGCTGCAGATCGCGATGGCGTCAGGTTTCCGCTGCGAAGCACAATGGATTGACGAAGAGTGGCCGTTTGCCGAAAACCTTTGGATCGCAGTTTGAAGATATACGGCGCGGGCGGCTGCCTCATATCCCCTCAGGACGGCGACACTGGTGGTTTGCGATGCGCGGCCGCATGCCTTCTGGTATCACTTTCAGCTGCCGGAAACCAAAGAAGCACTGGAATTGATGGCGAAGTTCCTCGACGAAAAGGTCGGCCGCTAGATCGCGCACAACCCAGGCAATTTGACAATTCCCGGATGCCATCCTACCTTTCCCAGGGTCTTCTATTATGGGGAGGGTCTGTGTGAAGAATATCGTTTATCTGCTGGTCTCTCTCGGTGTTGCCGGGCTTTTGTGTGTTTCACCAACATTTTCCCCCGCGCTAGACGACAAAGGGGCGGTGGGTGTGTTTGAGAGCCATGGAGATGTAGGTACGGTCCTCCACCCAGGCTCTGTCGACTACGACAAATCGAAGAAGAGCTACACCATTGCCGGTAGCGGCGAGAACATTTGGTTCTCAACTGACGATTTTCACTTCGTGTGGAAGAAGGCTAGCGGCGACCTTGCCGTGGCTGCGGATATTTCCTTCCTAGGAACGGGTGGCAACCCGCATCGCAAGGCGGTGGTGATGGTGCGGCAGAACCTGGATACTGATTCTCCCTATGCCGACGTCGCGCTGCATGGCAACGGGCTAACAGCATTGCAATATCGCGACGCGAAGGGCGCTATCACGCGGGAGGTCCAGGCCCATGCCACCGGTCCCAAGCGGATTCGCATCACCAAGAGGGGCGACTACGTCTACATGTCGGTTTCAGCCGACGGAGGGGAACCGCAGGTAGCCGGGGGATGGCTGCGAGTTCCCATCAGCGGCACCTTCTACGTCGGGATCGGCGTCTGCTCCCACGACAAGGACGTCATCGAGAAAGCGGTTTTCACTAACGTGGAGGTGACGTCGCTTGCCGCTCCCACTGGGAAGCCGACACTGTACAGCACTCTGGAAACGGTACCGGTTTCAGGAGACCGCCATGTGGCGTACATGGCGCAAGCGCATTTTGAGGCGCCGAACTGGACGCGAGACGGCGCGGCTTTCCTGTTCAATCAGGATGGTCGCATCTATCGCCTGCCGGTAAGCGGCGGAACGCCGGAGGCCATCGACACGGGGTTCGCCACCCGCTGCAATAACGATCACGGCATTTCGCCGGACGGCACGCAGCTGGCCATCAGCGATCAATCCCAGGAGGAGCATCGTTCCATCGTGTACGTTTTGCCAATCACCGGTGGCCCGCCCCGGCGGATTACGCAGAACTCGCCCTCGTACTGGCACGGCTGGTCACCTGATGGGAAAACGCTGGCGTTCGCTGGTCGGCGGAACGATGAATTCGATATCTACACCATCCCGGTCATGGGAGGCGACGAAAGCCGCCTGACCACAGCCAAGGGTCTGGACGATGGGCCGGAATATTCTCCGGACGGAAACTACATTTACTTCAACTCCGACCGCAGCGGCAGCATGCAGATTTGGCGCATGCGGGCCGAGGGCAGCGAGCAGCAACAGGTAACTTCCGACGAGTTCAACAACTGGTTTCCCCACATCTCGCCGGATGGAAAATGGATGGTTTTTCTCAGCTACGACAAGACTGTCACCGGCCACCCGGAAAACAAAGACGTGATGCTGCGGCTGATGTCACTGGCCGACAACAAAATCACCGTCTTGGCCCAACTGTTCGGCGGGCAAGGGACGATCAATGTTCCCTCCTGGTCTCCGGATAGCAAGCATCTGGCGTTCGTGAGCTATCAGCTGATTCCCTAAGAGAATCCCCACTCATTCGTGGGCACGGTTTGCGAATGAGTGGGGCACTTTCCCAGCAGATCGCACGCCGAAGTCAATCCTGGCAGCAGATATCCGGCAAACCGAAGTAACCTGTGGCGGCACTTCCGTCTGGAGTCCTCCTATGGAACCATCAGAAAATGAAAGGACTGCCGCCTTGGCATCGACTACCAAGCGTAACCAACTGTGTGGGAGAAGCTGCATGAGAAACCGTCTCTGCCTTATATGCGCGTTGTTGCTGGCGACTTTTGCTGTGGCTCAACAGGCGCGGCCAGCCCAGCCGGATACCTCCGTGGAACCGATGGACCAAACTCCCGTATTCCGCGTGACCGTGGTTTCGCGCACCACGAAGGCCGTGAATTACCGCCACCGCGGCGGCTCGACGACCGTTGATCTCAAAGGCACAAACCTTATGCCGAACGCGACGGGACGGGCCAAGGTCGACAGCAAAGCAGGCCGCCTGGCGGTCAATGCCGACATTTCCCGCATGGAGCCAGCCGGCAAATTTGGCGGCCAATATCTCACCTACGTTCTTTGGGCGATTACTCCCGAGGGGCGTGCGGTGAACTTGGGAGAGCTTGTCCCCAGCGTCGAGGGCAAGACCGGCATCGAGGTCACCACGGACCTGCAGGCATTCGGGCTGATCGTGACTGCAGAGCCCTATTTTTCCGTGACGAGGCCGAGCAATTTGGTCGTGGTCGAAAACATCGTTCGCTACCAGACCAAGGGTTTTGAACAACCGATCGACGCCAAATTCGACATGCTCGAAGGCGACCAGTACACAATTGACGTGCCCGCCGCGCAACTCCCGTCGGCGACGGCGAAGCCCAACACTCCTCTTGATTTGCTTGAAGCCCGCAACGCGGTGGCTATCGCCAAGGCAGCGGGCGCAGAGCAATATGCGGCGGACAGCCTGACCAAAGCGACAGACATGCTAAACCGGGCGGAGGACTACCTGCGCCGCAAACAAGGCCGCACGCCCATCGGCACGGCTTCCCGTGGCGCCACCCAGATGGCCGAGGATGCCCGCGTCCTGACCCTGAAGAGGAAGGAACAGGAACGAATTGAGGCCGAAAAGCGCGCCATGCGCGAAAAGCAGGAGAAGGCCGAAGCCGAGGCCAGAGCTGCCGCTGAAGCGGAAGCTAAAGCCAAAGCGCAGGCTGAGGAAGACGCCCGCAAGCGCGCCCAGGCCGAGGCAGATCGGCTAGCGGCTGAAAAAGCCAAAGCCGAAGCCGAGTTGGAGCAGGAGAAGGCGGAAGCCGCCCGGGCTGCCGCATTGGCGGAACAGCAGAGGGCGCAAGCCGAAGCCGAGAGAGCCCGCCAGGCAGAAGCAGAAGCCATCCGCCAGAAGGAGGAGATGCGGGCCCGGCTGCTGCGTCAGCTCAATCAAGTTCTGGAGACGACTGACACGGACCGTGGTCTGGTCGTCAACATGCCCGATGTGTTGTTCGATAGCGGCCAATACACGCTGAAACCGGCGGCCCGCGAGCGGCTGGCCCGGATTTCTGGCATTGTCCTCGCCTATCCCGAGCTGCGCATGGAAGTGGAAGGGCATACCGACAGCATCGGAAGCGACGAATTCAATCAGTCTCTTTCCGAGAAACGTGCCGCCAGCGTGCGCGACTACTTGGTCGACAACGGAGTGTCGATCAACAACGTGATTGCGCGGGGCTACGGCAAGGTGCGTCCGATTGCCGATAACAGCACGGCGGCTGGCCGCAAGCTGAACCGCCGTGTGGAAATGATCGTGTCGGGCGACGTCATCGGGACCAAGATCGAGACCGGTTCCCCGATTTCCAACTCGAACATGAACCCGCAAGGGATGCCGCCGGCAGCGCCTCCGCGGTAGGCGGCGGAAGGCTGTGTCCCCCGTAGCCAAACAGTAAATCGTCCGTTCGGCGTGTTGAAGTAATGGCAATACATTCAATAAGATACATAATAGCCCGGCATTTATAGCCCGGGTTCACCCGGTAGGGCCTGTTCTCCAGTGATCTTCGAGTAACGCTACCTCACTTGTTACTATTTACTCTGTAGCGAAGTGTCGTTTTTCCTCCCCGGTGTTTCGCAGTGTGCGATTCTGCGAATTCATTCTTGCGAGATCCTGTGCAGCAGGTTGAGAAATCAAGACCGGAGTTCCAGGAGATCCTGGACAAGCCCATTCGCGAGCTGGGTCTGAAGATCGAAGGATCGCCGTTCGAGCGTTTCGTGAATCAGCTGTACCTGGAGCTGGAGCGCAAAGGTTTAAGCAAGTTTCGTCCAGTTTGCTACCTGACGGACGAATGGGGTTGCCCTTCGGGCGAGCCAGTCATCGGAGTGCCTTTCTACTTGGCGAGTTCCGATCTGGCCCGCCTGGAAAAAGAGATGAATGATCTGGAAGATGCGCGCGAAATCATGATGTACCTCAGGCATGAGGCAGGGCACGCGTTCAACTACGCCTACAAGCTCCACAAGACGCCGGAGTGGAAACAGCTTTTTGGTCCGTATCGCCGCCCTTATCGGGAAAATTACCGCCCGGTGAGGTTCTCACGGAACTTTGTGCGGCACATGGCAGGCTGGTATGCGCAGAAGCATCCTGATGAGGACTTTGCCGAAACCTTCGCGGTGTGGCTGACGCCTCGTTCCGCTTGGCGCAAGCGCTACCGGGGCTGGAGCGCCATGGCCAAGCTCCGGTACATGAACCGGATCGCGCACGAATTCCGCAATACCGAGCCACTCAAGCGCCGCGGCGTGCCCGACATCACAGTCGATGAAATGGAAACCACGGTCGCCGAGTTCTACCAGCGCTCGACCGAGGCGACGCCAATCGTGGATCTGGCCTTGGACACGGACCTGCGCAACGTTTTTGATGGGTCCAAACGGCGCAGACAAGCTAAGCCGGCAGCTGATTTCTTGCATGAGCATCGGAAGCACGTGGTGGACAAGACGGCATACTGGACTGGGGTTCAGCATCCGCTGATTCGCAGGCTGATCCAGGCCATCGAGAAACGCGTTGGAGAATTGGGTCTTTACGTGGACGCGGGCAGGGAACAGGAACACCTGACCAACGTGACCGCATATGTGGCAACACTCGTCATGAACTATATGGCCAGGGGCAAGTTCGCCCAGCCGTGAGAGAGATGGCTTAAGGCGTCCGGAAAGGCGGCTGGAATGAAGGGTTGGAGGCAGGAATGACGGGCAAGAAACTCAGCGTCGCGGTGCTATACGACGCCTGGGGTGACGAACTCGCGGCTGCAGATGCGGCCGCCGAGAAACCGTCCGCACCGAAGTCTCCGAAGAAGAACAGGAAGGCAAAGGAAGATCGGGAAGAAATCTTCGAAGCTCTGGAAAAGCTCGGCCACGAACCGTTCTATTACATGTTGGACGGACGCCCGGCCTCATTGAATTCCCTGGCCAAGTGCGAAGCAGACCTGGTCTTCAATCTAACCGAGTCATACGCGGGGGACGACACCAAGGACCTGAACATCGTGGCCTATCTTGACCTGCTGGGTCTGCGCTTCACGGGCGCGGGCCCACACGCTTTCTTTCTGGCTCAGGACAAGGCTATCGCGAAAAAGCTGTTCGCGTTCCACGGGATCAAGACGCCTTATTTCGCAACCGCATACCGCGGCCGGATCGAACACGCCCACGACATTTCGTTCCCGCTGATCGTAAAGCCGATGTCGGAAGATGGCTCCATCGGCATCGACGAGGGAGCCGTCGTGGACAGCGTGAAAGAACTTATGCATCGCGTGGAGTACATTCAGGATGAATTCGACACTCCGGCGCTAATTGAGGAATACATCGAGGGCCGCGAGATTTACGCCGCCATTTTGGGCAGCTACGAGCATGCGGAGACGTTACCCTTGGTAGAGCTGGACCTATCCAAGCTCCCGAAAGGTACGCCCAGAATCGCTACCTATGACGTGAAATTCGAGAAGCACACCGAAGTCCACAAGCTGACAAAATCCAATGTGGCCACCGGCCTCGAGGAAGAGACAGAAACTCTGCTGTCGAACACCGCTCTGGCAGCGTATCGTGCGGTCAAGCTGCGCGATTATGGCCGGGTCGACATGCGATTGACGTCTAAGGGTGACGTGTACGTGATCGAAGCGAATCCGAATCCGTGGCTGGCGAGTAAGCAGGAGTTTGCCATGGCCGCCAGAGCGTCGGGGCGCACGTACACGCAATTGATTGGGGAAATTGTCGACCTGGCGATGGCCCGCTACCTCACTCGCACGGCAGCCGCCAGCGCCGCGCAAACCGTGTGAAGCTCGGCTACAGAACCCTTCACGATGGCGGAATCCGCGCCAGTTCCCTGCGATAGAGGGAATTATCAGGAAATTCCTTGGCCAGTCCGGCGAGCAGCACCCGGGCGGTGGCGTGGTCCTTATCCCTCAAAGCGGCTACGGCCAGCAACAAGCGGGCATACGGCGCCAGATAGTGACCCTTCTCGGCTGTAAGGTGCAGGCGGGCGAGTCCTTCGTCTTTGTCCGTCTGAGCGCCCGTAATCCGCAGAATCCAGCGGACGGGCGCGGGATTGCTGCCCAGAAGGTAGTTTTCGACGCCGATCGCCAGATAGGCATCGTAGCATTCAGGATCAGTTGCGATCAGCTTTTCGGCGATGTTCCGCGAACTCTTCATGTAACCCAGGCTGGCGAAATTCTTCTTCTCAACCATCGCGGCATAGTCACCGCGCAGACCGTTGGCGAGAATCTGGGCAAATAAGGCGGTATGTTGCGCTGAGGATTCGCTGGGGGCCTCGGCAGCCAGTTGTTCCGCTTTCTTCAGGCTGTTGTCAAAAGCCGTCTTGACCGCCGGATCAGGCATAAGCTTTTGCCGCGCTTTGAATTTCTGGTCGTCGGTGAAGAGCTCGGACTCGAGAACATGCAGGCGGTCGAATTCGGCAAACAGATAGGCAGCGCCATCCGAGACAAAGCCCAACGGATCTTGCGGGTGGGTGTGCTGCCAGGATTGGAACGTTTCGTGCGCAGCGGCGAAATCGAGGTTATACATCTGCCGGTAACCGACTTCGAGCGCCGGGTCGGGGTCGGCACAGGCATGCGCCGAAACGAAGGCAGGGAGGGTCAACAGAGACAGCGCGGCGGCGCGCAGCAACCGGGTTGGGATTACATCAGGCAGCATTGGCTTGAAAACTCGGTCTCGCGATTTTGTCCATCCTCTACGCGGAGCAGCTGTTCCGCAAGCTTTTCTAGGTTGGATGCAGGGTTTCAGCGCATGGCGCCGGACTCAGATGTCAATTTTCCGTCAATTCCACGAAATGAACCTGCTAGTAACATGGCCAGTTGGAGATTCATACGCCAGACGGGGAAGCACGGCACTACATCAACCTGGGTGTGCTCATGCACGCAGAGTACTAGTTGGCCACGCTGGCGCCGGCGACCTTGGCTTCCGGGGCACCGCCGAGCGCCTTGGTCACCGTAGCCAAGCACTCTTGCAGCTTCTGCAGGGATTCTTGGAGGGCAGCGGCTTGTTGGCCTTCGTTCTGCTGATTCGCCTGAGCTACCACTTGGTGAGCGTGCTCCTCAATACTGGTGGAAAGTTCCAGCAGGACGACGGCGGAGTCCGCGTGCAACTTCCACAGGGAGGGAGAGTTCTCAGCCCGCTTCATCTCTTCCATTTCGGTCGTCATGCGCGCCGCCACCGCAACCAGCCGCAGCATGGTGCGCGCGACATCCGCGCGCAGGCTCTTTTCGCCAAGGAAATCAGCGATAAATGCGTCCGCCTCCGCGTTGGTCAGCATCAGGTTGAAGAAACGCATGGGGACGATTTGCCGGAACTTGGGATCAGCCACGCGAACGAATACCCGGACCGATTCCTCCACTTTCAACAACTTGGTTTCCTCGGTCGAGAGCTGTTGTGGGGTAACTGCGGATCGCGCCGCCTGAACGTCCAAAGTTGGACGGCGGGGCGGTACCGGGGATTTCGCTGCCGGGCGCGTGGCTTTTGCGGGGGCGGGCACAGGCGCCGGGCGTGCAACTCTCCGGATGGGCGGCCGGCGCTCCAATGCTTTCTTGAGCTTGGAAACGCGGCCGAACTTTTCCAGCGCGACGCCGTAGTCCATCTTCAGCAGTTCGCTTTCCTGCATAGCGCCGACATGCTCGACGGTTACATCGACGCCCTCGACATTGCCCAGAATCGTTCCTCCCTGTTCCTGCAGGGCGGCCGCAAAATTCTTGATGTCGGAAGCTGCCGTGCGGAACAGATCGTCAAACTTAGCCCCAAAACTAGCGTTGTAGGGCGCGATCGTCGCCAGCACACCAGGGTGATAGAACGAGAGCTCGAAACTCTGCTTCAACTCGCGCACCCGAGGGATGATTCCTGATTCCAGCAAGGAATTCAGGTCATGGAACCCTTCTGCCTCCTGCTGCAAGGGGTCAAACTGGCGCAAAAGCTGAACGTGCTCTTCGGGAAGCGAGGGGACTTCGCTGTCAGCCAGAATCTCAATCAAGGCGATTTCAAAGGGAGACAGCGGAAGCGAACCATCCAAGCCGTAGCCGCGCCGTTCCCACTGGCCCGGCACGCGGGGGTGCCGGTAGAGGAAGGTGCAGACGAGGTCCGTCTTGTCCCGATGGACCGACGTCATATCCTTCTTGCGCGAGAAGTAGCGCAACAAAGCTTCCGCGATTTCAGGGTCAGTATCGGGGGTCAATGCCCGGCGCAGCATAGCCGGGGTAATGGCCATATCCAGCAGCCGAAGCCAGCGGCGCATGCGGGCCAGAGTCTCATGAACGTCGCTATCACCTTGGAGGGAAACGTCTTCCAGTCCGGCCGGGACGGGCACTTCGCCTTCGACGGATTCCTGCAGGAGCTTCTCGTAGAAGCCTTGCACCGTGGCCAGAATGGCAAGCTCCCACTTCGGATCCTCAGCCACGCCTAGCTCCCGTCGAGCGCACCATTCCCGCGGCGCGCAAGCAATGAAGAACTCGTATGGTTAGTAGACCGCAACGCGGCGCTCGAAACAAGCGATCTTGGGGGCATGTACCAAAGTATTGCCCCCTGTAAAAGGAAGGAACTATGTAATAACCGACGTTTCGCACACGAGCTCCGAAAACAGCCGGCCAAAACCCTGAAAAAGGCACGGTTTTCTCACCGTGCCTAACCTCAAGCTTATGCCCGCGCTGGCGACAGAAGCCACCTTTTTTGAAGGAAGCTCGGTACGCAAGTAACCGGGTTATCAGGCTCTATTTGCGGAAGTCTTTGAGGATCTGCCGCGCTGCATTCGCCCCCGAACCACCGGTCAGACCGGCGCCCGGGTGCGTGCCCGATCCGCACAGATAGAGGTTGGCGATGGGCGTGCGGTAACGGGCCCAGTCCAGCAGCGGACGCATGGTGAAGAATTGGTCGAGCGCTAGCTCTCCATGGAAGATGTGGCCTCCGGTGAGTCCGTAGGTTTCCTCCATGTCGTGCGGGGTGATGATCTGGTGGGTCAAGATCAACTCGGGCAGATTGGGAGCGTATTGGGCCAGGGTTCGGACCACTGCCTGGCCGAGCGCCTTGCCCTGGGTCTCCCAATCGCTGTTCTTCAGCTTGTATGGAGCGTACTGCGCATATACGGACATCACGTGCTGGCCGCTAGGGGCAAGCGACGAGTCCGTCAGCGAGGGGATGGTGACTTCCAGATAAGGTAGCTTGGAGAAACTGCCGTACTTTGCCTCATCAAAGGCTCGTTCCAGATAGTCGATCTCGGGACCAATGTGGATGCGCCCAGTTAGAGTGTCGCTGTTGCCGTTCAAGGCCGTGAACTTGGGCAAGCCAGACAACGCGAGATTCACCTTCGCCAGGGTTCCGGGCATGCGGTAGTGCTGAAGCTTCAGGACGAAGTCGGGCGAAAGGTACGCCGGATCAACCAGCTTCAGCAACGTACGTTTGGGATCGGCGTTGGAGACGATCGTCTTGGCCTGAATCTCCTCGCCCGTGGAAAGCACAACTCCGGTCACTGTGCCATCCTTCACACGAATCTCGATGACTTCGACGCCGCAGCGGATTTCTGCTCCGGCGCCCTTGGCGGCGGTGGCCAGCGCTTGGGTCAATGAACCGACTCCGCCTGCGACGAACCAGCAGGTGCCGGGAGGACGGGCGTCCCCTGCGGACCGTATGAGAAACACGAGACTACTACCAGCCGACCACGGTCCCAGGAACGTACCAAAGATTCCGCGCGCAGCCAGGGTCGCGCGCAGTAGCTCCGTCTCGAAGTATTCCGCAACCAAGTCAGCCACCGCCATCGGGGCCCAGCGCAGCAGGCGATACATATCCTTCTTGCCCAGGTTGCGAATCCCGCGACCGGTCTTGAGCATTCCCCACAAATCGCTCGAGTCAGGACTGTCGATGTCCGGTGGCGTCAGGGTGAGAGCTCTATCGATTACCTGGCTAATCTTGGAGAGGGACGCTTCGAAATCGAGATACTTGGCGGCGTCTCTGGCGGACGACTTGGCGATCTGCTCAGCCGACTTTTTCCCATCGTTATACAGCGTGAGCGCGCGGCCGTCAGGTGACAGCGCCGTTACTGCCACATCGGGAGTGATGAAGCGCAGCCCGTGCTTCTCCAGTTGCATATCACGGACGATCTCCGGACGGACGGGACCTGCAGAATGCGCCAAAGTGGGACAACGAAAGCCAGGATGCAATTCATCGGTAACGGCAGCGCCGCCGGGCTGCGGGCGCCGTTCCAGAACCAGCGGCTTGTATCCGGCTTTGGCCAGATAGAAGGCAGTGACAAGCCCATTGTGTCCGCCGCCAATCACCACGACATCGCGTGTCTCCGCCATGGCCTAGGCTGCCCCCTTGGAATCTTTCAGAATCTCAAGCGCCGCCAGTCGCCCGGGCGCGCCCATAATTCCGCCACCGGGGTGCGTGGCCGATCCGCACATGTAGAGATTCTTGATCGGAGTCCGGAACTGCGCCCAGCCTGGCACGGGACGCAGGAAGAAAAGCTGCTCCAGCGAGAGTTCCCCCTGAAAGATGTTTCCCTCACTCAGCCCGAAGTCGCGTTCCAGATCAAGCGGCGTGATGAACTGCTTGTGCAGGATGATGTTCTTCAGATTGGGCGCGTATTCGGCCACGGTCTCGATCACGTTATTGCCGAAGGCTTCTCTTTGATCGTCCCAGTGCAGACCGGGCCGCAGCTTGTACGGGGCGTACTGCACGAAGCAGGAGAGCACGTGCTTGCCCGGCGGCGCGACCGAGGGATCGGTGAGTGACGGAATCACCATGTCGATGTAAGGACGGCGCGAGAAATTCCCGTACTTGGCGTCGTCGTAAGCCCGTTCCATGTGCTCCACGCTGGGAGAGACGGAAATTGCCCCGCGCAGATGCGCGCCGGGGCCTGGCAGGCATTTGAAGTCGGGCAAAGCGTCGAGCGCGAGGTTGACTTTGCCGGACGAGCCGCGGAACTTGTAGCGACGGACCTCTTCCAGAAATTCGTCCGGGAGGTTGCCGGCTTCGATGAAATTGGCGAAGGTAAGCCGCGGATCGACGCTGGAAGAAACGATGTTGGCGTAGATTTCGTCGCCATTGGCCAGAACCACGCCTTTGGCGCGGCCCTTCTTGATCAGAATCTTGGCGATGGGAGCCTGCGTGCGAATCTCAGCGCCGGCCTCGCGCGCCGCGTCTGCGATGGCATTGGAAATGGCGCCGGTGCCGCCGCGCGCGAAACCCCAGGAGCGGAAAGCGCCGTCGATCTCTCCCATGTAGTGATGCAGTAGCACGTATGCCGTTCCCGGTGAGCGCACGCCCAGAAACGTGCCGATAATTCCGGAGGCTGACATCGTGGCCTTGAGCACGTCGGTCTCGAACCACTGATCCAGGAAGTCGACCGCGCTCATGGTCATGAGCTGCACCTGGTTGTACTTGTCTTCACTAGGCAGACCCTGGAACCGGCGGCCGAGGAACAGCAGCTTGGTCAGATCTCGCGGCTTCAGCGTCGTGGGATCGGGCGGAACCATGCCCAGGATCGGCTTGACGAAGCGGCACATGGCCTGCATCGCTTTGCCGAATTCATCGTAGGCTTCGGCATCGAGCTTTGAGTGGCGGGCGATCTCCCGCCGCGTCTTGCCATGATCGTTGACCCGCCACAGGTAGTCGCCGTTCGGCATGGGCGTGAACGTGCCATCGAGCGGCAGAATTTCCAGGCCATGGCGGGGCAGATCGAGATCGCGGATGATTTCCGGCCGCAGCAACGAAACCACGTAGGAGCAGACGGAGAATTTGAATCCAGGAAAGACTTCCTCCGTAACCGAGGCGCCACCGAGCACGTGCCGTCGCTCGAGAACCAATACCTTCTTGCCGGCCTTGGCGAGATAGGCGGCGTTGGTCAGGCCGTTGTGGCCTCCGCCGATCACGATGACGTCGTACTTGTTGGAATCAGCCACCAGCTTGCAGCTCCCAGCTTCTTAGGTGCGCTCAGGAAAACGAAGAACAACGTAGACGGGGCAGTGTAGCGGCAGCGTGGATCAGAGTCCACTGGGAAGGACGGACCATTGCAGGAGGCGGCGCATACGGTAATCAGCCCGCCATTCTATCCGAGTGGCTGACACTCTGTCTGCTGGATAATCGCGTATGTTCGGCCACCTGAACGATGACCCTGGGTCGATCATCGGTCCCATGTCCATCTAAGTTGCTTTTCGGTATGGTTGCTCGTCTATCATCCGCTGCATATAATCCGGGGCATTCGCAATCCTGAACTTCAGGAGCCACTGTGCCAGTCGGAACCGCGTTTCACGAACGAACTTTTCCTCTCTGCCATAGCCTGAATTATCGCGAGTGGTCGGGCTACTACACGGTGAGCGTGTACGAAGTGCACCACGAGCACGAATACAACGCCATCCGCAATGCCGCCGCACTGATTGATATCACCCCGCTGTACAAGTACCTGATCACCGGCAAGGACGCCACCAAGCTGGTAAATCGCGTCATTACGCGTGACATCAACAAGGTCAAGGTGGGCCAGGTTATCTATTGCTGCTGGTGCGACGAGCAGGGCAAGGTCATCGACGACGGCACCATCACCCGGTTGCAGGAGAACAAGTATCGCTGGACGGCGGCTGATCCCAGCCTGCGCTGGTTCACCCAGAACGGCCTGAACATGGACGTGCAGGTCGAAGACATCTCCGAAAGCACCGCCGCGCTGGCGCTGCAGGGGCCGACGTCCGGCAAGCTGCTCAAGACTCTGGCTGAGGCGGACATCGCGAACCTGAACTATTTCCGTGTGACCAGCGGCAAGATCGCAGGTGTGCCCGTGGACATTTCCCGCACCGGCTATACCGGTGATCTAGGTTACGAGATTTGGGTTCCCTGGAGTGATGCCGTCAAGGTGTGGGATGCATTGGTACAAAAAGGCAAACAGTTCGACCTGCATGCTGCCGGAATGTTGGCATTGGATGTGGCACGCATCGAAGCCGGATTGCTGCTGATCGAAGTGGATTACATCAGCAGCAAGAAAGCTCTTATCCCGTCGCAGAAGTATTCACCCTATGAGCTAGGGTTCGGGCGCATGGTGCATCTGGAAAAAGAAAATTTCATCGGCCGTTCCGCTCTGCTGCGGGATCAGAAGAATGGCGTCCCACGCCAGCTTGTGGGTTTAGAAGTGGATTGGACACAGGTGGAAACTTTGTACGAGAAATTTGGCTTGACCCCTGCCGCGCCCAGCCA
>Ga0335070_10000474_pt1 | contig 44837 bp, 43 predicted proteins | sample Lox_Sample_13_FD_206722 | JGI IMG/M metagenome (GOLD analysis project Ga0335070, IMG submission 206722) | Soil microbial communities from Loxahatchee National Wildlife Refuge, Florida, United States - Lox_Sample_1.3 | ecosystem: Environmental > Terrestrial > Soil > Wetlands | place: USA... | reverse complement strand
CCGCTGGGTGGCGCCGGCGGTGTACAACATGGCGGAGACGAGCGAGGTCTTGCCGGCATGCCCGTGCCCCACCAACGCTACATTCCGTACGTTTGCGCCTTCATAGACTTTCACGGGTGAGCTCCTTTAGAGATCTGCGCGGGTGGACCCGGTTCCGCGACCGCATCGCCTGGACCCCGGTAGGCCAGCAGAAGAGGACAAGATATAGGCCGAGAGGGAACAGCCCGCCGAAACCAAAGATGCTAACACAGCGGATTTTGGCGGCTCAACGTCCTGTTCTACATCACTCCCCCGCCGTGGGCCCTTGCGCTCGGCACCTCAGGTCGCCTATGCTAGACGCCAGTTTTCGTGGGCAGGTGTGGGGCCCTGCCGCAACCAACTATGCATCGCCTGACTGCCAGACTGCTGCTGGTCTTGCTGCTCGTGGGCACGTTTGCCCCAGTGGCGCTGGCGGTCTCGTCCGCTCCGCCCCCGCATGCCTGCTGCATGCGGAAGATGCACTCCCACAGCTCTACGGAGACGGAATTCCGTGTTCTTGACTGCGGGAGCCATGCCTGTTGCCGCCCCCTGACCGTATCCCACACGGCGCAACCCAGGCCAAGGCTGAGCGCCTCATCCGTACCTGCGGCTGCCGCTGTGCTGCCTGCGCTTCGCCCCGTCGCTGCCGCCGGCGACGGGAACGCCGCCCACTCCGGTCGCGCTCCTCCCCTGTCCTCCATCGCCTAGATCAACTCAGAAGTTTGTTGGCCGCTGAACCTGCCGGTGTCGACAGAGGGGCTGCTAGACCCTGTCCGCGCCGGGGCGGCCGTTGCGCCATTTCACATTTAGGCTTTGGAGAATACACATGCGCCTGATTCGCATTCCGCTGCTGGGCGGGTTGATCTTGCTCGCTGTCGGTGCGAGCGCCACGATTTTCGGTTCCGTCACTGGGCTCATCCATGATCCCGCCCACCGCCCGGTCGCGGGCGCGCAGGTGACGCTGCGCGCCGTCAGTTCCGAATGGACGAAGACCACCTCCTCCGACAACTCCGGCGAATTCCGCTTCGACGCCGTGCCTCTGGGCGAATACCAGGTCACGGTCGAGGTCTCTGGCTTTGCCGGGCAGGAGCAGAAACTGGTCCTCACTTCGGGCCGCGACGCCCGCCTCCACTTCGCGCTCACCGTCGCTCAAGCGGAGGAAACGGTCGAGGTAATGGACACAGCCGCCACCGTCAACCCCGAGTCGTCCACCACCTCCGCGGTGGTGAGCCGCGAGCAGATTGCGCAGACTCCCGGCGCCGACCAGACCAACAGTCTGGCCATGATCACCAACTACACGCCCAGCGCCTACATGGTGCACGATCAGCTTCACATCCGCGGCGGACACCAGGTTTCCTGGCTGCTCGATGGGGTACCGGTGCCCAACACCAACATCGCCTCCAACGTGGGCCCGCAATTCGATCCCAAGGACATTGACTACATCGAGGTACAGCGCGGCGGCTATAACGCAGAATACGGCGATCGAACCTACGGCGTGTTCAATGTCGTCACCCGTTCCGGTTTTGAGCGCAACCGCCAGGCCGAAGTCGTCGCTAGCTATGGCAGCTACAACAACACCAACGACGAGATCAGCTTTGGCGATCACACCGAGCGCTTTGCCTACTATGGCAGCCTCTCCGGCTATCGCACCGACTTGGGTTTAGAGACGCCGATCACGCGGGTGGTTCACGATCAGGCCGCCGGCTTGGGCGGATTTGCCTCGCTCATCTTTAATAAGAGCCCAACCGACCAGCTGCGGCTGATAACATCCGTGCGCGGCGATCATTACCAGGTGCCTGAGGATCCCAATGCCTCGGTCAGCGATGGCTTTGTCGGTATCGGCGATGTAGAGGACGAGCGCGATACCTTGGTCAACTTTACGTGGCTGCACACGGCCGGCCCGGGCCTCGTACTCACAATTTCGCCCTTCTACCACTTCAATCGCGCCCACTACATCGGCGGCCCCCTGGACCAGCCGGTGAACCCGGAAGACGATCGCGGCTCCAATTATGTCGGCGGTGTCGTGTCTCTCGCGTGGACCCAGCACCGCCACACCCTGCGCACCGGCATTCAGGCCTTCGGACAGCGCGACAACGAGTTGTTCGCCATCGCCAGCAATGACCCCACTCTGGCGTTGGCTCCCCAGCGGCGGATTCCCTGGGGGAGTGTGGCAACCTACTTTCTCGAAGACCAGTTCAAGCTGACCTCGTGGCTGACCCTGAACGGCGGCGTGCGCCTCACCCATTTTGAAGCAGGCGTCAGCGAGAATGCCGCCGATCCCCGCATCGGCGCCGCCGTGCGCATCCCCAGGCTGAACTGGGTGGCGCGGGCCTTCTATGGACGCTACTACCAGGCCCCGCCGCTGCTGACCGTAGGCGGGCCGCTGATTGATCTCTGCAGCCAGCAGGATTGCGGCTTCCTCCCGCTCCATGGCGAGCGCGACGAGCAGCACGAGTTCGGACTGACCATTCCCTTTGCCGGATGGACCTTCGACGTTGCCAACTTCCGCACCGGCGCCAGAAACTTCTTCGACCACGACGTGCTGGGCAACTCCAACATCTTTTTCCCTCTGACCCTGGAACGCGCCCGCATCCGCGGCTGGGAAGCTACTGCCAACTCACCACGCATCGCGGGTCGGGCCCAATTCCACCTCGCGTACTCGCACCAGTACGCGCAGTGGAGCGGCGGCATCACCGGCGGACTCATCACCGACGACTCCTGTGAGGATACCCTTTGTTTCCTCGACCACGATCAGCGCAACACCCTCTCCACCGGCTTCAACCTGGCTCTCCCCTGGCACGCCTGGACCGACTTCAGCGTCAACTACGGCTCTGGCTTTCTCAACGGCGAGGGACCGGAGCATTTGCCGCGGCACACCACCTATGATTTGTCCCTGGGGAAATCATTCGGCGAAAGCTGGACGGTACGCCTGACCGGGCTGAACCTGGCCAACAACCGTTATTTGCTGGATAACTCCAACACGTTTGGCGGTACCCACTATGTAAACCCGCTGGAATTGTCGGTCCAGATCAGGTACCGCTTCCATTTCTAGGGTTGCGCTCAACAACTCCCATTCTTGAACCGCGTTCTTGACAGTTCGATTCTGGGACTTAATTCTCGGGTCACCCGGCGGCCGTCACTGCGTGCGCCCGGGTAACTGTGCACAGATACTGAGGGGGTAGTGTCGAAGCGCGACGCTACGTGTGGGTAAAGTCTCCCTTACACTTGCTTATCTCAAGCACGTTCCGGGGCGCTATATGAGCAGCCGGAGCACGGACTGGAGGAAGGTGTACGGCTTGGCGCGAGTCGAGTTGGATCCCGCCCGACAGCATGACCTGTGCCAGCAAGCCCGCCGGCTCATGCAGCGGAGGCTGGTTGAACTCGCCTCCACCGACGGGAATGGAGAAGAGCAAAGCGAATTGGAAGAGGCCCTGCGCGCTCTGTTTGTGATTGAACAGGGAATTCAGAAGCCCGACCTGCAGTAAAGCCACCGCATAGTTCAGCGACCAACGTAACCTCCCAAAGGTCGCTCCATCACAGCCACCACCCCGCCTCGCGTTGAAAGATAACGCTGGAGGTGATGGTTCGTGCTGCGGCTCGATTACTTGTCCTGTGTACTTACGGTTTTATCTACCATCCTGGTGGGGAAACGGTGCTGGGAAGGCTGGGTCCTGGCGGCGGCCAATAGCGTCATCCTATGTGTTATAGGGTTTAAGACCGCGCAGTTGGGCTTCATACCTGCGAATCTCTTCTGCATTCTCTTGTACGGCGCGAATCTGCGGAGCTGGCGCAAGGCAGCAGGTTCCTAAGCACGGGCGACGGCTCTCCATCTCAGTACTTGGTACTCGGTACTGGGGACATTCTTTGGTCAGGGCAGCAGCCCAAACACCGCCACACCGTTCGGGGTCCCCACGTACACCCTTCCGTTGGCGATCATTGGCGTGATGAACTTGTTCCCCGAGCCGAACTGGTCGCGCGATCCCGCCTGGTTGCTGTTGTAAAGCTCGTGCGAGAGGTCGGTGGCGTCGTAGGCGTGCAGCACCGCCGGGCTGCTGTTTTCCACCGCCCACAAGATCGCATTCGCGGTCCCATTGGCGGAGATACTGGGAGTCGAACCAGGATAGGTAAACGTGTTCCCGGTTTGACTGGTCGGACTGCTTGAAAGCCGCGCATTGGTGATGCTGAAAGCCTTCATGTGGTCGGAGACCGAGCCGTAGTACAGCGTGTTGTTGAAATACGCTGGCCCGGAGAACACGTTGCCGATAGCTCCCGAAATCTGCTGATAGATGTTGTTGGTCGAAGAATTGAACTTCCCCATGTTGTCGCGATTCACCACGTAGATGTTGCTATCTTTGCCGGCGCCCACTGCCAGATGCTGCACATTTCCGGAACCATCAGTGAGATCGGGCAACACCATCGCGGCCCCCGAGCCGAGATCCTGGTCGGCATTCGATTCCGACACGGTGTTGAACATGTTGAAGTAGTCGGCAACGGCCAGGCCACCCGAAGTCGAAATCTTCATGAACGCGTTGCCGTAGTCGCCCTTGTTGGGAAATCCGTTGCCATCGAGCGCGGTCTCAAACGTCCCGTTGCCGTCCAGGAAATAGAAATTGCCGGAGGAATCTGCTGCCAGGCCACCGCCCGCCATCCAGATCGCGCCTTCGTTGCCGTTAGGGGTGACATTCAACACGCTGGTCTGCGCCAGGGTGGAGGCGTCGTAAGCCATCACCCAGCCGGTGTAGGGCCGGATGTCACAATGCGACGTCCAGGCGAAGTACACCACGCCATTCATCAACAGCATCCCCGCCCGCTCCTCGTACTGCTTGGGATCGAAGGTCACCTCTCCACCTGAGCTTCCGTCGCCGGAGCCGGGGAAAGTCGCCTGGATGTTCTTGGGCCCACCAAACAACTCCGCACCGGAGGTCACATCGAGGGCATGCAGCCGCTGGAAGTAGGTTCCTCCGTTCTTCGACATGGCGATGACATAGATGGCGCCATTCGGACCACGGGTGCGGTCGATGACCGGGGTGGCAGTAATCCCGATCTCCGGCGTGACCTGGCTGCAACTGCGGGCGTCGCTGGTGGTTTCGCCGAAGCCCAGCAGAGAAACGTGCCACAGGACGGTGCCGTTGGCCGCATCGAAGGCGTATACGCTATCGTGTTCGGTGACCACATACAGAACGTCATGCGCTCCCTGGCCGGCAATGTTCACATTGGCCAGGTAGAGTGGCTGCGCATCCACCTTGCCATCCACAGAGAAGAATCCGACTTTGCCGAAGGCAGTCGAGTTGACGTTCCCCGGGTTGAGCAGGGTCTCAGCTAAATTCTGGCCGGTGCGAGCATTGTCGTTGTGATAGGTAGTGACATCGGCGGCAGACGAGCTGGATGTCACCGTCAGAGTCGCGGAGTTGCTGGTCACGTTGCCCATGGAATTGGAGACGACCACCCGGAATTGCGAGCCGTCGTCGCTGCCCGAGGTCGGTGGCGTAGTGTAGCTGGCGGAAGTTGCGCCGTTGATGTCCGAGCCGTTTTTCTGCCACTGATAGCTGAGCGGCATCGCTCCCGTGGCGACCACGGTAAAAGTCGCCGCCTGTCCCGCCAGCACCGTCAAGCTGGACGGCTGCGAGGTGATCGTGGGCGAGCCCGTGCCCATGGGCGTCGAGGAACTGTTGCTGCACGCGCTCCAATTCAACAGCAGCAGCATGGATACAAGCAGGCCTGCAAGCGCTCGAAATGACATGTGATTACCCCTGGATGGGCGACAGGTGATTGCCCTGATAATGCCAAGATTCATGAAGATTGGCTAGTGGGAACGATGTGACGTGAGTTCTACCCGGTGAACTGGCCACTTCGACGCCCAATGTGGCCGGCGGGACGACGGCGTTAACGGCTTCCCGTACTGCTGCACCTTGCCGTCCACCGCCACGGCCACATACTTACCCGTTTGGATGTCACGGAACTGGACCACCTGGTGTCCTTCTCGCGCCAGTTCTCCCCACCGGCTGGGCTTGTGGCGGTTCTGCTCGATTGCCTGGTATTCCCGTCCATTGAGAGCGAACCTGGCGGTCCGCAGACGCTGGCTGCTGGTGCGGATAACCGGCCAGGTTTTCCCCTGCAGCTCGATCTGCTTGGCAGTCATTAGCTGAGCCGCAACGGACTCGAGCATGGCGGTGTCGAGCATCGAATTGGTTTGTCATTCCGACCCTGAGCGACAGCGAAGGCGGAGGAATCCCTACCCCCAAGCACCCGCTCGCGGTAGCGATGCTTCGACTCCTCGGCGGGCACGCTGCGCCTCCCTGCCGCTCCGCTCAGCATGACAACTCTGAGAAAAGCGTAGAATCGGGTCCTCCCGGGCCCAGAATACCGGAAAAATCGCAGGATTGTCCCACCGTTTACTTTGCGGGTTCTTGACGACTGAGGTGCGGTCAGGGCGGACAGGAGTGTCCGCCCCACATGGATCTACCTGCTGACTAGAACTTCCTGGCCCATCAAGGCAGCAATCTTCTCCAGCAGGACTTCCATGCGCGCGCCGGTATCAATGTTGGCGTCCACCTCGTGGTGCCGCGCCCCGTCGGAGTGCATGACCAGCACGCGTGTCCCCGCATGGGCCTTCTTCACCATGTAGGGCAGGTGGTGGCGGTCGTCGCGGGTGAGCGTGGGCCCCAGCAGAACCAGGTCGAAGGCGCCGCCGCGCAGGGCGTCCTGCACAGCCTTACGTCCGATGGCGATCTGCACCTGGTGGCCAGCCTTTTGAATCAAAGTGGCTTGCGCGGTGAGCACTTCCTCATCGCCCTCGCCGTAGAGAATCTTGAGCTTGAACGCGGTCTTCGCCATGACATACCTTTCCGGGGGACCTGACCATTTACGGTAGCAATCGGGCCACTCGAGGAGAACGTCACCGAAGACCACGTACGAAGGGCATCGCTGCGAGCTGCTGTTTTGAGGGCATTCTGCCGAGCGGGAGGGTCACAGGCTTTCGATGGTGGCTGGCACATCCCGTGGTGATGCCAGTCACGGCAGAGCCCGCTCCCCTCGCCAATAATGGAGCCGACGGCGAGGTGTACCTATGAATGACAGCGTATTCTTCGCAACGTTTGATCCCCTTTACATTAACGCTCCGGACGCTTGCAGTCTCTGCGTCGCACAGCCTCCGATCTTTAACTACGAGTACTGCATCGAGGAGGAAAACGGGCAAAGGCAATACATCAAGGGTTTCTGCTGCGCCAAGTGCGCACAGGACCTGCTGAAGAAGCTGGCTACGACTGAAGCCAAGGAATGGGAAGCAGAAGAAGCAGCGCTGGAAGCCGATGACCTCGACGTCACCGACCTGCAGAAGCGTCGGCTGGCCACCTTTGGCAGCAGCGCGCGTTAATCGTTGATTTTGGGTGGCGCAGACCTTTAGGGCTGCGATGAACCGGAGAGTGATACTGTGCCTCGAGGCGCTGAGGCCGCGGCTGAAGCCGTTCGTGTGTGGTGCCTGACCCGCAGCGCTGAAGCGCTGCGCCACCCAAAATCGAGGGATCCCGGCGCCCGGAAAGCCACTCTCACCTCACGTCCTGAGCCGGGCTCGCACCATCCCCACCAGCTCCTGAATCACCGGCACGGCCAAGCCTCGCGCCTGCGCCCCGCGAAGAATGGGGCCGGCAATGGCATCCAGCTCCGGAGGCTTCCCCGCCTCCACATCCTTCTGCATGGAACTGCGAATCCCCGGCTTCAGGCCCTCGATGAACTTGAGGATGTTTGCAGGATCCACCTTGGCCCCGCCAGCAGCGGCAACTGCACAAACCTCAGCCACCGACGACTCCAGCCGCTGCCGCCACACCGGATCGCTGACCAGCCCGCCCTTGTCGCGCGCTGCGGCAGTCGAGGCCAGGGCCATCGGCGCCAGAAACGCCAGCTTGCTCCACATCAGCGTCGCCTCATCGTCTACAAACTGGCAGGCGAAGCCGAACTGCTGCAGCTTCCCGATGGCCGGCCCGAGCCGCTCCCGCCCCATGGAGGACACGTTGAGACGCACAAAGCTCGACCGGTGAACGATGACCCCCGGCGAAACCCGTTCCGACTCGACTGCAATCGTCGCGGGAACCACACGGTCATGGCCGAATCGTGAGCGCAACAGGGCCACGTGATCAACGCCATTCAACAGCGGCACGATGGCGCCGTGTTCATTCCCATTCGAGATCAAGTCCAAGGCCGTGTCGAGTTGCGTCGCTTTGACCGCGATCCAGAGAACATCAAGAGGCTGAGAGACCGTGGTGGCGCGTTCCACCGGGACCACAAACTTGCCGAAGGGACTGTCGAGGGAGAGAACAGGTGGATAACCGGCGGCCACCTCTCGACGAAGAATCAGGGTGACAGGATCGCCCGCATGGGCCAGGGCCGCTCCGACCAATCCTCCAACTCCACCCACCCCCAGAATTGCGTGGCGCATAGCCCTAGTTTAGACGCTGGTGGGGTGATCAGGATTCGCGAGAAATCGCCCGCTGCCCCTGCTGGGTTACGAATTCTCCCTGCCATCTCCCACTTCGGCAATCGAAACGACAGTTCACGCGGTCAGGACGCCGCACAATGCGTGGATTATTCCACGGTTTACCAGGCTGAGCCGTAACCACCGAGGTCCCCTACTCGTACCGCAAAGCCACCATGGGATCCACCTTGGTGGCCCGCCGCGCTGGGATATACCCTGCAATCGCTGCCACCAACAGAAGCATAGACACCGCGGCGCTCATCGAAAGCGGATCGACACTGCTCAGCGCATACAGCATGTTCTGCAGCAGCCGGCTGGTCCCAAGGGCCGCGGGGATGCCGACCACCACGCCCACGCCAACCAGAATCAGCGCCTCGCGCAGCACCATCCAGAGCACGTCCCGCCGCTGCGCGCCCAGCGCCATGCGCACGCCAATTTCGCGGGTGCGTCCAGAGACGGTGTACGACATTACCCCGTACAGCCCGACGCACGCCAGCAGCAGGGCCAGGCCGGCAAAGAGACTGGAGAGCTGGGCCACCAACCGCTCCTGAGCCACGAAGTCGTCCACCATGTGGTTCAGAGTATCGGCTTCGCGAACCACTACGTTGGGATCGAAATCCTTCAACTGTTGCCGGACCACAGTCATGATGGACTTCGGATCGCCGGCCACGCGCAGGATGAAATGCACCTCAATATCGGGAAGGATGCTCTGGTTGTAAGAAAGGAAGAATCTCCGCGGAATGGCCTCGCGCAGGCTGTGGTCGCGGAAATCCTTGCACACGCCGACGACCTCCAGCGGCCGCTGCCGCTGCGCGCCGTCGTCAATCACGAACTTGCGCCCAATCGGGTTTACGCCCGGGAAATAAAACTTGGCCATCGTCTCGTTGATCACCGCGACCTTGGTCGCAGATTCCACGTCCTGCGGCCCGATGCCGCGTCCCAGCAGAATGGGAATGCCCACGATCTTGAAGTAGTCGGGCCCCACCCAGTCGTCATACGCCAGATTGTCCTCGTCCCGGCTGGCAGTGTAGCCCTCCATCTTGATGTTGTCGGCGGACTCGGTGCCGCTGAACAGCCCATTCTCCGAGACCGTGGCGCCGACAACTCCGGGTATGGCGCTCATAGGCTCCAGCAGCCGCTGTGTGATCCCCGGCAGCTGTTCGTGCTTGTAGCCCGCGGCGATGAAGTCGGGACGGAGAATGATCAGGTGCTCGCGCTCGTAGCCGAAGTCCACATCCTGCAGGTTGCGCAAGGTGCGCACCAGCAGCCCGGCGGCAAAGAGCACCAGCAGCGACAGCGTGACCTGGGCCGCGACCAGGACCTTGCCCGTGGACCACTTCGCCGAGCCGGAGGCGGTGCCGCCGCGCGCGCCTTCCTTCAGCGTGGACGATACCGGGATTCCCAGCGCGCGCAGCGCCGGCGCCAGGCCAAACAGGATTCCCGCCAGCAGGCACACCCCCGCGGTGAACGCCAGGATGTGCGCGTCAGGATGAATATCGAGGGCGCGCACCGTGCCCGCGCCAAAACTAGTGCGCACCAGCAAGGTCGCCCCCCACTGCGCCAGCAGCACCCCCAGCAGGCCGCCACACAGCGCCAGCAGCACGCTTTCGGTGAGCAGCTGCCGCACCAGCCGCAGCGGCCGCGCTCCGATCGCCATGCGCACCGCAATTTCCTTGCTCCGTCCGCTGGCCCGCGCCAGCAACAGGTTGGCCACGTTCACGCAGGCAATCAACAGCACCAGGCCCACCACTCCCATCAGCAGCAGCAGCGGACGCTTGAATTCATGGCGCAGGTAGGAGAGCCCGGCGCCGCCGGAGGACACCTCGATCTTCTCTTTGGATTTCTCCAGCGCCGCGCGATCGTCCACCGAAAGCCTTGCCCCATACGGGCCGCTCAACCCCTGCCGGAAGACCGTGTTCGCATTGCTTGCCGCCTGCGCCACAGACACGCCCGGCTTCAAGCGGCCCATGATCTGCAGCCACGAGGTGTTGGCCGCCTCCAGGTAGTCGCGCCCCCTCATCACCTGGGCCTGCATGCTCATGGGAATCCAGATATCCGTGCCGCGCTCGATAATTTCGCCGTCAAAACCCGGCTGAGTCACGCCAATGACGGTGAACGGATACTTGTTCAGCCGCACCGTGCTCCCCACCACCGTGGGATCGAGATTGAACCGCCGCTTCCAGTAGCCGTAGCTGATCACCGCCACCGGGTTGGCTCCCGGAGCCGTGTCGTCTGACGGGCCAAGCGTGCGTCCGATCAGCGGATTTACCCCCAGCACCGAAAAATAATTCCCGCTCACCACCCGGCCGTAGGTGCGCTCGGCCGTTTCGCCAGAGGAAGATTCGCCCGAGGCCGGCGCCGAGTCGAACTGCACATCCAACCGTCCGGGATCACCCGAGGCAAACAATCCGGAGAAGGCTTGCGTGCCGTCGCGCAATTCGCGGTAGAGCGGATAGGAAAACAGGTCCAGCGGAGGCGTGCCGTTGGAGGTGGAATGGATGCGGGAAGGATTGCCCACCACCGCCAGTTGCTCCGGATGCGAAACCGGCAGCATCTTCAGCATGACCGCGTCAATCACGCTGAACACCGCCGTGTTGGCGCCAATGCCCAGCGCCAGCGTGAGGATCGCCACGACGGTAAATCCCGGCGACTTCACCAGCATGCGCAACCCGTACCGCAGATCCTGGAGCAGGACTTCCATGAGTCACTCCCAAGCGAACGAATGGAATCCTGGTGGCAAGTTTCGGGCCTTCAAGGGATCAGCTAAGCCATTGATTCTGCGGGGATACGTCGAACGCAGCGGGAGGGTTTGCAGGCGGAATGTGCGCTTGTGGGATGGAGGCGTCCGGAAGCGGACAGGGGGCGGGGATAGGCTTCCTCCCCTCCTGCGCGCAAAGATCTTGAAAACAAACGATGAGGCGAACGCGCTGGCACGGAGGGTCATGCGAGCTGCCGAAAATCCAAATAATCTATTGAAAATAAAACATCGTACCAATTTACGTTCATTGTGCTACGATATTCATGATACATGAACATAAATGCATATTGAACTTGATCACAAATGACATGCGTTCATGTTTCATGCACAGCGGCAGAACGTGAACAAGAAAGCAATGAAACGTAAACCTCAACACGTAGAACTGATCGAGGCAGCCCTGCAAGGGCTTCAGCGCACGACGGGACTCGCCGCGCGAGTCATCCACCGGGACCAACCGAGGACTATCCACCACGACCGCCAATTCGACGCAGTGATCGAAATAGACGCACACAGGCGGAAGCACAAATTTGCGGTAGAAGCCAAGATCGGTGTTAGAGCCGAGGTGCTCACTCAAATCAAGGCACTGTGGCCTCGCGAACAACAGCCTCGTCTTCTCTTTGTCGCGCCATACATCACAAACTACCTTGCAGAAAAGTGCCGGGAAATCCAGCTTCCATTTCTCGACACCGCTGGGAATGCCTACCTGGCAGACGATGACCTCTTCGTTTTCGTTACCGGCCAAAAAAAACCACCGGACTTGGCCCCTGCGCATACAAACCGGACCAACACAACGGCTGGGTTGAAAGTACTATTTGCTATTTTGTGTCGTCCACCACTGTTAAACGCGCCATATCGAGAACTCGCGACAACCGCTCGAGTGGCACTCGGTACAATCGGCCCAGTCATCAAGGACCTTGAAACAAGAAAGCTGATTGCAACATTTGGCAAAGCGCTCCCAAAGCGCCGCCTGCTTGACGCCAAGGCGCTGCTGCAGGAGTGGGTCACCTTCTACCCCGCAACCCTCCGCCCCAAACTCCAGCCCCGCAGATTCCGTGCCCGCGATCGCGAGTGGGCACAGAAAACTGACTTAACTCGATTCGACGCCTATTGGGGAGGAGAAGTGGCTGCGGATCGCCTCACACACCATCTAAAACCTGAAATGCTGACCGTGTACACCCTCCACAACCCGACGAAGCTGATAACCGAGTTGCGCCTCAGAGCAGATGTCAATGGGGATGTAGAGATTCTCAATGCCTTTTGGGACCCAACTCTGACTACGGGGACTGCGGACGCAGTCCCACCAATACTTGCCTACGCCGATTTGATGACGACCACTGATGCACGAAACCTCGAAGCGGCAAGACTGATCTATGAACAGCACATCGCGCCGAATTTTCCAGCTGCTTAAGCCACTGAGTCCGTTCGTCCTTGAGCCACTCCAGGCAGTTGCGCAAACCGCGAACTCTTTGGGCCTCCCATACTTTCTAGCCGGCGCGACGGCACGAGATCTAGTCCTCGAAAACATATTCGGCCGACCTCCGGGCAAGTTGACGCGCGACCTGGACTTCGGGTTCGCTCTCTCCGACTGGAAGCAGTTCGAGAACCTAAAGGCAACATTGATTTCAACGGGACGATTCAAGCCCGAGCGGGCGATCCAACGTGTCTTGTTTCAGCATTCCGCGGGCATTCCGGTCGGTGTCGATCTCATTCCATTCGGCGGTGTTCAAGATGGGTCAGTGATCTCTTGGCCTCCGAGCAACGATTTTGTAATGAACGTCGCCGGATTTAGAGAAGCTCTGGAATCGGCGATCCAGGTGCAAGTGGACACTGACCTCGTGATACCAGTCGCTTCTTTACCAGGCCTCATTATTCTCAAATTGTTCGCATGGGCTGACCGCAAGCACGAAAAGCGCGATGCTCCCGACATTTTGAAGATACTTGCAGAGTATGCCGATGCGGGAAATGAGGACCGCCTGTATACAGACGACCTTTCCTCACTTGAGGCCGCCGGATTTGACGTCCCGATTGCCGGCGCACGACTCCTGGGCAAAGATGCCCATGGCATCGCAAGTCGTGAGACCGCAGCTAGTATTGCAAAAATGTTTGCCGACCCTAAATTGAAGCGAGAGTTGCTAAACCAGCTAGTGCAGGCCAGTCCCAGATCAGACGAGTTTTTTGCGGGTCACTGCACCCTGTTGCTCGATAATTTTGTGCGTGGCTTTTCAGAGGGGTTGGGATCAGGGCATTCCTAGCCCTCAGGGGACGGGGAACGTTCCGTCTATCCCTTCTCCTCCTTCTCCTCGCCTTCTCCTCGGGATCACCCGAGGCAACAGTCCCGAGAAGGCTTGCGTGCCGTCGCGCGATTCGCCGAGGGAATGTCCCGTCTATTCGGCATTCCTCGCATTCCTGTCCCCGGCCCTCCTATCCTCTGGCGTCATTCCGAAGCCCGGCGCTTTTCAGCCGGGCGAGAGCCTGCCCTGAGCGCAGTCGAAGGGAATCTTGCGTGGAGTGGCAAGTAAATTTTTAGGAATAGCCGCTGGCGATCAGGCGCGTCGGCCCGGCAAGGGCTGAGCCGCAAGTGCCCGCCCTTTCACAAAGAACGCGAAAGAGCGGGGCACCCCGCGGTTGGTGATGTGATGGCATGGGAGGCGCCGCCACCTGCCAATTCCCCCGGCCACGGGCAGCGCATCCAGCGGATGATATAGTGCCTCTGCCGTTTGGCAGATAGCGGGCGTTTCCGAAGTGACCTCCCATGAACAGCCAAATCAGGTCACCTCAACTCTTACCCTAGGAGTTCCTGAGAATCATGGACCGCTTCCAACGCCTCCCTGCGGTCGTGCAGGGGTTGTCGCTGGTGATTCTTGTGTCTGTTGTCGGCATTCTTCCTCCCACAATTCTCGATGAGGTGGGGTTCAGACTTACACCGCGCGTGCCCTGGGTGTTGCCTGCGACGCTCCTATGGATGTGGATGATCTGGCGCTTTCTTTCGCACCAGGGGTGGTGGCGGGAGCACTTGTGCGTGCGCACTCTCTCTTGGCAAGACTGGCTCTTGGCGATCGCAGTGCTCACCGCGGGAACCCTCGTCATCCATGTTTCGCGAATGGCAGTCTTGCGGTTACTAAACGTATCCGATGTTAGTCTTCCGGCGCTTCCCGGGATTTCGACCAGCGTCCTCTTATCCAGCATTCTCGTGACTTCGCTGACCGCGGGGCTCTTCGAAGAGGCGGCGTACCGTGGATACCTGCGCAGTCTATTGCAGGAGCGATACGGAGTCGGCATGTCCATCGTCCTTTCCGCGCTGGTTTTCATGTTTGCCCATCTAAGCCGGGGAAGGGAATTTTTTGTGGTCCTTCCCCTGGCCTTTCTCTTCGGATGCCTCTACGGTGCGGTAGCGTGGAAAACGGGCTCCATCTGGCCCGGAATCGTCGTCCACACCACTTACAACCTCACTCGCCTGCTTGACAAGTACATGCACCTGGCGCCCAGGTAGGGTTGGGCGGATTGGTAGCAACTCGGTCCTAGCTATTCGACTTCCCCTTCAGCATCTCCACCACCCGGTCAAAGTCCTCCAATGATCCGTACTCGATCACGATCTTCCCTTTTCCCTTGCGGTCGCGGATGCGGACACGCACGCCTAGAATCCGCTCCAGTTCGGTCTGGGCGGCGCGGACGTTGGGGTCTACCCAGCGGGCGGCCGCGGGGGCGTCGGGCTTGTCGAGGGGAACGTTGGTGGCGAAGACCAGGTCTTCGAGTTGCTGCACCGAGAGGTGCTTGCGGATCGCTTCTTCGGCGATTTTGGGGATGAGATTGGGATCGAGCAGCGTGAGCAGCACGCGAGCTTCGCTGAAACCCAGCCGGCCTTCGCTCAGGTGCTGCTGCACCTCCGGCGGCAACTTTAGCAGGCGCATGTAGTTGGAGACGCTCTCGCGCGAGACTCCGGTGCGCTGGCCGATCTGCTCCTGGGTCATGCCGAAGTCTTTGCTCAACCGGGCGAAGGCGTTGGCCTGCTCCAGGCAGTTGAGGTCCTGGCGCTGCAGGTTTTCGACTACCGTCATCTCCGCCGCCTGCTGCTCGGAGACTCGGCGAATGATGGCGGGGACCTTGTCCTTTCCAGCCAGCTTGGAGGCGCGGCAACGGCGTTCGCCCAGAATCAGGAGATAGCGGCCGTCCTGGCCGGGGCGCACCATGATGGGCTGCAGAACGCCGTTGGCGCGGATGGAGTCCGCCAGCTCGTGCAGCGGCTCGTCGCGAAAGCGATAGCGGGTCTGGTGCGGATTGGCGTCAATCAGGTCGAGCGCCAGTTCGACCACGCCGTCGCCGGAAGTGGGCTGCAGCGCCGGTGCGGCCGCGGCGGCGACATTGGCGGCCGGCGCAGGGGTCACCATGCGCGGCCCCGCGGGCAAGAGCGATTCCAGGCCACGGCCGAGGGCGCGGCGCTTGTCGTGAGCTTCGGTGGGCATCTTCTCTGCAGTCGTCGTCATTCGCTCCTTCTCTCGCTTAACATCGATGTATATCTATGTAGTGGCTATCCCTAGATACATTGATGACTGTCGATGTACTACGCTGACTTATCCATTTCAGCAGCCGCAGGCTCCTGGAGCGCATTCGTCTGGGCTGGCATCTCCTCTACCGGCGCGGGCTCGGACTGGGCCGCAACGGCCACGGGTTCCTGGACCACGGCCGGCTCCTCCGCCGGGCCGGGCGCCGCCTGTGGCTGCTCCACCGGCAAGCTGTGCGCAATGATCTCCTTGGCCAGGCGGATGTAGCTTTCCGCGCCCCGCGAGCGCACGTCGTAAACCAGCGCGGGCTTGCCGTGGCTGGGGGCCTCGGCCAGGCGGATGTTGCGCGGAATCGAGGTCGCGCATAGCTTCTCGCCAAAGAAGCGCTTGAGCTCGGCCGTCACCTGCTGCGCCAGGTTGGTGCGCTCATCGAACATGGTGAGGACTACGCCCTCGATCTCCAACTGAGGATTCAGGGCAGTGCGAATGCGCTCGACGGTATCCAACAGCTCCGAGATGCCTTCAAGAGCAAAGTATTCGGCCTGCATGGGAATCAGAACCGAATCCGCCGCCACCAGCGCGTTCAGGGTCAGTAGATCCAGCGCCGGAGGACAGTCCAGCACAATGAACTGAAAGAGCTCGCGCAGGGGAGCGAGAGCGTCGCGCAGGCGGAACTCCCGCTGGTCCCAGTCCACCAGCTCAAGGTTGGCGCCGATCAGGTTCTTGTGCGAAGGAATGATCCAGAGCTGCTCCAGATCGGTGCAACGCACCGCCACCTGGGCGGTGTGCGACCCCGTTAGAACGTGGTAGGTGTTGATGCGCTCGGGGTCTTTGACCAGGCCCAAGCCGCTGGTGGCATTGGATTGGGGGTCACAGTCAACCAGCAGCGTATTGACTTCCGCTGCGGCAAGAGAGGCGGCCAGATTAATGGCAGTCGTAGTCTTCCCGACGCCACCCTTCTGGTTGGCAACCGCAATTACGCGTCCCATTCAGTTTTCGGAGAAACCAGAGATGGGCCGAGAATAATGCGAATCGCGGTGCATTGCAATGACGGAATTCAGTGCAGCATTGAAATTCTGAGAGTTTGTTGAGCGTCAATTGCTTGCCGGATCACCGAGCGTTGCTTTCCACAGGAAGGTTCCACGTGGAACAGCGGAACGAAGGGGCATCGTGCATGTTCCACGTGGAACACTTCCGCCGTAGCACGGGCGTCCCGCTGGCCACTGCAATCCATAGGACGGGAAGTCTTAAAGTGGGAACACTTGCAAGCTGCCGACCCGCCTGCATTCCACCTCGCGGCCAAGTAGTCAGGAAAAAGTGGCTTCCCAGCGCTCATTTGGCGGCCGCTGCGTCTAGATCGCTCCACTGTTACCAGGATGATTCTTGCCTGTGCGGGGACGCACCACAAGAGTCAACGTGGCCGGCGGGACGCCGGCGCTACGGCAAGGCTCAGGTTCCCCACTTGAGGGCGTGGCGGAGATCGCAGAGTGCCATCACGAGGCCAGAAGGCGGTACATCTCGAGTGGCTCGTCCCACCTGTTGTCGCTTGAGGCACGTATCTGCCGTGGTTCCCTAGCCCCACGTGCCGATCAGCAACACTCGACTTGAGGACTGCGGTATGGCAACGGGATCCTCCCAACGAACAGCCGCAGCAAGTTCCCTTGCCCTCTCGACCTGGCTCCTGCCCACGAGGCCGGCGACACGCCCGCCAACCCGGGCCAGGCGGACGGCGACCGGAAGCGCACGGTCGAAGCGCTCAACCGCACGCAAGGTCACGACATCGCCAGCGGCGGGCGGAAAGTCCTCGGCGCGGGCGGCAACTACATCGACATCTGTCAATGTAAGCCTGCGGGCCACTTCCCGCAGGAAAGTCGCTTTCTTCTGATTGGATTCGATCAGGGTGAGATGAATCGGCGGCGCCCAGATCTTGATGGGCAAGCCGGGAAAGCCGGCCCCAGAGCCGACATCCACAACGTGCGGCTGGGCAGACAGCTCGGAACCGGCGGGAAAGAGGCGAGCCGCGGCGAAGAGCGATTCGCCAAAGTGCCGGGTCACGATCGCTTCCGGCTCGCGCACGGCTGTCAGGTTGACGCGGGCATTCCATCTCAGCAATATATCGATATATGTCGATATATTTTCAAACTGCGCCGATGTCAGTGGCGGGGCAAAGGGCTGCAGCAGTTGCGCGATGCGGCCAGCGTCCATGGGAATGCCGATTCTAGATGGCGGAGGCCGGGAAGGCCAATGCCGGTTACCATCGCACGAGGGGTAACCTGCAGATGTACTTGGACTTCCGGTATGTGAGCGACACTGGCAGATGCTGCTAGACTCGCCCCAACTATGGTAACCCCCAGCGAGGCCGCAACGGGAACGGACAAAGTCCATGCGCTAATACAGTTGCTGCGCAACCGCTCCTACGAGGAGATCCGGCAGCGCATGTACGATAACGCTCCCGGGACCCCGTGGTGGTCGGCTTGCAAGACCGAGCTCGACATTCGCAACGGCGAACAGATGGCCACCGCCCTGGTGACGACGTCGCGCGTGCTGGAAAAAGTGCGGGCCTCCACCGAGCACTTCGAGCAACTGGCAGACACGCTGTCCCAGGTCACGCAGCAGGTCAGCGATCTTCTGCGTGATACCAAGGAAGCCGGGCGGCGGCTGGAAATCGCGGTGTACGTGCTGATCGGCGTCACCGTTGCCCAGTTCTTCAACGTGGTTTTCCAGGTCTTCGGCAGGAAATAGTCCGGTCCAGGTGAGGCTGCCGTCCCAGAAGGGACTCCTTTCAATACTCGCGCCTTTACCTGGGACCTACATCCCGGGCTAATGTCTGTCCGCCCGAGCCCGGGGGCTTGATTGCTCTCAGCGAAACCGCATTCGATGCCACTCGCGGTTGCGTTGCCGATTCAGTTTGCCAGCGTTTTTTCGATGGCGGCGCGGAGTTGGTCATACGGCATTACGCCCGGATGGTAGAGGGCCACGCGTCCGGCGCGATCAATCAGTACCAGCGTCGGGGTGGTGCTGGCGCCGTAGGTGTTGAAGTTGGCCTTGCTGACGGGTACGGGCACGTCCTGCAATGCGGGATAGAAGTGCTGCCAGACCCGCTCGATGTAGGCGAGCTCGGTTTGGGGCGAAGCGTCCTCGCCCCGGTCGGCGTATCCGTAAAGCTGGGTGGGCGCGACCACCGTCAGGCCTTTGGGGGCGAGTTCAGAGCGCAGGCGGCTGATGATGGGTCCCTCCGACTTGCAGTCTACGCACCAGTGCGCCCAGAAAAACAGCAAAACCGGCGAGCCTTTCACCTGACTGAGAGCCGCGGGCTTCGGGCCCAGATGTTGTGTGATGTTGAGTGCTGGCGCGCGCTGTCCGACCAGGCTGAGCAGGTTCAAGTTTTTCTGCAGGCGGGCCCGGATGGAGGTATTGCGGTAAGCCGCCAGACTGCGCCGGAGCAGGGCCACCGCCTGCAAGTCCTTCCCGCGAGCGCTGAGCACTTGGGCCTGGACCTCCAGCGCCGCTCCCAGCGCGATCGGCAAGTGCGGCTCGGCGTCGAGGGCGCGCTTCTGGAGTTGCTGAAGGGCCAGCATCTCCGTCTGCTTGGCGTAGGCCTCGGCACGATCCAGCTGGTCCGTGGTGAGCGCGGCCCGCGCCATCCAGGAAAGCGCCTCCAGGTACTCCGGGGTTGCGCCCTGCTGGATACGATAGCTTTGCAGCTCGGCGTCGGCGGCAGTGAAATTGTTCTGGGCGAGTGCCGAGCGGACATCTTCGACAATATTGGCGAACGAGAGCGACGACAGCAGCAAGAGCAGGGCGAACAAGCGGGCAGTCATTCTCTTTAAGGATGAAGGGAAACGGCGAAAGTTGCCACAAAAGTGCGGGAGATCCACTGCCGGCGGACGAACCACGCAGCGACCAGGCGGCTCCGGGCGGGTGGCTGCGCCCCGTCCGCATCGTCATGAAAAAGTAGCTACTTACGCCTGGCACAAGGGAAAACATAGGCATTTTCCTCGCAGATCGGGTACAATAGCACTGCGTTTGATCTTGCGGTTTTTTTGCAGTTTCCAGCATCTCCGCTCACCGGCATGATCTGCCTGCGAAAGTCCTGCGAGTAACTCAGCGCAACATCAAAGAAAAAGGAACATTGCAACACCATGGAAACAGGAACAGTAAAGTGGTTTAACGACGCGAAAGGCTATGGATTTATCAGCCGCCAGAATGGCGAGGACGTATTCGTACATTTCTCGGCGATCCAGGCGAATGGATTCCGCAGCCTGCAGGAAGGCCAGCAGGTCCAATTCGATGTGGTCAAGGGCCCGAAGGGCTGGCAGGCCGAGAACGTGAAGCCTCTGTAAACCACGTTACAACTTGGCACTTGAAAAACAAGGGCGGCCGAATTGGCCGCCCTTCATATTTCTACAACCCGAGCCAGGCCGGCTGGGAATTCCGAACCTGGCGCGCAACGCCGGAGCCGACCTTCAGAAGCGAAGGACCAAACCGACCGACGGCTCCGCGGTGTGGGTCCAACTATCCGTGGAGACTGCGGAAAGCCCGAAGTCGGGCGCCTTATATACCAGCCCACGGTATTGCAATCGCAACCCTAGACCTCGCATCAAACGGTAATCAACCCCGGCTCCATAGAGGAAAGTTCCCTTGGCCTGGGTATCGGCTCCGACGATCGGGTTGAAGAAGCTGCCGACCGGGCTGAAGACCAGCGCGCCTCCTCCTCCCAGGACAAAGGGATTCAACCGCCCCGAGTGATTCAAGGAAAATACGTAGGCTGCCGTCACCTCGTGCACATTGGCGGGTTGTCCGGCAGTTGCCCCCAGGAAGCCAGCCGTGTAGTTCTGCGTGCTGCGGCTGTAGCCGTAATTAAATTCCACTCCGGAGTGGTTTCCGAATGCCAATCGGTAACTGGCCAGGAGCCCGCCGGAGTTGGTGGGGTCCTGCAGCAATCCGTTGCCGCTCGAGCCCTGGTTGAGGACACCGGTAAAGCTTATCGCCGCATCCGAACGATATTCCTGGGCAACGGCCACCGACAAAAGTACTGACGAACAAATCACCAGCATACTGATTTTACGAAACATGAGTCTCTCCTAGGTTCAGCCTTGGTATGGTGTATGTTTTGGAAGGTGCTTACCCTTGGTTAGAAGCCGGAACGGGCGCCCAGAATCGCAAGAATTTCGTCAAGAAAGGTAAAAATCAGACACACATAACAATTGTGAAGCTGTATAACTTCTCAGTCGTTGGGCAACCCCGGCCTGGGGGTTCACCATCCGGGGTCCCACCGGCTTGTGACCCCGCCAGGCAGGAACTACACTGGCTGTCTCAAGGACGCACGCAAGGAAAGCTATGGCACTGAGAATTGGCGATTCCGCTCCGGAATTTGAATTGGCCGCAGTGGAAGGCGAGCGCGAGGCGACGGTAAGGCTCAGCGATTTTCGCGGGAAGCAGCATGTGGTGGTGACGTTCCATCCCCTGGACTGGACCCCTACTTGATCTTCGCAGGTGCCGGCGTTCGACGCGGATCGCGAGAAGTTCGCCGCACTCAATGCCCAGGTCCTGGACATCAGCACAGATTCGATCTTGAGCCACATTGCCTGGCAGAAAAAAGATATCGGCATGATGCACATCCCTTTGTGCTCCGATTTTTATCCGCACGGAGCGGTGACTCAAGCCTTTGACATTCTGCGCGAAGGTCCGCCCATCGCGGGCATCTGTGAGCGCGCCGTGTTTATCGTGGACAAAAGCGGGAAGATCGCCTTTGCTAAGGTGTATCCGCTGGACCAGACGCCGGACAATGAAGAGCTGCTGCGGGTGCTGCAGCAGATGCAAGGATCCCCATAGGGCGACTCCTCCCTTGGTTCCGGGCGTCAGAATGCTGAGCGCTAGGCGGCGCCGACCCGCGTGCCCGCCCCACCGGTGTGCCATGCCCCCACCCAATCGGGCCATTCCGCGCGGCTTTCGCCACCTTGTAGTCTTGCATCGTTGCAGGTGTGGGGGCGCACCGCGACTAGGCTCGCCCACCGCACCGCAGCTTCAAGGGGAGTGCGATGGCCACCAGTGATCCGCGCGATGATTCGGCTCTGCAGTACGCGTTAGAAGAGCTGGAACACATGGTCGTAGACAATGGTCTTGCCCGCAGCGAGATCATGGCCCTGCTGGAAGTGATGAACATCTACGAAGTTTTGGACTACCTCGACGCCAAGATCGCCAACCGGCTGCAATAGCCGGCAAGTCCGGGGGAGTGGACCCGTTGCACGCTGTTCCTGCCTGCCGACACACCCATTCGTTTGCCAAGCCATGGCATCATTCCGAAGCCCGGCGCACTTCAGCCGAGCGAGAGCCTGCCCTGAGCGAAGTCGAAGGGAATCCTGCGCGTTGACAGGTCCACGACCACGGGCAAAGTGGTCGTCCCACGCCAGATCCTTCGCCCTGTCGGGCTCAGGATGACGCCTGTATAGGGCCCTTCCATTGCAGTTGCGCGAGAAACGGCGACGCGCAGTAAAATATCCCGCGAATCTATGAACCAGCCAACCGGAAACGGCGCCGGCGAGAAGACGATCTACGTCACCCTGACCGGGCTGCCGCTTTCGTTCCATCTGCAGTGGCCGTTTCACCAGTCCACCTCGGGAGCGGATTTCTGGGTGCTGCATGCCGACATTCTCCTGCAGAACTCCGACGGGCTGCATGCTCCGGTGGCGGTGAATCTTTCGGCCACCGTGCGCGAGGTGATGCCCTCGCTCGATCCCAAAGATGCCGAGGCGCCGGTCATCAATGCCCTGCGAAAAGAAGTGGACCGGCGGCAACTGGAGTTCGTGAAGTCGGGCAAGCTGGTGCCGGTGCACTTCTCCAGCCGGCACTACGACTTCCAGCGCAACAAGTGGGTCTTCGGCAAGGCCGGCGACGAGGAGATCACGCAGCTGATCGCCCGCAAGGTGTACTGGCAGACCCGGCTGGTGGGCGGCGAGGTGTGGCTGGGCGACGAAACCGAAGCACTCTACGTCGAAAGCACCATCGACCATCTCGCCCAGTTGGCCAAGAAGCTGGCCGATCAGGGATTGTTTCGCATGGAGCGGCGCTACGCAACGGCCAATCCGTCGCTGATGGCGCAGGCGGAGAAGTTCGAGTCCGACATGCGAGTGGCGCTGGTGGAGCTGGAGAAGAAACACGCCTTCGAGCGGGGATGATGGCAGGGTGTCACCGGCTATCGAGCTCACGCGACGACCTGTAGTTCCCCTGACGTTCTCTTAGGGTTCCCAACCGCTCATCGCAAGCGAACCCTGCCGATTTTTCAAGCTAACGATCCTGCAATCTGCGAGTCTTTACCCCAGGCGCCGGCGCGCGGCCGCATCGGGGAAATCCCGGTCTGACGCCGCCCTGCCGGCGTTGTCCCTTGAGTTGTGTCTGAATCAATCCCGAAGTCAAGGAGGGAAAGATGAAATACGCGCTGGCGGTCCTTGCCGTCGTGATGTTGTGGATGACTGCCTTTGGGCAGGAACTATCGGAGCTCTCGATGCCCCCCAATGGAGACAATCAGAGGGCGGAAGTTTCCCAGTGGATCGGGCCAGTCCAGATTTCGATCGCGTATCACAGTCCGCGCGTGCACTTTCCTCCGACCAACGACCGCACCGGACACATCTGGGGCGAGCTGGTCAAGTACGGCCTGTTCGACGACGGTTACGGTCCGTCCACGGCGACGCCGTGGCGAGCCGGCGCCAACGAAAGCACCACCATTACCTTTTCTCACGATGTGAAGGTTGAGGGCAAAGACCTGCAGGCCGGCACCTATGCCCTGTTTCTTGAAGTCGAGAAAGCTGGGCCCTGGTACTGGATCTTCAATCGTCACATCGGATGGGGCAGCTATCAGTACGATCCTCGGCAAGACGCGTTACGCGTGCCCGTGGCTTCGCAGGACGCGCCCTTCACCGAATTTCTGACCTATGGCTTCGACGATCGCCGGCCAGATTCTGCCGTGGCTTTCTTGCAATGGGAGACCAAACGCATCCCCTTCAAGATTGAGGTTCCCAACGTGAATGACGTGTACGTGGACCTCATGCGCCAGGAGCTTGAAGCTTGGCCGGGGTTCAACTATCGCAATTGGCAGACAGCCGCCCAATTCTGTGCCGACCACAGAATCAACCTGGACGAGGCCCTGACCTGGGCTGATAAGGCGATCTCGGAACCCTTCCGGGGAGCGGTCGTGGGACGGGAAGACTTCTACACCCTGCAGACCAAAGCCGCTGTGCTCGAAGCCATGGGGCGGGGTTCCGACGCTGATGCGGTCATGCAGAACGCGATCCACCTGCCCGGAACCGGCGCCGCGCCGATCTATGGTTACGCCATGCGCCTGCTGGGGGCCGGCAAGAATGCCAGGGCCATGGAGGTCTTTACCTTCAATAAGCAACACCACCCGGATGAGAAGTTCTGGACCTACCTGGGTCTGGCCCGGGGCTATACGGCTATGGGCGATAAGAAAAGCGCGATCACGAACTGGGAGATTGCCATCCGCAACGTCCCACCCAACCTGACTGGCACCCTGCCGGGTCTGCAGGAGGCCTTGAAGAAACTGAAGGAGAGCAGCTAGCGCCGCTGCCGCAGATTCGACAGCGCCGCGCGCAGATCGGAATGCCGAAAGGCGTACCCAACAGCCAACAGCTTGCAGGGCTCGACGCGCTGGCTGGCGAGCAGGAGTTCGTCCGCCATCTGCCCGAAGGCGAGACGGGCGGCGAAGGCGGGCATGGGGAAAATTGCCGGGCGCGACAGCACGCGGGCCAGCGTCTTCGTGAACTCGGCGTTAGTCACCGGATTGGGCGCGACCGCATTGACCGGGCCCGCGAGGCGGTCGTTCTCCAGGATGTGGCGAATCGCCCCCACCAAGTCTTCGACATCAATCCAGCTCCACCACTGGCGTCCGTTGCCCATGTTGCCGCCCAGTCCCAGCTTGAACGGGGTGAGCATCTTCTGCAGCGCGCCGCCGACCGGGCTCAGCACTAAGCCGATGCGCACCTGGGCGGTGCGAATGCCGGCGGCAGCGGCGGGTTTGGTTGCGGCTTCCCACTCGCGGCAGACTTCAGGGAGAAACCCTTGTCCGGGGGGACTGTCCTCGCGGAGGATCTCGTCGCCGCGGTCTCCGTAGTAGCCAACGGCGGAGGCGGTAATCAGCACGCGCGGGCGGCTGGAGGCCTGGGCGAGGGCCTGCGCCAAGCGGCGCGTGCCCAGAACCCGGCTGTCGCGGATGCGCGCCTTCTTGGCGGCGGTCCAGCGGCCGACCACGGTTTCTCCAGCAAGATGGATGACAGCTTCGAATCCGGAGACGGACTCGGGCGCCAGGGAACGGGCGGGGTCCCAGGAAATTTGCGCTTCTCCTACCGGCCGGCCGCGCACCAGGCGCGTCACCCGGTGGCCGCGTGACTGCAGCGACGGCAGCAGGGCAGCCCCGATAGGGCCGGAGACGCCGCTAACGAGGATGCGCATGGAGTCAATGTAGCAGAGGCGGAAGAGGTGTGCGCCAGGCCTGTGCCGCTGCACGCAAGATCCTTCGCCCTCTCGGGCTCAGGATGACGCCGGGAGAGTTGGGGCTCAGGGTGACGCCACTGAGAGCGGCCTCTGGTGGCAGCGTGGTGACCGTTATAATTGAGAGTGAACAGATTGCGTTGTTGAGGCTTCGGTCGGCTGGGACGGGTCAAGGCCCGTCCCTACACGGGCCCTCCCTCCCCTGCGGGCTATAATCCATCATGGCGACGCTGCGCCAACAGATCGCGACCACCGCGCTCTCGGTCACCAAGTTCCGGGAGCTGATGAAGCGGATGCGGGCCAACCGGCCCAACGACGATCTGGCGCTAGTGCGCAAAGCCTACGATTTCTCCCAGAAGCATCACTCCGGGCAGACCCGCGCCTCCGGCGAACCCTACCTGGTGCATCCCCTGCAGGTCGCCCTGGTTCTCGCCGAAATGAAGATGGATGCAGTGGCCGTCGCGGCCGGGTTGCTGCACGACTCGGTCGAAGACACGTCGGTAACTATCGTTGATATCCGCAAAGAATTCGGCGAGCAGGTGGCGCACATTGTGGAGGGCGTCACCAAGATCAGCGCCATTGACTTTGCCACGCGCGAGGAGCAGCAAGCCGAAAACCTGCGCAAAATGATGCTGGCCATGGTGGACGACATCCGTGTGGTCCTGATCAAACTGGCCGACCGCCTGCACAACATGCGAACCCTGGAGCACCTGGTCCCCGAGCGCCAGCAGAAAATCGCCCGCGAGACACTGGAAATTTATGCGCCCATCGCGCACCGCTTGGGTATGGGCAAAATCCGCGGCGAGCTGGAGGACCTGGGTTTCCGCTATGTCGATCCGATCGCCTACCAGCAGATCCATGAGGCGGTGGAAGCTCGACGCAAGGCCGGCGAAGCGTTCCTGGCGCGGGTGGAGCAGGTGCTGCGCGACAAGCTGAAAGAAGCGGGCATCACCGCCAAGGTGGAAAGCCGGATCAAGCGCTTGCACAGCATTCACAAGAAACTGGTGCGCCAGCGCATCGCCGTGGACCAGGTGTACGACCTCTATGCCATGCGGGTGATCACGCAGTCGGTGCAGGACTGCTACGCCGTGTTAGGCATCATTCACAACCTCTGGCGGCCGGTGCCGGGGCGGATCAAGGACTTCATCGCCATGCCCCGACCGAACTTTTACCAGTCGCTGCACACTTCGGTGATTACCGAGGACGGCACCCCATTCGAACTGCAGATCCGCACCGAAGAGATGCACAAGATGGCGGAAGAAGGCATCGCCGCCCACTGGAAATACAAAGATGGGCCGGTGTCGGCGCAGGACGAGCAGCGGTTGGCCTGGCTGCGCCAGGTGGTGGAGTGGCAGCGCGACGTTTCCGACCCCAACGAGTTTCTGTCGACGCTCAAGATCGATCTCTATCCCGAAGAGGTCTACACCTTCACGCCCAAGGGAAAGGTCGTGGTATTGCCGCGGGACTCCACTCCGATTGATTTCGCCTATTCCATCCACACCGAAGTGGGCCACAGTTGCGTGGGGGCGAAGGTGAACGGGCGCATGGTGCCGTTGCGGCACAAGATGCACAGTGGCGACATCGTCGAGATCCTGACCCAGCCGGGGCACAAGCCCAGCCGCGACTGGCTGGGAGTGGTCAAGTCGTCACGTGCGCGCAACAAGATCAAGCACTGGCTCAACGTGCACCAGCGCGAGCGGGCCATTGAAATCGGCCGCAAGCTGATTGAAAAAGAGGCGCGCAAGTACCGGGTCGCGCTGAAAGAGATCAAAGACGAAGAGCTGCAGAAGATTGCCTCGGACTACGGCCTGGGGCGGCCGGAAGACCTGATGGCCGGGATCGGGTACGGCAAGTACTCCGCGCGGCAAGTGCTGGCCAAGCTGGCGCCGGCGGGGAGTGAACCGGTTACCGAGGGCGAGGAAGAGAAACCCGGTGGCTTCGTCAGTGCGGTGCGCCGCGTGTTCGGCGGCGACAGCGGCGCCAACGCCATCCGGGTGAAGGGCCAGGGCGATCTGCTGGTCTACCGGGCGCGCTGCTGCAATCCCATCCGCGGCGAAGCCGTGGTGGGTTATGTGACGCGCGGCAAGGGCGTGGCCGTACACGCACAGAACTGTCCCAACGTGGTGAACCTGATGTACGAGCCCGAGCGGCGCATTGACGTGGAATGGGCGGGCGAGGATAAGGCCCCCAGCGCGTATCCGGTGAAGCTGACTGTATTTTGTGATGACCGTTTCGGCATGCTCAAGCAAATCACCGCGGTGATCAGCGACACCAAGACCAATATCCGCAACATTGAAGCGCGCACCGCCAACGGGCAGGCGAATATTGACATCATCCTCGACATCGCCAACCTCAAACACCTGGAAAACATTATTGCCGGTGTGCGTAAGATTCCGGGTGTGCATGATGTGCAGCGGCTGCAGAAGATCTAGCCGCCAGCGTCTGCCATCAGCCGTCAGGAAAGCGACTTTCCATTCTGCAATCGAAAATCTAGAATCTGAGATTCACTGATAGTGAGCTGCTGCTACCAGGAGGCTTCATGCGCGAGGTGATCTCTACTAAGGATGGGCCGCAGGCGATTGGGCCGTATTCCCAGGCCATTAAAGCGAATGGATTTGTTTTTGTGTCGGGGCAGATTGCGCTCGATCCGGTGACGAATACTTTGGTGACCGGGGATGCGGGATTTCAGACCGACCGCGTGCTCAAGAATTTGTCGGGAATTCTAAAGGCCGCCGGGAGCGGACTGGAAAAAGTTGTGCGCTCGACCGTATTTCTCAAGAACATGGGTGATTTTGCGGCCATGAATGAGGTCTACGGGAGATTTTTCAGCTCGGCGCCCCCTGCACGTTCAACCGTCGAGGTGGCGAGGCTTCCCAAGGACGTGCTGGTGGAAATTGACGTGATCGCACTGGCATGAATCAACCACAGAGGACAGGAATTTCCGTTTTCAAGTGCCGGTAGCCAATTTAGAATCCAAGGGCCCGGTTTGAATGGCAATCATGAAGTCTGGAGAGCATGCATGCTGAAGAAAGTGATAGTTGTTTCAATGCTGGCGCTGGCGGCTTTGGCGTTTGCGCAAGGCAAGAAGTCCTCGGCGCCTGCCGCTGGCGGCCCAACCAAGGTTACGGGGAAGCCGACCAAGACCGCGGACGGGCTGGAATACTGGGACATCAAAGTCGGCACCGGGAAGACGGCAGAGAAAGGTTCGACGGTGACGGTTAACTACACCGGCTGGCTGACCGACGGCAAAATGTTCGATACCTCGGTTGGGAAGTCCCCCTTCAAAGTGGAAAACCTGGGCAATGCTCCAGTGATCAAGGGCTGGAACGAGGGCCTGGTCGGAATGAAGGTGGGAGGTAAACGGCAGTTGCGTATCCCCGGTGATCTTGCCTACGGGCAGCGCGGCTATCCGGGAGTGATCCCGCCGAACGCGACTCTGATCTTCGACGTGGAACTGCTGGGCGTGCAATAAGAACCGCTCAGATGGGGTGAATCTTTCTAGGCCAATTCTTTCTGGCTGGCGTCATCCTGAGCCCGAGAGGGCGAAGGCTCTTGCGCGCGGTGGCACAGACCTTTGCAGGACCGCGCCGGATCCCCTTCGGCTTCGCTCAGGGCAGGCTCTCGCCCGGCTGGAGAAGGCGCCGGGCTTCGGGATGACGCCTCCGGACGAACCACTGAGAATGCGGGCAAAAACACCTCAGTGTACTCTGTGGTTTTTTTACGCCTTGGTGACTTTGCCGCTGCTCAGGCAGGAGGTGCAGACACGCAGACGCTTGGTGGCGCCGTTTACCTTGGCGCGCACCGGGCGTAGATTGACGTTCCAGCGCCGCTTGGTGATGTTGTGCGCGTGGCTGATGTGGTTGCCGAATTGCGGCCCCTTGCCGCAGATGTCACAAGTTTGAGCCATGACCGCTCCAGATCCCTTCAAAACTTGATGTGCAAACGTTTATCTTAACGGATTCCCCGCGATTTGGCCAACCCCGGCGCCGTTGAGACGTTCCCGCTTCGCGAACTTTGCCGCCTTGCATTGTCAACCCAGCGGTGAGAGATCTTGATCCGGCGACCTCGCTCGCGGTCCTGAGCCTGTCCGACATGTCTGTGCGATACTGGAAAAGTGACCTCCGCCGACCCCAAATCCGTCAAAGTGAACCTGACAACAGGGACCGGCGTGGACATCGCGTGGAAGGACGGCCACCAATCGCACTACACCTTCCCCTTCCTGCGAGACGCTTGTCCGTGCGCCTTATGCAATGAAGATCGCGATAAGTCGGGGCGGAAGCCGGGTGAACCCCCCAAGCTTGCGCCGGGAGCCTTACCCCTGTTCAAGCCCGCGGCCCGGCCGACCAAAGCCGAGGCGGTGGGGAAATACGCCATCCGATTTCAGTGGAATGACGGACATGATCAGGGAATTTACTCCTGGCAGTTTCTGCGAGAGGTGTGCCCCTGCGAGGAGTGCAAGGCGGAAAAAACGGCGAAGGTCTAAACGCGGAGGACGCTGAGTACACAGAGAGATTTTCCATTGCCAATTTCCAATGAAATCAGGTTTCAATTGAAAATTGGCAATTGGCAATCGAAAATCATTCTTCCCGGGGCTGTCGATTCTTTGTCTTTCCTTGACCAACTCAACCCGCAGCAACGCGAAGCCGTCGAAGCTACGGAGGGCCCCGTGCTCATCTTGGCCGGCGCCGGCAGCGGCAAGACGCGTGTCATCACCTACCGCATTGCTCATCTAATCGAGAACCTGGGGGTGATGCCGGAGTCCATTCTGGCGGTCACGTTCACCAACAAGGCGGCCTCGGAGATGGTGGAGCGTGTCGAGAAGCTGGTGGGCGGGCTCTCGGTCGCCAAGCCGCTGATCTCGACGTTTCATTCTTTCTGCGTGAGGGTGCTGCGGCGTGACATCGAAGCGCTGCGCATTCCTTCCACCACACCGGGTCAGCCACCCGTCGGTCACACCAAACAGTTCGTCATCTATGACGAAGCCGACCAGCAGATGGTCGTCAAGTCGGTCATGCGGCGCCTGGGGGTTGACGATAAGCAGGTCACGCCGCGCTCCGTGCTCGCCCACATTTCCTGGGCCAAGAACCACATGCTCGATCCCCAGGAGGTCTATCTAAATTCGCACGATCCCAAGACCGAGCGCGTGGCCCACATCTACGAGGAGTACCGCAAGGAATTGCGCAAGGCCAACGCGCTCGATTTCGACGATCTCCTGCTCGAGGCCGTTCGCCTGCTGAAGGCGGTGCCCGCGGTGCGCGAGTACTACAACCGGCGCTTCCACTACTTGATGGTGGACGAGTACCAGGACACGAACCGCCCGCAGTACGAGCTGATGCGGCTGCTGGCAGGCACACGGCACAACGTCTGCGCCGTCGGCGACGAAGACCAGTCCATCTACTCCTGGCGCGGGGCGGACATCCGCAACATCCTGGAGTTCGAGCAGGATTTCCCCGAAGCGAAGATCATCCGGCTGGAGCAGAACTACCGCTCGACCCAGAACATCCTGCAGGCGGCGTCGGCGGTGGTGGCCAACAACATCAAACGCAAAGGCAAGAACCTGTGGACCTCGCGCCAGGGCGGGACGAAGATCGGCTACTACGAGGCGCCCGACGGCGAAAACGAAGCCCTCTTCGTGGCCGACCGGATTGCCAGTTACCTGCGTGAAATGGCCGACCGGGGCGAGAATGCGCGGGCAGCGGTGCTGTATCGCATCAACTCGCAGTCGCGCTTGTTTGAGGAGGCCATGCGCCGCTACCAGCTGAAGTATCACGTGGTGGGCGGGTTCTCGTTCTACGAGCGCGCCGAGATCAAGGACATGATCTCGTACCTCAAGGTCATCCATAACCCGGATGACTCGATCTCGCTGCTGCGCGTGATCAACACACCGGCGAGGGGCATTGGCAAGACGACAATGGAGACCGTTGAGCAGGTGGCGCTGGAGGCAGGGCTGTCATTGTGGGGCGCAATCGGCGAGATGATCCGGCGGCAATTGGTGCCGCAGCGGGCAGTCGCAGCGCTGCGGGGATTTCATGAGCTGATCGAGGATGCGCGAGCGATGGCGGCGGGTAAGTACGTAGAGAGGCTGGAGGAGACTGCAAGCCGTAGCGCCGGCGTCCCGCCGGCAACCCGGGTAGCGGAGGCCGAGGAGGAGACCGAGTTCGATCCGACCGCCTTCGATTTCGGAGGGATGGAAGAACAGGAGGGCGGAGGCTCTCCGGATGGCCGGCGGGACGCCGACGCTACCGCCGATGCTTTCCGGGCCCCCGGTGGCCCGGCCAATACCTCCGAACTGCTGAAGTTTCTGATTGACCGCACCGGGTACATCAAGCAACTGGAGGAAGAAGATACTCCTGAGGCCTACTCGCGGATCGAGAACCTGCGCGAGTTGGTCAATGCCGCAATGGATTCGCGGGATCGCGGCGAGACACTCGACCAATTCCTGGACCACGCGGCGCTGGTGAGCGATGCCGACGCCTACGACGAGCGCGCCCAGATCACTCTGATGACTCTGCACGCGGCCAAAGGCCTGGAATTTCCCTTGGTGTTTCTGTGCGGGCTGGAGGAGGGACTGTTCCCGCACTCGCGCACCTTCCTGCAACCCGACGATATCGAAGAGGAGCGGCGGCTGTGCTACGTCGGCATGACGCGGGCGATGGACACTCTCGTCCTCACCCGCGCGGTGTATCGCAGACGGTACGGCACCGATCTTCCGGAGGCCAGCGTGCCTTCGCGGTTTCTGGAGGAGGTGCCGGCGGAACTGGTGGAGGACATCGGGGTGCCGCGCCGAGCTGCGCGGACAAAGCCTGCCCTGAGCTCGCCGAAGGGAGTGTCCGCGCCACACGAGCCGGTGCACTACGCCTATGAAGACGAAGACCAGAGCGCAGTTTGGACGGAGCGCAAAAAGCAGCGGGCCTACTCCGGCAGGACCTACAACTCCATCGAGAACATCGCCGAGTTCTTTGCCTCGCGGGGAAAGAAGTTCAGCCTCCCCAAGCTGCCGGTCGAGGAGCCCAAAGGCAAGAAGGGGTTCCGGCCGGGGCAGAAAGTTCGCCATCCCAAGTATGGCCAGGGCATGGTCTACCAGCGCGAAGGCGAGGGTGATGACGCCAAGATTACGGTAAAATTCGATGGTTTTGGATTGAAGAAGCTGGTAGAAAAGTACGCGCAGCTGGAGAAGGCGTAAGAACAGCAATTAGCAATTGGCATTTAGCCCTTAGACATTTCAAAAGAGGAAAGAAAAGCATTCATGGCTAATACGAAGAGTCTGAGCAGGGAAGAACGCAAGAAGGCGAAGCGGGCGGCACGCAAGAAGCGCAAAGCGGAAAAGCCGCTGAAGCCGCGGGAGTACGCGCGCGGCTCGGCCAAGCGCAAGGTTAAGAAGATGGCCCGCGGCCAGGCCAAGCGGTAGGCGAGGCTGCTGGCAGCAAGAAGACGCAAGGTCCCTCGACTCGCCGTGAGCTTCCTGGGGAAGCTCATGGCTTCGCTCGGGATGACAACGGAGTGGAAAGGGGCCCTTTGGCACAAATACCGTCCACTAATCAGCAGGCCACCAAGACCGTCGAGGCGGGGAACTCCGGGCACCAGCTCCTGCGCTGCAAGTCCATCGACAAGCTGATCGCCGAGGCCGAGGAGCCCGAGCACCGGCTTAAGAAGACTCTCGGTCCGTGGTCCCTGACCGCACTCGGGATCGGGGCCATCATCGGATCGGGTATCTTCGTGCTCACCGGCACCGCCGCCGCCGGAGAGCACTTCGAAGCGCCTTCCATCCTGCACGCCCAGGTGCTGGACCTGATCACCAATTTCCTGCGCACAGGAAGCACAGCAGGCGCGCTGATGCACGGGCGTCCGGCGGCAGGGCCGTCCATTGCAATCTCGTTTATTCTGGTCGCCTTTGCCTGCAGCTTTGCGGGACTGTGCTACGCCGAACTGGCTTCGATGATCCCCATCGCTGGCAGCGCCTACACCTACTCCTACGCCACCCTGGGCGAGATTTTTGCCTGGATCATCGGCTGGGACTTGATTCTGGAGTACGTGGTCAGCAACGTCGCCGTCGCGGTCGGCTTCAGTGGCTACACCAAGGCGCAACTGGCGGCTTTTGGCATCAACCTGCCCGATCAGTGGGCCAGCCCAGTGTGGGCCTCGGGGCACTGGACCGGTGCGTACTTCAACGTGCCGGGGTTTCTCATCGTCTTCATCTTGACGCTGCTTCTGGTGCGCGGGGTGCGGGAGTCGGCGGAAGCCAACAACGTGATGGTAGCGATCAAGATCGGAGCCATCCTCACCTTCCTGGTGGTGGGCGGCATGCTGATCAATCCCGCCAACTGGAAACCGTTTGCTCCGTCCGGGTTCGCCGGCATCGTCACCGGCGGCGCGATTGTTTTTTTCACCTACATCGGGTTCGATTCGGTGTCCACCGCGGCTGAGGAGTGCCGCAGCCCGCAACGCGATTTGCCATTTGGCATCATTGCGTCGCTAATAATCTGCACACTGCTCTACGTAGGCGTGGCGGTGGTGCTGCTGGGCATGATGAAGTACACGACATTTGTCTCCGGCAAAGCTGCCGAGGCTCCTGTCGCTTACGCCCTGCAGCAGTTGGGCGCGCATCCGTTCTTCCGCTCGGTGATAGTGGTCGGCGCGCTGACCGGCATGATCTCGTCGCTGCTGGTCTTTCAGTACGGCCAGGCGCGAATCTGGTACGCCATGTCGCGCGATGGTCTGCTGCCCAAGCTGTTCTCCGCCGTGCATCCCAAGTTCAAGACGCCGCACTGGTCCACCTGGATCGCCTGCTTCGCGGTGGGAATTCCGGCGGGGGTAGTGGATATTGGCGACGCCGCTGATCTGTCGAACATCGGTACGCTCTTTGCCTTTGTTTTGGTTTCCTTGGGCGTGATATTGCTGCGCCGGCGGCAACCCGAGCGGAAGCGCGCCTTCCGGGTCCCGTTCGTGCCGTGGTTTCCATTGATTTCCGTGGTGCTGTGCGGCGGGTTGATGACTGGATTGACGGTGATCACCTGGATTCGCTTCGTCGTGTGGCTGGCGATTGGCCTGTGCATCTACATCTTCTACAGCCGCCACCACAGCGAGTTCGCCAAAGCTCACCGCTAAGCGCACTCGGCAGGCAGAAACTTCAGATTGCAGATTTCAGATTGCAGAATTGTGAAGCAGGACTTCCGCAATCTAAAATCTTGAATCTGAAACCATGAACGTCAGTGCCAGTCCGGTCGCGAAGCCATTCCTGCTTTCTCTGCCCAAAGCGGAGCTCCACCTCCACCTCGAAGGAGCTATCGATCCCGCGACTCTGCTGGAGCTGAGGCAGCGCCACCACTGCGCCGGAACGCTGGCCGAGATTGAGCGGCTTTATCAGTACACTGATTTCACCGGCTTCCTCATGGCCTTCAAGGCCATCACCGAAGACCTGCGGACTCCCACGGACTACGAGCTCATCACCTACCGCCTGATGGAAAAGCTGAAAACGGAAAGCGTGCTGCACGCCGAGGTATATGTCTCAGTCGGCGTGTGTCTGTGGCGCAAGCAGGATTTTGACGGCATCTTCGAGGGCCTGGAGCGTGGGCGGGAGCGCGGGCAGAAGGACTTCGGCGTCTCGCTGCTGTGGATCTTCGACGCGGTACGCCACTTCGGCCCGGTCGAAGCTCAGCATGTCGCGGAGCTGGCCGTGCGTTATCAAGGGCGGAACGTTGTCGGCTTTGGGATTGGCGGCGACGAGCGGCGCGCCGCTCCGGAATTGTTCCGCGATGTTTACGCTTATGCCGCCGACCATGAGCTGCGGTTGACGGCGCATGCCGGCGAAACCGCGGGTCCGGAATCCGTGTGGGGCGCGCTGAATCTGCACGCTGAGCGCATCGGCCACGGACTCACCGCCTGGCAGGATCCGGAGCTGGTCGAGGAGTTGTCCACACGGCAGGTGCCGGTGGAGATCTGTTTGACCAGCAACCTGCGCACGGGATGCTGCCACGCTCTGGCCGAGCATCCGCTGCGAAATTATTTCGACCAGGGCCTGATGGTCACGCTCAACACTGACGATCCTGCCATGTTCCGTACCTCGCTGGCGCAGGAGTATCAGTTGGCCCGGGAGAATTTCGGCTTCACCGACGAGCACTTGCGCGAACTGGCGCGGAATTCCTTCGAGGCGTCCTTTCTTCCCGCGGAAAAGAAGCTGGCCTTCCTGAATTTGTTTGACTCCGCGGCTGCGCGAACGTAGCCTGAGTCGCGGGCCCGTCGTTCCCTTCAAATGGCGGGGTTTGAGGCATGAAGCTACCTTCCCTCGCACTTTTCTGTCTGAGCGCATTTCTTTGGGCCCAGCCCAAGCCCACACAACTGGTTTTCACCAACGTCAACATCGTGGACCCGCGCGATGGTTCGATCAAGCCCAACATGACGGTGGTCGTCGCCAACGGCCACATTAAGGCTATTGCCCGTGTGGGGCTGATCGGCAAGGGCCGCGATCTGGAAGTGATCAACGCGAATGGCGAATACATGATTCCCGGCCTCTGGGACATGCACGTGCACAGCGCCTTCGCGGACGCGCCCTGGGACGAGAACGTCATCTACCCGCTTTACGTCGCCAACGGGATCACGGGAATTCGCGACATGGGCGGCGATCCACAACTGCTGGAACGGCGGCGGCAACGGATCAATCAGGGCCAACTGCTCGGGCCCCATATGGTCATGGTGGGTCCGTTTCTCGACGGGAGCAAGAATGACGCCCAGACGTTGGCGGTGGACACGCCCGCCAAGGCGCGCGACGCGGTAGACAGTGTGAAGCAACGCGGCTTCGACTTCGTCAAGATCCTGTCACGCATACCGCGAGACTCCTACTTCGCGATCGCCGAGGAATCGAAAAAGGACAAGATTCAATTCGTTGGCCATGTCCCCGATACGGTCAGTGTGGCTGAGGCCTCGGCCGCCGGGCAACGCAGCATTGAGCACCTGACGGGAATCTCGCTGGCCTGCTCTTCTCGGGAAGAGCAGCTGAGGCAGCTTCGGCTGGACTCACGGGCGAAGCACGACTTCGCCGCCTATGAAGCCGCGGGCATGCAAGCCATCGCCACCTACGACGCGGCCAAGGCCCACGCACTCTTCGCGCAGTTCGCCGCCAACCATACCTGGCAGGCGCCCACGCTGGTGTGGACGCATGCCAACGCCAATCTGGATGATCCGGACATCAGCTCAGATCCACGGCTGAAATATTTGCCGGCCAAGGTGCGGGCCCAGTGGGACCCCAAAACCCTGCTGCAACATGCCTCGCCCCACGAAATGGCCGACCTGAAAACGGAATTCGCCAGAGACATGGAACTGGTCAAGGGCCTGCAGGCCGCCGGTGTGCCCCTTCTGGCCGGCAGCGATGGCCCTGACCCCTACGTGTTTCCCGGGTTCAGCCTGCACGACGAACTGGAGTGGCTGGTCAAGAGCGGTCTCACGCCCCTGCAGGCGCTCGAGGCCGCCACCAGCGGCCCCGCCTCGTTCTTGGGCAGTTCCGACCGATACGGAGCGGTCGAGAAAGGCAAGGTTGCCGACCTGGTCCTGCTCGATGCCAATCCCCTGGATGACATTCGCAATATCCGGAAAATCGCCGCCGTGGTTTTGGGCGGGAAGTATTATTCTCGGAAGGATCTCGACAATATCCTGGCGCAAGTCGAGGCGGCCGCCGCAAAAGACTAGCACCGAGCTGCCCCGAGGGACATCGAACTGCAGAAACGCAGTTCGCTGCGCCTCTCCCTGGTCCACGACATGCCTCTACACATCGGAATCGTCGCCTGCAGTGCCGAAGGGGCCGCACTCTGCTATCGCACCGTCTGCCTGGAAGGGCAGCAACTCCTGGGGCGGCACGACCATCCCGAAGTCTCCATGCACACGCACTCGCTGGCGGAATACATGCGCTGCGTGGATGCGAACGACTGGGCCGGCGTGGCCGAGTTGATGCTGTCTTCTGCGGAGAAGCTTTCCAAGGCAGGGGCTGACTTCCTGATTTGTCCCGATAACACCATCCACCAGGCCTTCGATCTGGTGGAGCACCGCTCGCCGCGGCCCTGGCTGCACATTGCGCGCGAGGTGGCCAACGAAGCCAGGCACTGCCACTACAAGCGCCTGGGCGTGCTGGGCACGCGCTACTTGATGGAAGGGCCGGTGTATCCGGAGAAGCTGAAAGCGGCCGGCCTGGAACACCGCATCCCCGGCGCCAGAGAACGGGAAGAGATCAACCGAATCATCTTCGACGAATTGGTGAACGCGCAGTTCCTGCCGCGCTCGCTCGCCTATATGACGGAGGTGATTCGCCGGCTGGCAGCCGAGGGCTGCGACGCCGTGGTACTGGGATGCACCGAGATTCCGCTGCTGGTGACCCCGGAGACCTCGCCGCTGCCCCCGCTGGATTCGACCCGGCTGCTGGCGCGGGCGGCGTTGAAGAAAGCAGTTGGCAGTTAGCAATTGGCATTTAGCCAATGCGGCCCCCCAGAAACGTACTGGGCCTGCTCTTGGATGACCATGCCGCCAACACACCAACTCAAGTTCCGCTGGATCACCGGGAAGTTTGCGGTCTGCCGGCTGCCAGCCGATGCTCCGCTCCCGGACTGGGCGCTCCACGGCGCTTTCACCTCTGTCACCCGCACGGCGGACGAGCTTTCTGTCGTTTGTCCCGAAGAGAGTGTCCCGGCAGAAGTGAAGTCCGATAAAGGTTGGATCTGTTTCAAACTCGAAGGCCCGTTTCCCTTCTCGCAGACGGGCGTGTTGTCGTCTTTCATCGACCCCCTCGCCGCCAATGGCGTCCCCATCTTTGCCATCGCAACCTTCGACACCGATTACGTGTTGATCAAAGAGGAGTATTCCGGCGTGGCTTTGAGCGCCCTTGAGCAAGCCGGGCACGAAAGCATTTAGCAGTTAGCAACGAGCAGTTAGCCACTTCAGGCTCTTGCCAGCCCGCGCCAGGCCCTAACTCGTATGGCAGGACCACGCCCGGTGCCGTACCACGATCATCCCAACGCTGAATGCCCGCTCTCCATTCATCTGCCGCCCCTGCCATTCGCCGCGCAAAATGCGCCGAATGCTGTTTCGAATGATGCGGTTAGCGATCGAATGTGTTCTAATCATGGCTTAGCTTCATGCCCTCCAGTCGTACCAGCGTGCGCCGCCGCTTCAAGGCGCTCCACCGGAATCTCCGCGGAGCGCACATGGTTGCGCGCGCCTTCATGTCCACTGAGCATCCCCTGCTGGCACACATCATTCCGGTTCGCCGCTGCAATCTGGCCTGCAAGTACTGTAACGAGTACGACGATTTCTCCAAGCCGGTGGTGACTGAGGCCATGTTCCAGCGGGTGGATAAGCTGGCCGCGCTCGGCACCTCGGTCATCACCATCAGCGGCGGCGAGCCGCTGCTGCATCCGGAACTGGACGACATCATCCGCCGCATTCGCAAGCGCGGCATGGTCGCGGGCCTGATCACCAACGGCTACCTGCTGACCGGGGAGCGGATTCAAAAGCTGAACCGGGCCGGGCTGGAATGGCTGCAGATCTCGATTGATAACGTCACCCCGGACGACGTCTCGAAGAAAAGCTTGAAGGTTCTGGACAAGAAGCTACAACTGCTCGCTGAACATGCCGACTTTCACGTGAACATCAATTCCGTGGTTGGCGGCGGCGTGAGCAATCCGCAGGATGCGCTGGTGATCGGCAAACGCGCGCTGGAATTGGGCTTCAGCTCGACGGTGGGCATCATTCACGACGGCGACGGGCAGCTGCAGCCGCTGGGAGAGGAAGAGCGCCGCGTCTACCACGAAATGAAGGCGATGGAGAAGCGCAGCTTTACGCGCGTGAACGCCTTCCAGGACAACATCGCCCAGGGGCGGCCCAACCAGTGGCGCTGCCGCGCGGGGGCGCGCTACCTCTACATCTGCGAAGACGGCCTGGTGCACTATTGCTCGCAGCAGCGCGGCTATCCTGCGGTCCCCCTGGAGAAGTACTCAGTCGCAGACATCCGGCGGGAGTATGTGACCGAGAAATCGTGCGCCCCGCACTGCACGGTTTCCTGCGTGCACCAGGTGTCCATCTTCGATTCCTGGCGGGCGCCACAACAACCCGGCGCCGAGCCAGTCGGCGGACTGGTTCAGATCGAATAGGGCCCGTTTCCTTCCTTCTAAGTAGAAGAATCCACGCCAGATGAAGGTGTCATCCTGAGCGCGAGAGCGGGATGGATCTTGCGTGCAACGGCACGAGTCTGCCAGCAAGGCATTGCCGCCCCACGCAAGATCCCTCTCCGGCTGGCGCCGGGTTCGGGATGACGCCGAATAGGAGCGCGGTCCAGAGCTGCTAGTTCCAAGCGGGTGTCATCCTGAGCGCAAGAGCGCGAAGGATCCTGCGTGCAGCGGCACGAATTGGCTGGCGAAGGCAGCTGGCGCCCGCGCAAAATCCCCTTCGACTTCGCTCAGGGCAGGCTCTTGCCCCGGCTGAACTGCGTCGGGCTTCAGGATGACGCCACCATCGAGGGTATCTATTTCTTCGCCGTCGGTGGCAACAGTCCATTCAACCGCAGATACATGGCGGCGATGCTGTAGTGGTCGGTCCAGTCATTGGTGAGAGCGAGCACGGCGAAGGCGCGTGTGGTCTTGCGGCCTCCCCACACTTCGATGGGATCGCTGAACTTGGAATCGGTGATCTTGGGAATGGCGGTGTCACAGAAGGCGAAGGAAGCTTTCAGCGCGGCGACCAGCTTGTCCTTGCCGTCGGTCTCTTTCAGTTCCTGGGCCTTGGGCTCGGGCACGTCCGCCGCCAGGGCGCACAGATAGTAGTTGGCCTCGGTCATGTGCATGACCAGATGGGCGAAGGTCTGCTGCTGCGCTGTGGGCTTAAAGCTGAACTTGTCTGCCGGCATCTCCTCGACCGCGGCAATCATGTTCTTCTCTTGCCGGGGAAGCATCTCCTTCACGATGGACGAAACCGGGTCCTTCTGCTGCGCGAACAAGACCGCACTTGAAGCCAACAACATGCAGACGGCAACAATACGTGTCATGACAAGCCTCCAGGAAGTGCGGAGCAAGGATACAACCTCGAATGGCCGATTTGCTACCGAAGGGCTAGCGATTTTCAATATCCAATTGCCAATTGGCAATTGAAAATCGGCAATCGCCAATCTCTACTGCCCTTTCGTCTTCTCCCGCGCTCCCATCGCCTTGACCGGAGGCCGCATGCCCGGGCCACCGTGGGTGCGGCGCATGTCGGCGGCCAGTTCCTTGATCTCGGTCAGATCGCGCTGCATCTCGCTCCAGCCATACCACAGGGCATAGTCCGGGCTGGCGTGGAAAGTGCCCTGGAAGGTGCGCATGCGGTGCTCCAGGTACATGACAAACAGCTTCTGCTCGATCACCGTGGGCGCGTCGTGGAAGGTGAGCAGGTTGGGGAAGGCGTAAGCATAGTTCTTGGGCTTGGGAAGCACCCCGTCTTTGTAAAGGCCGGCCACAATCTGGATCGCCTCCGCCATCAAGTGGTCGGCATTGCGGATCATGTCGTCGCCCAGGTGAAGCTGCTGTTTGGCGAAATTGAGCGAGTGGCACTGGTTGCAGGTCTTTAGCATCTTGTCGCGCTCGCGCTGCCAGTCTTCCTGGGTAAGGCGCGCGACATCGGCAGCCTTGACGGTTTCCAGCAATGCGGTGGGCTTGCCATCGGGATCAAGCACGCCGAGGGCCTGAAGAATGGTTGCGCGGTCCGCTGCCCACTGCTTGTCCTCGGGCATGGGCAGACGGACGGCGAGGAATCCCCAGGCGGTGCGAACTTCGTGGTTGCCCTCCTGCATATGGCAGGTCTGGCAGGTGGGGGCGGCGGCATCGGCGGGCAAAATTTTGCGCTGCTTCAGGTCCTCACGCACCCCGTGCTTGGAGGACGAGTACATCTCCCACTGGGGATGATCGAACCCCATGTGGCAGCTCTCGCAGGCCTGTGGCTGCTTGGCTTCTTCTACTGAGAACGTATGGCGGGTGTGACAGGAGTCGCACGACGCCGTACCGTATTCATTCTCCACGCGGTTGAGGGCCTCCATGTCAGCAGGCGACTTCAATCCGATCTTGTGGCAGCCGCCGCAACCCTTCTGCCCTTCGATCATGGCCATCGGCTGCCAGTGGATGGTGGGCATGGCCAGCATGGCTGCCCACGCCATGGAGTGCTTGCCTTTCTTGTACTGCTCGACCTGGGTCTCGTGGCAGGGGGCGCAGGTATCGGGCGTGGGAATTTTCACTTTGGCCACGTCGTCGGCCGAAGTGTGCTGGTCGCCGTGGCAGGTGACACAGGTGACGTCCAGCTGGCTGTGCTTGCTCAGCTTCCAGTCGGAGACGATGTTGGGCGTGACCTTGGTGTGGCAGTCAATGCATTGCGAAGCCGAGGCAGGTTGCTGAGCATGAAGCGTTGCGGAAAAAGACAGGAAAAGGAAAAGCACGGAGGCTAGCCTTGAACTCATAAACACCTCCCCAAGCGCTGAGGATTATCGTGCCGGCCGAGTTGCCAGTCTGTGATCCAAGTCACGGGCGTGGCAAGGGATCAGGCACAGAGCTCTTGCTACGAGAACAGCGCTCCTAAGCCTGCTCCGGCCAGGGTGAAGAACACCCACCAGCCAAAAACGATCGCCATGGCCGTGCCGCGCTTCACCTTGCTGACGCAAGTGAAGCCGATAGCGGTGAGCACCAGGGTCCAGATGAGAAAGATGTCGAGCGACGAAGCCAGGCTATAGAGAAACGGCGAATCTGCCGGGTTCAAGAAGTAGCCGGGATTGGTGGCCACCGGATTCTGGAAGGTGAACGAGTCCGTACTCGCGCCCGCCAGCAGGGACACGACGGCCAGGACAACCTTCAACAAGCCGGGGAGGCTGGCATACATGACGATGGCAAGAGCAGCCTTAAACTTGACGTCTGCCCCTGCAGCCAGCTTGAACGTGCCAAACAGGACGGCCGCGATGATTACCAGGATCACAAGCTGAAGCGCCGGGAATGCATAGGCGATGATTTTGGTGACTTTGGCGCCTTGTTCCATCTGCTGCTCGCGCTGCTCCGGGGTCAACTGCTCCAGGCGCGCCTGCGTCTTGGGTTGGGCCTGCATCTGGTTTTCCATGGCCTTGCGGAACCCCACCTTCTGGCCGGCCACGTAAACAAACCCCACTGAGAAGATGACCATCAGCAAGAATGGCCCCCACCAGGCCGCGCTGCGGCGCAGGTCGGCGAAGGTTTTCGACGGCGCAACAAAGGTGTTGATAATGCGCGCGGGTTCGGAAAGCGGCGCGGCTTCCGGTGTGGGAGAAACGGTGACAGAACTCATCGACCCTCCTTTTGGGTAAGCAGGCTTGCGGCGGATTCTAGTCTTTGAAGTGGGAGGGAGACAAGGGCTGGATACCCGTTATTGTTGCTGCGCGGCTGTCATGGTCCGACTCACTTCAGTAGCGGGAATTAGGGGGGGTCCTCACAGAAGGTATCGTTGGCGTCCTCTTGGTATGCCTTCAGACTCTGAGTCAAGGCCTCGCTGCGCTTGGAAGGCAGGCTCTCTCCAAGCTGCCGCAGGTAGGCGCCCAAGATCTCGAGAGCCGGCTGGTGATAGGCACGGTTGACCTCCCGTTCGTCAGGTTCGTTGAAGGCATCGGGATGGTCTTCTTGGAGGGCAATCGCAGTCAGGGTCTCCAGAAAGCCGCTGGTCACCACAAAATCAGAATCGGTCATGCGCTGCTCCAACAATTCCCGGGCGAGCTGGCGGTGCTGACTCTGCAAAATTCCCAGCCATAACAGTTCCTGCCAGTATTCCTTGTTCACGCCTCTGTAATGACGAGCCAATGCCCGGAGGGAATCTTCCGTGTCCAGCAACCGGATGGTATTTACCGGATCCCAACAGCGTGACCCTTCCTGGGGCAGGCCGACGCACTTGGCGCGATCAAATTGCCGCAAGGCCTCGGTCAAAGTGGCTTGGGACCAGGCGTGATCCTCTTTCAGGTCGAACACCAGCGGATTGGACGTAAGTTCAATCGCCGTTCGCTCTTCAGTCGGCCCTGTTGCAACGGATGCGACGTCCGCGCTCACCAGAGTGCAGGAGTAACGTCCGGGCTGCAGGAACTGCACTTCGTCATTGGCGGTAAACACGTAAGACAGAGGATCGGGACCGAGAGGGACTTCTCCATGTCCGCTAGTGCCGCTGCCGATTCCACTGCCAACGCCGCAATGTTCGCCGCTATGAAGAAACCGTGCCGCGCTGATGCGGCCATCGGTCCTGCGGCGATCGATGGTTCGATTCGCCGGCTCACACCGCAGTTGCCAGGAGTGGCCTCCTTGCAGTCGCAGGTTGCTTACGCGACCATACCACCCCGGTTGGGAGGCCAAGTATTGCAGTCGCAGTTCGATCGCCTCCCCGAAGTGAAACTCCTTCCGGCCATCCTTGGTTTGCAAAATGAGTGCAAGGCCAGGAGCCCCGCGGATGGGTTGAGTGGACTCCGCACCAGGGCGCGGCTCGCTTTGCGTGTAAGCCGCCGCCGAACAAAGCAGCAACATAGCGGCGATCAGAGCCTTGATGCGGAGAGAGAGCGCGGGGAACACGGCTAGGCCATCTCCATCACAGGTGTGGCTGCGAGCAAAGACTTGGTATAGGAATGCGAAGGGGCCGTCGTGAGTTGCTCCGTCGGCCCCGCTTCCATGATTTCCCCCCGATACATCACCGCAACACGCGTGGCCAGGTAGCGCACCACGGGCATGGAGTGCGAGATGAACAGGTAGGTCAGCCCGAACTCGCGCTGCAGTTGCGCCAGCAGGTTGACGATCTGCGCGCCCACGCTGACGTCAAGGGCGGAGACCGGCTCGTCGGCCACGATGAACCGCGGCCGCAGCGCGAGGGCGCGGGCAATGCCGATGCGCTGGCGCTGGCCTCCGCTGAACTCGTGCGGAAAACGCCGCAAGGCCGACTCGTCCAACCCCACGGCACGAAGCAGTTCGGCCACGCGGGTGCGGCGGGCGGATGCTGTCATCTTCTCGTGAATGATCAGCGGCTCGCCGATGACGTCCTCCACCCGCATGCGGGGATCGAGCGAGCCGAACGGATCCTGGAAGATGATCTGCATGTCGCGGCGCAGGCGGCGCATGTGCGAGTGGTTGGCCGCCAGCAGGTCGATTCCGTCAAAGCGGATGCTGCCCGAAGTTGGCTCGATCAACCGCAGCGCCAGGCGTCCCAGGGTGCTCTTGCCCGATCCCGATTCCCCGACCAAGCCGAGCGTTTCGCCGGGCTCGATGTCCAGCGAAACGTCATGTACCGCCCGCACTTCGCCCCTGGCCCCACCGCCGAAGATGGATTCGCCCAGGGGAAAGACCTTGGTCAGGTTGCGAAGTTCGAGCAGGGGCACGGATCTACTCTCTCATAAAATGTGACAGCCAAGACTTGAGCTTGCACACCATGCTGTCGGATGGGGTCGCTACTGTCAAACAGATCCTTCTCCTCCGCGTGGGGTTTTGAGTTCCGCATGGGCCTAGTGGCCCACCCATTGGCATGAAAATGTGGTTGAGTTGTGCGTGTACGCTGGTGGAGCGTGGACGGCGCAGATCTGTTTGCACTCTGGATGAAGTGAGGCCGT
>Ga0335070_10000473_pt1 | contig 44861 bp, 34 predicted proteins | sample Lox_Sample_13_FD_206722 | JGI IMG/M metagenome (GOLD analysis project Ga0335070, IMG submission 206722) | Soil microbial communities from Loxahatchee National Wildlife Refuge, Florida, United States - Lox_Sample_1.3 | ecosystem: Environmental > Terrestrial > Soil > Wetlands | place: USA... | reverse complement strand
AAGGATGACAAAGAGCATCACGGGAGTGTAGTAAAGCCACGTCCTCTCGTGCCCGGGCGGGTCGGCGAGAATGCGCTCGCCGTATCGAGCGATGTAAAACGCTTTGATCTCTTCCTCCGACCTGCCGGCCGCGACCAACTGCTCAACCTCAGCCAGCATCTGTAGCGATTCTTCGGAACGATGAATGGCAATTGGTTCGCGCCAGCAGCAGGGAGAAATCAGCTCGTGCGTGAGCTTGGTGTAGACCAAAGTTTGCGAAGGCGAAAGCGCCTGCTGCGGAGCGGCACTCGCGATGGCAATCAGGTGTAACCCTGCAGCGACGATCATGATCGAATTGAAAACTCGGCGCCTCATTGAGGCCCTGCTGACTTATTCGACCCCATCGTGTTGGCGGCTCGCGGGTCCGAGAATGCCGGGTTGGTGAGGAAGCTCTGGTCGGTGAGTGAGTTCAGGAACGCGATCAGGTCTCGAACTTCACGATTATTGAGCTTGAATCCCTCAATGAAATCGCTGCGAAGAGGATTGGGCCCCTTGCCGGAAATGGCGCTGTGGCCTTTGACGGCATAGTGCTGTTTGATCACGGCCTCCAACGTCGGCAGGGAGCCGTCGTGCATGTAGGGCGCTGTGACAGCGATGTTACGCAGCGTCGGAGTACGAAAGGAGCCTTCGTCTTCGGCATGTAAGGTCACGTCGCGCAGGCCGTGGTCCCATGCTTTGTAGGTGCCCTGGCCATCTTCGTTATAGAGACCGGTGTTGTGGAAGCCCTGCTCCGGGAAGGCCTGGCCTTGCTGGATGTGGTTGTCGGTGAAGTTGACGCCGTCGTGACAGTGATAGCACTCCAGCCGTTCGCCAAAGAAGAGGGCCTCTCCTCGCTTGGCAGCAGGGGAAATGGCATTAGCGTCACCCTGCTTGTAGCGGTCGTACGGCGAGTTAAAGGAAAGCAGTGTGCGCTCGAAGGCCGCTATTGCCTTGGTCAAGTTGGGAAGGTTGATGCGGGCATCGTCGGGAAAAGCCGCGGCAAACAATGTTGGATATTCCAGGTCAGCCGACAAACGTGCGATGAGTTCATCTTCGTGTCCGACCATCCCCATCTCCAGCGGATGGTCCCCAAAGAGCGGCACCAGCATCTGGCGCTCGAGCGAAGTGATGATGGGATTCGCCCAAGTGTACGTTGGGTAGTAAGCAACGTTAGCCAGGGTCATCGCGTTGCGCGTACCGTCAAGGCCATTGACACCGCGGTGGGTACGCTCGCCGTCGGTGAAAGCCTTTGCCTGCTGATGGCAGCTGCCGCACGACAGAGTCAGGTCGATCGACAAACGCTTGTCGTAAAAGAGAATGCGCCCCAGCTGAACCTTGGCTTGGCTCATGGGGTTGTCGGCAGGTACGAGCGGCACAGGCGCCCACACAGGCTTGGCCCACTGGAACATCGATTGCGATGGCTGCGAGTCGCGAGCTTGTGCTCTCCACCACGCCGGCCCGCAAAACAGCGTCAACGCGAATGCGCCGAGCGCAAGTAGCAGCGTCGGACGCCTTCGAATTAAGCTGCAACAACTACGGGACCCAGGTGACATTACTTCGCCTCGCGATAAAAAACCACTTGAGGACTTGCAGGCGCACTGCGAAACGGGAGTCCGAGCGCCTTCATGATGGGAATGCAGTCGGGGTCGTTTTCGCCGGACATGCAGCCCGGTGCGGTGTTAGGCGTATTGGTGGTGACATCCGAATCTTCCAGCAGCTTGCCCAGATCAAAAATCACCACATCCTTCACGGGATCGAAGACGGGCAACGCCACACTCACACGGTTTGGGTTCTTGCATTCTGTTGCCGGTGCAGTCGTCGGACTCGCGCTGGCACAACCCGTGCTTCCCAGATGAACAGGAAAACCGCTGGAGCGAGGAGAACGGTCCCCTGGAGCCTCTCTGTGGCCAAGAGTGGCATTTTCTTCGGTCATCGGTTTGGCAGTGGCGGCAGAGTTACCCGCTAAGGCCACTTCGGCACGAATGAACTTGTAACCGCCTTGCCAACTCCAGAACATCGCCGTCATGTTGAGCGGTGACGGCGCGGAAATCGGATTGCCGTGATTTAGCTCGAAAGGGACTCCAACCGTGAACCGAAGGCCGGTGTATTGACCGGCAGGAACGCTACCAGTCACAACGGAATGCATGGCGGCATTCCCGTTACGACAGGCGCCCTTGCCGTCTTCCAGGTCGACCAGCGCCACCGACTTGTACTGCCAGATGCCGTCCTGATCGAGAGTGACGGGCACGGCCTTGCCGCTCGTATCGAGCAGCTCGACGTCCGATACAAAGAAGCGAAGATCCTGCGGCGTAACAGTGCTCTTTTTTATCCCGATGCCTTCGTACTGGGCACCGCACGCAAGAGGTTTGCCAGCCAGCCGCCCGGCGAAGCTGATCTCGATGTGCGGCGGTGAACCTGACTGTGCCATTGCCGCAGTTGAAGTGAGTAAGACGACGAGGTAAAGCAAAAGTGTTACGTAAGAGTATTTCGTTTTCATGAGACCTTCCCCAGAAACAAACGAAGAAGCACTAATTGACACGGTCACGGCTCTGATTTCCGCGCGCGTGACAAATACACGCCTGACTGTCCATTGTCTTCGGCCGTCCATGTCACATAGACACGTCCGCCAAGCCCGGCCGTTACAGTCGGTCGCTTTGCCGACGACGTAATGCCCGGTACCGCGACTGGCTCGGAGAGTTTGCCACCGGAAGTAATCTCGACCAAATACACACCGAGCCCACTCCATCCACTCTGCTTGTCGGGATCTCGACCTTGGAACACGAGCAAGGCCCGACCGTCCTGTGTGACAGAGAACCAGGGATAGTTAGCATCGAGGATCTTTTGCGAGGCCTTCACCGCAGGTGCCCAGGTCTTGCCGCCGTCGTCAGACCAAGTCAATCGCACACCGGCAATTTGCGGAGAAGCTTCCGTGAGCCAGGCGACGTAGACGCGTTTCCCGACACGGGCGACAGCCGGTCCCGAATCGGGACAACCATCGATTCTCCAGTTGTCTTCGGCAACACGCTTCGGCTGTGAAAACGTCTGACCGCCGTCGGTGCTGACGGCAACAGTCATGTCGTGAATCGGGCCGGGGTAGATATGACGCCAGAAAACCATCACCTCGCCTTGAGGCCCGAAAGAAATCGTCGGCCGGCAACAGGGACAAATCTTGCCGGCGACGCGCACGTTTTTGCCAAAGGTAGCGCCGTGGTCCGTGGACTTAGCCAGGTAAACCGAGTAATTGTCGTCGGAGTCGCCGACTTGATCGCGGGTGTCGATCCAGACAGCGTAAATGTCGCGATTAGGCGCGACAGCCAGCGAGGGGTATCCGCTGAAGCTCTTGCCGGATTTGTCCGTGATGGTAATGGGCTTCTCAAAGCTCGAGCCCCAAGTCAGCGAGCGCGCGAATCGCAACTCGCCTCCTTCATTCCAGGCCGCCAGCGTGTCGTCCTGCGAGACAAAGAAGGCCGGACCGCTTTCACCGTGAGAGGTGACACGTTTGCCCGCTTCGCTCACCCAGACGGGCTTATCAAAACTGTCTCCACCGTTCTCGGAGGTGAGCGTTCCAAGCCGCGTTTGTTCGCCATCGCCGAGGACAGCGAGAATACTTACGGTCGGCGACGAAACCCAGTCGGCTCCCACGCGGCCAGAACGAGATGGCGCGACGCCGGCTTGCGCAATGACTGGCCGTGGCGCGGGCTCGAAGGTGTAGCTCGGCTTCGCTTGCCTTTGGCAACCGCAAGACAAGGCGAGCATGGCGAGTGCGCTCGTTAGGCAGAGAATCGGGCCGGAGAAGGGCCAGCTGCAAGCCGATCTGGGTGCGCATCGTACGCGCTTGATGAAAGGTCTTCGGTACTGTGTAGAGGTCATTAGAGTTGCCCCTCCTCGCACGGTGTGGGAATAGCTGCTGAACCAGCAGCCCTCCGGTTGGCAAAACTTATAGCTTGCGAAGCAGTGAAACGACGGACTTCGCGCTTTCTCCACCAGATGTAGACACCTGTAACGGAAAGCATGGTGACGAAGAGGCCGAGCACACAGACGAAGATCTGGTAGGGCCGGCCGAAGACGCGGGCCATGTGCAGCGCGTAGAGCCAACTCTCGACAGTATTGCCCCTGCGCACACCGGTGGGTTGAAACAAAGAGACAAACTCCCCAGAATTGCCATCTAGCTCGATGTAGGTGCTGCCTCCTTTCGGCGATCTCCGGAACACGTCGCGGCTACTGCGAATTTCGTAGGTATAAGTGCCGGTTTCGGGGTTGTACGCCAGTCCCAACGGTTGTTCGACTTGGAAGCCATGCAGTGTTGCCTGTTCTGCCATCAGTTTCTCGCCGGCAGATTCCGCGCTGTGCCAGTTCAGTCGCGGACGCTCGTTCGGGACAGGGAGAGCTGTGCGTGACTCGCGCGGTGATTGGTAGTCAAATGCAATCCGAATGACGCGCTCGTAGACTGGACGCAAGTTCATCATCACGCTCGACCACGCGAAAAAGAGCAACACGATCCACAGCCAAAGGCCTGCGGCACGATGCAGATCAAGGTTGACGCGGAAGCTACTGGCGCTCCACTTGACCTCCCAGGCAACTCTCCAGCGGCGCCAGAAGCCGCCCGATCCACGAGGCAGCGTGAGATAGAAGCCCACGAAGCAGTCCAGTGTCCACAGCACGGCCAAAATGCCGAAAAAGGTCCAACCGAAATTGCCTAACGTAAGAGTCCAGTGGACTTCGTAGACAAAAGGCATGAGGTTGATAATTCCTTGGCTAAGGTCGCCGCGCATGCGCCGACCCAGTTCCGCGCCCGTCCACGGGTCCAGATAGAGTTCATCGAAGCCGAGGTCGTAGGGGCGTCCGGTAGAGGGATCGATCTTTGGCTCGGTGTAGACCTGAACGTGATCCGGCTCGGTGAAAACCACGCCACGCACTCGAGCGCCGGGCACGAGCGCTTCGGCCCGAGTTGCCAGAGTCGCCAGATCGAGTGGGGCAACGCCGGGACGCACGTTAGCAAACAACTGCGGCGCGAAAACTCGCTCCAGTTCAGTGTTGAAGGCCAGCAGAGAGCCCGTAACGCCGATGATTGCAAGGAAGGCCGCCATGAACAAGCCGTTCCAGCGATGAAACAGAAGTAGCGCAGAGCGAACATTGACCGTTCGACGAGGCCTGACCGGCGAGTCGCGCAAAGCGGGATGTCGGATGTTGCTCAGTCCGTTCCTCCTAATTGTCTGAACGACCGGCGACAACGGTTGCGGGATACTCACCCGCGATCCGGCGTCTCTGCACTCTGGCAAGCTTTCTTGCCTTGCGTTTCTTCCACCAGATGTACACTCCCGTGACCGAAAGCACGGTCAGGACAAGACCGAAGACGCAGACCAGGAGTCGGTAAGGCAGGAGGTCGCGGATGTCGCCGTAGTGCAGCCCCCACAGCCAGGTACTCACGGTGTTACCGGTGTGCTGTCCGCTGGGCAAACCGACATCGCGCAGTGCGCCGGTGTCTCCATCCACCCAGACGCTGGTGTCCCATCCGTGCCCGCGAATGTCGAGACTGCTGCGCACCGCATAGGTATACACGCCGAACTCCGGGATGTAGGCCATTCCGTACGGCCTCGTAATCGTGAAGCCATTCAGGCCGGCTTGTTGCGCCATAAGCCTTTCTCCGGCGGCCTGGGCCGCGTGCCAGTCGAGCTTAGGTGAGTCCAAAGGGTCCGGTCGCATCACCGAGCGAAAGATGTCTTCGTCCGAGCGGTAGTCGAACAACGCTTTGGTCACCGGCTCATAGACCGGCCGCAGCGTCAGCATGACGCTCGACCATGCGAACACGAACACCAGTAACCAGAACCACAGTCCGCCCGCGCGATGGAGGTCGAAGTTGACTCGGAAGGCATTCGCTCGCCACTTCACCCGCCACGCATACTTCCATCGTCGCCAGAATCCGCCTTGGCGACGGGGGAGCGTCAGATAGAAACCGATGAAGCTGTCCAGCGTCCACACCAGCGCCACGATGCCCAGTATCCAGGTGCCGGTGCTTTTCATGGTGAGAGTTGCGTGCAAGTCGTAAATGAACGGCAGCACGTTGACCCGACCCTGGCGCAAGTCGCCGTCCATGCGGCGACCTAGTTCGTCACCGGTGTAGGGGTTCAGGAAGATGTGGTTGAAGTCCAGCCGATACGGTTTGCCGGTCGCCGGATCGATGCGCGGCCTCATGGCGACCTCCACCTGGTCGGGGTCCGCCTCGAAGTAACCCACCCGCGCCTGAGGAGCCAGCACCTCCGCCTTCTCTGCCAGTGTTGCCAGGTCCAGCGGTTTCTGCTCCGGCCTCTCCTCGGAGTAGAGTTGCGGAGCAATCACCTTTTCCAGATCCTTGCGAAAGGCTAGGATGGATCCCGTCAAGGCGACGACGATGAGGAACACCGTCATCCCCAACCCTGCCCAGCGGTGGAGGAAAACCGCTACTGCGTGAATGTTTTCAGCGATTCGTCGCGCCGCCATGACTAAAACTCCACTCGCACCAGCGGCAGCACGGTAATGGGCGCACCCGGCATTGCCTGGCTGGGACTTACACCCACGAAATACCTTTTGTCGAACAGGTTGTTGATGTTCAGCTGCGCCGCTAATCGTGCCCGCTCGAACTTCCACGTGTAGCTCGCCATTGCGTTGACGATGGTCCAGCCCGGGATGCGATCCGTCGAGTACGTCACGCCGTCAGGCGACTCGTACGCCACCTGGGAAGTACGGCCGACCAGCCCGGCACCGAGCGACAGTCCTCTCCACCGGCCGCGCTGCCCGTTGTATACCGCCCAGAGGCTGCCGCTGTCGTACGGGGCGTCCGGGAATTGCAGCCCCTGCAAGCTCGGCGTGTTCGTGTCCTTGGTGATGACCGCGTTGATATACGAATAGCCGCCGATCACTTTCCATCCCGACGAAATTTGTCCCGACACGTCAATCTCGAAGCCCCGACTGCGGGCTTGCCCAATCGCAATGGTGTAAGCCGGGTTTGTGGGATCCGCGCTTGGGATGTTGTTTTTGGTGATCTGGTAAATGGCGGCGGTCGCCACCAGTCGCTTCTGGAACCACTCGCTCTTTACCCCGACTTCGTACTGCTGCGCCGACTCTGGCGGCAGAGTCTTGCCGTCCGGTGTCAGGCTGCCCAGCGGCGTTGCGCCGTAATTGCTGGTGAACGAGCCATATACGCTCCAGTTTGACTTCGGCTGCCACAGCACGCCCACGCGCGGCGTCGGCACCGCGGTGTCCGACACACTGGTGGCCTGGCCGTAGCCGTTGTTGTAGGTATTCACCCAGTTCAGCCGGATGCCCGCCAGCACGTAGATGTTCTTCGGCAAGGACACCTGGTCCTGCACATACGCCCCGTATGCCGTCTGTCCGTTGTGCACCACGAAATTGTTGGCCGGGTCCGGCGGTACATACGGCTGCCCATACACCGGGTTGTAGATATTGATAGGAGCCGGGAAATAGAAGTTGGCGTCGTAGTGCCCGTCTTGGCCGTAGTAGTCGAATCCGGCCAGTAGCGAGTGTTTCATGCCCAGTGCCGTGAAATGCCCCGTCACGTCAGCCACGACCTGGTTGGCCAGGTGATAAAAGAAGTTCTCCGTTAGGCCGATTCGCTGCAGGTCGCCGTTAGAGTCGGCATCGCCTGTGTAATAGATGCCGTTCGGCGACGGGTTGTCGATGTACTGAGACCGGTATGCCACCCGCACTGCCCAGTTCTTTTTGAACTCGTGCGTCGCGATGACTTTGCCTGAGTACTCCGTCACGTACGTCCGGTTCGTGTTGGGTTCGGCGTAATTGCTGCTGATCGGAACGTTGGCCGGCGTGCCGTTGCCGAGGAACGGAATGCCGTTGTCCAGTACCATCGACCCGTTGGCGTAATGAAAGGTCGAGATTACTTGCGTCCGTTCATTCGGCCGCCATGCCAGCGACGGAAACATCGAGAACCAGTTGGTGTACACGAAGTCGCGAAACGAGCCCGCGTTCTCGTAATCAATAGGTATGCGGTATGACCAGTGTTTTCCAAACAATGGCCCCGTCGCGTCAAACACCGTGCGATAGAAGTTGTACGAGCCGAACTCTTGTTGCAGTGAATACATCGGCGCGTCCAGCGGCTTCTTGGTCACTACGTTGACCGCTCCGCCAGGTTCCGCCTGCCCGTACAGCACCGACGCCGGCCCTTTCACCACCTCCACTTTCTCCACATTGGCCATGTCGATGGGGAACCCCGCGGTTGAGTACTGGTCCAGCCGCAGGCCATCTTCGTAGGTCATCTCCTGTGAGTCGAAGCCGCGGATCGAGAAGCTGTCGTTGGTTCCATAGCTGTCGTTGTTGGGAATCACGCCGCTGACGTTCTGAATCGCCTGATCGAGCGCCACGACTTGCTGGTCCTGCAAAACCTGCTGTGGCACGACCTGCACCGAGATCGGCGTCTCCATGATCGGCATGTCGGTCTTGGTCGCGCCGACGGAGTTTGGCAAAGCGTAGACGCCCTCCGCTGAGACACTGATCGATTGCTGCACTGTCGCCACCCGCAAGGCAATTCGCAACCCGGCCTCGATTCCGACGCCGGAGGGGACCGTAACTTCCTGCAGCTCAGTCTGGAAACCTTTGCTCTCAACTTTGAGCGAGTATGTTCCCGCCGTGACACTCTCGACCACGAAGTGGCCTTCCGCGTTTGTCACGGTTACTTTGATCTGTTGGCCAGACTTGTCACTTATCGTGACTCTCGCACCCGCGATGGCGCTGCCCGTCGTGTCCACCACACTGCCTTGCAGGCGACCCGCTTGGGCCGTTGTTTGCGCGAACACCAGTCCCACCGACAACACGACAAACATCAACGTCCGCGTAGCAAGGTGCCTGCGTCCGGTAGGCGCACCGAATCTCGTTTTTCCCACGGTCTCTCCCCACATCGTCGCCAAAGTAGGGCGACGCCTCCCGTCCGCGCGGAAGCAAATAAACGCGCCAGCCGCAGGGCGGTAGTTAGCTCAACTTCTGATTTCGTTTAGCTGTTGAGGCGAGAATCGAGGTCCGGAGGCCCGCGTGGGGAAATCGCGGATACGTCGCACAATTGGAGCCTGATTCCACGAAACGCGGGAACGAGCTCACTGCTCTCCCGGATACATTGGGCCCTTGACGGATTGTGGGTGATGGCCGTCGCGGCTGGTGTCGCTCGGAGGCTACGATAAGGACAAGGGTCTGGCTTAGTGCTAGCCCGCGGAGAACCGGCAGTGTCCGCCCCCATCCCCGCCATCGCCATCATCATGCAATGATGTTTGCCGTCTCGCCGGCAGCATTCGGGTACCGGATCACCGGCCGACGCGATTGCCAGCGGAGACACCGGTCCCCAGGCAATCAGGCAAAACACCAGCGCTGCCATCAGCCGACGCATAGGTTTACCAAAGCTACCACACCGAATTTGACGACAACAACTCAGTGTTCACGTTGCTTAGGCGCAAGTTGACCGAAATGCGCAGTACATTATGTAAGATGCTAATCCGCCGCAAGTTTTGCAGGAGACGGGCTCGCCTGGAGCCGACGCCACCTCAACTTGACGTACGACGCTCTACCCGCGAATATCTGGCAGGCAAAAGTTGAGATGCAAACTTGCCAAGGGCAGATTGTATTAATGGAAGGGGTCAGGTAACCAGAAAACGTGCGTGTCATTGAAAACTGTTTCATCAGAAGGGGTCACCCCATCACCCCATTCAAGCTAGGTGTGCCATAAGTGTGCCGTACGCTTCGGTCCCAAGTGAGCTAAAGTGCTTCGTTTCAATACCGGGTCAAAACGCTTCCGTGCGGGCTCGGTTGTGGGTAAGTTATTGATTCTGGGGTGAGAAGAAATATTTCGTTGCTCCGACCCTCGACTACTCTTAATCAGTAGGTTGAAGGTTCGATTCCTTCCGCGCTCACCATTTATTATCAACAACTTACAAGGCTTTTCAAAAAACCGCTGACGCTTACCGAGTCAGTTGACCTGGCATCCCTCGAGATTGCGTTCTCCTTTCGGGTCATAAAGATACGCCTTAGAAAATCTGAGAGGTGTGCCGTGGTTGTCGGGGAATCAGTTGAACAGAGAGCTTAACCTCTTGGATGTTCTTCGTATCCATATTATTAGCCGGGCTGTGGGAGTTGGGTGTGCCCTAGGTGTGCCGTGATTGAAGCCGTCAGCAAAATCTTCAGCGAGTCCATTAACCGGAGCAAGATACCCGTGCGCTGCTTGGATGGCAACGGATCCCAGATTCAACGTTCCAACGTTGGTCGAATGTCTTCGTGTGGGGGCGACGCGCCGTTTCGGAAATTCACCTCTGTTTGGTTTGGCTCTCAGGCGACCGATGGTAATGTTCCTGTCAAAGGTAAAGAGCGAAACCTCTGATCACGTCCATGTCCGAAAGATTTCCAGAATTTCGACATTTTTCGATCGACGTCCGGAGACACTAGGAGCTGAGCGGTTCGCCGCGTGCAATGCGCCGGCAAATGTCCTGCACATCGCGGTCGATGTGATGCCAGAACTTCTGAACCTCACAGAGGATGACTTGATCGAGATGGTCAATGCAGGTCTGATTCCAGCAACGGTGACCACCCAGACGAGGGCCGCCTTATGGCAGCAAGTCCTGCCCAGTCTGAAGCCGCATCCTGAAATGGTTGTCGCCAGCGGCGTAGATATGGGTTGGGTAATGCGCAAGAACAACCCTGAACTGAAGAAGTTGCTCGATGAGTTTGCCGAGACTCATCGCGAGGGAACATCGTTCGGGAACACGCTGTTGCGCCGATACTTGCAGAACACCAAGTGGATCAAGAACTCAACGTCAGCGGACGAAATGAAGAAATTTGCGTCCTACCTTGAGTACTTCAAAAAATACTCGGGCCAGTACAACTTTGATTACTTGATGATTGCAGCTCAGGCCTATCAGGAGTCGTTGCTCGATCAGTCCAAGAAAAGCCGCGTCGGAGCCGTCGGCATCATGCAAGTGATTCCAAAATTTGCTGCGGCCAAGCCGATCAGCGTGCCCGACGTCAGCACCGCAGATAAGAACATTTTGGCTGGCGTGCGCATGTTGCGTAACATCGCCGACAGGTACTTCAACGATCCTGGCATCGACCCGGTCAACAAGACCTTGTTTACATTCGCCAGCTACAACGCCGGTCCGAACCGTATTGTGCGCCTCCGGAAGAAAGCGCAAGCCGATGGCCTCGATCCCAACAAATGGTTCGGCAACGTGGAACTGGAAGTTGCAGAAGACGTCGGCCAGGAGACCGTGACATACGTTGACAATATTTACAAATACTTCATCGCATACAAACTCTCGTTCGAAAGGTCGGAAGAGAAGAAGAAGGCGAAGGCGGCCGCAAGCTGACAATTGGCTGGCTGCCGGCATTTGGTGATTTAAGAAGAACTCCCAATCGCGCTGATACTCGCGACGGGCAGGACTTCTTCTGTAGATGCCCAAACAATGTCGTGCGAAGAATTTCGTGGAATCGATAACGGAGGAATGATGATGGGCTACTCGTCATGCAGCAGAGGATTCAATAACTCACAACGCAGCTTATATGGAGTTCGTCCTTGGTTCGTTAGCTGGGCCGTGGCTATAGCGATTGTTCTATTGGCTGGCGAGTTGGCCCCAGCAGCAGCGCAGGACAAACGGCCCAACATCCTGCTCATCGTGGCCGATGACATGGGCTGGTCCGATTCGGGAGCTTACGGTGGCGAGATCTTCACTCCAAATATCAACCGCCTTGCCAGCCAGTCGCTTCGCGGAACATCGCGGATCATACCCAGTTCTGCCTTCGCCATGCAGCTACCAAGGACGGGTGTGGCCGCGGATTTCCGATTGCCCTCTACCGACCAGGTTTCTCTGGATTATCAGCGCGAGCTTACAAGGAACATGGTCATACGGATCGGGTATGCGGGAACCTGGGGACACGGACTGTTGCAAACGGCGGATGGGAACCCAAGACTCCCGTGCGTCTACGGGTCTGGTCTGGCCGGAACCAACACCTGTAACAACACCGGCATCGATCCGTACACGGGTGCAAATGTACCGACTGTCCTCGCTCCCCAGGTGGATCCCACACGGGGAGCCTTGATGCTGCGGGCGAACTCCGCCAGTTCTTCTTACAACGCCTTGCAGGCAAGTTTCGAGAAGCGGTTCAGTCAAGGCTTTGCCGCGAATGTTTACTACACGTGGAGTAAGTTCATCGACACCGCATCCGACATTTTCGATGGGTTTGTCATGGATCCGTTTAATCCCAACGCCGATCGCGCAAGATCGCTCTTTGATTATCCCCAGCGATTATCGGCAAATGCGGTGTACCAACTGCCGTTTGGGAAGGCGCGGGGAGGCTTCAGTGATCGAGTGCTTGGTGGCTGGCAGGTCTCGACAATAGTCACGCTGCAGAGCGGGGCGCCCTTCTCGGTTCTCAACGGCTCAGACCCTGCGGGTGAGCAGGCAGGCATCGACGTGCTCGCCGGCGTTTCCGTCAGGCCCAACGTCTATACCAACCTCGACGTTTCGCATATGTCTGTGGCGGAACTCTACACCCTTAACCAGAAGCTGCGCAATCAGGCACTCGCAACGGCGGCGGCCAACTTCAATGCGTTGCCGCCGAAACCGTGCGTTCCCGGCATGCTTCCCGGCGCTGCTTTGAACAACCTCTTATTCGCACGGGCGACGGCACGAATCACGTGCTCGCCGACGGGCGTACCTGCCTACACGGTCGATTTCAACGGCGTCGAACCAGGACAGCGCTTCGGTGCCGCTGGCCGCAACATTCTAAGGTCCGACGGGCTCCAGTCGGTTGATCTGAGTGTCGCCAAGAACACCCAACTCAACGAGAGATTCTCATTGCAGTTGCGCGCGGATGTTTTCAATCTGTTCAATCACCGGAATTTCGGAGTTCCAGACGCGCAGGTCAACTCTGCTAATTTTCTCAATCAGTGGGCGACCGACGGCGGCAACCGCCGAATTGTTCTAGGCATGAAAGTACTCTTCTAGTGCCTCAGGCTGCTCCTTACTTCGATTTCTCGCGCAAGGATCACGGGCCACACGCAAGTGGGCTGTTCGGTACACGTGAGGCAAGCAAAACGCGAAGTCGTGTTCTGGAAAGTTGGCCGGACGGTCTTGGTAGAATCACGCCCATCCTGCAAAAGAAACGTCCCGATCATTCGGTTGAGATGGCAACCCGTACCACGATCCTTGTTTCAACGGAAAGGGTCAGGTAACCGGAAAATGGCACGTGTGTCATGCAAAACTGTCTCACGATAAGGGTTCACCCAGTTCACGCCGCCAGTTAGGTGTGCCATAGGTGTGCCGTACGCTTCGGTCCCAAGTGAGCTAGATTGCTTCGTTTCAATACCAGGGCAAAACGCTTCCGTGCGGGCTCGGTTGTGGGTAAGTTATTGATTCTGCGGTGCGAAGAAATATTTCGTTCCTCCGACCCTCGACTACTCTTAATCAGTAGGTTGAAGGTTCGATTCCTTCCGCGCTCACCAAGCCTATTATCAATGACTTACAAGGCTTTTCTACCAGCCCTGACGCTTACCGAGTCAGTTGGTCTGATATTCGAGCCGCGTAGCGATCTTATTTCCTATCAAGAAGATACGCCAGAGGCCGACCGAAAGGTGTGCCGTGAGTTTTGGAGGGGTCAGTTGACCCAGATCTAAGCCTCTCTAATTTAATGCTTGGCGAATGTGGTTGGCGGCACTGATCGGTTCAAGTATGCCGTGACCTCTCATTCATAGCAGTCTTCAAGTCCGCGCAATCCTGACTTTCGCGTTCACTATAAGGCAATGCACTCGAGTTCCAAATAGCTGTGCTCGCCGTAGTGGATGCTGTTTCTCGAAAAATACGGCGGTACTTGCATGTCGAACTGCTCATAGCCGTGGCTGACATCGCTCCTCAGGATGTCCGTGCGGCTGCCGATATCCAAGCGTAGCTTCTCGCCCTTGCGAAATACCGCCGGTCGTGGCGTCAGGCTGAAGCGCAATGTCACGGGTTCGCCCGGGACCAGCGGCTCCGGCTTGTCGATGTCGATTGCTATCTCCACATCGGTGCTGCGTTCAGTGTCGATGTGCCGGCACGCTGGGCGAATCGACCCCATCGACAGGAGATGGTAGCCGCCGCTGGCGTCTACCCGACCGAAGCGCGCAATGACATGCGAGTCGATCTCCGAGCAACTGAAGCGCAACGACAACGTCACCGAGCCCGCGAACTCGGTGTCTTTGTTGACTACCGATTCGAACGTCAGAATTGGGTTGGCTACCTGATTGAGTTCTGGTGGCACGATCGCACCAAACGGAACCGCGCCCCACGCATTCTTGCCGATCTCCGGCAAATCCTCTTGTAAATGATGAGTGGCTGCGTCCGCCCCAGCTGACGACAGGTAGAATCGCACCTTCTCGCTGCCGGGGATCGGAAATGCCGCCGCGCCGCGATACTCTCCCTCCGGAGTTCCGTCCATGTAATACCGCACCGGAGCCTGCGACGCATAGCCGTTATCTGCGCCATAAACAACGTGGTCGAAGAACGCGAGCGCCTCCAGCTGCCAGCGATACACTGGCAGTGCGTATTCCGGCGGAGTCATGATCAGCCACTTCCGGTTGGGCGGCGTGCCAGCGTTCTGCATCAGGTCGTATGCGCCAAACTGATGCAGGTTAAACGCACCCATATCTTCGACTACCACAAACGGCACCTCAATCTGCTTCAACTGCGCATGCGGTACCTCGGGAATACTGTTCTCTGCACGGGTTTTGCCGTCGAAAATCCACTCCGCAAACATTTCACGGTACTTGCGCGCTGGCACGTGCTTCTTGAACGCGTTCATGATTTCCGTCATTCGGCCTTGTATCGCCGGCTCCCACAGGTCTTTCAGCGGAGAGTTGAAGACGTGGCTCATTGCCGCTCTTAGCAGAGGCGGTACGTGCAGCTTTTCTTGCCCCTCGGTGAAGTTCGCGCCCATCCACAGCGTGAGGAAGTCCACCTGGGGCGCGCCTCCGAACATCACAACTTGCCGGAAATAGTCGGTGTCGAGTCCGTTGGCGAAGAACGCCTTCAACGACGGCGGACGCCGCACCGCCACCTCGGGCTGCACCATGGCGTAGTAAGAGGTTCCGAAGAGCACAACGTTTCCGTCGCACCAGGGCTGTTCGGCGCACCACTCAATTACGGCGACGTGGTCATCCACGTCGGTGCTGTTGAAGAAAACCCCGCTCTCGCCTTGCGAGCGCCCCATTCCTCGCCGCGACACCACCACGTGGTTGTAGCCGCGGTCGGTGAACACTGCCGACGATCCGGTTTCGTTCGTACCCGTGGGCGCGCCCGTCTGCTGCAACTCGTGACTGTAGGCCGCAAACAATACAACCGACGGATAGCGCCCCGCTTTCTTTGGGGTCGCAACGTCGGCTCCCAGCGAGATGCCCTCGGCGACTGGAATCATCTGGTCGGCATGCAGTGTGCAGCCGAGGCCTTGATGCGCCGTAGCGCCTGGCGTCCATCCGGCTGTCTGCTGCTGGCGAACGTCGCCTTTCAGCGAAATCAAATTGTCCAGCCACGACGGATGCTCAAAATTACCGCTCATGGCTACCTTGCCTTTCCTTCAGCCACCATCGCGTCGAAATACCGCGCCACCGAATCCCATTCGCCCTTTTTCGCCGCTAGCCCCGTGTAGCCATCCGGACGCACGACCCAGAGCCCGTCCTCCGCAAACGGCACTCGCAATTTCTGCTCGGCTACGCTCGCGTACCTCTGCAGAAAACCAGCCGGCATCCCGTCCGCATCCCCGAACACTGCGAACCGCGGTGCATCACCGGTGCCTACCGGAGGCTCGTCCACAGAAATCGGCGCCCGTTCTCCCGGAGCGGGATCGCCATGTCCCGCATTCAGCGGACTGTGCGCGTACCCCAGCGTGACCTCTGACACCAGGTTGGCCGCAAACTTCCGCACTGGGGCGAGTCCCAGCATCAAATGCGCCATATGATTGCGCACTTCCTGGGCTAGCTTGTTGTCCAGCATCGCCATCTCGGTCACGCGTCCGGTTACCTTCAGGACTTCAGCCGCAATCGGGCTGCGCTCCTCACTGTAGCTGTTCAGAAGATTGTCGGGAGCGGCTCCCCGCACCACTAGCGCCAGCTTCCACGCGAGATTGCAAGCGTCATGCATGCCGGTATTCATACCCTGTCCGCCGGCCGGGCTATGGACGTGCGCCGCATCGCCCGCCAGAAACACTCGTCCTGCGCGGTAGTCTGCGACTTTGCGTTCACTGATCCGGAATGCTGACAGCCACACTGCATCCGTGGCCCGCACTCCGCCCGGATAGCGTTTGTCGAGAATGTTCCGAATATCCTGCAATGTTGGTTGCGGAAGTTGCGCTTCGCCATCCGGCACTGTGCCCGCATCGGCGATAATTCGGTACCGGGTAGCCTCAATCGGAAAAGTCACCAGCACGCCATCGGAGTGCCAGATGGCGTGGATCTCCGGTATCCGTGGCACTCCCTCCAGATAGACATCCGCGAGTACCCAGTCAATTGGCGAGGTGGTCCCGGCAAATTCCTTGCCGAGTCGTTGCCGTACAGTGCTGTGCGCGCCGTCGCAGCCAATCAGCCAGGCGGCTTCGGTCGTCTCCTCGGTCCCATTCCCATGACGTAATGTCGCAACCACCGTATCGCCCTTGTCGTTGAAGTTCAGAAGTTCGACCTCGCGGTCAACTTTGATTCCGATCTCCGCCAGCGAATCTTCCAAGATGCGTTCCGTCTCGCTCTGCGGGAGCATCAGCGCAAAACGATAAGCCGACTCGACACCATCGAACGTCAGCCGGCCGATGGTCTGGTCGGCGGCGCTGAGGTGCGCCGCCTCTACCTTGTATCCTGCTGCCACCATTTTGTCGGCGATGCCTGCACGATCCATCAGCTCCAGCGTACGGCTCCACACGACAAGAGCTTTCGACAGGTCGGTTCTATGCGCAGCCTGGTCCACGATACGCACCTTTACACCGTAGCGCGCCAGCTCCAGCGCCATCGTCATGCCTACCGGCCCTGCGCCAATAATCAAAACGTCTGAGTTCCTCATACGAGAAGTCCTTTTAATAGCGGATTTAGCTTCAAACTTCGGCAAGCACATGATCGAACTTGACCTCGAATACGGCATCACCCAATCGAGGTAATTATTTCCGGGGCCTTCGTGGTAGCAGAAAAACCCTGCATGTCGGGATGTGCCGGCAGGACTAGGACGGGCATAGTGGCAACATCAAATCCACGGTGGCCCGGCCCCCCCCCCACCCCCGACAACCCCTCCCGGGCCACCGTCAAATTCAACCTTCGTCAAGGAGTTAGCGAAATGAGAAGTACGCGTTGGAAGATGTGCTCGCGGATTCTGGCGATGCCCTTATTGCTGCCGATATTTCTGGCGGCCCAAAGCAGCGTCAACCCAATGGCCCGCTCTGGCAGCGGAATTTTCGTGAGTTACAAACGGGCTCCAGTACCAGCCCTGAACCCCGACGGCGGCATCAATGCCAATGCCAGCCTCGCTACCCAGACCGCCGTGCAGATCGCCAACCTGACCGAGAGCTATCCGACGAATGGAGTCACGAATACGTACGGCCCGGTCCGCCTGCTGCACACCTACATTTGTTTGAATCCGGTTGGTGTTGCGCCCGGAAAATGCAACAACACCAATCCGAACCCCACGGTGCTGACGTCGTCAGACCTGGCACAGATCGATCAGCAATTGGCGAAGATTCAGCCTGCCGGTGTCAAGGTCATCCTTCGTTTCACTTATAACTTCCCCGATAGCAACCAAACCACCGGCGACGATGCGCCGCTGGACGTGATTCTGCAGGACATCGAACTGCTCGCACCGCTCGTGAAGAAATACTCCAACGTGATTTATGCCATGGAAGTCGGCTTCGTCGGTTATTGGGGCGAGGAACACAACTCGACCTACGGCAACAATACGATCGCCAATATGAGCGCCATTCTGCAAGCGGAGGCCAAGGAGTTTGGCCCCTATGTCACTTTGCTGGAGCGCGATCCCGTGGTCTTGATGGCGCTGGAGCCAAGCAAAGGTCCGCTATTCGGAATCCATGACGACCGTCTCGCCGGCGACGCGACCGACGCCGACACGTGGAAGAACAAGAACTATCTCGAACCAACGTACAGCTATCCGGAAGCGGACATCCGCGCATTCGGCCAGTCGCGCAGTTCTATCAGGCCGTTCACCGGCATCTTCGGCACCTTCTACCCAACGCTGCAGAATTGCCGGGATTTGGCAGGATACTTCCAGCAAGTGCATCTCTCCGCGCTCAACATCAGTGAGGGAGACAGCCAGATCTACGCCAACATTCAGGATTGCATTCCCCGAATTTTCTATACGGCCGGCCCGCAGATTTCCCTGCTGAGTGCGACTACGGACGTCCTGCCGAGGGCCGGCAGCACGGTCCAGTTAACGCTCACGCTGACCAACTACGGATATTCGCGGTTGTATGTGAAGCATCCGGTATACGCAATAGTTCTCGACTCGCGGGGGAGGCCGCTACCTTCGATTTCACCGGTACCCCTCGATATCACTCAGGTCACGCCAGGAAGCAAAGTTACGGTGTCAGCAAACGTTACCGTCCCGTTGCTTTTGCCTTCGTCGGGCAAACTGTCCATGGCGCTTTGGATGCCCGACCCCGATCCAACACTCGCCATGGACCATCGCTACAACTATATGTTGAACAACGAGGGCGTTCCCAACACGGCGAGTGGCTACAACGTGTTGTTCTCGTTCAATCCGTAGTCTACGGTCCTCCTGATCGAGCAGCTCACGGACTACGGTGCCCTGCTCGTCAGGCTTGGAGAGAGCTCTCGCCGCCTAGCAGCCATCTCTTGTCTTGTCGCGCGGCGGCCGCCGCCCATTGCGCGCGCATGTCACGTAATGTCCATGTAAGGGTCTCGTCAGGGATCAGGTACCCGCCGATGCCGTCCGTAAACAGAATGTCGTAAATCCGCTTGCTGGCGGCATCGATTTCGGCCGCACTGGGACTGCCAGCAACCGGTGGTGCCGGCAACACGATGGTAATGGTGTTCGGCTGCTGTGGGATTACTTCAATTCGGTAGGTGCCTTCGGGCATCGAGCCGAAGTACTCCTTGAGGGCGGTAATGGGATCATCGATCAGATGCTGGCGCACCTTGGCGTCGCGGCGCAGCAGGCAGTAATGCTCGGTAAAAATATCTTGTTTATCGCTCATGGATTGTTCCTTCGAAAGCTCTCGCGCATGCGTAACAATTCCAGCTTGAGTGCCTGTGGCATGATCCAGCAGAAGAGATCTCCGCTTTGCCACAAATCCATTTGATTGATTACCTTGTCCTGATCTTCTGTGGGTTCTGCGAGCGGCGGGATCACGAAGGTGAGGGTGTCGCGTCGTTGTTGGCGGACGTCGATCTCGATCGCGGACGAAACCTCTACGCCGATACTGTGTAGAGCCTGACGCGGGTCATTCCGCAATAGTTCGGCAAAGGCAGGGTCCGTCCATGCCAACTCGACGAGACACTGCTCCAGGCTCGTATCGTTTCTACTGACTTTCGTTTCCTGCACGTTATCCCTCTTCTCTTCATCTGGTTATTTGTGGAACATTCCGCTATTCGCCGGTTCTACTTCAACTTCGATCAGTGAAGGCGCGTGGCCGGCGATTGTCGCAGCCAGTGCTTTTGCAAAACCCTCGGGCGACGTAACCCGTCGCGCCGGCAAGCCATAACGGGGGGCACAGTTTTGGTTGGGGAAATTCCCGCGCCCGCAGAGTGGTGCCGCAAGAGGTTGTTGCTCCAAGCACCACCCACACGGGCTCAAGGGGCGCGGGTAACGATCCAGCTGATGACGGGAAGCGGGACGCCTTTGTAAGGCCAGAGGAGAATCAAGGAACCGGCGTGGCCGGCGTTGACAGAGAGAGCCCAGTCGGGGTGGAGCTCCGATAGGAATATTTTGTCGCCCGACGCCTCGCTGACCACCCTCCAGCGTTGGCTGGCCGCGTTAACCACGCATGGCGACTGTATCAGCGCGTTGTAGACGTTCTGGCCCGGCGTCTCCATGCACAGTCCACTGTTGACATTGATAAACTGCACCACGTTGACATTCCCTACCGGCTTGACCATTCTCCACTTCTGGCTGGCGTCCCCCTTGGGCACGGACTGCTGTAATTGCGCTCCGGCCACCCTACTTGAGCCGCTCACGTCGATCACCAGGCCCGAAGCTCTCGATGTCATCACCACGGTGGTTTCGACGTTAGGGCGGTAGACCGATTCGACTAGTCCGTTTGCGTGCACCCACGCATAGCCCTCTGTCTGCTGCGGAGAGATGTTGGGAGCTGCACCGGGGAACGAGACGATGCTGATCACCCGAGAACCACCGTCGTTACCTCCTGTGGACCCATAGAAGGGTGCGTCGCCGAACGAATAGACGCCGCCGTCGTCGGCGACGAGCCAATAGCCATTGATCTTCGTATCGGCGGCTATGCTGACGGCAATGCCAGTCACATTATGGCCGCCGGGCTTCTTCCCGCCCGTGGAACCATAAAACACCGCGTCGCCAAAGCTGAAAACGCCCCCATCGGAGCAGACAATATAGTAGCCATTTCCGGACAAAGTGGCGGCGATCCCGGTCACGACTCCCTCGTTTCGCGCATCTCCATAATGCTGTGCATCTCCGGCCGTCCACACCGTCCCGTCACGGGATACCGCCCACAACCCCTTCCCGCTCGGGGTCGCCGCCGCCGCAACAAGAACCTCCTGCTTCGTCGGCGAGGAAGGAAAGTTCGAGCACTTGCTCAAATGGCCTTCACAAAGGACGGGCACGCCTCCACCGCGAGATATAAGATCCCCCGTGGGAGTTACAACCCAATACCCGTGGCTGCCCGGGACAGCAACAACGCTACCGCGAACCGCGACATTCTCGTACTTGGGAGCGCCGTCTACCGCCAGCGTTTCGCTTATTACGGAGACATCTCCGTCGGTCTGAACCCAGAACCCACTGTGGGGAGCTTTGGCGATGCTGGTCACCACCTGGGATGTGACAGGCAGGTCTCCATAGCCAGGGGAAGACGCGCGGGCACAGCTCGGTGCCAGCCAGAAAATAGCCGGAATCAACAGGCTTAGCACACCGGAAAGCGATCGAATACGACAACCTCTGGGCTTTATTTGCTGAGTCATAACGTGTCCTTCCATGGTTCCCTAATCGGCAAACTGTGTCGCGGCGGGCCGCCGAAAGATATGGCGGTCCCCCTGAGTTGAGAATCCAACAATCTGGTCAGATCGTTTTGGGCGATCTTTGTTTCCTGCTGCATGTTGCCTCTATTCTCCAAGGTCATTTACGGAACATCCCGCTGTTCGTCGGTTCTACCTCAACTTCAATGAGCGAGGGAGTGCCGGAGGCGATCGCTGCGGCCAGAGCCTTGGCGAAATCGTCGGGCGACGTGACCCGTCGCGCCGGGAGGCCGTAGCCCGCAGCCAGTGACACGAAGTCGATGCCAGGAAGGTCCATCCCCGCGACCACCTTTGTATTGAGAAATGAGCCGAAGTCTTTCAGCGCTTCGTAAACTCCGTTTCGGACGATCACAAAAGTGCACGGCAACTTGTGCTGTGCCGCGGTCCATAGACCTGTGATGCTGTAGTTTGCCGACCCATCGCCGACCAGAACGACCACGGGGCGCTTTCCGTATGCAAGACTGACACCTACCGCGGCTGGCAGCGCAAAGCCAAGTCCTCCACCGGCGCCGCAGAAGAAGCTTTTTGGCCGAGTGATCGCAGCCGTTTCCCACCAGGAAGCAAGCGACGGAGATTCCGTTGTGAACACAGTTTCGGGCGGGCAGACGCTCGCCACGATGCGATTGAACTCTTCGACCGTGACTTTAGAACCGCCGGAAGGAACGCGCGGAGCAGGGACTTTAGGCTGAATTACCGCCGGTATTCGTTTCATGAGCGGGATCAACTGCTCCATTGCCACAGCTGGGTCGCCAACTATGGCGTCGCCCATGGGAGCACGCGCCGCCTGGTCCGCATCGGCGGTGACCGTCACCAATGCTGTGCCTTTTGGCAGATAAGCTCCGGGCGTCCACGCGTGATAACGAAATGCCGGACCGCCAAAGACGACCACGAGATCGTAGCCGGCAAGTTGCTCGCAAACCCCGGAGATCGTGGTGCTGAGAGTACCGAGAAAATTGGGATGGTTGGTCGGGAAAGGAATTCTCGCCGGCTCACTGACCAGGAACACGGGCGCGCCACATATCTCCGAGAGCTTCACTCCGGCCTTCCAGCCGAGACCTGTATCGACGTCTGCGCCCATCACGAAGAGAGGCTTGTGGGCGGCGTTCAGACGATCGGCGAGTGTCTTGAGTTGGTGCGGCTGAGGTATCGGCTGCGCTGCCACGTGGCGGTCGAGGAGCGAAGAGGTTTGATCGTCGTTGGCTTCGGCCCGCCAGTCATCGAGAGGAATCGAGACAAAGACAGGGCCGGAAGGGGCCGCCACGGCAAAGTGCGCGGCTCGGGCGATGACTGCCGGTACCGATGCGGCATTGGGAGCTTCGAAGGACCACTTCACTAGAGGGCGGGGCAAGTCAATCGCGTTGCGGCTGGTGAGTTGACCTTCCAGCGTGAGCATGGACCGAACCTGCTGACCACTCATAATGACGAGCGGAGCTCCAAGCACCTGAGCGTTGACGAGAGTACCCATGGCTTGACCCACACCAGCGGCTGCATGAAGGCTCACGAGCACCGGCTTTCCGGTCACCTGGCAATAACCGTCGGCCATGGCGAGACCCGCTCCCTCGTGCAGTGCCAGAACGTAGCGGAAGTCGCTGGGTAAGCGATCGAGAAATGGAAGTTCGTTGGACCCAGGATTACCAAAGATGGCGGTCATCCCAAGTGAACGCAAGATCTCGTACGTTGCATCATGAACAGTGGCCATAAGAGCCTTTCAACTTGAACGACAGCTGCTTGAGATTAGGTACCGACGAGCCCAATCCGCCTTTCAATTTCGGCGGTCCGCATAGCCGGGCGGAAGGTCCTTGGGTGCGCAGGCGATGACGCTATCGTTGTCGCGCCCGCAGTCCTCGATGAACGTGATGTTCGCGAACTCATCCACCAAGTCCGTGGGATAAGTGGGACCTGCATCCCGATACTGGCGCATCAGGTCCAGATGCTCGTTCTGATAGACGACGATCTTTTGCGGGTTGTCGACGATCCACTTGGGAAAGAAGGTCGCGCCATGCACCCGGCGTTCGGCAAGATTGACCGCCACGCTCACGCAGGTTCCCGTCGGTTCGACCCACGACACTTTGAATACGTTGTCGGCGAGTCGCACGATGTGCGCTTCCTGATCTTTCACCCAGCGTCCGCCGACGATGCCGATGTGCACGCGATATTCCGCTGTGCGGTCGTTCTTGATGTAGAACTCATATTGCCAGCCGTTAGCGTAGGTATAGATATAGTGCTTCCCCACGAACGGAGCGATCTCTGCTGGCTTGGTCGACTGGAAAGCGTCTGACATTTTTTCCGTCCTTCTGTTTAAGCGGCTCGCCCACGGGCAGTCGCAGTTGTAGGTTTTGTTGGTTGAAGGTTGTTTGCGGGTCAGCGCGGCCGCACCGCCACGGTGACGGAGCCGAAGTCCAAGGTGTCATAGTAGTGATCGGCGGGGTACCGTGCTGTATAGGTGTGCGTGCCTGCCGAGATATCAGTCACAGCGAAAGTGGCCAGGGTGCCGTTGGCGGAGAGGCTTCCCATGCCGATTAGTTCGGAGCCCTCATAGAACAGGACCTGATTAGTAAGTGCTGGTGCGCCGATCGAAAGCAGTCCCGGCTGTTTGCCGTAGCTGTCAGGCACAAAGAGCGTGGTTTGCGACATGATGGGCTGCACCACTGCATTCAGGGTGATTGTGTCTCCCGCAAACACAATCGTCCGAAGGGTTGTCGCGGCAACATTTTTGAGTCGTGGGTCCAGAGTGAAAAACAGTTCCCCGCTGACAAACGGCATCGTGCCCGTGCAAGGGTAGGCCAGCGACGGATCATTCACTGAGGTCATCCCGTCGTAGGTGTTGTTTTGCAGAACTAGATGAGTTCCCTCGTAGTCCTCTTTCTCCTCGGTCGAGTCTGCATACAAATGGCTGAGGGCCGGAGGATACACATTCGTGCTGGTGGTTAGCGAATTGCCCAGCGCCATGATCGACCCGAGCGAAGTTGCTCCCGAGGTGAAGTCGTCGAAAACGACATTGTTCAAAGTGGACTGGTTCGTGCCATATGAGCCGTCAGATTTCTGGGCTGCGGCCAGGAACACCTGGTACGTGCCTTGACCTTGGATGGTTCCATTCAGTGTGGTCTCCAGGAGCTGCGATGTCGGGGCCAGCATATGGACGTTCTGGAAAGTGAGTCCCGTGACGATGGGAGGGTTGTCGTTATTCACGAACTGAAGGCGGATGGGCTTCACTATGTCGCGGATGCAGGCAGATTGGAAGGTGATGTTGGAAATCTGCGCCCCAGCGGCACTGCCGTTCTGACTCTCATCGGTAATTTGCAGCGCCTCCAAATCATTCGTGGCATTCGGTAGCGCCTGGGCGTAGGTGTTCAGCCCGTACTTCGCTTTCATCTCCTCTTGTGTCACTCCATTCACCGTGGTGCCGGAAACACTGGGCAGATCTCCCGTGAACTGCAGGTTCCGCGCGACCAGGTTTGCGACGCTGATTCCGTTTCCCAGAATCGTGATTCCGCCCTTGGTGTACCCGCGGAAGTGGTCGACTGTAATGTCCTGCATTGGAGTTCCGGCGGCTACGAAGACAAGCTGTTGGTCGCCGTTGGCGACCGCAGTGTCGTACACCGTCACGTTCGAAGCGTCGATGTCAAAGCCATCCGTATTCGGGATATTCCACGGCGATTGCACTTTGACACCCCAGATCGTCACATTCTTGCCGTGCAATCCCACGGTGTGGAAGGGGGGATTGCGGATCGTGAACTTGTAGAGGGTGAAGTTGCAGTTCGGTTGGGTGGTCGAGCCCGTGCAGGCGGGGATCTGCTTTTGCGAGACTCCTGCCGAAATCACCTGCGGGCTGGCCTGCTCGTTTTGTCCGCTCCCGCCGTTTGAAAAAGTGCCGGGACCAGGGAGAACACCGCATTGATCGGTGCTTCCCGGCGAGTTCTTGCGGTTCTTGTGTATCGTTAGTCCCCACCAGGTGCACTTGTTGGCCCAGATACCGCCCAGCAGCAGCTTGTCGCCTTGCCCGTCGATCACGCCGTAGCCGTAAACGCCGCTGTACCCGTTCAGGGTGATCAATGGTAAACAGCCTTTACCCACCTTGTAGGTGGCCACGGGGCCATAGTTGCCGCACTGAATAGCCGGGGTCGATGGGTCCTGATAATTGCGAGGGTCGCGGGAACCATAGACCGTCACACCTGCATCAATGATCAACGACACCCCGAGAGGCAGGTTGACCGGATTGATAAGGAATGCATTGTGAGAGTCGTCCGCGCCCAGAGTGAGCTCAACCGCCTGTCCGCTCCGGCACTCGTTTAGTTTGCTTTTGAGGGTTGCGGTTTCGGCCTTCGATTCGGCGTTCTGTTCCTGTGCCGTCTGTCCAATGACCGGCCCATCCAGTGGAGTGGAACTAAGCGGCGCGGCATAAACCGCGCAGGTCAGCGGAAGCTTGGGTTCAGTAACTGTGCGCGTGTCCTGGGCCGAAAGGTACACACTGGATCCGAGCAATTGGGCTACGAGAAGCGTAAGTAGAACGCGAAACTGCATAATTCCTCCTGGATGTTTTGACTTGGTCGCAGTATGAGAGAAAAAGCCGGCGGTGACATCACGACATGCAGTTCTTTTTTCGTAACCCGAACGGGACAGCTCTCGCTACTCACAGCAAGGGGCGTTGCTGTACCCCTATCGAGTTAGAGACGCTGGGGAAAAGTACTAAGTGAACAGAGCTTGCACCGCAGCGGTGTCGAAATATCCGGTGACTTCGACCAGCTTGTCTCCAGTCACCCGGACCACCCAACAATAGTCGTTGACGTACACGCCACCCTTGGCCAACGGAGTCTCGCCGTGCCATTCCACGACGACGGCATCGCCCTCGGCCACCACCCGTTTCACCTTGCACGATGTGGGGTCGGCAAATACAGCCAGCAACGGCTGGTACGTCTTTTCCATGTACTCCTTCTTGCTATGCGAGACGCCGGAGATGGGCGTCGTGCCAATTGCCGTCCACACTACGTCATCGGCTACCGAGTCGAAGAAGCCGGAAGAGTCACCCGCCTCCCACTTCGCAAAAAGGTTTGTCACAAGTTCCTTTGCATTCATGTCTGTCTCCTGATTCTGTTAGCGGACCGCACTGGGTTACAGGTCTCGTCAAAGTAGCCCCTACTGCGACCGCTGACGGGCCGTGGGCAGAACTTGCCGGCTTCGCCGTTAGTTCACAGGCGACCAGCCCTCAGAGGGATTGAATTCCTGAATCGATGCTGCGATTTTGTAAGTGTCGGGGCCCAAGTTCCGCTCATAGACCACGCCGTCGCTGCCCGACATGAAGGTCATGATGCCGGTCTGCCCGTATTTCGCCGGAGTTGCAAGAATGGCGAAGCCGCCAGTCATCTTTCCGTTCACGATGTAGCTCTTCGCTCCGCCATCGGCAGCATCGCCTTGCGATGTCAGAATGCGCAGGATGTAGCCATCCAGCACAAAGGGCTGCCCGGGAGCCAGCGAGCCCCTCGACGACTTCGGCAACTCGGAGAGAATTGCAAGGGGGCTAGGTGACTGCTTTGCCGACACAGGCCAATACAGGCCGTCCCGCTTGCTATCACTGCTTATGATCCGCGGTGTGTATTCGTTGCCGTTTCGCGAGAGAAGAGAATATAAATCTTCAGCATCCGCAAAAGCGGAGCACGCATCCATCGCGAGTAATTCGTTTCGGCCGATGCGGCGGGCGAGAATTTCCTGATTTCCCGCTGCCATATCAAAGTACCAGCGCGAATCGGAGTTTTTCGCCAGCGGTACCGGGAATGGATAGTTGTCGACGCCGATGTAGAGCACCTCGGTGCCATTTGTCATCGCGACCCAACGATTCATCTGGCCGTACTGGGCGACAAACGCCCGTCGCGCTGCCCGGTCTTGTGCGGGATCTCCGGAGCCGACGACATCCTGCGAGTCTGGCCCGAGAATCCGTCGAAGCTCAGCAGCGTCGTTTGTTTGGTTCGCTGCCTGCAGAGCTTGACCGGCCTCCGATGGAGTCGCAAAAGTGATTTGTGCTGTTGTTCCGCCCGTCGCGGCGGAGCTGTCTGATGCAAAAAGAGACAGCGCGAAAAGAATCAGAAGAAGGACCGCCGGATAAATCAGCGGCACGTCCAAGTTCGTTGAGAATTTCTTCCTTAGCATCTTCATGACTGTGATCACCCATTCTGAGATACGTTCTTGGTGCTTCTGCCTGCACTGTCGGGCTTCTTAACGCCGGTGCTCTCCGCCGCCGCCATGAGGAGCAGGTGCGTGAGCAGGTGCGCGGTGCATCTGCGGGCGAGGGGGATGCGGACGCATACTCTGATGTCCGCGGTTTGATTCCGCACGGGCTGCACGACCGTTTCCGCTCATCGCCGACCGGGGACGTTGCTGCTGATGCCCCATGGCCGTGGGATAGCGCTGGTCGCCAGGATGAGGGCCGTTCTGTGGTGGGCGATAGCCAGGCATACCGCCCGGTTGGCCAGCAGGTTTATAGACTTGCGGCCCAACCGTGCCGGAGGGATTGTGTTCAACACCGCCGTTGCCGCCGATCAGACCATGATTGCCATTATTGCCGCCATTCGGCTGATCGGCTGGATTGGTGCCCGGCACATCGGGGTGCCAGTGCCCGCCAGGACCGTAGTAACCGTTCGGGTGATACGCGCCGTTCGGCCCGTAGTGCGTATCCACCCCAGGACGATAGGGATCGGGATGGTTGCCGTTCCAAGGGTGATAGCCGTTGTAACCTGTGTTGTTCCAAGTTCGATTATTGATGTAGGTGTTGTTGTTATAAATGATGGTGGAACCGCCGCCACCCCAGCCGCCCCAGTTCACGTTCCAAGCATTCCAGCCCCAGCCTCCGCCCCAGCCACCACCTCCAACCACCGCACCAACGGCAACTCCGGTTCCGAAATAGAGACCCGCCGAAACCACTGGTACCGCAGGAGGTACATAAAGCGGTACCGCTACCGGTGCGCCATACACGACGGCTGGGTTGTACTGAGGCACATATACAACCTGAGGATTGGCGGGCTGGATCACGATGGTGTTAGCCGACGGCTGCGTCACCGTGATCTGACTATTGGACTGCAGCGTCCCCGCCGCCTGTGCCTTGGCACGCATCGTCTGCACTGCCGCCATCACATCGGACTGCTGATATGCGAACGCTTGTCCGAGGCTTGAGGTCCACGAGAGGTTGTTCGCCAAATTGTTCAGCACAGAGGGGAACTGGGTTAACGCTTTGACGCTGGGGTCCCACGTCTGCTGATCGACAGCTTGCGTCAGAGCCGTCCCACTGAGGCTTTGGTTTTGCCCGAGCCAAGTGTCCGCCTCGGCTACTTCGTCGGGATTTTCCGAAGCTGCCAGGACCTGCGCCACCAACGCGTCGGGATAAAGCGCGATGGGAGCAACCAGAGCATCGAGCTGATCCGAAGACAGTGGGGCCGGCGAAGGCGCGGAACTGCTTCCGGTATAGCCGGTTGCGGACGGCGTGGCAAACTGAGACTGAGGAACGGATACCGGCGTCGGCGGTGCTAGTTCCGGTTGCGACGCGTAAACCGTCCCCGTAGCTGGTGAGTTGGCCCCGTCGCGCACGGCTTGCCATTCCGCATGCTTGCCGCGAAATCCATACTGGCCCAACATACTGTCGTCGGAGACCCGTCCCCGAAAAGTCATGACATTTCGCGTTATCGTGCTGAACGTAACGTGCTGGCCGTTGACCTCGCCGCGAATCGGCCCAGCCTGGTTTGGCCCTTCGAAGTACCCGCTCAGTTGATTGCCGGTTTGCGTAATCTGAACGTGCTTTACGACGGTTTCGCTGTTGTCCGTGTTGGTCGCATAAATCGTCCAGTCGCCGCCGATATTCGCCGACGCCTGCTGGGCGAGCGCCGGGGCACCCAGTGTGAGCGCCATGAATACGATTCCGACGAGCGTTGCGATTACTTTCCTGTCCTGCATGACTGTCCTCCAAATCCGAAGCTGTGGCACGCGACTTCTATCTGGGCTGGTCGAGCGGAGTTTGGACCCCGACTCTCCACCCGCTGTGTGCTTCCCTTGGCATGTCCGTACTATGCAGCCATGGCGATGCAGGGCACATCACCGCATAAGAGGTTTTTGGCATAACGCTCTCGGGGATGCGCAGGCATACCACGATGGGGTGATACCGGCGCGCGGTTCCTACCGCTGATGGTCAACTGCGACCTTGTATTGGCCGAAAGTCAGTGCTCGGATGACCGCCCGCCGCCTATACTTGGCATACAGTCATAGGGTGCAATGCAGGATCGGATGCGACACTTCGATTTTTCTTCCTGCGGGCGGAAGCGGCGCCAGGCCTCGTCCACATACAGGACGTTCGCCGCAGTCTTGGTGCTTGTCCTGCTTGGGCTCTGCTCGAGCATCCAGCTTCGAGCACAGTATCGGTACGACGTCTGGACTGCCGATAACGGCCTGCCGCAGAACATCGTTCGTGGCATATACCAGTCCCCGGACGGTTTTCTCTGGGTCGCAACCTTCGACGGCCTTGTCCGATTTGACGGAGTGCAGTTCAGAGTTTTCAACAAGAGCAACACTCCGGGCATGGCGTCGAACCGGATTGTGTCTCTTCACGGAGATCGATCCGGCAATCTTTGGATGAGCAGTGAGGGTGGCGACCTCACTCTCTATCGGAACGGCACATTTCAAAGCATGGGAGCAGGCCAGGGAGTGTCGGAGAAGTCAGTCCGAGGGGTGACCGGCGACGATGCCGGCCACGTCTGGATACTCAGCGGTGACAAGATTGAAGAGTGGCAGCAGGACTCAGGTCGGTTTATCGACGTCACCCCCGCGCAGCTTCAATACAACATCCTGCTTTGGGACAACGAGGGATTCTGGGCGTCCGACGGTACCGGTCTGCACTGTTTCGCCAAAGGGAAGTTCCTCCATTACGCTCTCCCGCGTCAGTTAGCGCAGGCATCTATTCTGTCGGTTGCGCATGAACACAATGGGATTGTCTGGATCGAAACGAAGGACAGGCGGTACTTCAAGATCGAGCCGGGTAAAGCCGCCATAGCCTTTCGCCAGCCACTCATCACCTATGTCGCTGAAAGTGGACACTCGTGGAACTTGCAACTGGGTCACGAGCTCCTCCGCACGGTCGAGTATCTGAACGCCAACAAAACTTCAAAACTCGGCTTTGTTTCCATGTATGAGGATCTGGAGAAAAATCTCTGGCTAGGTACTGAAGGGAACGGGCTGTATCGCCTACAGAAGCAGTCTATTGTGGTTCACTCCAGGCAGCCTGGCATGACTGAAGACAATATTTATCCCATCCTTCAAGACCGTTCTGGAGCCATTTGGATCGGCGCCTGGAACATGGGCTTGAGCCGATACTTCGATGGCACGTTCACTGCGTTCACGCCCGCCGAAGGTCTTCCCAGCAAATTAGTCACTGCGCTCTATGAGGACAACGAAGGCCAGCTTTGGGTAGGCACCCACGGCGGCGTTTTTGTCTATAAAAACGGCCACTTTCACCGTCCCACCCACCTCGCCCTTCCCGAGCGTTCCGTGGTCCAGGCGATCTCTCAGGACAGTGGCGGTACCTTTTGGTTCGGCACCAATCGCGGTTTGGTTTCACTGACAAAAAATGACACCACCCTCTTCACGACGACGAATGGTCTAGCCACGGATGACGTGCGCGTCGTCCTCCCAACCCGATCGGGTGAACTCCTGGTTGGAGGCTACGGAGGACTTACCCGTATTCGAAACGGCCAGTTCTCGCACTGGACGGAACGTGAGGGCCTGCCTAGCAACAATGTTCGCTCTCTTTACGAAGACAACGACGGCGTAATCTGGATTGGCACCTACGATGGAGGACTCGGCCGCTTCAAGAGCGGAACGTTCACTCGCTTCACCATGGCCAATGGCCTTTACAACAACGGCGTGTTCCAAATTCTCGAAGATAGCGCTGGAAGTCTGTGGATGAGTTGCAACCGCGGCATCTATCGTGTCAAAAAGCAGGAGTTGAACGACGCTGCCGAGGGGCGACGCGCCACGATCTCGTCGATTGCCTACGGCAAGGTTGACGGCATGGCGACCGTCGAATGCAACGGCGGCCTGGCACCCGCCGGAATAAAGACGCGCGACGGTAAGCTGTGGTTCCCGACTCAGGCCGGCATAGCCGTTGTCGATCCTGCCGCCGTCTCCTACAACCCGCATCCGCCACCGGTAGCCATCGAGTCCATCGTTCAGGATCGAACCCCCATACCTTCGACAAAAGCAATTCGCCTTCCTCCGCATGGGCAGAATATCGAGATTCAATACAGCGCTCCCAGCTTCATCAAGCCGGAGCAAATTCACTTTAAGTATCGGCTGGAGGGACTTGATTCCAGTTGGATTGACGCAGGTGGCCGCCGTACTGCGTACTATTCTCACCTTCCGCCCGGCGAATATTCTTTCCACGTGATCGCGGCGAATAGCGACGGCGTGTGGAACGAAAACGGCGCGACCATGGCCTTTACGGTATTGCCCGCCTACTATCAGACCGCGTGGTTCCGCTCCTTGTGCGTCGCGGTTTTTGCGGTGCTGTTGTGGGTGCTGTACCGTCTTCGCCTTCGCCAAGTCGCGGCACGCATGCAAGCCCGGCTCGAAGAGCGCTTGTCGGAACGCGAAAGAATTGCGCGAGATCTGCATGACACTTTGTTACAAGGTATCGCCAGCGCTCACATGCAGCTCGACGTAGCCAACGACCGTCTGCCCGGCGACTCGCCCGCGAAACCGCTCGTGCAGCGGGTCCTCAGCCTGATGGAGCAGGTGAGCACAGAGGGAAGAAACGCGATACGAAGCCTCCGTTCCTCCGAGTCCGAGAGAAACCGGCTTGACGAAATGTTGGCTCGCGTACGGGACGAGATAGGCGCTCAGCAGGCCGTTGACTTCAGAGTTATTGTGGCAGGTGAGCACAAGGACCTGCAGCCACTGATTCGTGACGAGGTATATCGCGTCAGCCGCGAAGCTACCATCAATGCATTCCGGCACGCGAATGCCACCAGCATCGAAGTTGAGATTGAATATGCCGCCCATAAACTCTGCATTACTGTGCGAGACAACGGGTGCGGAATCGATGAGAAGCTGCTGCAAACGGGCCGTGAAGGGCATTGGGGCCTTTCAAGTATGCGCGAGCGCGCGGAGAAGATTCACGCTAAGTTAGACGTTTTCAGTCGTCCTGGCGCAGGAACAGAAGTGCAACTTTCCATCCCGGGCACTGTGGCATATGATCGCGCCGACAGGGACAATTGGTGGAGTCGGATTGTGAAACGGCTTGCTGCAGCGTATAAGAGCAATATTTCAGCGGCCAGAGAGTGAGAAATTTTGAGTGAACAAGAACGTATTCGCGTTCTGACTGTCGATGATCATCCGCTGCTGCGCGAGGGAATCTCCACGCTTATCAACAACCAGCCCGACATGTGTATTGTGGGAGAAGCTGGCACTGGCACCGAGGCTCTTGAGCGGTTTCGCGTGCTTCATCCCGATGTAACGCTGATGGATGTGCGGCTTCCCGACAAAAGTGGTATCGATGCCATGATCGCGATTCGAAGCGAATTTCCGGACGCCCGCGTCATCATGTTGACCACATCGGAAGGTGACGTGGAAATACAGCGCGCCTTGGGAGCCGGTGCCCAAGGATATATCCTGAAGAGCATGCCCCCGAAAGACCTGGTTGAGGCAATTCGGCTAGTTCACGCCGGCAAGAAGCGGATACCTCCCACGATTGCAGCCCACTTGGCCGAGCACTATGCCGACGAGGACCTCACCGCTCGCGAGATCGAAGTCCTCCAGCAGATCTCCGGCGGCAATCGCAACCGCGACATTGCCGATCGTTTATTCATCTCGGAAGAAACTGTGAAAGTGCACATCAAGCACATTATGGAGAAGCTGGGCGCAAATGATCGCACCCAAGCCGTCGCGATAGCCCTGAAACGCGGCATCATCCATCTCTGATTGCTGTACCCCGATAGTGTTAGTGGAAGATTCCAAGCCTTAGGGATTTCTTTTGCTTCGCTGACCGCTAGCCTCTTATGAGGCGGCAAAGACTCCCGTCTGCGAGGCAGGCTTGTCAATCATCTATACCCGATTCCCAAACCGCGGAGCAGGCATTGGATTGCTGCTTTTGCGCGTGGCCATTGGAGTGACGCTGATCCTCCATGCCGGCCTGTTATTACAATTCCAGGAATCACGGATCGCCGGCGTCGCAATAGTCGTGATTGCGCTTTTCAGCGGTCTGGCGCTGCTGGCGGGCTTTCTTACTCCTATCGTTTCAGTCGTTGCCTTCCTGATAGTCGCCGGCACGGGGTTTTCCCGGTTGGCCGGACTCAGTGGCGGTGTGATCGCAGGCTATCAGGCGTCTCTCGATGTCGTGGTCATGGCTGCGGCTATCGTCTTGCTTGGCCCCGGGGCCTTCTCCGTCGATGCCCACCTGTTTGGCCGCCGCAAGATCATCATTCCTCCTCCATCCCCGTCGGAAAGAGCGTAGTTCAAGGGCCTTACCGAATTCCCGCAGAGTTACTGTCCCAGGGTTCAGTGCATGCCACTTGGGAGCTATGCTGCTTGTTACTGCGCCCGGAGGAGATTGGAAGATAGCGATTGGAACAAAACCGCTTCAGTTCCGGTTGTTCCGCATCGTACAGAGGTTGGCGGTCACTTCAGCCAGTCCTGCTCGCGGTACCAGGCGTTGGTCTCCCGAACGCCGGCTTCCAGACTGTATTGTGGCGAGGTTTGCAGGTCCGTCCATATCGCACTGCTGTCGCATAACCAGTTCGAGGCGGACATTTCCGTCAGTTTCTCCGAATTTAGAAACGGCAGGCGGCCGAATACGCCGTTCAATCCTTCCCACAGGGACACGAATGCACGCATTGGTACCCGAGGCACCCGCACCCTGCGCGTCTTTCTCCCGAGGGTCTTCGCAATGGCCTCGGCCAGATCGTCCCTCTCATAGACCTCGCCGTCAGAGAGGATGTATGCCGGTTGACAGCGCCGGGCGCTGAGCAGTCCGACAATGGCCCTGGACAAATCTTTCACATAAATAAACGACAACGCCTGCCGGCCGCCCGTTAGATCCAGGTCAATGCCTTTATCGATCAACTTGAAATACCGCAGAAAGTCGGGATCGCGGGGCCCATAAACCGCTGTGGGCCGAACGATAACGGTGTTCAACGAACTCAACGGTCGCAGACCTATTTCCGCCTCTAGTTTGCTCTTACCGTAGGACGACACGGGACATTGCGGATCTCGGACGCGGATTGGATTGAACGTCGATTCATCCCCTGGTCCGTGCGTTGCCAAAGAGCTCACGAAAATAAATCGCTCCGGCGGCTTTCCGGCCTTGCGCAGCGCCTCTGCAAACTGGATGGAACAATCGCGGTTCACCCTAGCGAAGTCTTCCCGCTTGTTGGCTTTGGCAATCCCCGCATTATGGATGACGAAATCGAAGCCGCCTTCCTCGCTGTTGAATCGCCGCAGCCGGGATAGCATCTCCTGCGGCGAGGAGAGATCGCATGGGAAGAAACGAATGGCTCGGTCCTGCAGGAAGGCTTTGCTGCTTTGCGGCCGAATGCCGGCATAGACAGTAAATCCTTGCTTCAGAGCTTCCTCTACAAGAAAACTCCCAATGAACCCACTGGCTCCGGTAATCAGCACCTTTCGGGATTGCATATCCTGGGGCATGGCCAGTTCAGCTAAGCTCTTTGATAAAGCAACGTCTGCGCTTGTGATTAACAGCGGTGAACGAATCCCAAAATGCCATGATTCGGTTGTTGCTTTCGAGGTTTATATTCGACTCCGCGAACCGGACACCGGCCTTGGCATAGGCCTGGAAGATCTCCGATATTACCAGCGCGTTGACTCCTTTCCCTTGCAAGTCAGGTCGAACGGCCACGAGATATAAGTCGGCGACGGGGTTGCGTTTCATGGCCCGCAATAGATGAAAGAACCCTGCCGGGAACAGACGGCCTCCGCCCTTTTGCAGAGCCGCGGACATGGACGGCATAGTGATGGCAAATGCGGCCAGCTTTCCGGACCTATCCAGAACGATGCTGACAAAGTCGGGCCTTATGAATGAAAAGTACTGTTTCGTGTAATATTCGATCTGCTTTTCGTTGAGCGGGACTGCCCCGTGCAGGTGGGCGTACGCATCGTTGATGAGGCGGAAGATGTCGGGCGCATAAGGAAGGATGTCTTTCGACTTCTTCGCCTTTACCACTTGCAGTCCCAGTCTTGCCTTAGCGACCGCCGCCACCCGGCCTATCCGGGGAGGGATCGTTTGCGGAATTTCGATTCTGAATTCCAGCCAGTCGGCCTCCTTACCGTACCCTAGGACCTCCATGTACTGCGGATAGTAAGGATAGTTATAGATGGTCGCCATCGTCCCTAGTTGATCGAAGCCATTGACGAGCATCCCTTCAAAATCGAGGTCGGTGAAGCCGAGCGGACCATGCACAGCTTCCATCCCACGTTCTTTCGCCCAACCTTCCACCTGTTGGATCAAGGCGCGGGCAATCCGAATGTCCTCTTCGAAGTCAATCCAGGCAAACCGCATATAATTTTGGTTGCATTTGACATTGTGGGCGTGGTTGATGATGGCCGCGATCCTGCCGACTACCCTTTTACCGTTCAGTGCCAGCCAATATCTGGCTTCGCAATAGGCGAAAGCCGGGTTTTTGTCCCTGTCAAGAGTGTTCCGCTCGTCAAAGCGAAGCTTAGGGACACAGTCGGGGTTGCCCTTGTAGAGCCGGTACGGAAGATCGATAAAGGCAGCCATCTCCTTGCGTGAGACAACTTCCTTGACCACGATTTCTGTTGATTGCGGCATACTGTTGTCTCGGCCCCTAAGGCCCTCCGAGTCCTCTGGGCCAACCCCTGCGCAGTCATCTCGTCTCGAAGACTCGGAGGACATGGGAGCCGCGGAATCAACTTTCGAATGTGCAATGTCGTCAGATTGCGGAAACGGCGGCATGGCGCAGGCCTCCTCTCAGACCGGAAAATTCGAGAGCGGGAGCACTGAAGGTGTGCGGACGGATCTTCGCCAGCGCATCGGCAAGTGCCGAAACGGTCCGGCGAATCTGCTCCTCACTGTGCCGCGCCGTCACAAAGAATCTCAGGCGCGTCAGTTTCTCATCCACGGCGGGGTACAAGATCGGTTGCACGTTGATACCTCTCTCTCCCAAGGCCTGAGATAGCAGCAGGCAATTATGCGAGTTACCGACGATACAGGGCACAACAGGGGAGCCTTCACTCATGCCGGTATCAATGCTCTGTTGCCGGCTCAGTTCCAGGAAGAGCCGGCTGCGGTCCCTGAGCGTGGTCACCAGTTCCGGATGAGTGCGCAGCTTACGAAGTGCCGCCAGCGCGGCCGCGGCATTGCTCGGCGATAAGCCGACACTATAAACAAAGCCGGAATTGCTGTACTTCAAATATTCGATCAGCTCAGCGGAGCCGGCGATGTACCCTCCGCACGACGCAAGAGACTTCGACAACGTGCCCATCCACAGGTCAACGTCCTCGGGCCTGACATTGAAATGCTCTCCGATACCGCGGCCCGTCGCGCCCAGCACGCCCAGGGAGTGCGCTTCATCCACCATCAGCAGCGCGCCGTGACGGTGTTTGATCTCAACAAGGGCCGGTAGAGGAGCAATATCCCCATCCATGCTGTACACACCCTCGACTACAATCAGCACCCTCCGCGCGCTTCCGCGCGACTGGCGAAGAATCTGCTCCAGGGCGTTCATGTCGTCATGAGGAAATGGCCTCCGTTTCGCTCCCGACAACTTGATGCCGGTGAGAATCGAGTCGTGCGCCAGGCTGTCATGAACCACCATGTCTTGTGGCCCGACAAGCTGACCGATGACGGTGACGTTGGTAGCGTGTCCACCTACCATGGCGATGGCATCCTCACATCCCAGAAAGTCGGCTATCTCCCGCTCCAGTTCCCGGTGCAGAGGCTTCTCGCCCGATACCAAGCGGCTGGCACTCACCGAGGTACCGTATTGCCGTACTGCATCGATCGCAAATGCGGTGATCTCGGGATCGCCGGAGAGCCCCAGATAGTTGTAGGAAGAGAAGTTCACATACTCCCTCCCGCCGATCATGGAGGTATCGCTGGCCACGCTCTCGTGAACGGAGAAGTAAGGGTTGTGCATGCCTGAATTTTCCAGCTCGCTTACCCGCCTGCGAATCGCTACGACCTCGGGGAACTTAGCGATCTCCCAAGTAGAGGGATCACTGGGGCGGCTCTTAGCCGTGACGGTAGTGCCAGCCGCTCCCCCTTTCACCTCTGGGGACCCAGCTGCGGCTCGCTGAGCGGCCGATGGGAACATCACTACTTTGCCGCCAGGTTTAGAACGGTTGTCTGCCCGAGGGGTCGCATCGGTAAAGGGCATGCGATCACTGGATGGCGATGAATCTTGCTTCTTGCCCGGGTCCATGCGCAGGCAATCGGGAGCGGCCTGCGGCTCTTCTCCTCCGACAGGTGCATTACGAGCAGACACATCCAGCCCGACTACCCGGCTGATAAGTTCTTCGATGGTTATGTCGCCGCCGAGTACATCTTGCGGAATTTCGGCGGCAGATTGAAACTCGCGCGTCAAGGCGACATACAGATCGATCGCCATCAAGGAGTCGAAGCCGAGATCGGAACCGAGCCGCCGTTCGGGCACGAGTTCCTGCAGGGGATATGAGCTTACTTCCGCAACCAACTCGATCACGCGCGCGGCAATCGTGGCGGCTTCGCTGCCTATAGGTTCTGTCTGAGCCCCAGCGGGTCCCTGTACAACTTGAGGCAAAGCATCCAAAGTTGAGCCGGACAGAAGTCTGAGGCCGACAGCAGCGCTCTTTATCTTCCTGGCGTCAACGATCCAGAATGAGCGCGCCGGAGCCGGTGGGATTGGCGAGTTCGCCGTTTTGGCGCCAGCGTAGCGAGATTCCGCCGTCGGCGCGGGCTGTTGAGCCTCCTCCAAAACTACGTGGACGTTAGTGCCGCCGAAGCCAAAGGCGTTAACCCCTACGCGCCGCGGCGCACCGCCCAATCCATGCAGGGGTTCCGCCAGTGTCGGGATATAGAAGCCAGATCCTTCCAGGCCCAAACCTTCGCGAGCGGTTTGCAGGCCGGCTTGCGGCGGAATGGTTCGGCGGTCGAGCACGAGCACCGATTTGATAATCGAAGCGATACCCGAGGCTGCCAAAGTGTGCCCAATGTTCGCCTTCACCGAGGTAACCGCGCAGCGTACCGACTGTGCCCCTCTATCCCTGGCGTTCTGCTGCAGGGCGCTAATCTCGGTCATGTCGGCAACTGGCGTCGCCGTGCCATGTGCCTCGACATAGCCCACGGTGCTCGGGGAGATGTTGGCGTCGCGGTACGCACGAGCCAGCGCTTCCACCTGGCCTTCGACCCGCGGCGTCATCGGACCATCGCCGCGACCGTCGTTGCAAAGGCCGACTCCGCGTATCACGGCCCAGATGTGATCGCCGTCACGGATTGCATCGTCGAGAAGCTTTAATACAATGACTCCTGCCCCTTCGCCGAGAACGAAGCCGTCGGCACCGGAATCAAATGGGCGGCACGCATCGCTCTTCGACAATGCACCAATCTTGCTGAAAGCCACCATCATGTCTGGGGTACACATGGCATACACGCCGCCCACAATGACCGCTTCACAGATCCCCTGACGCAAGTGGAGGACCGCCTCGTGAAGCGCTGTCAGGGTGGACGAACACGCTGTGTCAATCACGAGCGCGGGGCCTTGCAGATCGAAAGCAGCGTTCACGTTGCAGGCAATCATGTTGAGCAGGCCGCCGACCACGGAATACTGTTGCATCGGGCCCACCGCTCGTACGGCGGTTGCGAAAGCATCATCCGGCAGGTCCGGGGCCTCGCCCAATTGACCGCTCAAGATCTGGCGCGCGCGCACGCGGCTGACCATCAAGTCCTTGTATTCGGAGACCGACGCTCCGATATAGACGCCCGTGCACCGCGGCAGCGAGCGGTCTCCGTAGCCTGCGTCATCCAGAGCCAATCGGGTCTGGTCGAGAATCAAACGCTGCTGCGGGTCCATCGCGACAGCACGGCGTGGTGGAATTCCATATCGCTCCGGAGAAAACGAGCGAACATCGCGCAAGCAAGCCGCCTTCTTCGCATAGGTCGTGTCTGCTTCCCGCCGGTTCGTACCGTGAAAGAGCGAGTGATCCCAGCGGTCGGCCGGGATTTCCTGAAAATGCACCGCTCCGTCGCGGATGGTTTGCCAATACGATTCGAGGTCGGGCGATCCCGGGAATGAGCAACTCATTCCAATGATGGCGATTGATCGAGAGTCGGTCATGTTATTCGCTCCGCTTACGCTAGCCACGCGATGGTGGGCAGAAGATTGTTGATTAAGGGAAGCTGTCGTGCTCCCTGACTTGTCTTGGCCTGACGCCTCTTCACTGCACCGCTCGGAGGAGTCCCGGCTGATTGGCCGCAATCAGTTCGATGGGTGCCAGAGTTGCGCGCTCATCTTCGGCAACCGTGCCGTTTTCAATTCGAATCGTTCGATCGGCAAACTCAATGACGCGAGGATCGTGGGTCACGATGACAACAGCGCGTCCCAGATCGTGCGCCAGGCCACAAAGCATCTCCATGATGATTTGGCCCGACACCCAATCCAGGGCCGCTGTCGGCTCATCCGCCAGAATGATTCGTGGGTCCCCAGCGAGCGCTCGCGCAATGGCCACTCGCTGCTTCTGGCCGCCGCTCAGGTTGGCTGGAAGTACCTCGGTTTTGGCTCCCAGACCGACTTGCCCCAGAAGTTCGTGGGCACGCTCGCGCGCCGGCTGCTTGGCGGTTCCCTTAAGACGCAGCATGAGCTCAACGTTCTCCGCAGCCGTCAGGGTTGGGAAAAGGTTGAAGCCCTGGAACACGAATCCGATGCTGTCGAGGCGCACCTGTGAAAGCTGCCTCTCCGGTAAGTGGGCCACTTCCTCACCGCCGATGCGAACGCTGCCCGAGCTGGCACTCAGGATGCAGCCCATGATGGACAGTAAGGTCGTCTTGCCGGAGCCCGACGGGCCAACCAGTATGGCGATCTCGCCGGCCTGAACGTCCAAATCCACGCCACGCAGAGCGGCAACCTCGAGGTTGCCCTCGGTGTAAGTTTTCGTAACGTTTCGTACTGTGATTGCTGGCGTCATCAAATCTCCTTCCCTTCTTCAGCCTTTGAAAACAATTGCCGGATCGAGTCGTGTTACCTTGTTGATGGAAACCAATCCTGCCCCCATGCACATGAGCACTGTAACGACGAATGTGCTGAACACGATTCCCCCATTGATAAGGATGGGAGCGCCGGCCGGCTGGGCATAGTGAACCACCAGCAGGCTGGCCAGCAGGCCCGCACCGTATCCAAGAAGCGCCGCGATGGTGGCCTGGATTAGGATCACCTTGTACACACAGCTGTTGGGCGCACCCATTGCCTTCAGGGTGCCAAATTCCTTGATGTGATCAATGGTCGTCGCATAGATTGTCTGAGCGACCACGACGAATCCCACGACCAGGCCTAGGGCAGCGGCCAGAAGAATGGCGATGCCGGCCCCGGTAGTGAACGTCCAGTGGTACCGCGTCATCCGGCTAAACTCCGAAGTCGTGTAAACGCTGACGCCTCTGACACGGTCAACGATGTTCTGCTGGACCGCCTGCGCGTCCGCACTGGGCTCTATCTTCACCAACAAGAACTGGACTCGGTCATCCGCTATGGATCCGAAGTTATGCGCATTCTCGGCACTGGCAAAAACGTAGGGTTCGGTAGTGAAGGAGCGGATGCCTTCGCTGAATGCAACGACCCGTGCACGGTGTCCAGCAATCTCGACAACATCTCCGATGGAGGCCACGCCCAGCTTGGATTCGTAGTTCCGGTCAATGATGACTCCGTCAGGGATCTTCAGATCTCGAACACTGCCCTCAGCAAGTTGCCATGGTCCGCCCATGCCGAACCCAGGGTTGAAGCCCACAACCTGGATGATCGTCTGTTGGCCATCCGGCCGAGTCCATAGCGCAGGGCGATGGAGGAACTCCTGAACGTCCGCTACTCCCGGCACGCTCTTCACTTGGTAGAGTTTCGCCCGGCGGAACGGGGCGCCCAGTTCCAGGTAGGGCACGCTCTCGGCAGTCACCCAAAGGTCTGTTCCGGAGTTGTCAATGAGATTTGAGATGGATCGCGTAAACCCGAAATAGAGACCTAATTCGACGACCACAAGGACGACAGCGAAGGAAACTCCCGCCAAGGTTGCAGCCAGACGAATCCTGTCGTGGAAGAGGTTTCGTTGGGCTAGAAGGAACATGGCTGACCCTCCTCCCGAGGCTGCACTCGAAGGTTCGGCGCGGCGCCGTTTGTCTTTGGCCAGCAATGCCCCGCCGCATTCCCTTCTGTACTTCCTTTAGGTCGTTTCGTTTCCATGGCAGTACTATCCGCCGTTTCGGCCCTGGACACATCACGAGATGGAAGGTTTTTGGGGTAACGCAGGAGAGTTTCAGCGCTCTACCACTTTCTCGTAACGCCGATAGAGCAATCTGGGCAGGGTGGACTGGCGTTCGAGCGCCAAGTAGTTTCAAGTGAGGGGATTACACAGGAGAGCCGGCGTTCAGTGGAGTATGCAACAGGATTCGCCTCGGCTGTTGGTAGCGCGCTCGCCCATAACAAGCGCCAACTGTTTGAGTACCGCCATGGACCCCCGATCCGATGGCATGCGCGGCCGGTCAACATCGGGTCCGTGCTCACGGCGGAGTTGGAAATACTCTCCCCGTTGCGGTGGTGCTTACGCAGCACAATGCCGTCGATCGAAGACTTGATGAACGTCTTGTCGTACTGGGCCTGGGCCTGGGCCTGGGCCTCGTTTGCCACAGCCAGGCGCAAACCGCCTTGGGCGATGGCCACATCCACTTCTCGCGAAGCTCCGTTCAACAACGAATTATGTTGGCGTTCCTGTTCATATTCGTTTTTGGCCACGTTGTATTCGCGTGAATAGCGCTCCAATTCTTCGCGCGATACGATGCCGCTCTGGTACAGGGATTAGGTCTCGCCAATTCCGCCTGGGCATTCGCGCTTACGGCTTCTGCGCTGCGGGCGGCCGCCAGGGCTTCGGCGCGCTCCTCACTTCGCGCTCCATTAGTAACCTCCCGCAGTTTCGCTTCCGGCCTCGCCTCGGTACCTCGAGGTGATCTACCCACATAGTGTTACGCCACCGCCTCCACTCTTAGGTAGCAAAAAAGCCTCTTATCTCGGGATGTGCCAAACCCGGTCGAGGCCTCACAGTGATTACGATGCAAGGCCGAATACATTTCGCCAGGCCCCGTTAGCAATCGTAAGGATGGAGACTTCCGTGAAAAAGAAAATCGCAACCGCCGCACTTGGTCTGGCGTTTCTGGTGATTTCGGTAAAGATGCCTCCCGCACTTCGCAAAATGGGCCGCTCCGATCGCCCGGCGCCGCCACCCCAAAAGGTCGAAATGATCGCCGGGCCCGGCCGAGTTGAGCCGATCTCGGAAGAGATCCAGTTGGGCTCGGAGTTGAGCGGCAAGCTGAAGACCGTCGCCGTCCAGGAAGGTGAATCAATCCACAGAGGGCAGCTCCTGGCTGTCTTGGAGAACGACGACTACCGGGCCCAGTTGGCCTCCGCCGCGGCTGAGGTCGAGACCAAACAAGCTTTGCTGCGCAAGATCATGAACGGAGCCCGTGAGCAGGAGCGCGGTGAAGCGCAGGCATCCGTCCGCGAGGCACAGGCCGTAGCGTCAAACGCACAGGCGGAGCTGGCGAGGCGACAGGACCTTTTCCAGAACGGAATCATCTCGCGCGAGGAACTGGAGCGCTACACCCGTGCCTATGAAGTAGCCAGGGAGCAGTACCAGGAGAAATCGAGTCATGCCTCGCTTCTCAATAACGGTCCGCGTGAAGAAGACCTTGCATTTGCCCAAGCTGACCTCCGCCTGGCTCAAGCCAATGAAGCCCAGGCCCAGGCGCGCTACGAGAAGAGCTTTATCAAATCTCCGATCGACGGAGTTGTGCTCCGCAAGCATCACCGTGACGGCGAAAGCGTTTCCAGCTCGGCAACGACGCACGATCCCGTCCTGACTATTGGCGATACGCAAGTGCTGCGCGTGCGCGTGAACATTGACGAGATGGATGTAAACAAGGTGCGCGTGGGCCAAACGGCGTACGTTACCGCGGATGCCTATGGCAAGCAGAAGGTGTGGGGACATGTCGTGCAGGTTGGCGAACTGCTCGGTCCCAAGACCATCCGGACCGACGAGCCGACCGAGCGCGTCGACCGAAAATTCCTCGAGACGATTGTCGAACTCGATCCCGGCGCGCAGCTGCCTATGGGACTTCGGGTCGACACTTTCATCGTTACCGAGGGTGAGCGAGCCGCTGCGATGCGGCCACTACGACCGCAGATGTAGGACACTGCCGCCGGAGTGACGTCGGTAAGTTGGCAGTGTGGGAGGCGTACTCGCAGTCCTGGGAAACCCAATTGCCATTCAACTCGCATGGACCAACAATCGGTTAACGCACAGTCTGAGAGAAAGGGAATTATGAGTTACCGCTCTACGAACTCGTCCTCCTTCAAGAACATTCGCTTGTGTCTTGCAGGAAACAAAGCGTCTGGCGGTCGTAGGTTCAGCGGCCGAGAGTGCTGCCATGTCGACATTTGCCTGGTTATGGATCTTCGCGGGGCGCTTGTCGCCGGAAAACAGTTCTCTTCTGCCCGAGGACGAAATCCGGCTTTGACCCGTGCAGCGCTGGATTCGGCACCGCATTGTGTTCTGCCTCCGCAGAGGACAATGGCAGGTGTGCCATAGGTGTGCCGTACGCTTCGGTCCCAAGTGAGCTAAAGTGCTTCGTTTCAATACCAGGTCAAAACGCTTCCGTGCGGGCTCGGTTGTGGGTAAGTCATTGATTCTGCGGCGAGAAGAAATATTTCGTTCCTCCGGCCCTCGACTACTCTTAATCAGTAGGTTGAAGGTTCGATTCCTTCCGCGCTCACCAATATTTAGAATCAACAACTTAGATAAGATTCCTGCAAAATTCTCCAACTTCCCGCACAGTCCTCTTCCGCTCTCTTCTAGTCTTAGCCTAGTTTTTTCAACGACTTACATACGCCGCAGAACTACTGATGCACAATCAGTCGTGGAATTCAGACGGGGGATGAGCTGCTTGTAATTGAACAAGATGCACCTCCGCCCGAAGCTCTGTGGCTAAAGTTTGGCTGTGTTGTGATCTTATTCATACCTTTTTATGCCTTGCGCATAACCCGGTTGCCGCCGATGCAACCTGCGCGCGTTTGATAGCATTACACCCTGTTTGAGCCATTCACATTCGCAAGAAGCTCCGGGGTTCTCAACAACTCTGCTTCGGCGCTCATTGACCAGCTGGGGGATAAACGTAAGCTCTCCGGAGATCCCGCAGGATCAAAAGGCAGTGTAAAGACGTGGGCGCGGCCCACACCTTCTACCAAGGAAAATCAAACTCTTCCTTACGCCGTGAGCCGGGATCTATCGGCACATGTCAGCATCGGCCGTTAGAACTGACCCGCTGGCGCGGCGGACTTAGCTGAGTGCCCAGTCGAGATGGGTACCGAGGCACTGCATCTCAAGGGCA